>Ga0182024_10008114_pt1 | contig 22336 bp, 22 predicted proteins | sample P32metaG_FD_120480 | JGI IMG/M metagenome (GOLD analysis project Ga0182024, IMG submission 120480) | Permafrost microbial communities from Stordalen Mire, Sweden - P3-2 metaG (Illumina Assembly) | ecosystem: Environmental > Terrestrial > Soil > Wetlands > Permafrost | place: Sweden: Stordalen... | reverse complement strand
TTTGCATCTCCGCAATTTTGTCGGAAACGCGCCTGCTGGGCACGTCTGGACCTACGACAAGCAGAGCGGCAAGTCGCGATCGTCGATACCAGAAGAAACGGGATTCGAGACCCATTTTTATTCCGTCGAAAAAGACGATGGAACGAAGGACACGACCATCGAGACGTTTTTGGCTGATGTCGAAAGCAAAGCCGCGCCCATTTACCGCGACCTCCTCGAAAGCAAACTTCCTGAAGACCAGCCCAAAGCCGATTTCGCAAATTTTCTCGCCGCAATGTTCGCGCGCACTCCCTCCATGCGCCGCATGTTCGGCGAGATGCAAAGCCGCGGGCTACAGATTCACAATTATGCCTACGGCAAAAGTGACAGGGCCTTTGAATCTTTCGTTAGACGTAGCGGAGAGGGGCGCCCGGCTCTGGACGAAACGGGGTTGGAAAAGCTGCGGAATGCACTGCTTGATCCGTCCCAATTCGAGATCGAAGTTTCTCGCGAGAGCACTCTGAGATGCTTGGGTGTCATGGATCGACTGACACCGCTCTTTTTCAAGATGGGCTGGACACTGGTGTATTCGGCGCACGGCTATTTCATCACCAGCGACAACGCGCTGACCAGGGCGGTCGATCCGACGTCGGTTTCTCCCTTCTATGGCGACGGCGGATTCGCCAATAGGACGGCGGAAGTTACATTTCCACTTTCACCTAAGATCATGCTGCTTATGACATGGGCCGAAAAGCCGCGCCCCCAGCTTGAGGCACCGCGCGAAGCCACCGATGGCTGGAACAGGGCGCGAGCATCAAACGCCGAAAGATTTCTTTATGCGCACGTTGACGACAAGCGCATCGCCGAACTCGCAGCCGAACTGGCTCATTCGCGGCCAGGAATGACCACGCAGGGGTTCGGGCCAAAGAAATTTGCAAAGACCACAATCCGCAGGAAATTGTCTAAGCCGGGCTAGCACCGTGGGCACCCACTCGCCAAGTCCGGCTCATAACCTGAAGGTCACAGGTTCAAATCCTGTCCCCGCAACCAGACAACGCATTGATTTTGCGATGTTATTGAAGGGCCGCCCCTCGGGGCGGCTTTTCTTTTGTGTGCCGAGTCGCCACCGGGTCGCCACCGCGCAACTGGATAAATTTTGGTGCCAACCAGCTACCCACAGTTCAGCGGTCGAGCCCGGCGAGCAATTGGGCCCAAATCCTGCTATCTCCGTCCTCGCTGACGCCCGCTGAATTTCTTAAAGAGCGGAAGCCGGTTGCCCTACCGAGCGGGCGGTCTGTGCAGGAGGATGATCATGAGTGAAGAAGCTGGAAGTGATCAACCCCCCCCTGCGCCGCTCGAAGACGCGATGGATTTTGCCGATTTTCTCGAAGGCAAACCTCCTGGCGTAAGCGTGAAGATCTCGAAACTTTTGTCTCCTGAGACAAAGAGCGGCAACAGGTACACCCCGTGGCAGTTAAACGCGCCGAGATTAACACTGCATTGCGATGATCCTGAGTGTGATGGACCTCGTCATTTTCGCTTTGCGTCGGGCGAGAGAAAGCCTCAAGACAAACGCCGCCTTACAACTTTCTTGACCTACGTTTGTTCAAATTGCCAACGTTCAACCAAGGTCTATTCATTGAATGTGCATGTCGCCAAGATAAACGATCTCGATGGCCACTGTTATAAATACGGCGAGATGCCGCCTTTTGGTCCGAGTACTCCACCTAGACTTTTGAAGCTCTTCGAGCACAATCGCGATCTGTTCATGAAGGGCCGTAGATGTGAGAGCCAAGGTTTAGGAATCGCGGCCTTTGTCTATTACCGTCGAGTCGTCGAGGATCAACGTAGTGCAATCATTGGTGAGATCATCCGCGTCGCGAAACTAATCAAAGCGCCGGCGGAGACGCTGGCATCGCTGGAAGCTGCGCAGAAGGAGACGCAATTCTCAAAGTCTCTCGATCTGATCAAGGATGCCATGCCCGAAAGCCTACGCATTCAAGGGCATAACCCGATGACCTTATTGCATGACAATTTGAGTACAGGCCTTCACTCTAAAACGGACGCGGAATGTCTTGAAATAGCGCAGGCGATCCGAGTGATTCTCGCCGAGCTGGCGGAACGCCTATCGACCGCGCTGAAGGACGAAGCTGAGTTGACGAAGGCTCTCGGCAAACTGCTCAACAAACCGAAGCCGGTCGAAAAAGCTAAAGGGCAATAATAATTCGAACGAGCATCCGCTAGCAAAATGGAGTCCAACTTTACGTTGCCACGCGGTGAGGAACAAAAGGAAATATAATGGACGACGCCGCCAAACAAAAATTGGCTAATCTGGTAACGGGGTCCACAACTGCCCCGATCTTCGTGGCAATCTGTGTATTTAAGGTTTTGAGGTTTGTGCCTCGGAGGCTGCCATTTTCTTCGTCAGCGCGGCCTGAAACTGTCTGATCCTGGGCAGTCTGGGAAAATACGACTGCGGTATCATCTCGAAGAGGCTTTCCTGCGCAACGTGCAGACGGCCTCCTGGCATCACACCGCGAGTGACGAGGCGCGCTTCTTCTTCTTGGATTAGGACCACAAGCGCTCTTCCTCGCGAGGTCAGTGGTGCAACGAAGTGCGGCTGCATTTCGTTGTCTACCCAATCGATCAGGCAGTCCGAGTAGTCGATCTGAGCAAGATTCTGCGCTAGAAGAAATTTCACAAAACCGAACGTAAATTCCTGCTCTGGAGCTCCCATCCCCATGCCGAATTCGCCTCCCCGTACATCGAGGTTGAATTCAACCGCGTTACAGACGAGATCCATCCCGTAATAGATGCTGCGGCAGATGTTCGTAAGACCCTGAACGAAAAGGTCGAAATACCTGAGCGGAAAAGTGCCCTCGTTCGATACGGACGTCATCAGCCGCTCAAGAACGTCCTTGATCGCCGGAATGAAAGGCTGATCAAGCACGCCCGCATTCTCGAAGAGAGCCGCGGGACTTGTCGCCTGAAGGACATTCGCCCTCGGAACTTCGATAAAACGACGTTCTTCTCGTGTGGGTACTCGAAGCGATCTAAGTAATTCCCGTTGACCGGATTCATTGGACCAATAAAAATCTAAGGGCTGCGTCGGCGAAAGGGCCAGTCTGGGCCGACGGAGATTTTCTGTCATGATGGTGACGATGATGGTGATGATGCCACCCAGCGCGACCCCTAAAATGGTTTCGAACATGCCCTTGATCCTGCCCAGAAAAGTATTGGGAAGTCAGTGAATACCCGGTCTTTAGAACGCATGGGGGTAGTCTAGCGTTTCGGCAACCTGAAGCCGAGGGCCTGCAGCAGCTATGCAAATCGGAATCCCTGCGATTCCAAAACGTGCGTTGTCCATAATCTAAATGTCCCTATAGTTCTTTTACATGAGCAAGGGACGCCGATAATGGCCAGCACGGCAGTCATCACATACATCCGGGTCAGCACCTCCCAGCAAGGACGGTCCGGGCTGGGCATTGAGGCTCAGCGGCAATCACTCCACCAGTTCGCAAAGGCTGAAGGTCTGGAGCTGGTTCGGGAGTTCGTTGAGGTTGAGACCGGCAAAGGCTCCGATGCTCTCGACCGCCGCCCACAGCTCAAGGCAGCTCTTGCGGCTGCTAAGAAGCTCAAGTGCCCCGTGGCCGTCGCCAAACTGGACCGCCTCAGCCGGGACGTTCACTTCATCAGCGGCCTCATGGCTCACCGGGTGCCTTTCGTGGTCGCTGAGTTGGGCGCAGATGTCGATCCCTTTGTTTTGCATCTCTTCGCGGCTCTCGCTGAGAAAGAGCGGTCCCTGATATCGACACGGACCCGTCAGTCCCTCGCGGCCGCCAAGGCCCGGGGTGTCAGCCTCGGAAGCCCTAAGCTCTCCCAAGCCCGCAAGAGCGCCGTGGCCTCCATCAAGGCTGGCGCGGACCAGCACGCGGCCAACATACTCCCCATCATCCGAGAAGCTCAGAAGGCAGGCGCGACATCATTGCGGGCCATCGCGGATGCCCTGAACGCTCGCGGCATATCGACGGCACGCGGTGGAAGCTGGGCTGCTATGACCGTCAAGAACATGCTGGACCGACCGATTGCGCACACGTCACAGGTAGGAGAACGCTCATGATATCGCTTGCCACGCTGATTTTCGCCGCTGGCCTAGTCTTCCTATCGCTCGAAGGCACCCTACAAGCCGCGGCCCTCTTTGGCCTTGCGTACCTTCTGATCGCATACGCGTAGTTCTTTGTTGTCTGCGGTGTTCTCAAGCACCCGGGCATCAGCGAGTTTGGGCGAGCGTTAACGGGTCCCCCTTCGGCTCTCCAATTCCCGGACAATCCCCCGCCCCTCGACTTCAAAAAACTCGGAGTAAAGGCCAGCTGCTGCTCGGCTGGCAACTCACGCGTCTGCGGCCCCAATTGTCTCCACCGCCGCTTGCGGCTGTGCGCGCCTTCTGCTCCATTCCGACGTTGAGCGGAGACAAGAGCGCCATTATGACATGTGCTGAAGCAAGAGGGCCATTCCCGGTTAAAGACTTCCTGGTGCTCATCCCGTCGTTTGGCGGGGTGCTAGCCATGACCTGGGAGGTAGGCTCTTTCATTCCCACTGGTGGCTTCACGTATTTTTCCCTGTCGGAACATCTTTTGGCTGCCGTCAATGCGCTTCCAGTCGCACTTGCCACAGCGGTTGTGCTGTTGGTGGGGCCTCTATTCTTCTTCCCGTTCAGGGAGACGGGGGTCCTGCCCCTTTTCGATCAAACCGACAAACCAGTTGCTCTACGCGGCGTTTTAGTTGGGGCTGCAATCTTCTTCGTGATCCTCGGGGTTGCAGTGATCTTTGCGGCGCTCATTTTCCGTGTGTCGCCCTTCATCGGCGGCGGTGTATTTATTATAGCTGCTGCGGGGTTCCTTATCGGTCGACCGAAGCCGCTAGTTGTCTATGCCGTCATTTTTGTTTGCTCTCTCATCATAACGATGGGGTTCGCGGTCGATTACAGGCGAGACTATTTAAATAGCCCTCGCTCAGACATCCTTTCGACAATCCACACAAAAAACGGTGTCTACCGCGGCAAGGTCATTATGAGCGGGGAGCGGGGGTTGCTTTTTTACCAACCGGATCAGACCGCCTTTGTTTTTGAACGACAGGATGAAATTCAAAGAATTGAGTGGCCGCGATTAAAACTGTTAGCAAATTAGTTGGCGCGGCGCGTAGGCAGGGTCCTGCCCAGCATCCCAAGGCTGCCAACTGGCCTTCGCGTCTGCCTGTCCTCGTGAGTCTCCTGAGAGCCCTGAGTGAAGAAGCTATCCCGCGTACCCAAAAGCGCCCCAGCGCCTCTCCGGGCTCCTGTGAGTCATGAGGCTCCTGTCGGCTCAGCGCGCCTCATCGCGGGCTCTCTGATCAATTTCGCATCATAAGCCACCGGATGTTGCGGTCCCTGCCGCAGAATTGGCGAGCGCCCATGTCTCTTCACACTCAGGTGAGAAGTGAGACGCGTCACATTCGTGGGCGATAGTTGGCACTAGTCAGGGGACCGGTACTCTTTACGTGGGTTGCGGAACAAAGGTGATGCATCTCTGCTGCTTAATCAACCGTCAGTTCTGTGGGACAGGGAGATTTTTCGGAGCGACAACCCGGGCTCGATCTGTAGGCAAGGCCGTTTCCGCCCTTACGCGCGACAGTCACCTCGACAAGTTGCCGGGCTTTGTAGAGTTTCACTTCCTCAGATGCCGTGAGGCTGAAGATCACACACGCTGTGTTTCACCCGGTCTGGGAAAATCGTGCCACCTTTGAAGCGTGGACTAAATCAGAAGCGTTTCGACCGTCACCGCGAGGAATGGCCTCTAATGACGCGGAGCGGGCATAGGCACCACAGAGGTTACGGGCCAAAGGTAATGATGGGCGAAACCGGAAAAGCAAGCTCAAGACGATCGCAAATATTGGAGCGAAAGCGAGCATCTTGCGCATCGTCCTGTTCCATCTATCACTGAGAAATGCGGTGCGCGTGTCCGATGGCGCGCGGCACCGATTTCGACGCGTGGCGCCGTGTTTCAATGATATCAGCTCTCTCGAGAACAATCGCTCACACGGTAGAATTTCGCCGCAGCATCATTGTCGATACTGATGATCCTACAACGATCCCGTTCTCGAACTTGTTCATTGCGCAAAATCCAATTGCGAGAGGTAAGGGGTATAGAATAGCTTCTGATAGACTTGCGGGCATCGGCAGGCCGAACATGTGGGCGGTTGCGGATCATAGGGAGGTGCAACGTGGCTCTTTCGAAGCACTACTGTTCTCAACGTATCTTGGTTGCGGTTGCCGCGTGCTGGACGCAGTCAGCCTCCGCGCTGGACCCTCGTTATCCGGACTGGCCATGCCAGCAATTGAAGGTGCCGGGGATTGCGATCGCGAGCGTCTGGACCGGTCCCTCGATCGAGATCGGCGATACTGCAAAGCCAGTCGATGCGAAACAGGCCGAACTGGTGTCGCGGCTGGCGGCTCGCCGTACCCCGATAGAAGACGCCCGGAAGCTGATTGCTGACTATGTCGTTGGAACGAGCGCGGAAAAGCAGGAAAAGGCCAAGACACTTTTTGCGGCCTTGTATTCGACCCTCAATGCGCAGCGTGACGAGGTGATGAACGGCATCGAGCGTTTTTCCCGCAAGCAAAAGGCTGCCGCCGACGACATCCGCGAAGAAGCTCAGAAGTTGCGGGAAATGCAAGACAAGCCGAACGCTGATCCGGCACAGAACGAGGAACTCGCCAGTCGGCTGGCGTGGCAGACCCGCATTTTCGAAGACCGGCGGAAATCGACCTCCTATGTATGCGATGTGCCTGTCCTGATCGAGAAGCGACTGTTCGATCTCGGCGGTGCGATCCAGAGCGCCGTGAATGCTGACTCGTCCAAGCCATGAAGCTCCGGATCTTAAGGAAGAGAGATCAGCTATTCAGCCGGGCGCGGCTCTGGCGTGGCATCTTGCAGCGGTAGGCCAGCAGCGAGCCAGCCGTCGGTCCCTTCGCGATACCACGCGACATTCGGATAGCCGAGCGAGAGCGCGCGCTTGGCTGCGTTCCACGACATCCAGCAGTCCGCCAAACAATAGAGCACGATCAGCCTGGCGCGATCGCCACGGGTCGCCTTCTCCAGTCCTCTGGAGAAGTAGTCAGCCATGCTGGGAGCAAGTTCACCGTAGCCGGTGTCGGGCAGCCAGATACTGTCCGGAATATTGGCGCGCGGTTTGTCGCGCCAAAGCGTTCCCTCAGGCAGATTCCGTGGCCGCGGCGGCCTCGGCAGCACGTCGATGAAGGATGCGATGCGGCTACGCCAGATTGTTTCCGCCTCTCGCGTCCCTATGACAGTCGCGCCGTGCAGCGTTGCAGGTGTGGGCGCGCGATAATCCTCAAGGCGATAGCCATCCGGCTCGAGCACCTCCGCCGCCCGAGCATCCGCGATGGCAAATATAACCATCGCAAGAGCGATCCGAACGGCGGGTTTTATCATGGTCGTTTGGAAAGCGTCTCTGAGGTGATCGGCGCATTGGCCTCGTCGAGAATCGGGATGTTGTAGCTGATCAAGAGCTTGTTGATCTCGGCCTGATTTTCCGTGATCAGTTTGTTGAGTGTACGCTTCCATTCTTGATCAGCCGGACGCACGGCCATACCGATGCGATACATCATTTGCGGACCGGTCGTTTCCTTCACGAGGGGTGCCACGACCAGAGGCGGTTTCGTTTGGCTTGCGAAATAACCGGCCATCGGGCCCCACAATATGCCGCAATCGATATTGCCCTGATTGAGGTCGTCGATCATGGCCTGCGCCGAGGAATCTGCGCGGGTGTCGATGAACAACGGATAGGACTTGGCCCGGCCCAAAAGGCCATTCATTGCCATATTGGTGCTTGGCGGCGTCTTAGCGACGACGCCGATCCGTTTGTCCTTGAGACGTGGGTCGTCGATGGTAGTGACATCTTCAAGCCCGCTGCCCGGTTTGGTAATCAGGGCGTATGTCGTCCGGTAATAGGGGATGGTCACCTGCGCCTGATCGTCGCCTTGTGGGAATCCCATGATCACATCGCAACGGTATGAACCGAGCGTCATCCGAACGAAACCGGTGGCCTGAGGGAAGTAAGTGTAGCTCAGCTTCTTGCCGAGCTTGGCGGCAAACAATTCCGCGAGCTTATTTTCAAAGCCTTCGCTCCTGTCGTTGGAGAACGGCAGGTTGCGCGGGTCGCCACAGGCGCGAAATACGTCGGGATCGACGAGTTCGAGCGAACCTGTTTCGTTGCCTTGTGCTTGCGCAAGGGCCTCGACCGGCCGCAGGGCGACCAGCCCCCAGATGAGCATGCCCAGGAGTGCCGCAATCACAAGTGCCGATCGCGTCGATGAATGAGGCAAAGGCTGGGGCGGGCCTTCGATATATTGTGCGTTCATTTGACACCTGTGCAACTGGCTTCAGCTTGCTTGGCCAGCTTGTCGAGCGCATCGTCGACGCGCAACGCCGAGCCCTGCACGGGCATCCGGCCGAAGACCGACGTCGCGACGACCAAAAACTTATTCATCGCTTCCGTCTTTCGAAACAACGGGCTCGCTTTTCACCGTTGATCAAGGCAAAAGCAAAAAAAGACTAGGTAACTCTCCTTTCATAAGCAAGTTATGATTTGGAACAGGTCGGTCATCTCTTGCGCTGCAACGTGGGCGGAAGCCCGGAACTCGATGATACAGCGCGGAACAATGATGCTGACCAAATCTGATTGCTGCGAAAGGCGATATGCGGTTCCATGCGAGCCATCACACGAAAGGCCGCGCCAATATGAATAGTAGGTCAGCGGTTCTCCGAAGTTCCGCAACTCGCCCAGTTGGTCGACAGTCCCATTTTTGTCGGCGCGTCGCGAAGGCGCTACGTTTCGTGGGCGGTGTCCTTGCCGCAATTTTTATTCTTGTTCTGGCTCCCCGCGATTGCGATGCACAACAGAAAGAATCGCTGCCGCTGCTGCCGATCTCCGAGATTGCGCCGGGCGTTTACGTCCACATCGGCAATATCGATATGATGAACGAGGCCAACCAGGGTGATGCGGCCAATGCCGGCTTCATCGTTGGCGACGATGCTGTGGCCGTGATCGACACGGGCGGCAGCACGCGCGAAGGTGCGCGCCTCCTTAGTGCTATCCGCTTCGTGACGACCAAGCCTGTTCGCTATGTCATCAATACCCATGTTCATCCTGATCACATTTTCGGCAACGCGGCGTTTGTGCAGGACGGAACGATTTTTGTCGGACACCGGAACCTGCCGCGCGCGCTGACGGCGCGGGGCGATTACTATCTCAGGACATTTCGCAGCGTGCTGGGCGATTCCCTGATCGACGAGGTGAAGATTGTACCGCCCACGCTGCTCGTCGACGACGAAATGAAGATCGATCTCGGCAAGCGCGCGTTGACGCTGAAGGCGTGGCCGCCCGGACATACCGACAATGACCTGACGGTGTTCGACGACGCCAGTTCCACGCTGTTTGCGGGCGATTTGCTATTCGTCGAGCATCTGCCGGTGATCGATGGCAGTATTCGCGGCTTTCTCGCCGACCTGCCGGAAATGTTGCGCATTCCAGCCGTGCGCGTCGTTCCCGGACATGGTCCGGTCGTGGCCAATTGGCGTGGCGCCGTTGCAGACGAGCAGCGTTATTTCGAAAGCCTCGCCAACGAAGTGCGCGATCTGATTGCCCAGGGGATACCTCTTACCAAGGCGGCAAAAGTGGCCGGGCGAAGCCAGCAATCGCAATGGAAGCTGTTCAATGAGTATGGTTCGCGCAACGTCATCGCGGCGTTCGGTGAACTCGAATGGGAATGACCGCGCCTTGCCACATTGGGGGTTTTCGGATAGGTTCATCGCTGTTTCATTGTGGAAACGGAACTCGACCATGTCGATTTTTTCCAGGGCGATCGTCCCGGCCTTGATGGCGGCGCTGTGTTTGGTGGGACCACTGAATTTAGCTGGATCGTCGCGGTCGAACGCTCAAACCGCAGCCAACCAGGACCAGCCGTCGGAAGAAACTTGGAACGGCATCAAGGGCGATATCTTCAAGGATCGTCCCATTCTCGATGGTTCCGGCCTTGTGGTTCTCGATGCGCCTCGCCGTGCGGAAGATGCCGCCGTCGTGCCGATTGGCATGGGCGTCAACTTCGCCCCCGACGACAAGCGCACCCTGCAATCGCTGACGCTAGTGATCGACGAAAATCCCGCGCCTGTCGCCGGCACGTTCACGATCGGGCCTCGTTCCGGCGTGACGTCGATTTCAACGCGTATCCGGGTCAACACCTATTCCTATGTTCGACTCGTCGCCGAACTCAGCGACGGCAAACTCTATGGCGTCAAGACTTTCGTGAAAGCATCGGGAGGTTGCTCGGCGCCAGCGGCGTCGAATGCCGACGCCACCAAATCGATGCTCGGGCAGATGAAATTCCGCACGTTCCGCTCCGAGGCCAGTGCGATGCCGGAGGCCCAGATCATGCTGCGTCATCCGCAGAATTCCGGTCTGCAGATGGACCAACTGACCCGGCTTTACATCCCGCCGTTCTTTATCGATAACCTCAAGATCTGGCAGGGTGACCAACTCATGGTGACGGTGGATGGCGGCATCGCGATCTCGGAAGATCCGAATATCCGCTTCAACTACAAGCCCAACGGCGCTGCCGATTTCCGCGTCGAAGCCGTCGATACGGACAAGCACGTGTTCAGGAGCGAATGGCCGGTTGAAAAGTCGATGCTATAGCGACGTTCGACATTCTCTCTTGGACAAGGCGATTGCTCTCCTGGAAAAGTACCGTGGGCTTGTCCGGTCAGAAACATCGAATTTCCGCTTCCGCCTGTGCCCGCCGCAACTCCTGCAGCGCCAGCCTTGCTGGTTCGGTCGATCGGAATTCGGAACCGACGGGCCCGGTGACCTGGGACATCGAGAGAATTGTTTCGGCGGTCACATAGCGATCATACGGGATGATCGAGGCAATCACATCGATCGAGCAGGAGCATTTCTGCAAAAGTTCCTGTGTTTCGCCGTTGGCCTTCATGCACCCGAAAACGTAGTCCGCGCGTGCCGACGTCGGGTAGTCGTTGAGATCCTCAGCCTTTGCGCGCGCAGTCGCAACGACGATCAGGATCGCCACAAGTACACTCGATCGGAACAGGGTGTGCATGCGGGTCATCGTCAGCGCCTTTCGTCGTCCGTTCCAACGCAGCGAAGTTTTGCGCCCGCCGGTTGGGGGATGCCGGTCACGACTTCTTGCCGTCGACTCCAAATTGCTTGAGATAGGCGATGACATTGTCGATATCGTCATCCTTCGTCAACCCGGGGAAAATCATCTTGGTACCAGGAACCTTGGCGCGGGGATTCTTGAGATATTCCTTCAAGGTCGCCTCATCCCAGGTGATGCCGGAATTTTTGTTGGCATCGCTGTAGGCGTAATCGGGATAAGTGCCGGCCTTGCGACCTACGACACCGTTCAACACCGGGCCGACCGCAATCTTGGCACCCTCGCCAATCTGGTGGCACACTTTGCATTTAAGAAATACCTTCTCGCCAAGCGCGGCGTCCTGCGCGTTTGCGGCACCCATCGAACCCGACAGCGCCAAGCCGGATAAGGTCCAGGCAGCAAAAAAAAAGTAAACTCGAAGATTCCTCACCCGGTCGTTCCTTGTTCTGTGTTCGGACGTTTATGCAATGGAAGTTGAATAATTTGTCAGGATCAACAATTGGGGTCAAGCTCGCTCGCGATAAGGCGTCCGGCGATGAAGCTAGCTTTTGGTAGTGGCTCAAAGCACGACGTACATTTTGCTACAGACCTTGTCGCGGAGAACGCAGTGGGTTAAACGGCCAATAACGAACCTTGGGAATCTGTGCGTCGAAGATGACGCATTGCAGGGACAATCGGCAGTAAGGCGCAAGAGATCTTGATATTTCGGCCTGCCGATCCCGCGGATGGCGGTGCAGTTTTTGGGAATGGTCATGAAACCATTCGATCCCACGCAGAAACCGGCGCTTGAAGTCGATCGCGTCAGCCATCGTTATGGCGCGCGGGTCGCGCTGAACGATGTCGCTCTGACCGTTCTGCCGTCGTCGTTTACGGTCCTGCTGGGATTTAACGGAGCCGGAAAGTCGACATTATTTTCGCTGATCACTCGTCTTTATGCAATTCGATCAGGTCAGATCCGAATTTTCGGTCATGATGTTGCAAACGAACCCGGTGCGGCCTTGAGCAAGCTCGGCGTGGTCTTTCAATCCCGCGCGCTCGATATTGATATTTCGGTCCGTCAGAATCTGATGTATCATGCTGCACTGCACGGTATCGCCAGTAAACGCGCCGGCGAACTTATCGCCCAGGTGCTGGACCGTGTGGCCATGGCGGATCGCAGCGCTGATCGGGTCGGGAACCTTTCGATTGGGCAGATGCGGCGGATCGAAATTGCACGCGCGTTATTGCACCGGCCTCGGCTGCTTCTGCTCGACGAGCCGACGGTCGGCCTCGACATCAAGGCGCGCGCCGACATTCTCGATCATGTCCGCAGGCTCTCGACGGACGAGGGCATCGGCGTGCTCTGGGCAACGCATCTCATTGACGAGGCGGGGGCGGGCGATGACGTGGTGGTGCTGCATAAAGGCAGCGTGCTTGCGCATGGTGCAGTCGGCGACGTCGTCGGCCGAACCGGTGGCGCCGATCTGCGTGACGCATTCAACCGGCTGACCGGGATCGCCGATCAGGATGAACTGGAAACGGTCAAATGACGGCTATCGTCCAGGTGACAGACCGAGTCACGGACAGACATCGCTTCTCGCTGGCGCAGTACTTTATCTGTCTCAGGGGAATTGTCTGGCGTGAAGCCTTGCGCTTCATCCACCAGCGCGAACGCTTCGTCTCCGCGCTGGTGCGCCCGCTGGTCTGGCTTTTCATTTTTGCCGCCGGCTTCCGCCAGGTACTCGGCGTGTCGATCATCCCGCCGTACGAGACCTACGTCCTTTACGAGGTTTACATCGCTCCCGGATTGATCGCGATGATCCAGCTTTTCAACGGCATGCAATCATCGCTGACGATGGTCTATGACCGGGAAACCGGTGGAATGCGCACGTTGTTGGTGAGCCCGTTCCCGCGCTGGTGGTTGCTGACATCGAAACTTCTGGCGGGCACGCTGGTCTCGGTGCTGCAAGCCTATGTTTTTCTACTGATTGCGTGGTTCTGGGAAATCGAACCGCCGCATCTGGGTTATCTGGCGCTGCTGCCGGCATTGCTGCTCAGCGGCTTCATGCTGGGCGCGCTGGGAATGCTGATCTCGTCGCTGATCAAGCAGCTGGAGAATTTTGCCGGCGTCATGAACTTCGTGATCTTTCCGATGTTCTTTGCGTCGTCGGCGCTTTACCCACTCTGGCGCGTCAAGGAATCCAGTCCGCTGCTGTATTACGTGTGCGAACTCAATCCCTTCACCCATGCGACTGAACTGATCCGCTTTGCGCTCTACGAGCAGGTGGCATGGGTTTCCCTCGGCGTCGTTGTTGGTTGTACCGCGATGTTTCTGTTTGGAGCGATTTTGGCTTACGATCCGGCGCGCGGCTTCCTGGCTCGCCGCAATAACCCGACGGGCTGAGGCCGGTATCCCTGAGCTTCAGAAGGTGGCCTTCAGGCCGGCATAGAAGGCGCGCGGCCGCGCCGGGCTGACCGAGCGCGGATCGGTGAACGCCGCGCCGCTATTGGCGAAGTTGGGGAGGGCCGTGGTATCGAAGAACGTGCCATAGGTTGAATAGTGATTGTCGAAGATATTATCGACGCGCGCGTAGATCTGGTAGGTCTTGTCGATCTGATAGGAACCGTGAAGGTTGAAGACGGCATAGCCGGGCAGTTTCGGTGCCTGGTTGGAGGCATCGCCGACGTAATACTGGCTGCTGACATAGAGCATGTCGCCGCCGACCTTGAGCGCATCGGTGACGGAATAATCGATGCCCGCCTTGACGCGGTGTCGGGGGATCGCTGGAATTTGGTCGCCCGGCAGTACCTGGATATTGCCGTTAGCGTCAGCGAACGGGCTATTGGAGCCAAGCGTCAGGGCGTCGAGGAACCGCGCATCGACAAAGGCATAGCTTGAATGGAAATCGTAGGCGCCGGACTTCAGATTAGCTTCGGCTTCGATACCCTGGCGGCGCGTCGAACCGACATTCTGGAAATAACCGAATCCTTGCAAAATGGGTTCCGGAATCGACAGGATGTCATTCGAATTGTCTGTACGGAAGGCACCGAGCTTCCATGTGAGTGACCCGATGCCGGCGCCGAAGTCGTGCGTGCCGCGCAGGCCCGCCTCCACGGTTTGGGATACGACTTGCTTCAGTGGTGGATCGGAGACGAGAAACGTTGCGAGGATGCAGGGCTGGGCCGGGTTGGCGCAACCGAGCTCCAGCGGGGTTGGCGCACGATTGGCCTCGGAATAGCCGGCGTATGCCGTCACCCCGGAAGTGATTTTGTAGGTTGCGCCAATCGTCGGATTGAACCGGGTGTAGGTGTCATTTCCGTTCAGCGAGGTGCCGATCAGGTCTTGCAATTGGATGTTGGCAATATTGAACCTGCCGCCGGCGGTAATTGCGAGGCCTTTTGTGACATCGAAGGTGTCGAGCGCGTAAATTCCTGTGTATTGGTTGGTGGCACGAAGCCCGACAGGTCCATCCGAAACCGGGACGCCGGATTGGCCGAGAAAAATTCCGGAACCGCTGACGACGTAGTTGGAACCGATGGTTCCAAGCTCTGCACTGGCCGAGAAATGGGTGACATTGTAGTCGAGGCTGCTGCCGATGACGAAACGATTGTCGTGCCCGAACAGCTGATCGGTGTTGGTTGCCTGCAGGGTCACGCCGGTCGTCGTTGAATAAGTGGTCGTTCGGTCATTTTCTCCCAACACGGCATTTGCAGGGAATGGATTGGCGAGCTGCATTCCGTTCAGGCCATTTGCCGGCGTTGTGCCGTCGCCGAAGCAAAGCTGCGTCTGATTGGGGGCGTCGCACGGCTGAGCGCCGGTCGGATTGCCGTCCTGAGTCTTCTGGTCGAAAATCCGCAAATGGGCCGAGCCCTCGACCGTCCAGGTCGGAGCGACCTCGACCTTGCCGGTGAGATTGAGATAGCCGACCTGGTTTGTCGACGTTTGTGGCGTGGTATAGACGGCACTATAATTCTGCTGAAGCAGTTCTACCGGCACGGTAGCGCTGGCGCCGAAATTGTTGTTTGCAGCCCCCATGTTAAGGTGGAATTCGCTGGTGTCGTTCTTGTAGCCGACGTCACCGTAAAAGCGGCTCACATTCGATGCCGAAAAATCGCGAAAACCGTCGTCATGCAGCCCTTCGATCGCACCATAGACCGCAAAATTATCGATCTGTTTCCCCCATTGTGCCGAACTCTGGATCCGCCCGTAGGAGCCGCCCATCGTGTTGATCTCGGCGCCGTGATAGTTGAAGCCGTCTTTCATTTGTATGTTCAGCGCGCCGCCCAATGCATTGAGGCCGAATACGGGATTGTTGGTGACGACGTCGATCGATCTAATAGCCGCGGTCGGGATCAGATCCCAGTTCATGGTGTCGCCGAACGCTTCGTTGATGCGTACACCGTTCTGGTAAACCGCGAGCCCCTGCGGTGTGCCGGACACCGGAGATGCGACGAAGCCGCGAAATTGCACGTCGGGCTGGAATGGATTGCCCGCGACTTCGTTGACGATGATTCCCGGCACGCTCTGCACCAGGGCATCGGTAATGTTCAGCGACTGCGTTCGCTCGATGTCTTTCGAAGAGACCGTCGTGACGCTTGCCGGCACTTTGTCGGGATCAATTCCGGTGCCGGCCAGCGGCGTCGTCGAATATACCGGAACTCTCTGCAAGGCCCGAACGGCACGAGATGCATTCCGGTCGCGGCCGCGTTTAACGCCTGGCTTCGTCGCGGTCACGACGACGGGCGGCAACGCCACAACGGCGTCGGGCGCGTTTTGGGCGTAAGCATCATCATTGCCGGAAAGCAGGCATATCGATATCGGCACGATCAACAGGAATCGAGCCCCCATACCCCATCCCATTCCGCTTCGGCTGTTATTGTGTTCGCCGGTTAGGTTTGGATGATTGTAGGGGGTCGTTAAAGGTGCGCCAGCTACAAAACGTCCGGGTTCCGTAGCAGATTTTTCCCGAGATGTCCGGGACAAATTCCCGGATCGGTTCATCGCCAGGTCCAGGAAAAGTTCTCGATCAGGCCGCAGGTCTTTATCTTGCAACTATCTCAAAAGCCGCAAAAGGGTCTGGCCCGCTCTGGTATTCAATTCCCTGGCATCCAACGTCCCATCATGATCTGGGTCTGCGGCGTTGAAACGCTGCTCGACGAGGGCAAGATACTCGTCCTTTGTAAGCGTACCATCGTGGTCGGGATCGGCAGCAGCGAACTCTTTGGCTGACAACCTCCCCGCCAACTCACGTTTGTCCAGCGTGTCGTCTTTGTCACGTTCCAGCCGGTCAAACAGCGCTGAAGCCGCTGCCTTTGCTTCTGCAAGATCAACGGTGCCATCGTTGTCGGTGTCGAGCAGGCGGATCAGGTTGATGCGCCGGGACTTCGCCGAGACCGGCAATCCAGCCGCCAGCGACGTTCCGACCGCCAACGAAACAATGCATGTGCGTCGCGATATCATGGTGTGACCTTTCCCCGATTGCGATTAAGCGCGATGAATTCCGCCGGCGACGCGAGTTCCTCACCCGCCCGGTTAAGGTAGTAACGTTGAATATTCCGGTCAATGTTGGGCAGGGCGCGTCCGAATGCGGGCGATCAAATCGGCTCAGCGGCGTGGAGCTGCCGTATCCCGCAGGGAACCAGGGCTTCTACGGTGACGCCATGGTGAGTCGATGCTACGGTCATCGTGCCGCCCAACGCCAGCACCCGCTCGCGCATCCCGATCATGCCGAGCCCTTGCTTGTGATCGACCGGAAGGCCGGCGCCGTTGTCGCGGACGCTGACCGCGACGGCATTGGTGTCCATAGGGCCGCTCCCAACTTGGCGAGATGGCGCCGGCGTCACGGAGATCTCGACATGCGTCGCGCGAGCGTGTCGGAACACGTTGGTCAAGGCTTCCTGGATGATGCGATAAATGGTTAGTTGCGCCATCTCGCCGGTCTCACCGAGGGATCGCGAAATCGTCGTTTCGATCGCCACTCCGGGATGAGACTCGCTCCACAGCTGCCGAAGGGCGCCGATTGCCTCGCTTAGGCCAAGCTCCGCCAATCCAATCGGCCGCAGCCTTTCAAGCACGCGCCGATTGAACTGTTGTAAGGCGTTTATCTGTTCGAGGATGGCATCGCCATGTCTTCGCAATGCGTCCGTGTTCGGTTCGCGCGCATTTGCGGTCCGCACCAGAGAGCTGGCGTGCGCCCGCAGAGCGAAAAGATAGGGCCCGAATTCATCATGCAGCTCCCGGGCAATTTCCTTGCGTTCGGCATCCTGCAGGGAGACAGCCGTTTCGGCCAACCGCCGCTTCTCCTCGACGGCGTCCCCCAAAGTCGCCGCAAGATGGTTCAGCTTGATGCAGATTGCCGCGAGTTCGGGTGAGCCTGCTGGCTTGACACGCCTGTCATAGCTGCCGGCCTCAATGCTCGTCATCGCTTCCGAAAGCGACTGAAGCGGCGCCAGCGCGCGGTTGACCACCATCATCGTCACCAGGAACAGCGCGATCGCGATTGCGGAGCCGACCTGGAGCTGGGTGACGATCCCGTCCCAGATCTCGTTCATCTCATCGTCCGGATGTGACGTGATGACGAGCGATCCCGACTTGCCGTGAATCGGGATCGGAAGATTGACGGCGGTTGTTTCCGGATGAACGAATGCAACGAACCACGCAGGAACCGAGGACGGTTCGCGATCGTCACCGCGATCGTCGGCCACCGGGGGCTTGACCTCCGACGTATCCTCCTGCCGTGTGATACTGACGTGGCGCAACCGGTTGAGGTCCTGAATGATCCGACTTAGTCTCGCATCGGGGTCCGCAGTTTCGTTCAGACTTACGACCAGCGTTTCGATAAATTCTCGGGCCAATCGTATCACGCTTTGATCCTCAGCCTGGACACGCGGTCCTGCCTCCAACACGAGCCGTGTGATATTGATCGCCAGGCCCAGCATGAGAACGAGCGCCAGAAGCGTGTTGAGACGGGCGCGCAAAGATAATTTTTGCCACATTGTATTCGTCCAGGACCATGCCGCGCTGGTTCCGCGACAAGAGGAGCGTTGACAGAGAAAAGACGCAGCTGTCTAATCGAACCGTACAGCAAGTGCGCCCAAGATGCACAACGCGGTCGGGGGGAGCGCGAGGTGCGGACAGTTTCTTTCGTTCAGTCTGATGCAACGCAACAAAAGTTGACATGGACCGGTGCCGATGCGTGTCCTGATCGTCGATGATCATCCTATCGTGGCTTCTGGCTGCCGTGCGTTGCTCGCCGGGGACGATGATATCACGATACTGGAAGCCTGCGACGCGGAGAGCGGCGAGCAGGTGTTTTTCGCCGAACAACCCGATGTTTGCGTGATCGATATCAATCTACCTACCGTCTCGGGATTTGAACTGGCGCGACGCATTCTCATGCGGGCCGCGTCGGCGCGCATCATCATATTCAGCATGAATGACGACCCGGTATTCGCCGCGCGCGCGATCGAAATCGGCGCCAAAGGCTATGTCTCTAAGTCCGGCGACCCCTGCGACCTCGTCGAGGCTATCAGGGAGGTCGGAAACGGCAGGGTTTATCTGCCTGCGGCTATCGCGCGACGCATTGCATTTGCAGGGCCAGCGGTCGCCCAGAGCCCGTTATCGAAATTGACGCCGCGCGAGGTCGAGATATTACGGCTGCTCAGTGTTGGAAAAAGTCTTTCCGAAATCGCCTGGCTGGTCCATTCGTCGTACAAAACGATTGCCAATACCTCTTCCATCATTCGTCAGAAGCTTGGCTTGCGTTCATCTTCCGAACTCGTGCGCTTTGCAATCGAGAGCCGGCTGGCCTGAGTTCGCGCGTCAGCTTTGTCCGGTGCCGGTCGCAGCCCGCACCGCCAACGTCCGCATTTCCTCACTGATCGACGCGATGACATCTTTGCTGCGCGTTCCCCGCGGTAGCGGTATCGCCTTCTCCAAAATAATACGCGCCGGCCGGTCGGATAGAAAAAACAGGCGATCCGCCAATTGGACGGCTTCTTCCAGATGATGGGTCACCAACAGCGTCGTCACTCTCGTTCGCGTCGTAAGCGCCATGAGTTCGCTGCGCAGCCGAGCGGCAACCGCTTGATCGAGCGACACAAAGGGCTCATCCAGCAGCAGGAAGTCCGGCTGGATCGCAAATGCGCGGGCGATTGCCGCGCGGCGAGCAAGCCCCTGCGATAATTCACCCGGGTATCGCGCGAGATGCGAACCGAGGCCAAGAGTCTCGAACAGATCAGTGAGATCGACGTCGGTCTGGTGGGCGGGAAGCGCCAGGCGGATGTTGTCCTCGACCGTGCGCCAGGACAACAAACGAGGGTTCTGAAATACCATCCCGAGACGCCCGGCTCCGGGGGTACGGAGCTGCCCCCGGAAATCAGCATCCAGGCCGGCTGCGATCCGCAGAATGGTCGTCTTGCCGCAACCGGAAGGACCGATCAATGCGCCGAACGATCCGGCCTCGAGCCGAAGTTCCAGGTCCCGAACGACCTCGACCGTCGTGCCATCGGCCGACAGGAAGCTCTTCGCATCGATGCGAAGCTCAAGTGGGGCGCCGTCTCCAGCGGTTCGCGCGTCGTTCAAGCGGCTGTACCAAAAGGCTTTCGATCACAAGCATAAGCACGATGAAGCAGATCGCATAGCTCAGTATCCTGGCCATGTCGAACAGCGAGAACGCCGAACCCAGGACAAACCCTACGCCGTTTGGGCGTCCGAGCAGCTCGACCACAAGCACGATCTTCCAGACGATGGAAAGACCGGAACGCGAACTGGCCGCCAGATAGGGCGCTAGCTGCGGTATTACGACGTGACGAATTCGTTTGAATGCCGTGAATTGAAAGGCCTTCGCCATCTCATCGATCTCCGGATCGAGCGCGCGGGTGCCTTCACGCACGACGACAACGACATTTGGCAGTTTATTGATGGCTACCGCCAGAATCGCCGCAGTCTCGTTGAGGCCAATCCAGATGTAGGCGAAAATGATGATCACGAGCGCCGGCATGTTGATCAGCACGACCAGCCATGAATCGGCAAATCTGTCCGCTGCTTTCGATCGTCCCATCGCGTAACCACCGATCGTGCCAAGCGCCATCGCGATCGCAAACGAACCAACCACGCGTGCAAGCGTGCAGGCCATCTGAAACGGCAGTTCGCCTGACCGGATCTCGGCGAGCGTCGCAGCCGTAATCGCCAGCGGGCCGGGGAGCAGCCGTGACTGAGCCAGCGCGGCTGCAACGGCCCAAACCGCTATCAGGGCAGCCAGTGAAAGGATTCTCGGCAACATCCCTCAATCTCCGCGCAGGGCGGGTCGATAGTAAAGGCCTGGATCGAGCTCTTGCGACGGGCCTACGAGTTCGGCGCCGCCGGTCCGCGCGAGCGCCTTGAACAGCGTGCGGGCGTCGGCTTCTTCCGCGCGGATCGACCGTCGCGGCATTCCCTCCCTGGTCCGTTCACGATAGACTGCAAATGTCTTGTCATCGCCGGCATTCATGAGGGGACGCAGTGCATCCCACTCCTGGTCGGATTGCAGCATGATGTCATCAGCTTTTCGCGCGGCCGCGATGAAGCGGTCGATCGCGTTTCGGTGGTCGGCCGCGAATTGCTCGGAAAACGCATAACCGATGAGTGCGACCGGTTCGGTCAGCCCAAGTGCGGCTTCCGCTTCGCGTACCTCGAAGATACGGCGGTAGCCCTGCGTTTCCAGGCTGGCGCAGAAATTCCAGAAATTAAGGCTCGCTTCTGCCTCGCCCTGCTGTAGCTTTTGGGAAATCAGTGGCGGCGCGCCATACGCAAGGGTCGCATCGCGTTTAAGATTGATGCCCTGGCGGCTCGCGGCCGCCTGCACGATCAGCCAGCTTTTGTCGAGCGGGCCACCCGCGACGGCGAGAACGTGACCCCTGAGGTCTGCGATCCCGCGCAACGGTGAGTCGCTCTTCACCATGATGGCACCGACGGCGCTTGAGTAGGGATAGAACAACAGAGTTGCGCCGAGGGCCCGTGCCCGCGCGACCCAAAGCCAATCGACGACGGCGAGGTCGACCGAGCCACTGTTGAGGGCAAGCTTGCCCGCATCCGGCGAAGCGAATTGGCTGATTTTCAGATCCAGCCCGGCATTTTCGGCAAGTCCGTGACGGCGGATCACGTCCAGTTGCCAGGCAAACGTCCCGGTGGTTTGCAGGCCAATGCGCAAGGTCTCGGCGGAGGCTCGCGTTGGAGCTATCACAAGCCACAGTGCCACCAGAATTCCGAGCAGGAACATCGTTCTCACTTCGCCTTTGATGCGAGAAATTGCCAATCCTGTCCACTCGCCAAAAGCACAGGCAGATTCATAGCTAGATCTCACGCGGCGTTTCGGACGAAGATAGCAATGTCAGCGCAGGATAGTAATATCAATGACGATCGGGTTCTTCCGATCCTTCATGCCGCGGAAATCTGCGGCCGATTTTGAATGCAGTGCGGCAAAGCTCATGTGCGGTCGGGATGGTTCCATGGCGGAGCTGAAGGCATCCAGGCGGTTTATTTCGGCGATGAAGGGGAGCCGCATTGCGATGTCCTGCCTGTCGCTCGTTCTTGGGTTCATTCCGTCCGGTGCGCGCGCTGAAACCATCGAGACCGAGCATCTGTTCGGCTTCACCATCGGTAGCGATGTCGGTGAAGTCGGAGAAAGAGAGCTGGAAGGATCGGTGACGGGACGATTTTCGAAGCGCACGGGAACTTACGATGCGGGTTCCGGGACGACGTCGATGGAATTTGTGCCGATGCCAAACCTTCGAACCGAATTTACGGCGGTCGTTAATTCCTACGATATTTTGGGCGTGAGCGGGTTTGCCGATCAGCGGTATACTGCGTTTGGGGGGCTTTCCGTCGACATCCGCTACCGATTGCTTGATCGCGCATCTGGACCGTTTGGCTTTGCGGTCGGCGTCGAGCCGCATTGGGGCCGGGCCGATGATGTTACCGGCGAGCCGGTCAGCCAATATGGCGCCGACTTTGTCGCCGCGGCCGACTGGGAGATCATTCCCGACCGTGTCGTCGCGGCCTTAAACCTGCTTTATCAACCCGAAACCATGCGCGCGAAATTGACCGGAATCTGGTCGCAGGAATCCACGGCAGACGTTGCGCTTGCTATGATGGCGCAGGTTCGTTCA
>Ga0182024_10008113_pt1 | contig 22342 bp, 19 predicted proteins | sample P32metaG_FD_120480 | JGI IMG/M metagenome (GOLD analysis project Ga0182024, IMG submission 120480) | Permafrost microbial communities from Stordalen Mire, Sweden - P3-2 metaG (Illumina Assembly) | ecosystem: Environmental > Terrestrial > Soil > Wetlands > Permafrost | place: Sweden: Stordalen... | reverse complement strand
AGCGGCGTGTACTCCTGTTCGGTCACGTGATCGACGAGCACCGCGTGCCGTTGGCTGAACGTTCCTCGGCGCGTGTCCTGCCCGGCGAGACGAACCGGGCAGCCCTCGAGGAGAAGCGAACCGAACGCCAATGCCTCCGCGAGCGACCAGTCGACGCGATCGGTGTCGAGCTCGGTGCGCCGGTTTCCGATGATCCGCTGAAGTTTGGGATGCATCGAAAATCCGGGCGGCACCGTCACCAACGCGTCCGCGATCAGCTCCAGGCGGTCGCGTGCCACTCCCGTCTCGATCGGCGCGATCGCGGTCGCGGGAGCCGACTCGATGAGGTCGGAGTGGCTCGGCTCAGGTGTGTGCGACGCCCGCGTCTCCTCGAACGCTGCGTCGAGCCGGGCCCGGAAGTCTTCGAGGGCCTTCTCGGCGTCTTCGAGGGTCAAATCTCCACGGTTGACGAGCAACTCGGTGTAGAGCTTGCGAACCGAACGTCGGTGGCCGATCACTTCGTACATGCGCGGGAGCGTGAATGCGGGCTCGTCACCCTCGTTGTGGCCGTAACGCCGGTAGCAGACCAGGTCCACGACGACGTCCTTCTTGAAGGCCTGACGGAACGCGAACGCGAGCTCGACCACTCGCATGCTTGCCTCGGGGTCGTCGCCGTTCACGTGGAAGATCGGAGCTTGCACCGCCTTGGCGATGTCGGTCGCGTATACCGTCGAACGCGCGAAGCCGGGCGTGGTGGTGAAGCCGACCTGATTGTTCACCACGATGTGGACCGTGCCACCGACGTCGTAGCCCGGAAGCTCCGACAGGTTCAGCGTCTCGGCGACCACGCCCTGGCCGGCGAACGCCGCGTCGCCGTGGATCAAGATCGACAGCACCTGCGCGTGGTCGACGTCGGCGCAGCGGTCCTGCTTCGCCCGCGTCATGCCTTCCACGACCGGATCGACCGCCTCGAGATGGCTCGGATTCGCCGCGAGGGCAATATGGATCGGCGCGACAGCCCGGCTCTTGAAGACGCCGGTCGCGCCGACGTGATACTTCACATCTCCGGAGCCTTGGGGAACGTTCGGATCGAGTTCGCCTTCGAATTCGCGGAAGATCTGCGCGTATGACTTGCCGACGATGTTTGCGAGCACGTTGAGTCGGCCGCGGTGAGACATTCCCATCACGACTTCTTGCATCCCGTCGTTCGCAGCTGCGTCAAGCAGGAACGCGAGCATCGGGATGAGGGTCTCCGCGCCTTCGAGACTGAAGCGCTTCTGGCCGAGGAACTTCGTGTGCAAGAAGCGCTCGAACGCCTCAGCCGCGTTCAGCCAGCCCAGGATCTCGATCTTGTCGTCGTCTTCGACCTCGGTGTGCGCACCTTCGACGTGCTCTTGGATCCAGTTCTTTTGGTCCGGCTCCTGGATATGCATGTACTCGACGCCGATGGTGCGGGCGTACGCGTCGCGAAGCACCCCGAGTATGTCGCGCAGCTTCATCATCGACTCGCCGGCGAGCCCTCCGGTCGGGAACTCGCGCTCGAGATCCCAGATCGTGAGCCCCCAGTGGATCGGGTCGAGTTCCGGATGCGTGTGCGGCTTCTTCAACCCGAGCGGATCAAGATTCGCGATCAGGTGACCACGGACGCGGTACATGTTCACGAGTTGTTGCACCGCGATGACCTTCTCGAGCCCTTCGACCGAGCCGGGCACCGGACGGTTGTCGCGCGACCAGCGGGCAGGTTCGTAGGGAACGCCGAGGCTGGCGAAGATGTCGTCGTAGAAGTTGTCGCTGCCGACCAGCTGATCGTGCACCGCGGCGAGCATCTCGCCGCTCTCCGCGCCTTGGATGATGCGATGGTCGTAGGTGCTGGTGAGCGTGACCACTTTGCCGACGCCGAGCTCGGCCAGCGTCTGGGGGTCGGCGCTCTCGTATTCGGGCGGGAAGATGATCGCGCCGACGCCGACGATCACGCCTTGGCCGGGCATGAGGCGCGGGACCGAATGCATCGTCCCGATCGTGCCCGGGTTGGTGATCGTCACCGTCGTTCCGCTGAGGTCGTCGGGAGTCAACTGACTGGCGCGGGCCCGTCGGACGAGGTCTTCGTAGTCGGCGTGGAAACCTGCGAAGTCGAGCGTGTCGGCGTGCTTCACGTTGGGCACGATCAGCGTGCGCGTTCCGTCGGGGCGTTGCATGTCGATCGCCAGACCGAGGTTGACGTGCTCGTGATGGACGACGCTGGGCTTCCCGTCGATCATGCCGAAGCTGGCGTTCATCGCCGGAACCGATCGCAGCGCGCGCAGCACCGCGAAGCCGATCAGATGCGTGAACGACACTTTGCCGCCCCGGGCACGCGCGAGATGGTTGTTGAGGATCTGACGGTTGACCTCGAGCAGCTTGGCGGGGACTGCACGCACCGATGTCGCGGTCGGTACCTCGAGGCTCGCTTCCATGTTGGTGACGATGCGCGCCGCCGCACCTCGCAGTTGCTCGGCCGTCTCGCCCGCGAGGATCACCGGGCCGGAACCGTTTGCGGTCGCGGCGGGCGCCACCGCCGGTTCGGGTGGCGCGGCGCGCGGCGGTGGGGGAGCCGGTCGGGCCGGCGCCGACGGCGGTTCCGCTCGGGGCCGGTAATCGGCGAAGAACTCGCGCCAGCTCTCCGAAACGGCCTGCGGGTTCTCGACGAACAGGCGGTACATCTCGTCCACGAGCCCGGCGTTGGGGCCCAGTTCGGCGCGTCCGCTGGACGTCGTCTCGGTCATGTCAGCGGCGCACGAGGTCGGCGAGCCGGAACGCCAGATCGAGGGCCTGGCGGGCGTTCAAGCGCGGGTCGCAACGCGTGTCGTAGCGCGACTCGAGGTCTTCGCCGCGTACCTCGTCGCCTCCGCCGAGACATTCGGTCACGTTGTCTCCGGTCAACTCGACGTGGACGCCGCCCGGCCACACGTGCTGTTCCCGACAGCATGTGAAGAACTGCTCGACTTCGTGCATCACCGCGTCGAAGTGGCGGGTCTTGTAGCCGCTCTCATGCACGAACGTGTTGCCGTGCATCGGATCACAGGACCACACCACCGGATGACCGGCGTGCTGCACCGCTCGCAGCAGGCCGGGAAGGTGCTCACCGACACGGTCGGCGCCCATACGGCTGACCAGCGTGAGACGGCCGGGTTCGCGGCCCGGATCGAGCCGGCGGCAGAGCTCGACGAGCGCGTCGGGGCTGACGTCAGGCCCGACCTTCAAGCCGATCGGGTTTTGGACCCCGGAAAGGAACTCTGTGTGCGCGCCGTCGAGTTGATGGGTACGGTGCCCGATCCACAGCAGGTGCGCCGAACAGTCGTACCAGTCGCCGGTGAGGCTGTCACGCCGTGTGAGCGCCTCCTCGTAGCCGAGGAGCAACGCCTCATGCGACGTGTAGAAATCGACCTCGTGGAGTTGCGCTTCGGAGTCGAGGTCGATCCCGCACGCGGCCATGAACCGCAACGCCCGGTCGATCTCCTGCGCGAGTTCGTCGTAGCGGCGCCCTTCTCGACGGCTCGCGATGAACTCGAGGTTCCACTGATGCGCGCCCCGCAGGTCAGCGAACCCGCCTTTCGTGAACGCACGCAGCAGATTGAGTGTCGCCGCGGCCTGGTTGTAGCCGCGCACCATCCGTTGAGGGTCGGGACGGCGAGCCGCGGCGTCGAACGCGTAGTCGTTGACGATGTCGCCGAGATAGGACGGCAACACGATGCCGTTGCGTTCCTCGGTCGGCGCCGAACGAGGCTTCGCGAACTGTCCCGCGATGCGGCCGACCTTCAAGGTGGGGACGCCCGTGCTGTAGGTGAGCACGAGCGACATCTGCAGGATCACTTTCAGCTTGTCTCGGATGTTGTCGGCCGAAAACTCGGCGAACGACTCGGCGCAGTCGCCGGCATGGAGCAAGAAGCCTTTGCCTTCGGCGACACGTGCCAGCGTGGTCCGCAACGTGCGGGCTTCGCCGGCGAACACGAGCGGCGGCATGGCGCGCAACTCGCCGAGCGCGGCGTCGAGCGCGGCAGTGTCGGGCCACACCGGTTGCTGCGCCGCCGGGTAGCGCCTCCAGCTTGCGGGCTCCCAATCGAGGTTGGGGAGCGATTGTGGCGCGGTCATGCGCGTCCGCTCACAGGTACGCGCCGGGTGGGCGGTTGCCCGGCTCGAGCGCGCGCCGTTGGCGCATCTCCTCGAACTGCTGCTGTGCCTGCATCTGCTGGGTGAACAGCGTCGCCTGGATTCCGTGGAACAGACCTTCGAGCCACCCGACCAATTGTGCCTGCGCGATCCGCAGCTCGGCGTCACTGGGCGTGTCGCTCGTGAACGGAAGGGTCACGTCTGCGAGCTCCTTGCGGAGGTCATCGGACAGAATGCCCTCGAGTTCGTGCACGGACCGCTCATGGATCGCTTTCAACGATCGTCGGCCGGCATCGTCGAGGGGTGCGAGACGTGCTTCGTCGAGCAGCGCCCGAACCATCGACGCGATCCGGATCAGTTTGGTGGGACGGGCGACCTGCTCGCCGTCGAGACTGCCTTCGTTTCCGGGGGACGGCGTCTGCAACGCCTCGAGCACCTCCGGTGTGACCGCTGAGCCGTCGGCGCCGGTTTCGGAGTCCGCTTGAGCATTGGTTTCGATGTTCGCCACGGCCGCGAAGGTTACCGGCCCGTGCGACCGCACCCCACACGCGATGCGGGCCGCCGGCGCGGCGTTCACATTTGGATGATGACCAGGCGTTCCTCGGTCATTTCCCGGACCGCCCACTGGGGCCCTTCGCGCGTGTTTCCGCTGTCGCGGTTGCCGCCATAGGGCTGTTGATCGGCGCGAAAGGTTGGTATCTCGTTCACGAGGACGCCGCCGTAGTCGAGGGTACGCGCCGCTTTGAAGGCGTCGGAGAGGTCGGCCGTGAAGATCGCGGCCTGCAGGCCGTACCGCGAGTCGTTCGCGAGTTGCAGTGCGTCGTCGAGCTTCGTGTACGTCGCGACGCCGACCACCGGCCCGAACACCTCGTTCGCGCAGATCTTCATGTCGGGCGTGACGTCACCGACCACGGTCGGGGCGAGAATGCCGTCCTCGAGTACCTTGCCGCCCGCGAGGATCTCCGCACCGGCGGCGACCGCCTCATCGACCCACGACTGGACCCGGTCCCGTTCACCGGTCGAAATGAGCGCCGAAACGTCGGTGCGCTCTTCGAGCGGATCGCCGACAACGAGGTCTTCGACGAGGGGAACGAGCGTGTCGAGGAAACGTTCCCGCACCGACTCGTGCACGTAGATGCGTTGCGTCGAGATACATGATTGTCCGGCGTGCGAGAAACCCGCGACCGATACCTTCTTGGCCGCGGTTTCGACGTCGGCGCTCGGCTCGATGATCAGCGGCGCGTTGTTCCCGAGCTCGAGCCCGACCTTCTTGCGTGCAGCTCGGGCACGGATACCCCAGCCAACCTCAGGCGAACCGGTGAAGGTGATGAGCGCAACATCAGGATGGTCGACGATCGCGCTCCCGACCGTGGCGCCACCGCCGGTGACGACATTGAGATGACCGGCCGGCAGGCCGCACTCGTCGAGCAGGATTCGTGCCAGGGTAAGTGCCGACAGGGGCGTCTGGCTCGCGGGTTTCAGCACCACCGGGCATCCCGCCGCGATCGCGGGCGCGACCTTGTGCGCGACGAGATTGAGCGGAAAGTTGAACGGACTGATCGCGCCGACCACCCCGATCGGTACCCGCAACGTGAACGCGAGTTTGCCTTCGCCGGCCGCGCTGGCATCCATCGGCACGACGTCGCCGACGAGTGTGCGCGCCGCGACCGCCGCGAACGTGAACGTCGAGATCGTGCGTTGGGCTTCGACCCGAGCCGTTTTGATCGGCTTGGCTGATTCGGTGGCGATGACACGAGCGAGATCTTCGGTTCGCTGCGCCAGCAGTCGCGCGGCCCGGTCGAGGATCTCGGCCCGTTTCCATGCGGGGAGCGGACCGGCGTCGAGCGCTGCCTTCGCCGCACCCACCGCGGCGTGCACCTGGTCGGCTCCGCACTCCGGAACTCGGCCGACAAGCACACCGTCGTACGGTGCGCGCACCTCGATCCATTCGCCGGTTGTCACGGACGAATCGCCGATGGGAACAGACCAGTCAGCCATGTCCCGGATGCTACGACCCGCGCGATCAGCTCGCGGTTGCGACCCTGCGCTTCGGTGCCGGCGCGTCGAGGCTGGCGAGATCGGCGAGGCGGGGGTCGTTCGAGAACACTTCGATGATCGGTTCCCGCAACCCCAGACGGCGTTGGAGTTTCTCGACGTCGAGCTCTTGGTTCCAGAGCACGAACGTGACCACGACACCCTCCCGTCCGGCGCGGGCCGTGCGGCCGGACCGGTGCGTATACCCCTTGTGTTCCTCGGGGGGGTCGAAATGCACGACCACGTCGACGTCGTCGACGTGGATGCCGCGCGCGGCGACGTCGGTGGCGACGAGCACGACATGGCTGCCGCCCTGGAAGTCTTTGAGCGCACGCTCCCGCGCGGACTGGCGGAGGTCGCCGTGGATCGCGCCCGCGACGACGCCTTCGCGCTTCAGCTGCGAAACGAGCCGGTCCGCGCCTCGCTTGGTGCGAACGAACACCATCGTGCGCGACACGCCTTCGGAGATCGCGGCGAGCACCTTGATGCGGTCGAGCTCGTGCACGCGCAGGAACCGGTGCGTCATGTCATCGACGCTTTCAGTGTCGGCCTCTACCTCGTGGAGTACCGGGTCGTGCATGTAACGACGGACGAGCACGTCGACCTCGCGGTCGAGCGTCGCGGAGAACAGCAGTGTCTGACGATGATCTTTGGGAACTTTGCGCATGATCCATTCGACCTGCGGAAGGAATCCCATGTCGGCCATGCGGTCGGCCTCGTCGATCACGAGGATCCCGACCTGGTCGAGGTCGAGCTCACCCCGTTCGAGCAGGTCGATCATGCGGCCTGGTGTCGCGACCGCGATCTCGATGCGTTTCGACAGGTTGCGCACCTGCTTGTCGAGCGACGTGCCGCCGTAGAACGCGGCGACCCGCATCCCGATCGTCTTGCCGAGCGGTGAGAGCACGTCGACCACTTGTTTGGCGAGCTCACGGGTCGGGACGAGCACGAGCGCGGTCGGATGTCCGGGTTTGGCGGCGGTCACGGTCTGCAGCATCGGCAGCCCGAACGCGAGCGTCTTGCCGGAGCCGGTGCGGGCCTTGCCGCACACGTCGCGGCCCGCGAGCGCGTCGGCGATCGTCACCTCTTGGATGGCGAACGGGTCGTCGATGCCCTGGGCCGCGAGGGCGTCAACGAACTCGGCCCTCAGGCCGAGATCTCGGAAGGAAGTCACTCGATTGTCTCCTCGAAATAGGTCGGAGGCCGATCCTCGGCAGTTCCGCGCTATTTCGGGACAAGTGAGGTACGACCGCGGGTTCCGAAGGATGGGAACCCGAAAGACCATGGTAGTCGAGTCCCAGGTCGGCCCGGAGCACTCCCGCCGGGGGCGGCGTATCGTTGGTTCGCATGGTGTACGCAACGCGACCGATGCATGACGCCGATTCACACATCATGGAGCCGCCCGCGTGGCTGCAGGGCCACCTGGGGGCCGAACACCGGGCTCGACTTCCCGTGCTGGGCGCCGCCGACGCCCCGAGCACCCAGGCGTTCGACGTCGATCGCATCCGCCGCGCGCACGCAGATCCTGCATACCGCGCCGAGGACGCGTCACAGATCCTGCTCCGCAAGAACTTCGCGGCCACCGGATCGTTCATCGAAGCGGACCGCCCACGGGCGCTTGACCTCCTCGGCTTCGCCAGCCAATTGGTGTTCGATACGTTCACGAGTTCGCACGTCCTGCGCATCGAACGCGACGGCGACCCGGAATTCGCGACGCACGTCGCGCGCGGGCAGCATCGGGCCATGCTCGAGTGGTGTTCGGTAGACCCGCGCCTGCTCCCGGTATGTGTCGTCCCGCTCGGCGACATGGCGGCCGCGGTGTCGCTCACACGTGACGCAATCGATCGCGGCGCGGCGGCCCTTCAGATCGGGCAGTACTGTCCGGCTGGGCATTCGCCCAGCCATGTCGATCTCGAACCGGTCTGGACGATGGCGGCCGAAGCAGGCGTGCCGGTGGTGTTGCACGTCGCGGGTGCCGGCGCGAACGTCATGAATCCCGCGTTCTTCGAAAACGGACTTCCGCCGGTCCCTGACTTCCACGGCGGTGACGGCAACTTCAAGTCGATCGACTACCTGTCGATCCCGCTGCCCGTCATGCAGACATTGAACGCGTTGGTGATCGACGGTGTGTTGCAACGAAACCCGGATCTGCGGGTCGGCGTCATCGAAGTCGGCGCGTCGTGGATCCCGAGTTGGATCCGGATGCTCGACTCCGCGCACGAGGCGTTCCGCAAGAACGAGGAACGTCTCCAACGCATGGACCTGCGGCCGAGCGAGTACGCGCGCCGCCAGGTGCGTGCCACCCCGTACCCGCACGAAGACACCGGCTGGACCATCGCGAACGCCGGCGCCGAGATGTGCATGTTCTCGTCCGACTTCCCGCACGTCGAAGGCGGCCGAAATCCGATCGGACGGTTCGAACGGAGCATGGACGTGGCGGACATCGGCGACGACGCCCGGCGGCGCTTCTACTGGGACAACTTCGTCGACCTGCTCCGTCCCGTCCTCGAACGCCGATCCATCCCCACCGTCGAACCGGCCTGAACCGCGCCGACACCGGCGCAGCGGTTCACGACCGCTCGAACTGAACCGGCCCCTCGAACGAGGCTTTGCGGGCCGCCCGTCGCAATGCGCCCAACACTGCACCTCCGGCGACGGCGATCAGCAACGCATTCGTGATGGCACGGCCGGTGTCCCAACCCAACGAGGTCGTCACGTCGAACAACACATATCGATGCAGGTTCTCGACAACCGACGCGCCGGGAACGAACGACAGGCGTGTCCGGGCACCGAGCGTGAACGGCCAGAACGACAGATTGAGCAAGAGGCCATACAAAAAGGCCGAGGCCGCGCCGTAGCCCATCAGCATTGCGAGCTCCCGCCGGCCGGTTGCCCTCGGAAGGAGTCCGGCTCCGAGCCCGACCCATGCACACGCGAACATCTGGTAAGGCATCCACGGGCCGACACCGCCGGTGATGAGCGCCGACGCGAACAGCGTCGAACAGCCCAGGCTGAAACCAAAGCCGGGGCCGAGCGCGCGGCCTGAGATCACGAGCAAGAAGAAGATCGTCTCAACGCCGGCGGTCCCCGCGCCCAATGGTCGCAACGCCGCGCCGAGCGCGGACAGCACGCCGAGCAGCGCGAGGACCTTGGCGTCGAGGCCACCCTCGGACAACTCGGCCAGCACGACTCCGAGGACGAGCAGCAGCAACGCTGCGAACATCACCGGCGCGAAACTGCTCGCGCCGACCGTCGAGTGGCGGCTGGCGAAGAACGGCCACCCGAACGCGACGACGCCGAACACCGACGCCAGCGTGAGCGCAGCGACCGTGCGGGATCCGATATCGACGGCCCTGGGCGATGCGTTCACGGCGTCGCGTCCACCGTGGTGCAAGGTGCGCCGTGCGGGAACACACCCGCGACGCGGAGCTGATCGACGGTCAGCCACGGCCGCGGCGCGAGGATCTTGGCGACCTGCGGAGCGAACGCAGGCGACGAGATGATCACCGTCGCGGTCTCGCCATCGGCGACGATCTCACCTTCGGCCATCACCACGACGCGATGTGCTGTCGCGGCGACGAACTCGACGTCGTGCGTCGACACGATCACGGCGCGACCTGCGGCCGCGATCTCGCGCAGGATGAAACCCAGCTCATGTTTGGCGCGATAGTCCAGTCCGCGAGTGGGCTCGTCGAGGAGCACGACCTGCGGCGCCGCCGCGAGCTGGACGGCCAACACGAGCGCGAGTCGTTGCCCTTCTGAAAGGTCACGCGGATGGGTGTCGTCGAAGATCCCGGGTGCGAGCCGGTCGAGCGCGGTCCGGGACTGCCCCTGCGCCGCGGTCGACTCGGCGTCGGCGCGGGCGAGCTCGTCACCGACGGTGTCGAGGTACAGCAGATCCGACGGCGTATGCGGGACCAGACCCACCAGCCGTCGTGCGTCGCCCGGCCCGAGACCGGCCGGGTCGCGTCCGCCGACGTCGACGCGGCCGCCGTCACGGACGCCCGAACCTTGCAGTGCCCACAGCAGCGACGATTTGCCGGCACCGTTGCGACCCATCAGCGCGACCACTTCGCCCGAAGCCAGCTCGATGTCGACGTTTCGTACCGCCGCCACGTCGCCGTACCGGACCACGAGTCCCCGGCCCCGCAGCACTGCAGACCGTTGCTCCATCGGCTGGGCCACAGCCGGCGGGGCGACGACGTCGACCAGCTCGGCGGTCAGCTGCGCGGCGCGGCGGCGGGCGTCGCGAACCGACAGCGGGAGCGGCGTCCATCCGGCCAGGCGGCCGAGCTCGACGATCGGGGGCGCAACGACGGCGCGGGCGAGGATCTGGTCGGGCTGGCCGTACTCGACGGTCCCGTCGCCGGGGACGTACAGGATGCTGTCCGCGTACTGCACGACCCGCTCGAGGCGGTGCTCTGCGATCACGACCGTGACTCCGAGGTCGTGGACGAGCCGGGTGATCGTCGCCAGCACCTCTTCCGCGCCGGTGGGGTCGAGCGCCGACGTCGGTTCGTCGAGCACGAGAACCGTGGGGTGCGCAGTCAGCACCGCGCCGATCGCGACTCGCTGGAGCTGCCCGGCCGAGAGGTGATGCAAGGGACGGTGCCGGAGTTCGGCCAGTCCGAGCAGGTCGAGCGTCTCCTCGACGCGCTTGCGCATCACCGCCGGCGCGATGGCGAGCTGTTCCATCCCGTACGCGAGTTCTTCTTCGAGCGTGTCGGTGACGCATCCCGCGAGCGGATCCTGGGTCACGACTCCGACGACGTCGGCCAGTTCACGCGGCGGATGGGTGCGCGTGTCGCGGCCGTCGACGGTGACGCGTCCTCGCACCACCCCGCCGGTGAAGTGCGGCACCAGTCCGTTGATCGCGCCGAGCAGCGTCGACTTCCCACTTCCGGTGGCACCGATCACGACGCACAGTTCACCGGCGGGGATCGTGAGATCGACGTCACGCAACGTCGGCGTCGGCGCGTCGGGATAGGTGACGGTGACGTGATCGAAGCGGATCATGCGTGCGCTCCGGCCCGTTCGGGCGTCCGCGTCGGATGGTCGTGCCGAACGGAGCTCGGCGCGGCGGTCGGGGGCGGCGGGGTCAGCCAGGCCGGCAGCAACGCACACAGGATCGCGGCCGTCGGCAGTGCAGGCAATGTCGGCCATGCGAGCGGGAAGATCGACGGGTTGAGCGCCGACGCGTTGCGGGCTCCGGCGACGACGGCAGCGGTCGCGGCGGCGACGCCGCACAGGGCCGTGCACCATTCGGGGAACGCCCACGGATCGGGCCGGTAGCGGCTACGTCGGATTCGTCTGCCTCCGAGGATGAGTCCGGCGGCGGCGAGTGCGACACCGGCGGTGAGTGTCGGGACGCCGAGCAGCCACGGTGTCGACGCGTCGAGCAAGCCGTAGCCGCCCAAGCAGAGCCCGACCAAGCCGGCGAGCAGCAACGCCACGGTGAGGCGGCGTACTCGGGGGGGAACCGCGCCGCTGCGTCCGTAGCCGCGAGAGTCCATCGCCGCGGCGAGCTGGAACGACCGGTCGAGGGCGTCGTGCAGTACAGGCATCGCGATGGCGCGTACCGCTCGTCGACCGCGGGCCGTGTCGCCGCGCAACTTTCGGGCGCGTCGGACGCGCTGCACGCTCTCGACGAGTTGGGGGGCGACAGTGATCGCCACGGTGATCGTGACGCCGAGCTCATAGAGCGCGGCCGGTAACACGCGCAGCGCCCGCTTGGGATTTGCGAGCGTGTTCGCCGCGCCGATGCAGCACAACAGCGTGGCGAGACGAAGTCCGTCGTAACTTGCCGACACGACGTTCTCGGCGCTGACCGCGCCGCCGAGTTGCACACCTGCCATGAAGCCGGGGAGCGGCACGTGCGGGATCGTGAACAGGACATGCTCGTCGGCTCCGAGGTCACCTCCGAGCACGACGCGAAAGCCGACACGGAACGCGATCACGACCAGGCCGACCAGCAGGTACACCTTGAACGCACGCGCCCACGGCGCTTCGGTGCGGCGGGCGGCCACCACGACGCCCGCGACCGCGAGGACAAGGACGAGCAGCAGCGGGTTCGTGGTGCGGCTCGCAGCCGCGGCCAGGCCGATCGCCCAGATCCACCATGCGACGGGATGCACGATGCGCGGAAGTCGCCGCGCCGCTGCGCTGGTCATGCCGGACGTCGGCGCCGGGCACGGATCGTGAGCCATCCGCCGGCGCTGAGGAGCGCGACGACGGCGACGGCGAGGACCGCGGAGCGCGGCGATCCGGCGCTGTCGTGTCCGACACCGGCGGCTGTGCGTTCAACGAGGCGCGGAGTGCTGCCCGGCGATGACGCCGCCCGGGGCGCGGCGGTCGGTGTCGAGATGCGGGTTGTGGCTGCCGCGGTCGTGGTCGACGCCGACGGGTGCGACGCACCGACGGTCGTCGATGGCCGGCCGGGCGGCGTCGTGACCGGTACCGCCGCCGACCCGACGATCGGAGCGGGCGCGGCGGCGCTGGACGGGGTCGTCGGCGCGCTGATCACGGCCGAAGGGCGGATGGCCGGCTCGGCGTCGTCGCCGAACGCGAACCCGATGAGCGACCCCGCGGGAGGCTGATAGCTCGTCACGCCCACCGGCGCGTACGTCCAGTCGGTGTCGGTCGGACGGGCCCAGTAAAACGACCATGAGGACGCTGCGGGCGGGGTACTGGTGCACGACTCGTGCGCACTCGAGGGCAGTTCGTCGATCCGACACAGGAACGCGTCGCCGTACTGGGCGGTGCCTGCCGTCGCGAAGCCGGCGGACTGGAGCGCGTCCAACGCGTTTTCGGGATGGCCCGGCGCGCAGCCGCGCTCGATGTCGAGATGGAAATGGCTGAGGTCGACGATCACCGTGACGCCAGTCCTCGCCGTGCATGCCGAAACGGACGCAGCACCGGCCGGTGGTGCCGGCGCGACGATCGCGAGGACCGCGATCGTCGCGCCGATGGCCCAGACCGACAACGTCGGCACGCGCCCGGTCACGTCGTCGTCAGCCCGCACGAGGCCCGGTCAACATGACTTGAGTCCAAGTGTGACCGACGCCCTCGACGACGCGACCGGCAGCGTCTTGGCCGCCATCGCCGGTACCGACTGCACGGTCGCGAACAGGTTGGCCGCCGGGCTTCCAGGATAGGTGAACGCCCCGAAGTCGGAGCTGGTGCAGCCGAGCTGGAAGCTCGCCAACGCGGTGTACGGCGTATGCGTTCCCTTCTTCCACATTGCCGACGTCGGCGAACTGGACTCGGCGAGGAGCGTCTGGATCACCAATGCCGTCGAGTCGGGATCCGAAGCTTGGTTCTTCGCGGCAACGAACGGGAAACCGCCATCGCTCGATTGGCTGTTCTTCAATGAGCTGAGCAGCGAGCTCGCCCGCGGGAATTTGCCCCAGGCGGCAAGTCCTTGCACGGCCGACGATGTGCTGTTCGTGTCGGGACCGGTGAATGTCTTCGGGTCGGCGGCCGGGCACGCGGTGCCAACATGCGAGCGGTAGGCCTCCCACAGCCCGTTCGCGCACTGCTGGTTCGTCAACCAAGTGATCGCCGCCGACACTCGGGGATCGGACGACGACACGCCGGCGGCCTTGAGTGCCTCCAGCGCGAGTCCTTGGCGGAAGGCCCCGTCGAACGTCGGATCCGACGCACCGAACAGTCCCTTGTCGGACCCGCCGGTTCGGGCCGTCGCCAGCAGTCGGTCGACCAGATTGTTCGACGGGCCGACCCCTCCGAAATGACGCGGGTCTTGCCCGTCGGCCACCGCGGCCATGACGTATTCCGCCAGTGCGCCCGGCGAGGCGTGACCGCCGGTTTCGAGGTCGCTGCCGATCTTCGTTTTCAGCGCGGCGATCGCCTCGTCCGACGCGGCTCTGTCGACGCCGGTCGCACGCATCCCGATCACGGCGTACGCAGTATCGACCGGGTCGGCCTTCCCGAAGTTCTGGAGGACGCCGCCGTCGTGGGTGATCTGGTTGGCGAGCCACTGCGCGCCCTGCTGGGCGCGCAGCATGTTGGTCGGCGAAGCCGCTTGAGCGGTGCCGGCCGACGTGCCAATCAACGCCAGGCTGACGACGCCGGTGACGGCAAGTGCGCGCAATCCACGACGCGCCCTGAAGTGGGATCCCATCGGAAGTTCCTTTCGCAGGAGGCCGGCGCGACGCGACCCGCGCGGGCCCTTCCGACACACCGCCCCCTGCGTGCAGTGACGCAAGAGGCGAGATCGGGCAGGAACGCCCGGACTCCGCCCCGCATGCCTCGACGGTTTGTATGGAGTCCGCCCCGGGCGGGTATTCCGGCTCGTTCGCCCGAGATGACGCTTCGGACGAACCTACGGTTGCGGGTCAGCGCCGGCATTCGACCGGCTTCCCCCGCTGAGGGACGTGTATGGGAGCCTAGCGCGCGATAGGAATGGCGTCATGAACGCCGTGACGCCGTTGCCGCCCATTTCGGTTCAGCTCTACACGTTGCGTGACCAGACAGCCCGGGACTTTCCCGCGGTGCTCGGCCGTCTCGGGGCCAAGGGTTATCCCGGCGTCGAACTCGCCGGCCTGTCCGGGCTGACGCCCGCGCAACTGTCCGACGCGTTGACCGCTGCCGGGCTCGGGTTGTCGAGCGCACACGTCGGCTTGGATGTCGACGGTGGCTTCGAACGCGCCCTCGATCTCCATCAGTCGCTGGGTTGTGACACGGTCGTGATCCCCTCCTTGCCGCACGATGCGTTCTCCAATCTCGACGACGTGCGCGCCGCGGCCGACCGAGTCAACGAAGCGGCCGAGTCGGCCCGCTCGCGCGGCGTCACGCTCGGATATCACAACCACTGGTGGGAGTTCGGGGCGATGACCGACGGGCGTCCCGCGCTGGTCCACCTCTTCGACCATCTCGCGCCCGACGTGATCGCCGAGGTCGACATCTACTGGGCCCAGGTCGCAGGCGCGGACCCGAAAGAACTTGTGGCCGAACTCGGATCGCGTGTCGGTCTGCTGCACGTGAAGGACGGTCCGGCCGACGCGCCGCCGAGCCCGATGGTCGCGGTCGGCGACGGCGTCATCGACGTCCCCGGCGTCCTGGCGGGCGCGCCGACCGCGCGCTGGCACATCGTCGAGCTCGATCGTTGCGCGACCGACATGTTCGACGCGGTCGAACGCAGTTATGACTACCTGGTGGGGAACGGATACTCGCGGGGGAAGGCGTGAGTCGTGTCGCCATCGTCGGATGTGGCGTGATCAGCCGCACCTACGCACAGACGATCTCCCAACTCGGATTTGTCGAACTCGCGGCGTGTGTCGACGAGGACGCAGACCGGGCCGAGGAACTGGCGTCGGCATTCGGGGCGCAGCCGCGTTCGTTCGACGCGGTCTTGCACGATCCGCAGATCGACGCGGTCGTGAATCTGACTCCGCCGCTCGCGCACGCGGCCGTGAGTGGCGCGTCTCTCGAGGCGGGTAAGGCGACCTTCAGCGAGAAACCACTCGGCGTCGAGTTCGCCGAGGGCGAAAGGCTCGTCGCTCTTTCGACCCAGAACGGAACACCGTTGGGATGTGCGCCCGATACGTTCCTCGGTGCGGGACTCCAGACGGCGAGGGCGGTGATCGACCGCGGTGATATCGGCGAACCGGTCGCCGCGAACGCGTTCATGCTCGGTTCGGGTCCCGAGAGCTGGCATCCGAACCCGTCGATCTTCTATCAACACGGCGCCGGGCCTTTGCTCGACATGGGTCCGTACTACCTCACGACGCTCGTACAGCTGCTCGGACCGGCTCGCGCCGTGAGCGCCTCAGCGCGGGTGTCACGCGCCCAGCGGCCGATTCTCTCCGAACCCCGACACGGCGAACTGATCGACGTCGAGGTTCCGACCCACGTCGGATCGTTGGTCGAGTTCGTGTCGGGTCCGATCGCGACGCTCGTGACGAGCTTCGACGTGCAGGCCACCCGCTACTTCAACATCGAAGTGTACGGAACCGAGGCCACGCTGTCGGTGCCCAACCCCAACACGTTCGGCGGTCCGGTACGAATCAAACGCAACGGAGACGACGTGTGGACAGACATCGAGCTGCTACCGGCGCGCCTTCCCCAACAACGCGGCATCGGCCTCGCCGACATGCTGTGGGCGCAGCGGACCGGTCGCGCCCACCGCACGTCGAGCGCGCTGGCATTGCACGTCCTGGAACTGATGACGAGCGCACTCGCGTCCGCCGAGCAGGGTCGGCGCTTCGATCTCGCAACCAGATGCGAACGCGCTGCACCGTTGCCGACCAATCTCGCTGCGAATACCTTCGACGACTGATGGAGACGCTCCGCTACGGAATCGTCGGTTCCGGCTTCGTGTCGCAGTTCCATCTGCGTGCGCTTGAGAGTGTGCGCGGCGTCGAAGTTGCCGGTCTCACCTCACGGACGCCGCCCGACGAGCTGGCCGCGTCCGTCCGGACCCGGGGGTTGGGTGAGGCACGGCTGTTCGACAGTGTTCGGGCGATGATTCCCGAGGTCGATGTGGTCGCCATCTTCAACGCGAATCCCTCCCGGGTCGCGGTGATGGAGGACATCGCGGCCGCGGTTCGCGACGGTGCAACGCTGCGGGGTTTGATCTGCGAGAAGCCGCTCGCACGCAACGTTGCCGAAGCGCGGCGAGTGGTCGACCTTGCCACGCAGATCGGCGCGCCGACCGCGTATTTCGAGAACCAGATCCATATGAAGATGTTGCAGCAGGCCCGGTCTCAACTCGCCGACTCCACGTCGAAGATGGGACCGCTGACGTTGGTGAGAGCAGCGGAGGAGCACGCCGGCCCGCACAGCGGATGGTTCTGGGATCCGACCCGCCAAGGCGGTGGGGTGCTGTCCGACATGGGATGTCACAGCATCGCGGTCGGTCGATATCTCCTCACGCCGGCCGGCCGCCCGACCCGATTTCTCCAGGCGCAGCGCGTGTCGGCGCATGTGCACTTGTTGAAGTGGGGTCAGCCCCGCTGGCGGGCCGAGCTGCTCGATCGCCACGGCGTGGACTACACACGAACGCCCGCAGAAGATTTTTCGACCGGGCTCGTAACGTACGTCAATCCCGAAACGGGGCAGGAGACGCTGGCCCAGTTCACCGTTTCGTGGATGTATGACAAGCAGGGCCTGCGACTTCTGGTCGATGGGATCGGGCCCGGCTATGCGCTCGAGGCGAACAGTCTGCGGTCGCCGCTCGAAGTGTTCATCGGCGACGCGGTGGCGTCATCGGTTGCCGACGCAGAGTTGGCGCTCGAGAAGGCGACCGCGTCGCGCGGGTTGCTCGCGATCCAGCCGAACGAGCCTGATCTGTACGGATATACCGACGAGAACGTCGACGCGCTCGGCGCGTTTCGAGACGGACGGTCAGGGCTGCTCGACTTCGAAGACGGCCTCGACGTTGTTCGTCTCACCATGGCCGCGTATATGTCGGCCGAAACGGGAGCGGTCGTCGATCTCACCGACCGGTCGACTCTCGACGCGCTCGAGTCGTACGTTCCGCTCATCCAGCAAGGTCGCGGCGCCGAAGTGTTAGCCGTTCCCTAACGGAGCCGGTGTGACCACAGTGCCGGCGATCGCCGGCACCTGAGCCATCGTGAGCTGCAAGACCTCTGACGTGTACGCACTCGGCGGCCGGGTCAGCGTCTGTTCGAGGAAGTGCCGGTTGATTCGGTGCCCGACCACCCGCGGGTGGGCGTGCGGCAACGCCCGCAAGATCGTTCCTGGCGAGAACGCGATCACGTACATCTGGCGGCCGTCAGTCTCCCACTGCGCGGAGAGTGAATGCAGCAGGCCGGTGTCCGGCCGGCCGAGCATGACGGCGACGGGAACGTCGCAGAACGAGCGGAGGGTCTGCGGGTCGCTCAAATAGACGACCGACGGGGGCGCGAGGTCCTGAAGCACGACGACTGCGCTGTGGTGGCCGAGAATCTTGCACGCATTGTCGATCACTGGGAACAGGCCGCGCTGTTCGGTCATCTGCGCGACGTCCCGAATGGTGATCCACGGGAACGCCACGGTGGCGATCGCGAGCACAATCGCGAGCGAACGCCGCTGACCGACAAACCGCCGGTCGGGTGTGCGCACGAGACCGCACAGCACCGCGAAGGTGAGCAGGATGATCCCGGGGAACACCGCCGGCAAAAAGCGTCTTGCGGCCCAGATCTGGTCGGGAGTGATCGTCGGGCGCCAGATGTACAGCAGTGCCGGCGGTGCGAACATGAACGCCGCGATCTGGGTCGGGAGCCGCACGGAGCCACGTACGAGCGCGACGGTGAGCGCGGCAGCGCCGATGATCCCGATCGTCAGTGTGATCGGTCCGACATACCAGCTGATCCACCGCACTGAAAGCTCGGCGTACCGTCTCGTCCCGTCCACGGCGAGATGGTTGAGGCGCTGCACGAGCTCGACGGTCGGGTTGACGGTGGCGGCATGCACATGCTGAATCAACGGTCGCACGAACCAGGCGCCGAAGCCGAGGATCAACACCAACACGCCGGCGGCGTCGGCGACACGCCGTCGCCTTCGTCGAATCGTCTGGAAGATGTGGGTGCGCGGGACGAGCATGACAAAAGCGATCGCGGCTGCGATCGCGACGACCTCGACCGCGGCCAGACGTTCGACGTTGCCGCGTACCACTGAGAGGTAGGAGCGGTCCCATCGGTAGATGTCGAGCGCCCCGAGCGCCAGCCCGGCCGCGACGCCGGCGACCGCCCACCAGAATCCGCGCTTCACCTGAACTCGGGCGGCTGCGTCTGTGTGCAGCCACGTGAGCGCGAAGACCGCCGGCAGCCCGACAAGGAAGACGAGACCGTCGACGTGCATCGCCTGTACCAGGCCGAGCAGGAGTCCCGCGACGAACGCCGGTTGCGGTGTGCGCAAGGTGCGTCGATCACACAGCAGCCACAACGAGGTGAACAGCAACACTTGAATCGGTATCTCGGTCGTGCTGTCCCGCGAGAACGAAACCTGCGGCATCAACAGCGCGAGAGTCGCGGTCGCGCCGAGCGCCGCGATGGGTTGTCGCAGCAGACGCGCCGCCAAGAGATAGAACGCGAGGAGCGCAACTCCGCTCAGCAACGGAACGGCGCCGAACATCAGGCGATTCCCGCCGATGTTGTCCGCTTCGGCGAGGAACGCCGGAAGCATGTGTGAGATCTGGAACTCGAGGTGCGTCCCGTGCTGGTCCATGCCGGTCGACGTGGCGACGAGCCCGGCAGTGTTCGCGAACGGTCCGCTCAACGGCTGAAGGTTCAGCGTGCCGTGGCTCGCGATCCACTTGCCGGCATTCAGGTAGAGGCCGCCATCACGATTGATCTGCGCGTGCTGCGACGCGTTGGTGAGGTTCCAGATCGCAGTGACGGCCGACAGCACGACCGCCGCGATGGCGCTGTAACGTTCGGCGTCGCTCGGTTCGTTGTCTTGCGCCCGTTCGTTTGTTTGGAGGACCGGCCAAGTCCAGTTGAACAGGACGAAGAACACGCCCAGACCGAGCACGAGGACCAGCGCCAGGCTGTAGACGCCAAGGTCGGCGAGGAGGAGTCCGACTGCCCCGAACGCCGCGAGCACGAGCGTCGAACCCAACGCGATGACCCGCACCCATCGCGGCTCGCTCGCGTCGCGCACGTTGCCCCTCGCTTGGTCCGTGACGCGGGCCAGTGCGTGGGTCACGTGCACAACTTGCCCGTGTCATCGCGGTACCCATCTGGCGCCCGTCCGCCTGCTCCGCGATTTGTAGAATTCTACACGGGTACCGACATAGCGTGCGTTTGTTCGCGTCCACGACCAGGAGGATGTCCATGTCCGTCGACGATGTGAAGGCTCGGCTCCACGGTGCCCTGCACCGCCATCCCAAGGCCACCGATGACGAGGTTGAAGCCATCGCCGCGGTCGTCTTGGCGATCGTCGGCGAGTTGACCGCGGAGCTCGCGATCGTGATCGCCGAACTCGGGGCGCGCGTCGAAGCGCTCGAAACGACGACGTGACCTTCACGATTGGTTGTCGTGGGGCGGTGAGCTCACGCACGATGCGCGCCAGCTCATCGCGTACCTCCCGCGGTCCGAGGACTTCGAGGTCGGCGCCGAAGCCCGTTCTCTCACCCCCGATCGAACGTGCCTGTCGGCCGCGCAGCTCGACGCCGATCGGTCCGTCGGTTTCGGCCGGCCCGATCGCCACGCGTGTCCCGAGAACCCATCGCAGAAGCCGCACGATCTCAGGCGGTGCCCAGGCCCGGACGTGCAACGGTGCACGCCGCTGATCGACGTCGTCGGCGATTGACCGCCACGCTTCGTCGAGATCGAACCCTGCGGGGCGCACGAGCACGGCGGTTACCCCGTCGACCCGGAACGTCCGCAGACCCGCGTCGGCGTTCGCGACCAATACCACGTTGAACCCTTGGTCACGAGGCCAAGGGGTGTCCGACGCTGGTCGTGCTCGGGGCGTCACGCGCGATGTATCCGAGCGTGACCTGTTCGCCTTCCACCACGGCTCGCTGGATCGCGTCGAGATGTTCCGGCCGCGCGACCACGCCGACATCGTGCGCGAATCGGTCGATGGCACGACCGCGTTTCCGTTGCTGGCAGCAGCCGAGGGCTGGCCTGCAACAGCATGGATGCAGCCCTGGCAAAAGGTCCGGTAGACGCGAAAGAGCCGCCGAGCGCATGTGCGCCGGCGGCTCTTTCGCAACTCGGGCTTGCCTCAGATCACGCGGACGTTCTGGGCTTCCTCGCCCTTCTTGCCGGGTGCGACGTCGAACTCGACGTGCTGGCCCTCGTCGAGGCTCTTGTAGCCGTCGCCTTGGATGGCGGAGAAGTGAACGAAGACGTCGTCACCCTGCTCGCGCGAGATGAAGCCGAAGCCTTTTTCCGAGTTGAAGAACTTGACTGTGCCTTGTGCCACGAATACTCGTTTCTCAGCACGGCTGACCAACCAATTCGGCCAGCTCGCACCTCGACCCTATCCACTTCCGCGCAACGGCTGTGATGTCGACCCAGGCCCGAGTGTGCGCCCGCCTCGTGGCTCAGCGCTCGACGGTGTCTTCGGAATGGCGGTGCTCGATCCCGGGGGCGTCGCGTGGGAGGCGGGTGCGGTCGTCGCTGTCGGCGAGGATCGCGGCGGCTTGGGCGACGGGGTCGTCGCTCCCCACCGCCGACTCTGCGGCTGTGAGCCCGGAACGTCCACTGATTCGCCGGTCACTTGACCTGCCGTCCGCTCCGCCGAACCGCAGCCGGTCGCGGACGTTCCACAGCCGGTAGGCGCCGTAGCCGGCCAGTCCAACGATCGAGACCTTGCTCAAGGTGCGCATGCATCGAGGGTACCCGCCCGTACCGTCGATGAATCCCGGGCCGGGCCTTGCTTCGGGCGCCTGTTCTCGGCGATCATTTGCGTAATCGAGGCGCCATGGAGGGCCCCGTGCTGCGGGTATCTGGACGAGAACGTCTCGGCGAGGATCCGCCTCGACCGACGGTCGACGCTCGAGGCGCGCATGCTTCGCGTCATGTTTTCGCCGCGTCGACGGGAGATTGGGTCGGCCCCCCGCGCGACACGACCGGTCCCGCTCCGCCGACGCCAACGCCTCCCGACGTGGCACCACGGGTCGTCGCGGCTTCGTCCCGTCCGGTCGGTCGTGCAGCCACTGCGGTTCCGTCCTGCATCTTCTGCGAACGTCCGAGCGGGTCGGCCGAGTATGCGTGGCCGGACTGGCTGTGCGGATTCCTGACCGACCAGCTGATCGTCTGGAGCGAGGATCGTGGCACCGATGCGGCGATTTTGGAACGGACGCGTACCGAGGTCGATCAGAGGGTGACCGGGCTGTGCAGTCACTGCAGTCAAGGCTGGATCCAGCGCCTCGACAACAACGTGAGTCCGTTCTTGCAGTCGATGATCGTCGGAGCTCCGACCCCGTTGCCGCAGGTGCGCCGCAGGCTGCTGGCACGATGGGCTGCCAAAACCGCAGTTGTCATGGAGTGTGCCGACGAATCCCCGGTTCGCACGCCGCGTTTCGCGAGCGAATATCTACGCCGGATCGGCGTCCACCCGGGAACGCAGGTGCTCGTCGGCAAGTATGACGGCGATCGGCAGATCCTCACCCACGAACGCGATCTGTTCAGCAGAGTCATCGGCACCAAGAAGCATTATCTCTCCCAGTCGTCTTTCGTGATCGGCAAGACGCTCATACAGGTGTTCT
>Ga0182024_10008112_pt1 | contig 22344 bp, 20 predicted proteins | sample P32metaG_FD_120480 | JGI IMG/M metagenome (GOLD analysis project Ga0182024, IMG submission 120480) | Permafrost microbial communities from Stordalen Mire, Sweden - P3-2 metaG (Illumina Assembly) | ecosystem: Environmental > Terrestrial > Soil > Wetlands > Permafrost | place: Sweden: Stordalen... | reverse complement strand
GTCACGGCGATCACGCGGTGCGCGGAGGCGCCCACCGCCGCGTCGATCATGAACAGCAGCTCCATCAGCGAATCGTTCGCCGTCACCCCCGTTTGGGGGTTGCCGCAGGTGGGCTGCACGATGAACACGTCGGCGCCCCTGATCGAGTCCTCATAGCGGCAGTACACCTCGCCGTTTGAGAACGTCTTCAGCGTCACCGGCCCCATATCGACGTTCAGCTTCGTGGCGATGTCCGCGGCGAGCTGCGGATTGGCGCGCCCGGAGAAGAGCATCAGCCGCTTGTTGTAGTCAAACGGCAGGCTCGTGGGCGAGGACTGCGAGCTCGTGTCCATCGCGCCGCTCATCTCTTCGGAGAGTCTAGAGCTTCATCCTTGCGCCGCTGTGCGTAGCCCTCTTTGTTCACCTGGCGCGCGCGCGCCATGCCCAGCGCGCCGGGAGGCACATCTTCGCCGATCACCGAGCCGGCGCCCGTATATGCCTCGTCGCCGACGCTCACCGGCGCCACGAATGACACGTGCACACTGCTGCGCACTTTCTTGCCGATCTTCGTGCGGTGCTTGTTCTGACCGTCGTAGTTGGCGGTGATCGTGCTGGCGCCCAAGTTGGTTCCCTCTCCCACATCCGCATCCCCGATGTAAGACAGGTGCGGAACCTTCGCGCCGGCGCCGATGTCGGAGTTCTTGATCTCCACGAACGTCCCCGCCTTCGCGCCCGTGCGTAGGATCGCCCCCGGACGCAGATAGGCAAACGGCCCGACGCTCACGCCGTCCTCCAGCACACAGTCCACGAGGTAGGAATGCCTCACGGTGCATCCCGCGCCGATCAAAGTGCGCCCCTTGATCGTGCTGAATGGCTCGATCACGGTGTCTTTGCCGATCTCCACATCGACCTCGATCACCGTCGCCTCGGGATCGAGGATGCTGACCCCCGCGCGCATGTGCCGCTCATGGATCGCAAGCTGTGCGAGCTTGCGCACCTTCGCCAGGGCCACCTGGTCGTTGACCCCGAGCACCAAGCTCTCATCATGGAACTCGTGCGCCACGACCGCCCGCCCGTCGGCCCTGAGAATGTCCAGCACTTGCGGCAGGTAGCGCTCGCCTTGGGCGTTCTCGGCGGTGAGGCGCGGTAACGCGGCCTGTAGCGCGCCCGCCTCGAAGGCGAATATGCCGGTGTTCACCTCTTTGATCCGCAGCTCCTGCGCGCTCGCGTCGCCATCCTGCTTGGTCTCCACCACGCGCTCGACGGCGCCGTCCGCGCCGCGCACCACGCGCCCGTAGCCGGTCGGATCCTCGAGCACCGTGCTCACCATCGTCGCCGCCGCGCCGCCGCGTGCATGCGCCTCGGCCAGACCCCGGATCGCCTTCGCGCTGACCAACGGCACATCTCCGCTGAGGACCACCACCGTCGCCTGCGCATCGAGCTCGGGGGCGAGCTGAGACATCGCCGCCGCGACCGCGCCACCGGTCCCATCTGATTGAGACTGGACGACGAGCTCGACACCCTCGGGCAGCACCTGCTCCAGTGCTCGGGCGGGGGAATCAACGACGAGGACTTTCTCCGCTCCGGCCTCCAGGGCGGCATGCACAGGCCACAGGACCATCGGCCTGCCGCAGAGCTCGTGCAGCACCTTTGGCGTCTTCGAGCGCATACGCGTCCCCTGACCAGCGGCGAGGATCAGGACGGTGGGAGCCAGCGTCACCCTTGGGACTGTAGTGCTCGCCGGCGGGGCTGGCAATCGCGGCACGGCCCACGTCAGCGCACGATCGCGACTGGGGAGCAGGGATTCGAACCCCGATTCTCAGGACCAAAACCTGATGTCCTGCCATTGGACGACTCCCCAAGGAACTCGCACATCGTCGCACGAAGCGGCCCGTCAGGAGCGCCGACCGGACCCGCGCGGAACGCGACCGCCCTCGGCGCCGGCCTCCAACGCGGGTCCGCCCGCAGAGGAGATGCCGAGCACGCGCATCGACTTCAGTCCGAGGCTGAGCTTCTCGCGTCCGTCGCTCGAGCTGACATCCAGCCCCGATAGATCGCGCACGCGCTCCAAGCGGTAGTAGATCGTGTGACGGTGGGTGAACAACCGCTGGGCGGTCCCCGCGACGTTGCCGTCGGCCTCGAGGAAGGTCTCGAGCGTACGCATCAGATCGGTCTCGTACTGCTCGTCGTAGGCGACCAACGGCTCGACCGTCTCGGAGTAGAAGCGCTGCAGCTCGGCGGGGTTCTCGCTCATCGCGCTCAACAGCAGCCGGTAGGCGCCCGTCTCCTCGAAGGCGAGCGCCGGGCCGTCGGGGCCACCCTGCGCGACGTTCGCAGCGAGCAGAGCCTCGCTGACCGCGCGCGGCAGATCGGCGGGATCCTCAGCGATCCGGCTACGCCCGATCGCGAACGTATACCCGGCCAGCCCGGCCTCCATCTCGCGCAGGATCGCCTCGGCGGCGCGCGCCGCCAGCGGCTCCTCGCCCCCCGGCACCAGCAGCACCACCTCGGCCCCGACCGTCCCGTCGCGTTCGGACAGGGCGGCGATCGAGCGGTTTACGACGGCCCGCGCGCCACGCTCGGCGACCGCGCGCACACGTGCCCGCCAGCCCTCATCGGTGGGCACCTGCGCAAGCGCGCGCGCGACGATCACGCTCGCTCCATCCTGGAGCTCGAGCGAGAGCTCGCGTGCCTGCGCGATCAGCTCCTCGCGCTCAGTCAGCTCGCGGCGCAAAAGCGCCCCCAGGAAGTCGGCCGCGGCGGTCTCCGAGAGACGCTCCGGCGCCCGCACCCGCTCGACCTCCGAGGCGATCATCGTCACCAGCAGCCTGAGCATCGAAGCGCTCGGCTCGGTTTTCGCGCGCATGTGCAGCGTTCCGACGACCGCGTCGGCCACGCGCAGGGGAATGCTGATCACGCCGTCCCCCTGCGAGAGCAGCGCGCGCTCCTCCGCCGGCGAGCGGGCCGCGACCGCGAGCGTCGCCCCCCAAGCGTCCGCCACCGCGAGGCTCGCCTCCAGCGCCTTGCCGGCCGCGCGCACCACTTCGGGCAGGCCCGCTCCCGATTCGACCGCCTCGGTGATCGCGTCCAGCGCCGCGAGGTCCGCGCCCGTGCCGCCGGGCGGCTCTGAGCCAAGCGTGGCATCGATCGGCGGATCGGGTATGGCAGGGGATCCGGGCATCGTCATCATCGCCAGGGCTAGCCCCAGTAGTAGACGACGGCGAGCGCCCCGGCCGCGCCGATGCCGACGAGCACCGCGAGCACGTACAGCGACAGGACACTCGCGGCCAACCGCTCCCACAAGCGCGAGTAGGCGCTCCACGCCGGCGCGAGGATCAGACCGACATAGAGCGCCAGCCCGAAGACGCCCGCGCTGCCCGCCACGAGATAGTTGATCGCTGTCCGGCTCATTTGCTCGGCCTCATTGTGACTCACACAGAGGTCACACGTGCAAAGGCCGCGTTGACCGGCGTGGCGCAGATCGGCGCGGGCGCGCCGGACGATCCCCGATCGCTGGCCAGGCCGGCGGCGGCCCGTTCGGCCCGCCCCAACCCGTTGGCATGGGAGAACAGTCCCACAACGGTAGGCCCCGAGCCGCTCACGAGCGCAAGATCCGCGCCCACCTCGCGTGCTTGGTCCAGTGTGTCCGCGATCTCCGGACACAACGAAATCGCGGCCCGCTCCAAGTCATTCTCGAGCAGCTCGCTCGCCGCCGGCACCGCGGCGCTCAGCTCGAGTGCCCGGCGCAGCGCGCGGCGACGCTCCTCGAGCGCTTCGGAGGAGCGCTTCGGACCCAGTCGATCTGCCTGCGCGTACACCTCAGCGGTGCGGAGCTCAGCCGCCGCGGGCAGGACGAGCAGGCCGAAAGACTCCGGGTTGGGATCCGGGAGCGCCTCCAGAAGCTCCCCGGCGCCGGTTGCCAGCCAGCGTCCGGGAGCGATCTGGGCGGGCACGTCCGCGCCCAGCGCGGCGCCCAGCTCGCGGAGCAGCGCCTCATCGCCGAGCCCTGACGCGTACGTGGCCAGCCGCAGCACGGCGGCGGCGTCGGCCGAGCCGCCTCCCAACCCGGCGGCCACGGGGATGCGCTTGGCGATGCTCATGCGCAGCGGCGGACCATCCCAGCCGGTGGCCGCGCGGAAGGCATCGAGCGCCAACCACGCGAGATTCTGTGCAGGAGATCCGGTAACACCCGGACAGAGAACCTCGTCCCGCACGACACCCGCCGGCGCCCAGTCCAATGTCAGCTCGTCGGCCAGTGAGATCGACTGCATGACGCTCACCAGCTCATGCCTACCATCCTCAGCCCTCTTCGGCCCGAGGAACAGCCCGAGGTTGATCTTCGCGGGGGCGAGAGCGCGCGCGGGAAGAGCACCGCCGGCGGGGAGAGCGCCGCCGGCGGGCCGCTCATCGATACGCGCCACGCCCGGATCGGCGGAGTCGCCGTGGCTCATAGACCCAACAGGCGCGCGAGCGCCCGGAAATCCTCGGGGGAGAGGCGCTCGGCGCGCACGTCGGCGGGGTGACCCAGTTGCCCCAGCGCATCCCGTACCTGATCGCGAGTGTGGCCGCCGCCCTGACCAGACAGCGCAAGCGAGCCAACCAAGGTCTTGCGCCGGTGAGCGAACGCACCGTGGACCAAGCCCCGTAGCGACGCGCCGGCGGCCTGCCGATCGGCGCTCGGCAGGCGGCGCAAGCCGACGAGCACCGAGTCGACGTTCGGCACCGGGTGGAAGACCTTGCGCGGGATCGCGCGCAGCACCTCCACCTCGCACGCGAGTTGCGCGATCACCGACGGGACGCCGTAGGCGCCTTTGTCGGCTCCCGTCCGCCCGCCCCCCACCGGCCCGGCCGCCAGCCGCTCGCCGACCTCGCGCTGCACCATCGCCACCCACAGCGTGACGCTCGGCAACTCCTCGACTGTCCGCAGCAGCGCGCCGGCGGCGACGCCGTAGGGCAGGTTCGCGACGACCTTGGTTGGCTGTGGGAGCAGCCCGCCTAGATCGATGCTCATCACGTCGCCCCAATGCACGGTCACGTTGTCGAACGGCTCAATCGCATCGTCCAGCGCCCCCTCCAGACGCCGGTCGATCTCGACCACGTGCACGTGGTTCACACGCTCGGCCAGATACTCCGAGAGCACACCCAAGCCACCGCCGATCTCCAGCACGATGTCCTCTGGGTCCAGCTCCGCGGCACGGCCGATCACGCCGAGGATGTTCGAGTCGATCAGAAAGTTCTGCCCCAGCTCGCGATCGGGACGCACGCCGAACTGCTGCAGCCGTCGCAAGCTGGGTTGGGTGGCGGGGCTGGGTTGGGCGGGAGACGTAACGGCCGGTGTGGCGGCGGGCGTGACGGCCGGCCTCGCGGCACGGCCCCGGCGCGATCGGGGGGCATCCGCCACGAGCCCGCTCACCAGCCGAACACGCGTGCCGCGTTGCGCCCCACCGAGGCTCCCAGCTCTTCCACGGAGACCCCCCGCAGCTCGGCGAGGAAGGCGACTGTGTGAGCCACGAAAGCCGGCTGATTGCGCTCCTTGCGGACCGCCTGGGGGGTCAGGTAAGGGGCATCGGTCTCCACCAGCAGGCGATCCTCGGGGACCCGGCGCGCCGCCTCGGCCAGATCGGCGGCGTTCTTATAGGTGACGTTCCCGGCAAAGGAGATCGCATAGCCCCGCTCCAGACACTCGTCCAAGCGCGGAGGCATCGAGAAGCAGTGGATCACCACGCTGCATTCGCCGGCTTCGCTTGCGAGCTGAGCGAGTGTGGCGTCATCGGCGGCGCGCGTGTGAATCACCAGCGGCTTGTTGGTTTCGCGCGCGAGCGCGATCTGCGCGGCGAACGCCCGCTCCTGGTCTGAGCGCGGCGCGAGGTCGCGATAGAAGTCCAGGCCGGTCTCGCCGATCGCCGCGCAGCGCTGATGCGCGGCGAGCGCGCGCAGCTCCGCCAAGTCGGCGTCGTCGAAGCCCGTCGCTTCATTCGGATGGCAGCCGACGGCCGCGTACACCTGGGGAAACGCCTCGGCCGCGGCGAGCGCAGTGCGCGAGGACGCGCCGTCGGTGCCCACCGAGAGCATCCGCGTCACGCCGACAGCCACGGCCGCCGCCACCAGCTCAGCGTCCGGTCCCTCGCACAGGTGTAGATGGGTGTGGGAGTCGATCATGCGCTCTCGAGGATCATGCGTTTGGCGTTCATGCGTCGTTCATGCGTCCTTGGGGAAGAGCGACTCGATCTTGCTGACACGCTCGATCCTGCCGGCGCCGAGCGTGGCGCTCGCGAGCGATAAATCGAGAGCCCCCCCACCCGCGCCGAGCGCGGCCAGCAGCCGCTCGGCGCTCTCGGGTAGATACGGCCAGAGCAGCACCGCGATGACCCGCAGTCCCTCCGCGAGCGTGCCGAGCACGCGATCCAGATCGCCCGCGCTCGCTTCGTCCTTGGCGAGCACCCACGGCGCCTGCTCCTCCACGTAGCGGTTCAAGCGACGCACTCGCTGCCAGATCTCCTCCAGCGCGAGCGTCAGCTCTGCCTTGCCAATCAGCTCTTCGACCCGGGCTGTGAGACCGTCAAAGTCGGGTGCGAGCACCGGGTCCACCTCGACCACGGCCACGGCCCCATCGCGGTAGCGGACGAGCATCGCGAGCGTACGGCTGGCGAGGTTGCCGAAGTCGTTCGCGAGCTCGCTGGAGTAGCGCTGCTCGAATGCCTCCGTGGAGACAGAGCCGTCCTGACCGAAGGGCACGTCGCGCAGCAGGTAGAAACGCAGCGCGTCGGCGCCGAAGCGCTCGATCACCGCAAACGGGTCGAGCACGTTGCCGAGAGACTTACTCATCTTCTCGCCGTCCATCAATAGGTAGCCGTGGACGAAGATCCGCTCGGGGAGATCGAGCCCGGCCGCCATCAAAAGCGCCGGCCAGTAGATCGCGTGAAAGCGCAGGATGTCCTTCGCGATCACGTGGTAGCTCGCCGGCCAGAACCGGTCGGTCAGATCCTCGCCCGGGCGCGCGTAGGAAAGCGCCGAGTAGTAGTTCAGCAGCGCGTCGAACCACACGTAGAACACATGCTCCTCGTCCCACGGCACGGGCACTCCCCAGGTGAGCTTGTGACGCGAGAGCGGCACGTCGCGCAGCCCGGAGCGCAGGAACGAGAGCGCCTCGTTGTAGCGCGTGCGCGGCGCGACGAAATCCTCATGCTCGGTATAGAGCCGCTCCAATTGCTCCTGGAAGGCCGACAAACGAAAGAAGTAGTTCTCCTCCTGCTCGCGCGTCAGCTCAACGTGGTGGATCGGACAGCGATTGCCCTCGTCGACTTCGTTATCAGCCTTGAAGTCCGCACAGCGCGGGCAGTACCAGCCCTCATAGGTGCCCTCGTACACGTACCCGTTCTCCCGCACGCGCGTGAGGACCTCTTGGACCTTGGCCATGTGCTCAGGGTCGGTGGTGCGGATGAAGAAGTCGTTTGACGCGCCGAGTTGCGGCACGAGCGCCTTGAAGCGCTCGGCGTTCTTGTCGGCCAAATCCTGCGGCTCGATCCCCAACGCATGGGCCGCGTCGGCGACCGGCTCGCCGTGCTCGTCGGTGCCCGTCAAGAAGAACACGTCCTCGCCGCGCTGGCGGTGATGACGCGCCATCGCGTCGACGGCGATCGTCGTGTACGCATGACCCAGGTGCGGGGCCGCGTTGACGTAGTAGATCGGGGTGGTCACGTAGAAGGACACTGTCGGCCCCAGGCTACTGTCCCCCGCTCGTCAGCTCCCGGTAGAGCTCATTCGCGCTGCACCCCGTCAACTTCGCCACGACCGTCGCGGCCGCGCGGGGACGAGCACCAGCTGCCGCGAGCTCGCGCACAGCCGCGACGGCCTGCGCGTGACGTGGGTGGGCACGGTCAGATGCCGCGTGAGCGGATCCAGCGGCGCCCACCACGAGCACCACCTCACCGCGCGGGGGGCGCTCAGCGTAGTGCTCAGCCAACTCCGCCGCCGCGCCCCGGCGGACTTCCTCGTGGAGCTTGGTCAGCTCACGACACACCGCAAGCGGGCGCTCTGGGTCACGCTCGGCCAACTGCGCCAACGTAGCCGCGAGTCGCCGCGGGGACTCAAAGGCCACGAGCGTCTCCTCGGCGTGCCCGAGCAGACGCTCGCGCTCGGCGCGCTTGCGCGGAAGGAACCCGACGAAACGCCAGCGCTCGGCCGGTAGACCGCAGGCCACGAGCGCACTCAGGACGGCGCTCGGACCTGGTAGCACCTCGACGGGCAACTCCGCCTCGATACACGCCCGCACGAGCTGAAAGCCGGGGTCGGAGATCAGCGGCATGCCCGCGTCAGACACGAGCGCCACCACCGCTCCCGCGCGCATGCGCGCCACGAGATCCTCCGCACGCGCACGTTCGTTGTGCTCGTGGAAGCTCACCAGCGATGCAGCGATGCCGTGTCGGTCGAGCAGCACTTTTGTGTGCCGCGTGTCCTCGCATGCCACGATGTCGACCTCACGCAGCGCGGTGAGCACGCGCAAGGTCACGTCTTCGAGGTTGCCGATCGGCGTCGCGCACACGAGCAAGCGCCCGTCAGCCCCATCACCGAAGTTTGCCGCGCGCGCCTGTGTCATTGACGGGGCCACCCGACTGGCGCCTCGGTGGCGACTGGCGCCTCGGTGGGAGTCATCTCGCAAATATAGGGTCCCCGCGATCTCCCGCGAATAGGTCCCTCCATGCCCACCGATCCCGACCAGCCTCCGCAGTACACCCGCTATCGCGCAGGGCGCCGGCTGCTGCCCCGCCGCGAGGAGGAGGCCCAAGGTCGCCGCGAGGAGGAGACCCAAGGGCCGGGACGGTCGCGGTGGATACCCAGCAGCGCGTACCGGGATAAAGGCGCTCGCGCGGCCAGGTGGCGTCGCTGGGCCAAACCGAAGCGGATCATTCTCGGGCTGCTCGCGCTCGCATTCCTGTGGCTGGCGCTCTCGCTGATTCTGTTCCTACTCAGCTCGCAGTTCGAGCGCACCGCTCCGCCGTCCAACGTCGCCGCCGTACTCGACCCGGCGGGCTTCCCGCTGACGAGCGCCAACAACATCCTCGTGCTCGGCTCCGACCGGCGCCAGAAGGACTCAAAGGAACCGGGCGCCGAAACCTCGGGCCCGGGCCGCTCGGATTCGATCATGCTGATCCGCACCGGCGGCGGTCACGCCGCGCGCCTCTCGATCCCGCGCGACACCGTCCTCGAAATCCCCGGCCACGGGCTGCAGAAGATCAACGCCGCCCACGAGTTCGGCGGAGCCGCGCTGTCGATCTCGGTGCTCGAGCACTGGCTCGGCATTCCGATCAATCACATGGTGGAAGTCAACTTCGAAAACTTCCCGGAGCTGATCGAAGCGATGGGCGGGGTCAACTACACCGGCGGCTGCGTCGTCTCGCGCTTGGACGGCGGCTTCAGCCAGGGCGGCTACACGTTGCGGCTGAGCGCGGGCACCCACCATCTGAACGGCAAGCAGGCACTCGCGCTCGCGCGCACTCGCGAGAACCTGTGCGCGCCAAACGAGACGGACCTGCAGCGCGAGGAACACCAGCAGGCGCTGTTCACCGACATGAAGAGCCGCCTGCTCTCCCCCTCGAGCTTCCTGCGTTTGCCGTTGATCGCCTGGAACGCTCCGCCGGCGATCATCTCCGACATGAGCGGCCCGACGCTGCTCGGGCTGTTTGCGGCACTGGCGGTTTCCGGAACTCCACCCACGCGTGTGCTCAAACCATCCGGAACGATCACACTGCCCGACGGCGAGGACGGCCTGACGGTCTCCGAAGCAGACAAGCGCGCGGCGGTCGCGCGCTTCATGGCCGGCTAATCCGGCGCGTGCCGAGCGGCGCGCCGACCGACTCGCGCGCCGACTGGCCCGCGCGTCAGCTCTTGGCCGCGACGGGTTTTGCGTCTTTCGTGGACTTCTCCGGCTTCTTCGCTGTGTCCTTCTCGCTCTTCTTCGCATCCGACCCAGACGAGCCACTCTCCGTAGAGGAAGACCCGGAGTCAGAGGCAGAGGACCCCGCCGAGTCTGACTTCGAGGAGCCCTCGGAGGACGAGCTCGAGCTCTCCGCGGCGGCAGCGGTCTCGCGCTGGCGCTTGCGCGTGCCGTAGTCGGTGTTGTAGAAGCCCTTGCCCTTGAAGTGCACGGCCGGCGCGTGCAGCACGCGCTGGACCGCCACTCCCGTATCGGGGTCGTGGGTCAGCGTCTCATCGCTGAAGGCCTGCTGGATCTCAAACGTCGTCCCATCGGGACGCCGGTACTCATAGAGAGGCATCCCATCCGATTATAAGAGCCCCAGTCACCCAGTCAGTAAGAGCCCTCGGTCAGGGCCCTCAGTCAGCCAGCAGCGCTCGTGCGCAGAGGATGCCCGCCTGAATCGTCGCGGTGAAGTCCCGCTCGGGCTCGGCCAGCATCCGCAGCGCGAACCCATCGCCGAGCGAGAACAGGATCTCCGCCACCGCCTCGGGCTCGGCGTGCAGCCGCAGCACCCCCTCACGCTGCGCCGAGGCGAGCATCCCGGCGACCTGCTCGCGGGTGCGCCGCATCAGCGCGGCGTACTCCACGGCGATCTCGTCGTTGCGGCGCGAGAGCGTGAACAGCTCGAACACGAGCGTCACGAAGTCGGGGTCATCGCGCAGGGTGTCCTGCAGGTTCTGCGCCATCAGATCGATGAAGTCGTCCGCCGTCTGCGCTCCCGCCAGCTGGCGCTCGAGCAGCTCCATCCGCAGCTCGCAGTCGCGGCGCACCGCCTCCAGGAGCAGTTGCTCCTTGGTGGCGAAGTGGTAGTGCAGCAGCCCGCGCGAGACACCCGCCTCGCGCGCCACGTGCTCAAAGGTCGAGGCCGCGGCGCCGCGCTGGGCGACGCTGCGGCGCATGGCCTCGACGATACGTTGCGCCTTCTCGCCCGAAGGAAGGCGGGCTTCCGCCTTCAGGAGGCTGCGGCGGCGACCGGCGGCGCAGGCTCAGCGGGAGTGGTGGTCGAGCTGTAGTCGAACTCCTCCTCGGCCCCGAACAGCAGGTCGAGCACCTTCGAGCGCAGATCCTCGCTGAAGACGAGCGCGAGCCCGGCCGCGATAGTCAACAGCAGCAGCGAGCGACCCAGCCCGCCTTTGCGTCGACGGGACTTCTTGGGAGCATCCGTCAGCGCGCTCGAAGCATTCCGCAGGGCCTCCGCCGCCTCGCGCAACTCGCGTTGGAGCTTCTTGTCCTCGAAGATCGCCTTGCTCGCCGGCTTGCCGTTGCTCATACGCCCATATGCGCTGCGCGCCGCGCCGTACGCCGCGAGCAGGTTGCCGCGCAGATCCTCGTCCTCGATCAGACGCTGTATGTACCGGTTGCGCTGCGCCTTACGCGCCGCCTCGCCTGCCTTGCCGATGCTGTCCTTTGCCGCCATCTGGCCACCACCTATGCCGAAAGATTGTTGGGTTCGATCCAATATACCCCCCAAACAGAGCTATCGAACCGCCCATGAGTACCGGCACTGCAGCCGGTACTCACAAGGGTGCGGCATTACGCGTGCAGCGCCGCCTGCTCTTGCGCCGAAGGAAATGCCCATGCCGCCCGAGAACGGCGCTCCTGACGGAACACAAACCGCAGCTGCTGTGGTGGGCGCAGCTCGGCCTCGCTGGGTCGGAAGGTCGAGCACGGCTCGCTCAGCTCGAGGGCGCACAGCATGTTCGTGTGGAAGAAGCAGTCCTCGCAGCTAATCTTCTTTGCCGCTGCCCGCTTCGTTGCTGTCCGCTTCGCCGGTCGGTTGCTTTGCTTGGTCGGCACACGAGCCATCAAAGCACCGCTCGCATGTCCGCACAAGACGTGCCGAAGTGGCTTCCCGCAAATCGCAGAGAAAACAATTCCTACCCACAAAGGGCGCGGAATTAGTCGCTATCTCGTGACAATCCAGTGGTTTTTCGCGCACTTTCCGGAGATCGGCGTCATCATTGCACGCGATGCGCATCCTCGTCACCGGCGCAAGCGGCTTCGTCGGCTCACTGCTCGTCCCACGACTGCACTCCGAGGGGCACATCGTTCGCGCGCTCGGGCGCGACCCCGCGCGGGTGAGCGCGGCCCTGCAAGAGAGCGCTCCCGATGGCGAGGCCGAGGATGTCGAGGTACTTCGTGGTGACGTGCTCTCGGGTGCGGGTCTCGACCGCGCGCTCGCCCAGGTCGATGTCGCCTACTACCTGATCCACTCGATGGAGCGACCGCCCGCGGGGACGTCTCCGGGACCATCTTCGCGGCCGTCTGCGCGATCGTCCTCGGGGTCTACCGTGATGGACTCGGGGCCTGCCCTGAGCGATTCCTTTGCGCAGCGCGAGCGGATCGCGGCACAGACGTTTGCGCGGGCGGCGGTGAGCGCGGGCGTCGCGCGGATCGTCTATCTCGGAGGGCCGCTGCCGCGCGATCATGCCGCCTCGCGTCATCTCGCCAGTCGCGAGCAGGTGCAGCGCATCCTGCTCGAGGCGATTCCCGACTCAGTCGCCCTGCGCGCCTCGATCGTGATCGGAGCACGCTCGCGCTCGTTTCGTTTTCTCGTGCACCTGATCGAGCGCCTGCCAATTCTCACCCTGCCCGCCTGGCGCTCCTTCCGCTCCGCGCCGATTGATGAGCGCGACGTGATCGAGCTGCTCAGCGCGGCGGCAACCACCACCGCATTGGGGAGCCGCTCACTCGATATCGGCGGTCCAGAGGTGCTCAGCTATGAAGCGATGATCTCCCGCATCGCCGATCTGATGCTCGTGCGGCGGCCGGTCCTCGGCTTTGGCTTGAACATGACGGGGGTGGCAGGACGTGTCGCGGCGGCGATCGGCGCCGAGGACCCCGAGTTGATCCTGCCTTTGATGGAGAGCCTGCAAGGCGACCTGCTCCCCGGCGACGCAGACGCGGCCGAGTTGCTCGGCGTCCAGTTGCACTCCTTCGACTCCGCGGTCGAGCACGCGCTGCGGGTTTGGGAGCAATCCGAGTTGCTGGCCGCGCGATGAGTCCCCGATGAGCCGCGATGAAGCACCACGGATGAGCCGCCAATGAGCCACGTTACCGCCTCGATCCAGATCGCCGCCGCACCCGCGGAGGTATGGAAGACGGTTATGAATCCCGATCGCCTGAGCGACTGGGTGACGATTCACCGCGACCTGCATCACGCCGACGACGGACCGCCGCGTGTGGGCTATCGGATGGATCAGGAGATCCACCTACGTGGCGTCAGTCTCGACATCCACTGGAAGCTCGTCGAGTGCAGCCCCTGCGAGCGAGCCGTATGGGAGGGTCGTGGACCAGCACGTTCGCGCGCTCGCACGGAGTACATCCTGAGCCCAGCGCGGGATGGAGGCACGCGCTTTGACTATCACAACGAGTTTCGTCCCCCATTAGGGCCAATTGGGGCGATCGTCAGTCGCGCACTCGTTGGCGGAATGCCGGAGCGAGAGGCAAAGCGCACGCTCGATCGCCTGCGCACTTTCCTGGAGTCGCTAGAGAGAGATCGTGTAGGGTAATAGCGTAAATATAGTGTGACTTAGGTCGCATTTTCTAGTGAAGAGGATGTATTCCGTGACCGACTTCCTTGACGTAAAGCGCCGAGAGATCAACGATCGCCTGAAGGAGCTCAAGTCGGCGGTGGATGAGTACAGCCGCCTCGAGGCCGCCGCTGCGGCACTCGCCGGGGTGGGCCCAGCGACTTCTACCGCCAAAGCAACTACTCCGCGCCGCCGCCGCGGACCGGGACGCCCGCGGGGCTCCGTCAATCGCGCAAGCAAAGCAACTGAGGCCAGCGCGCCGGCAGCCAGCGCACCGGCAACCAGCACTAAAGCCAAAACGGGACGCAAAAAACCAGGTCGCCCCCCCGGATCTGGGAAAAAAGTAGGCCGGCCCCCTGGGTCTGGCAAAAAAGTAGGCCGCCCCGCCGGAAAAAAAGTAGGCCGTCCTCCGGGCTCCGGGAAAAAAGTAGGTCGCCCCGCCGGCAAAGGGGGACGTCCCAAAGGTCGCGGCGGGCGGCCTAGGGGCAGCGGCACACGCGCGGCTCAAGCGCTGTCGTTCGTGCAGGGCCAGCCCGGTATCACGATTCCCGAGCTCGCCGCGAAGATGGGCATCAAGCAGAACTATCTCTACCGCGTGCTTCCCGGATTGGAGCAGGAGGGGAAACTGGAGAAGAAAGGGCGCGGCTGGCACCCGAAGGCGGCCTAGCCAGAACGATTTCCCCTGTTCAAGGGGCACAAAAGAGGGGCGCGGGATGGGTTTTCCCGCGGCCCCTCTTCTTTTTCTCTATCTAGGCCACTCTTCCTAAATAAGGCCTTGGCTCGAAACCGTGTCGCGCTCGTCGGTCAGCTCGGCAACGGAGGCGTCGATCTTGGAGCGTGAGAAGTCGTCGATCTCGAGACCCTGGACGATCGTGTACTGGCCGTTTGCACAGGTACACGGGAAGCCCGAGATCAGACCCTCGGGCACACCGTAGGAACCGTCGGATGGGACACCCATCGAGACCCAGTCCTCGGTGCCGTTGACCCAGTCATACACGTGATCGATCGCCGCGTTGGCGGCCGAGGCGGCGCTGGAGGAGCCGCGCGCCTCGATGATCGCCGCACCGCGTTTGCCGACATTCGGCAAGAAGTCCGATTCGATCCACACCTGGTCGTCGACCAGCTTGGCCGCCTGCTCGCCACGCACCTCGGCGTGGAACAGGTCCGGATACATCGTGGGCGAGTGGTTACCCCACACGCCCATCTTGGCAATATCGCCTACCGGAATCCCCAGCTTGGCGGCCAGCTGCGCGACGGCGCGGTTGTGATCGAGACGCAGCATCGCGGTGAAGCGCTCGCGAGCAATATCCGGAGCGTGATTCATCGCGATCAGACAGTTCGTGTTAGCGGGGTTGCCCACGACGAGCACTTTCACGTCCTCCGCTGCACGATCATTCAGCGCCTTGCCCTGGACGGTGAAGATCTTGCCGTTCTCGCTCAGCAGCTCGGCGCGCTCCATCCCCTTCGTGCGCGGCCGCGAGCCGACCAGCAGCGCGATGTTCACACCATCGAAGGCGTCGTTCGGATCATCGTGCAGATCGAGCCCGCTGAGCAGCGGAAAGGCGCAGTCGATCAACTCCATCGCGACGCCCTCGAGCGCACCCATCGCCTGCGGGATCTCGAGCAGTCGCAGGTCGACCGGCTGATCGGGACCGAGCAGCTGCCCGGAGGCGATGCGAAAGACGAGGCTGTAGCCGATCTGGCCGGCTGCGCCGGTGACGGTCACTCTTACTGGATTGCTCACTGATTCATCTCCTGCTTTAGGTTGTCGTCGATTGACGCGAGAAACTCCTCCGTCGTCTGCCATGCTTGCTCCGGGCCGACCAGCAGCGCCAAGTCCTTGGTCATCTTCCCGCTCTCAACGGTCTGCACACACATACGCTCGAGCGTCTCCGCGAACTCGCTCACCGCCGGCGTACCGTCCATTGCGCCGCGGGCCTGGAGCGCTCGCGTCCAGGCAAAGATCGAGGCGATCGGGTTGGTCGAGGTGGGCTTGCCCTGCTGATGCTGGCGGTAGTGGCGCGTGACTGTGCCATGCGCCGCCTCGGCCTCGACCGTCTTGCCATCCGCGGTGCTCAGCACGCTCGTCATCAGACCCAGTGAGCCGAAGCCCTGGGCGACGGTGTCGGACTGCACGTCGCCGTCGTAGTTCTTGCAGGCCCACACGTAGCCGCCCTCCCACTTCAGGCAGGCGGCGACCATGTCGTCGATCAGACGGTGTTCGTAGGAGATGCCGGCCGCCTCGAAGTCGGACTTGAACTCATTCTCATAGATCTCCTGAAATAGATCCTTGAAGCGCCCGTCATAGCGCTTGAGAATTGTGTTCTTCGTCGACAGATACACCGGATAGGAACGATCGAGCCCATAGCGCAGCGAGGCCCGCGCGAAATCGCGGATCGAGGAGTCGAGGTTGTACATCGCCATCGCGATCCCCCCGCCCGGGAAGTCATAGACGTCGAGCTCGATCGGCTGGCCACCGTCCTTCGGTGTGTAGGTGAGTGTCAGCTTGCCTTCGCCGGGAACGACCATGTCGGTCGCCCGGTACTGGTCGCCGAACGCGTGACGGCCGATCACGATCGGCTTGGTCCAACTCGGCACCAATCTCGGGATGTTCGAGATCACGATCGGCTCGCGGAAGATCACCCCACCGAGGATGTTCCGGATCGTTCCGTTAGGAGATTTGTACATCTCCTTCAAACCAAACTCCTGCACGCGCGCCTCATCGGGCGTGATCGTGGCGCACTTCACGCCAACTCCATACTGCTTGATCGCCTCGGCCGCTTGCACCGTGATCTGATCGTCTGAGGCGTCCCGGCTCTCGATGCCCAGGTCGTAGTACTTCAGCTCCACATCCAGGTACGGCAGGATCAGCTGGTCGCGGATAAACGACCAGATGACCCGCGTCATCTCGTCGCCGTCGAGCTCCACTACGGGGTTCTCTACCTTGATCTTGGCCATGGGCGGGGTCCTCGAGGTCTCGGTTGGTCTCTGCGTTGGAGGGTCGCCGATGCTATCGCCCGCGCGCTCGAGGACCGGGGCAAGCAGCGGGCGAGCGGGACGGGTCAGCCAGGCAAGCGGCGGGTCGAGCGGGACGGATCAGCCGTTCCAGCTGGCCTGCGAGCCATGCGCGACGAGGACCTTCGAGGGTCCGCCGGCGAAGGGAATCGTGGCCACGCGGCCGTTAGAAGGCGCCTGCTCGAACGCGTCTTCGTCGATCAGCAGTGTGCCGCCATCGCTGGAGATGCCCGCGCCCTGGACCGAGCGACCGTGGACGTTCACACTGCGGGCCCGCCCGGAGGCGACGTTCACGGCATACGCGTTGCTTGTGTCCTGCCCCTCGAACTCGGCCAGCAGCCTGTTGCCGTCGGCTGAGAACGCAAGTGGCACCAACCCCTCCACCAGCGGCCCGGCGGGTACATGCGTGACACGGCGAACGCGCGCGCCGCTCGACGATGCCAGCCAGATCTGGTATTCGGGCGCCTCGTGGCGCAGGCGCTCGCGGTCATACGCGATGTAGCTCGGCCCCCACACCGGGTTGAGGCTGCGCCCGTCGCTGGTGATGCGATGCAGATCCGCGCCGTCGGCTTCGCTCACGTACAGGTTCGCCGCCGCCCCCGACAGCGAGTGCGTCAGCGCGAACACCAGCCTGTCGCTGCCGTCGCGCGCGAAGCTCGCCCCATAGATCGCCCCTTCAGCGATCGACGTGACCGCTCCGGTCTGCGTGTCGATCACGTCCAGGCCCGAGCCCGCGGCAATGTCCACGGTCTCATTCGATTGCCTGTAGATCGCGAGGTAGCGTGAGTCCGGCGACCAGGCCAGCGGTGTGGCGGTCGCGGTTTCGAGGTCCAGATAGTTGGCAATCGGCCCCCCTTCGGCGGGGTAGACGCCGAGCGACGGGCCGTGTTCGGAGACGCCAGGGCTCGCGCCGAAGAGCGACACCGCCACCGAACGTCCGTCTGGCGCCAGCAGCGGCTGCTGCCCCGGCCCGAGCAGCTTGCCCTCGCCGCCGCTGCGCGACGCGATCCACACCTTCGGAGTCGACGTCGCCGTCTCCGTGAGATAGGTCAGCCGCGACAGCGGCGCTGCGGGCGTCAGATCCGGCGCCGCCGCCGCATCACGCGCGCGGGAGGGAGCCAGCACTGCCGCCGCATCACGCGCGCGGGAGAGAGCGGGCCGCGCCAACGAGACCGCGGTTCCGGTCGAGAACGCGATCAGCGCGAGCGCCAGAGCGCTCGTCACGAGCAACACTCGCCGTGTGAGCGGCGCCCGCCGTGCGAGAACTGGCTCAAACATCGCGCCTGAGGCTACTCTCTGCTTGACTGTCCTGTTGATGGCCAGCACCGTGTCAGCACCCGCGCGCGAGGACGCGCCGTGGCAGACCCACACCGTCGCAAACCAGGCGCCGCCGCTGGCGGGTCTGGACGTGTTCTCGAGCAACCTCCCGCTCGTCGAGGCAACCGAGCGCGAGGGGGCCGGATGGATACGCGAGCGAGCGTCCGCGCTTGGTCGTTTCGTGGGAGAGGTGGACGGGCCTCAACTCCTGTGGGGCCGGCTGGCTAACGAGAACAAGCCGGTGCTGCATACGCACGATCGCTACGGCAACCGGATCGACGAGGTCGAGTTCCACCCGGCCTGGCACCAGCTGATGAAGATGGGCGTCGAGCACGAGCTGCACGCGCTGCCCTGGCGCTCAGAGGAGCCCTCGGCGCATACCGCGCGCGCAGCGATGTACATGACCGCGATGCAATCCGAGGCGGGCTTCTGCTGCCCGATCACGATGACCTTCGCGGTGGTGCCCGCACTGCGCGCCCAACCAGAGCTGGCGGCGGAGTGGGAGCCGCTCGTGACCGCAACCACCTACGACCCACGCTCGATCCCAGCCGCGGAGAAGGGCTCCGCGATCGCGGGCATGGCGATGACCGAGAAGCAGGGCGGCTCGGACGTGCGCGCGAACACGACCTTCGCGCGGCCTTTGAACGGCGGTGGCGCGGGGGCCGAGTACGAGCTCACCGGCCACAAGTGGTTCTGCTCGGCGCCGATGTCAGACATCTTCCTCGTGCTGGCCCAGGCCAAGTCGCCGGGGGGCGACGACGAGGGGCTGTCGTGCTTCCTGCTCCCGCGGATTCTCCCCGACGGCAATCGCAACGCCTTCCACATCCAACGCTTGAAGGACAAGCTCGGCAATCACTCCAACGCGTCTTCGGAGATCGAGCTGCACGGCGCCTGGGCACAGATGGTGGGTGACCCCGGTCGCGGTGTGCCGACAATCATCGAGATGGTCGGGCACACGCGCCTGGACTGCGTGATCGGCGCGGCCGCGGGGATGCGCGCCGCGGTGGTAAACGCCACCCATCACGCCGCCCACCGCGCGGCCTTCGGCAAGACGCTGATCGACCAGCCCTTGATGAGAAATGTGCTCGCTGACCTGTGCCTGGAGTCCGAGGCCTCGACAGCGCTCGCGATGCGCCTGGCACGCGCCTATGACGAAGCTTCCAGCGACGCCCGCGAAGGCAACGACGACAGCGACGCGCAGCTGTTCAAGCGCGTGGCGACCGCCGTAGGCAAGTACTGGGCTTGCAAGCGCGCCCCCAACCACGCGTTCGAGGCGATGGAGTGCCTCGGGGGGAATGGGTATGTCGAGGAGTCGGGGATGCCGCGGCTCTATCGCGAGGCGCCCCTGGCCTCGATCTGGGAGGGCTCGGGCAACGTGATCAGCCTCGACGTGCTGCGTGCGCTCTATCGCTCGCCGCGATCGCTCGAGGTGTTCCTCGCCGAGGTGGAGCTGGCCCAGGGCGCTGACGCGCGCCTGGACGCGCACGTGGAGCGGTTGAAGTCCCAGTTCGCCGATCCCACCACGCTCGAGTCCCGCGCGCGGCGCGTGGTCGAAGGCATGGCACTGGCACTCGAGGGCTCGCTGCTGCACCGGGGCGCCCCGCCGGCCGTCGCCGACGCCTTCTGCGCGTCGCGCTTGAGTGGGGACGGGGGCCTGGAGTACGGCACGCTGCCGGCCGGCACGGACTTCACAGCGATCATCGAGCGGAGTCGGCCGCTGCACTAGCAAGACCGCGCGCACTAAACCGGGCGCACTCCAGTCGGCTTCCCGAGCGATCGTGCTTTAGCGAACCTGCGCCTACCATTCAGATATGACCCTGCGCACGAACTTCCAGCTCGCCCGCATCTTCGGGATCCGCGTCGGCGTGGGGATCAGTTGGTTCGTCGTGCTGTTCCTCTTCATCTACGTCGTCACGGGCCCTTTCCATAAAATGCTCGGCGGCTCGATCACGACCGCCTATCTGGTCGCCGTCGCGTCGGTGCTGGGATTTTTCGCCTCGCTGATCCTGCACGAGCTAGGCCACGCGCTCGTCGCCCGTCGCAACGGGCTCAGCGTCGTGGGGATCGACCTGTGGGCATTCGGCGGGATTACACGCACCAGCGGCCTGGTCGAGCGCCCCGGCGTCGAGTTTCGCGTCGCGGCCGCGGGTCCCCTGGTAACGCTGGCGGTAATCGTCCTCTGCGTTATCGCCGGCTTCCTGCTGACCAGCGGCGGGCACTTCCTCAACGTGGCCGTAGGCGACAGCAGCGTGCATGCGACCCCCGCCCTGGTGTGGCTGAGCTGGGTGGGAACGATCAATGCGCTCGTGCTGATCTTCAACCTCGTCCCCTCCTTCCCGCTCGACGGGGGACAGATCGCCCATGCGGCGATCTGGTGGCGCACCGGCGATCGCAACCGCGCGACGCGCTACACCGGGCGCGCCGGCCAGGGCTTCGCGCTGGTGCTGGCGGCACTCGGGCTGGTCGGGCTGGTGAGCGGCTCCTCGTTCGGGCTGATCTGGATGGTGTTGGCTTTCTTGCTCTACCAGGCCGCCGGCCAGGCGGTGGCGCAGGGCTCGCTCGGCCAGCGCATCCAGGGGATCACGGTGGCCGACATCATGGATCGCGAGCCCGTCACCGTCCCCGCGGGACTGACGCTGCTCGATGCCCAGGAGCAGTTCTTCCTGCGCTATCGCTGGCCCTGGTTCGCCGTGGTCGATCCGGCGCAGCACTTCCTCGGCGTCGTGCGCGAAGCGCGGATCGATGAGGAGATCGCCGCGGGACGGCCCGCGCTGTCGGTGGTCGAGGTGCTCGAGCAGGACCTGCCGGTGCGGATCGGGGTGCAGGCGCCACTGGAGTCGCTGCTCGGCTCGGAGGGGCTCGGCCGGCTGGGAGCGATGGTCGCGGTCGACAAAGACGGCGTGCTCCAGGGCGTCGTGACGCTGGCCCAGGTCCGCCAGGCGTTACGCCCCGTCAGCGGTATATAGAGTCCCGGCCCATGCCATCCCATGATGTCCTCATCATCGGCGCGGGCCTCGCGGGCCAGCGCGCCGCCCTGGCCGCGGCCGAGACGGGCTCCAGCGTCGCGATCATGAGCAAGGTCCATCCTGTGCGCTCGCACTCGGTGGCCGCCGCCGGCGGGATCAACGCCGCGATCAGCGTCGACGACGACTGGCACTCGCACGCCTACGACACCGTGAAGGGCTCCGACTTCCTCGGCGACCAGGACGCGATCGAAGTTATGTGCTCTGAGGCCCCGCACGAGGTCATGCACCTGGAGCACATCGGCGTCACCTTCCACCGCAACGAGTCCGGCGAGCTCGACCTGCGTGCGTTCGGCGGCGCCTCGATGAAGCGCACCGCTTACGTCGCCGACATCACCGGCCAGGCGATCCTGCACGTGCTCTACGAGCAGCTGATGAAGCACCACGAGACAGTCGAGCGCTACGAGGAGTGGTTCACGACCTCACTGCTGCAGGACGAGCAGGGCCGCTGCTGCGGGGTGGTGGCTCGCGATGTCCGCACCGGGCGCATGGAGACCTTTCACGCGAAGAACACGATCCTCGCCTGCGGCGGCGCGGGGCAGGTGTACCGCCCGACGACCAACGCCTTGATCGTGACCGGCGACGGGATCGCCCAGGCCTACCGCCTCGGCGCGCCGCTGATGGACATGGAGATGGTTCAGTACCACCCCACCACGCTCGTCGAGAACGGCCTGTTGATCACCGAGGGCGCGCGTGGCGAGGGCGCGGTGCTGCTCAACTCAGAGGGTGAGCGCTTCATGGAGAAATACGCCCCCAACAAGATGGAGCTGGCCTCGCGCGACGTCGTCTCGCGCGCCGAGCAGACCGAGATCCTCGAGGGGCGCGGCGTGGGCGCCGACGGCTCCGGTATCTGGCTCGACATCACGAAGGTGCCGCGCAAGCGCACTTTGGAGGCACTGCGCGAGATCGTCAACATCGGCAAAGACTTCGCCGGTGTGGACATCACGCGCGAGCCGATCATGATCCGCCCCGGCCAGCACTACATCATGGGCGGGGTGAAGACCGACGTGAATGGCGCCACCTCGATCGAGGGACTGTACGCCGCGGGCGAGGTCGCCTGCGTGTCGGTGCACGGCGGCAACCGCCTCGGCGCCAACTCGCTGCTGGATACGCTGATCTTCGGACGGCGCGCGGGCGAGCACGCCGCCCAGCGCGCCGCCACGATGGGCATGCCAAAGGCGACCGACGCGCAACTGCGCGAAGACGTCGCCACGATCGACGAGATCATCGGGCGCGAGCGCACAAGCAGACGCGTCTCAGAGATCAAGCAGGAGCTCGGCGACACGATGAACCAGTACGTCGCCGTCTACCGCGACGAGGCGGGGTTGGCGCAGGCGCTGGAGATCGTCAAGCGCCTGCAAGAGGAGTCAAAGAGCGCTTACATCGACGACCGGGGCACGGTCTTCAACCAAGATGTGCTCGGGGCGCTGGAGCTCGGCTACATGCTCGACTGCGCCGAGGCGACCGTCGTGGCGGCGATCGAGCGCAAGGAGTCCCGCGG
>Ga0182024_10008111_pt1 | contig 22344 bp, 18 predicted proteins | sample P32metaG_FD_120480 | JGI IMG/M metagenome (GOLD analysis project Ga0182024, IMG submission 120480) | Permafrost microbial communities from Stordalen Mire, Sweden - P3-2 metaG (Illumina Assembly) | ecosystem: Environmental > Terrestrial > Soil > Wetlands > Permafrost | place: Sweden: Stordalen... | reverse complement strand
GGAGCACCGAGACCCGCGCCTGCCCGTCTGGAGCGATCCAGCCGCGGCGCAATTCCGGAGGTAGGGTGGCGAGGCTCACCGGCTCTGCCTGAAGCAACGCCCGAGTCTGATCGAGCACCGTCGTCAGGGGCGCCACCAGAACGCCGGCGGCGCGAGCCCGCGCCCCCGGCCCAGCGGCGACGAGCCAGTCGAGGTCGCCCGCCAGCCTCAGGGCGTCAGGGAATGCCCCACCGGGGGCGGCGGCCGATGCGGCGCGCAGATCGGCGGCGGTCTGGCGCAGGGCGGCGATCGTCTCGGCGTCGGTGGGGGGCGGCGCGACCACCAGCGGATCGAGAGTGAGATCGAGAAGGTTGGCGGCGTCGGCAATGGCCGCGAGCTTGGCCGGCTGGTCGGCTGGAACGAAGCTGGAAAGCGTCCGAACATCAGCAACCTGCGGCAGGGCCCTCAACCGGACGGCGAGAGCGTCTGCGGCGGCCAGGGACGGGGTCACGATCTCGATGGTTCCCAAGGACTGCGCCGGATCCTTACTCAGCGCCAGGAGCGTGGCGACGGATTCGGCGTGAGCGCTCTTCAAATGGATCGGGTTGAAGTCGAAACGCAGCCACGGGAGCAATGCCGCCGAGGCGACAGCGGCTATGGCGGCAGTGACCAGGATTCCGCGACGATGCGCGAGAACCAGGCTGTCCAGCCGCTCCAGGCGAGCGGCATCCTCGAACGGCGGCCGCCGGGGCGGCGACATCAGCATTACGAGGGCCGGCAGCAAGGTGAGATTGAGTCCCAGGGCGATGAACATGCCCAGTCCGGCGATGACACCGAGCTGCGAGAGGCCGACGTATGCCGTGGGCGCGCAGGAAAGGAAGCCGCTAGCGATCGCGGTCGCCGCCAGGGTCAGCGAGCGACCCATTCCGCGCCCCGTCGCGATCAAGGCATCGCCGACTCCGGCCCCGGCATCGTGCTCGGTACGGTAGCGGACGCTGAACTGGATGCCGAAGTCGATCCCCAGGCCGACGAAAAGCGGTATGAAGGCAACCGAGATGACGTTGAATTTGCGGAAGATCAGTAGCCCGATGGCGCCGGCGACGACCAGACCGATGACCATCGTGACAAGGATGGCGAGGATCAACCGTCGCGAGCGCACCGCAAGCCACAACATGGCCAGAATCGCCGCCAGGGCGAGCGTGGCGATCAAACCGGCGCGGTTCGAAAGCGAGGCGAGCTCCTCGTCCTCCAGCGGCGTGGGGCCGGTGAGGCGAACCCGCACTCCATGCGCCGGATCGAACCTCAGGCGAATGGCCGTGGCGCGGATGAACTGGGTCGGACGGGCGCCCGCCTCGAGATTGTTGTAATCAAGACTAGGCGTCGCGAGGACGAAGCGGCGCAGTTCCCGCGGGTCGGGGCGCCTACTCGAGATCATCGCCCGCCAGGAGAACGATGCCGGTCGACCGGCCCTCACCTGATCGAGCGTCCCGGCCAGGGCGCGGATCGGCCGGTCAACCTGATCCAGGCTGGCCTGGCCGCTGGCCGCGCCATTGGCGACGGTCGACAAAACGCCCACTAGTCCGCGCAGGCTCGGATCGGCGGCCAGCGGCCCAAGGAAAGGCTGCGCGGCAATGAGCTGGTTGACGGTCGAACGCACGTCCGCCAGGGGCGCGTAGAGCAGTCCCTCTTGGTCGAAGAACGGCCCGTCGTCGGGCCGCTCGACACCGTGGAAGAGGTCGGTCCGCCCCTGCAATCGCGCGGCAATGCCAGCGGCCGCCTGGTCGGCGAGTTCGGGGGTGATGGCGTCGACGACGATGACGATCTGAGCGCCCTGAGGCTGAAACAGCCGGTTGAAGGCGGCCTCGCGCTGACGCCACGGCAGATACCGTGAGATCAGGTGATTGGTGTCCGTGGTCATTGAGAAGCGGGCGGCGAAGAACGCCACGGCGACGGCGCCCAGAAGGACGCCCAAGACCGTCACCAGTCGCGGCCGGTTGCAAGCGAAGGCCACCAGCCGGCCGAGGATTCGGGTCTCCAGGTCCGGATGGCCGCTCGGCGTCGTCAAGGAATCGCTCCACCGGAAGTTCGACCGTTGCGCCACCAGGGTGCGGGCGGATAGAGCATCGGGGGAGGGTTGCTGTCCAGCCGAGGCGCCAGGCGCCGCGTCGCGCGGCGTCGCAGGAGAGGTCAGCTCAAGTGACAAGGGTCTCGTGCGTCGCGGCTTTGCTCGCCTGCTTGCCGACGATGGCGACCGGCGCGCCAAGGGCGGCGCCCGTCCAGGTCGACGGCGGCCAGGTCCAGGGCGAGGGCGTCGGAGCCGTCACCGTCTACAAGGCCATTCCCTTCGCCGCCCCGCCGGTCGGGGCCCTGCGCTGGCGAGCCCCTGGACCGGTCGCGACGTGGAGCGGCGTGCGGCAAGCCGCGAGCTTCGCCCCGGCGTGCATGCAGACGGGCGTTTCGATGCCGGGAGAGACGCCGCCCAAGGTGAGTGAGGACTGCCTCTATCTCAACATCTGGACGCCGGCGAAAAGGACCGGCCGGCGCCGGGCGGTGATGGTCTTCATCCACGGCGGCGGCTTTTCCAACGGATCGGCGTCGATGCCGCTCTACTGGGGCGATGAACTCGCCCGCCGGGACGTGGTCGTCGTCACCTTGGGTTACCGGTTGGGCCCTTTCGGCTTCCTAGCCCTGCCCGAACTCACGGCCGAGTCGGGTGGCCACGGGTCGGGAAACTATGGGCTCCTGGACCAGATCGCGGCTCTGAGTTGGGTCAAGCGCAACATCGCGGCCTTTGGCGGCGACCCCGATCGAGTCACGATCTTCGGCCAGTCGGCCGGCTCGATGTCGGTCAGCTTGCTGATGGCGACGCCCCTGGCGAAAGGCCTCTTCGAGCGCGCCATCGGCGAGAGCGGCGGCGTGTTCGAACCCCTTCAACTCGCCCCCGACTGGCTGCTGGCCGGCGCGCAACGCCAAGGCGAAGTCTACGCCGCTTCCCTCGGGGCGGCCTCGTTGGCCGAGCTGCGCGCGTTGCCGGCGGCGCGGCTCCTCGATGGCAAGGCGCCGACCATCACCCATCCGGTGATCGACGGCTTCACGCTCACCGCTTCTCCTTTCGAAATCTTCTCCGAGGGTCGGCAGAACGATGTGCCGCTCCTCATCGGTTTCAACGAGGCCGAAGCGCGATCGCTGGTCGACCTCTCGGTGGTCAGGGCCGCGACCTTCGACGCCGACATCAGGAGCGCTTTTGGCCCCCTGCCGCCGGCTCTGATGGCCGCCTACCCGCACGCCACCGATCCGCAAGCCAAGCAGGCCCGCGCCGACTTCGAGCGCGACCTGCGCTTTGGCTGGGACATGTGGACCTGGGCGCGTCTGCAAGCGGCCAAGGGAAGCTCGGCCGTCTACTATTACCACTTCACCCAGACGCCGCCGTTTCCGCCGGGATCGGTGTATGCGGGCTGGGGGGCGAGCCACTACGCCGAGTTGTGGTATTCCTTCGGTCATCTGGGCCAGGAGCCCTGGGCCTGGACGAGCGATGATCGGGGGCTGTCCAAAGCCATGACTACCTACTGGACCAATTTCGCCAAGACCGGCGACCCCAACGACCCGTCGGTCCCGACCTGGCCCAGGTTCGCGAAGGTCCTCGGCCAGGCGCTTTATCTGGGAACGCCGATCGCTGTCGGCGGGGCGCCGGACGCCAATAGCCTGGCGGTGTTCGATGCCGTCTACGCGCGGGTCAGGGGCGAGGCGAAGACGCAGGCCGACGGCGCGGTCGGGGACGGTGGCAAGTGAAGGGCAAGCGGATCATCGTCACCGGCGCCTACGGCGTGCTGGGCAGCGCCGTCATCCACTTGCTGGCGGATCGCGGGGCGCGGGTGGCGGCGGTCGACCGGGCCAACGAAGCTCCGGCGACGTTCAGCCAAGCCCCCGGCGAAGAAGTTCTGCTGGTCGGCGGCTGCGATCTGACCGATCCGGCGGCGGCGCAGCGGGCCATCAACGACGCCGTTGGTCATTTCGGCGGTCTGGATGGCCTGGTCAACGTCGCCGGAGGATTTGCCTGGGAAACCCTGGCGCAGGGCGATCCGGCGACCTGGGACCGGATGTGGGCCCTCAACGTCAGGACCTGCGCCAATGCCTGCCGCGCCGCCGCGCCGCATCTGGAGCGATCGGGTGGCAGGATCGTCAACGTCGGCGCCGGGGCGGCGGTCAAAGCCGCCGCCGGCATGGGCGCCTACGCCGCCTCGAAGAGCGGCGTGCACCGCCTCACCGAGGCCCTGGCCGAGGAGCTGAAGGGGAGGGTCGCGGTGAACGCCGTGCTGCCATCGATCATCGATACGCCGGCCAACCGCGCCGACATGCCGACGGTCGACCCGTCGAAATGGGTGAGCCCCCATGATTTGGCCGAGGTTATCGCCTTCCTCCTCTCCGAGGCCGCAATGGCGGTCACCGGGGCGCTCCTGCCGGTCAACGGCGGCGTGTAGGTCGGCGCCGGAGGTTAGGGTGCGCGAGCGCCTCATTCCTGCGGGACTGCGATTATAGCCGGACTCCAGATTGTCCGCTTGTGAATTTATTCACCGTTCACGAGGATGCGACGAGCCCGGTCTGACGGACCCGAGCCTTCCAGCAATCGGATCACACGCCAGGAGCATTGATGCGTCGGTTCGTTCTCGTGACACTCGCATTTGCGGCGCTGTTGTCGGCCGAACCGGCCTGGACGCGCGCCGCAATCCCCAGTCAGCAGCCGGCCTCGCACGCGCCCGGTGATCCGTTGGAGAGTTTCAACAGAGCGAACTTCAATGGCACGCGTCACCTGCAGAAGGCGCTCCGCCCTATTCTGGCGCTCTACCGGGCGCTGACCCCGGGGGTGATCGGCAGGGCCATCCACAATGTGCTGGTCAATCTGAAAGAGCCGGTGGTCATCGTCAACGACCTGCTCCAACTCAAGATTGCCCGGGCGGGCGAAGCCGGCTCGCGACTGGCGTTCAACACCACACTCGGCCTCCTGGGACTGATCGATGTTTCGGCCGCCGCCGGCAATCCTCACCATGACAACGGTTTTGGCGCCACGCTTGGTCATTACGGGGTGGGACCTGGCCCCTATCTCTTCCTTCCGCTGGTGGGACCGAGCACGGTGCGCGATTTGTTCGGAAGCGCCGCCGACATGGCGACCTCGCCGATCCACTACGTGAATTTTCCCTCCGATGTGACGGTCAATATCGGCGTCGCGGTGTTTGGCGGCCTGGACACCTTTTCCGCCACCGAAGGTCAGCTCGACGCGTTGCTTGCCGACGCCGCCGATCCGTACGCTACCGTGCGCTCGGCCTACCTTCAGAATCGCGAAGCGCAAATCCACGGGGCTAATGCGCCGGCTGTGCTGCCGGATCTCGGCGAGCCGGAAGCCCCACCCTCCACTCCGTCGCCAAGCCGGGGTTCCGCGCCGCCGACGCCTGCGCCTGACGACGGCCCCACCCCTGCCTCCGCCAGAAGCGGTGATGGAACCGGTCCGGCTCCCCAAGCCGCGCTCGACGCACCCATCGCGACCGCGATTTCCTAGGCCTCGTCCGTTTCCACGGCCGGCTGGCGACCCAGGGCGGCGAGGCGGCGGCCCTCGATGGTCTGCCACAGCGCCAAGGCCGGGACTCCCACCGTCAAGGACGTAGCGCGCTTGATGAGAGAGACCGCCAGGGCCATGTCGGCCGGGAGGCCGAAGATCGGCCCGATGAAGCCGTAGGCGGCCTCCTGCACGCCGACGGCCATGGGCGCGACGAAGCCGGCGCTGCGAACCGCGCCAACCAGGCTCTCGATCGCCAGCACGTCCAGAAGGCGGATCTCGATGCCGGCGAAGCGCAGGGCGAACCATATTCCGGCCCCGCTGGCGATCCAGGCGATCCCATGCAGGACGACGCTCGCCATCACCCCCATCGATCGCTGGTAAACCTCATCGAGAGCCCGTCCGAAGTCGTCGACGTGGGCCAGCAGGGCGGGCGCGAAACGCCGGGCCAGGCGCTCCATCAGCGCCGAAGACCTACGCTGCAGGATGACCAGTCCCGCAAGGCCGAGAGCGGCCAGGACCAGACCGGTCGAGGTTTCGACGACGAGCGCCGTGTGTGCCGAGCTACCGCCGAACTTGACCGCCAGCATGACAACGCCGATCACCGTAAAACCGAATTGGCCAATGAGCTCGGTGGTGACATCGACGATGGTCGTCGAGGCCGCGATGGCCGGGGAAATCCCCTGGAGCACGGCCGCGCGCGCGCCGATCACATAGCCTCCCAACTGCGTGAACGGCAGGACATCGCCCCCCGCGTCTCGGACGATGCGGGCGATGACAAAGACGCGCCAGCGCCGGGCGGCCGATGGCGGGACCAGAACGAGCCACGCGGTTCCCAGCAGCGTGGCCGGAACCGCCGTGTAGATCACGAGAAAGGCGAGGCCCCTGGCGCCGATGATCTCGACGGCGGTGAGGACGGCGCGAAAGCCAATCCAACCGATGACGCCGGTGGCGACCGCCAAGCCGACGATGGCGGCCAGGATGACGCCGAGCCTGGCTTTCGAGGGCGCAAACGCCGATGACTGCGCTCCAGTCATTCCGTTCCGGGGCGCCGGGTGGCGGCGAAATCGGAAAAGCCGCCGCGCGAAAAGCGGGAGGCCGCCTGGCGGACGCGGGTGTCGGTCAGGGCAGCCAACTCTTCGGCATAACGATAGCCGGCCGCCGCCCCGACGAAACCGCCCTCGGTGGCGGGATGCAGATAGATCTCGGAGAGGCCGGGCGGCAGGTTGCGGATGAGGCCGAGCAGGCGGTCGGCCGTCATCGCCCCGCTCCATCGCAGGCCGAAAACCTGGTCAGGAACGAGCATGCCGGCGCGCCGGAATCGTCGCCGCGCCAGGGCGCCCCAGAGATCAACGACCGGCTGAGAACCGCCGGCGCGCCCGGGCTCGATCCGGCGAAGCGCGCGGCCCGGCTCAACGGGTATGCGCACGGCGCGCATGCCGCGCGGCTTGCCGATCTTCAGGATGAGGCCGGCGATCGTCGGATGGAGGTGGAAGTGTTTGTGAGCGTTGACGTGGTCGAGGTGAAGTCCGGTCGCGGCGAAGGCGTCGAACTGAGCGGCGATTTCCGCCGCCAGCTGGCGCCGGGCGCGAGGATCGAAGAAGAACCCAAAGCCTGCGCCGACCATGTCGTCGCGGAACCAACCCTCGGGACCGACAAGATCGGGAATTTCGTCCGGGCGCAGGACAGGCCGACCATCGACCAGGACAAGATGCAGGCCGACCCGTAAGCCGGGAAGACGCCTGGATATCTCCACGGCGTCCGTCGCCGCCTCTCCGCCGACCATCAGGCTTGCCGCGCCGAGCACGCCCTCCCGATGCGCCAGCTCCACGGCGGCATTGACCTGAGTCGCCGCGCCAAAATCGTCCGCGGTAATGATGAGACCGCTGGGCGGAATATTTGAACCGTTCACCGGGGATCCCGCCTCTCCGCTGAGTCTCGCTTCAGTGCGCGATGATGGTTTGGCGCACCAGCGGACCGCCCCATTCCGATGGATTAGCCGCGAGCCGGCGCCTCAAGCCGCGGCGTCCCGGCGCTCCTTCAGGAATCCGAAGAATTCGACCCCTTCGCGCAGGCGGCGTCTGGCGACTTCCGGGCTGCGCGCCATTTCCCCAACGATCGAGCCGATCTTTCCCGGCCGGAAGTAGAAGCGTTTGTAAAACGTCTCCACCGATTTGAAGATTTCAGCGTGGCTCAAGTGGGGGTAATGAAGGGGGGCGATCTGAATACCGTGGTCGTCCACCAGCTCGGCATTGTCGGCGTCGAGCCAGCCGTTCTTCATCGCCTGATCATAGAGGAAGGTGCCCGGATAGGGCGCGGCCAGGGAGACCTGGATCGTGTGGGGATTGATCCTCGTCGCCCAGCGGATCGTCTCGGCCAGGGTCTCTCGAGTCTCCCCCGGCAGACCGACGATAAAGGTGCCGTGGATAGTGATGCCGAGCTTGTGACAATCGGCGGTGAACCGTTCGGCGACCTCGATGCGCATGCCCTTCTTGATGTTGTAGAGGATCTGCTGGTTGCCGCTCTCGTAGCCCACGAGCAACAAACGCAAGCCTCCCTCTTTGAGCACTTTCAGGCTCTCATAAGGAACATTGGCCTTGGCGTTGCACGACCAGGTGACCCCGAGCTTGCCGAGTTCCCGGGCGATCGCCTCGGCTCGTGGCAGGTCGTCGGTGAAGGTGTCGTCGTCGAAGAAGAACTCCTTGACCTGGGGAAAGGCCCTCTTCGCCCAGGCAATCTCCTCGATCACGTGACCGACGCTGCGGGTGCGGTAGCGATGACCGCCGACGGTTTGGGGCCAAAGGCAGAAGGTGCAGCGCGATTTGCAGCCGCGGCCGGTATAGATCGAGATGTAGGGGTGGCGAAGGTAGCCGATGAAGTAGTTTTCGATGGTGAGATCGCGCTTGTAAACGGGGGTGACGAAGGGCAGGGCGTCCATGTTTTCCAGGATGGGCCGATCTGGATTGTGGACGACCACGCCGGAGGAATTGCGCCAGCTCAGTCCCGGGATCTTCGACCATTCACCATCATCGGCGACGTCCTTGATCGTGAAATCGAACTCGTTGCGGGCGACGAAATCGACAGCCGGCGCCGACTTGAGGCTGCCGTCGGCGTCGACCGCCACCTTGGCCCCGATGAATCCGGCCTTGAGGTTCGGGTTCTCGGACTTCAACGCTTCAACCGTCTTGACGTCGGAGGCGAAAGAGGGCGTCGAGGTGTGCAGGACGACGAGATCATGACTCCTGGCGAGCGGCAGCACATCGGCGAGGCTCTGGTGATGGGGAGGAGCGTCGATCAGGCGGCTGCCCTCGACCAAGGCGGCGGGCTGGGCGAGCCACGTGGGATACCAGAACGATCTGATCTCGCGTCTGGCCTGGTAGCGCGAGCCCGCGCCGCCGTCGAAGCCGTCGAACGATGGGGCTTGCAGGAAGAGCGTGCGAAGCATCGGCCAAGGCCTTCTACAGATTAGACAAAACGCCGTCCCGTCCCACCCGGAATCGCCGCCCCTGCCAGACCACGGTGTTGCTGAGGAAACTGGCGAGGAAGACGATGAACGATAGCATATCGCTGGCCGGAACCAGCCACCACGGTCCGGCCGACGAACCGGTAATGGCATCGATACGGAACTTAGATCCCACTCGCATCACGAGAATGGCGAAAACCAGGCTGATAGAGATCGGAGAAAATCCAAGGGCGGCGGCGGCGATGAGGGCGAGGGGCAGGGGGTGGGTGATACCGCTGCCGGCATAGCCCGGCGGATCGATCCGTCGCACTGTCCGCGCCCAACGAATCTCATGATCCACTAAGGCCGCCAAGGTGTCCTCGCCACAGGTGTGGGTGACTAGCCCCGGCGGAATGACGATGTTCAAGCCGCGGCGGCGCACGGCGCGACCGATCTCGTAGTCGTCGGCCAGACAGTCGGAGAACGCCGAGAAACCGCCAACGGCCGCCAGGAGCGAGGCGGGAAGGGCGATACTCGGTCCAAGGCAGGGGTGCGCCATGCCCAGCTCGACTCCCAGGACGACGCTGGGTGCGAACCGGTAGTCGATTCCCATCGCCGAGAGGGTTGAGAACAGCCCCTTCACCCCCCGGCCGTGGTAGAGACAGGTGACCGCCCCAACCCCGGGCGCGCCCAGCTCGGCGATCACCGATCGCAGGTAGTCGGCCGGCGCCTCGACGTCGGCATCGCTGAGAACGAGCAGCTCCCATCGCGCGGAAGGCGCCATGTTGATGAGGTTCGAAACCTTGCGGTTGGCGCCGTGAAGGGTCTCGTCGATAACGAGCACGATATCGAGATTTGGATGCTCGCTCTTCAGCCTGCCGACCACGGCGATGGCTGGATCGGCCGGGTCCTGGACACCGAGGATGATCTGAAACGGGCCGGGGTAGTCCTGATCGCAGAAACTCGTGAGGGCGGCGTGCAGATTGGCCGGTGCGCCGTGCAGGGGCTTGAGAATTGTCACGCCCGGAAAATCGGCCCGTGTCGCCGGCGTCCTGGCATGGAACCGCGCGAACAGAACCGTAGCGATGATGGAATAGACGCCGCCACAGAGGGCCATCCCCGCCAGGATCCAGCCCAACGCAGCCAAGGCGATCAAGAGGTTGGCTCGACAGGCTTAGGATAGGTCATAGCGCCGTCATTTTGCCGCTGCGGCCTGCCAAATGGCGGCGTTGGCACACAGCCGACGCAAAATTGACCCATAGATGATATCGGTGCGGCGAAACGGTCATGCGACAATAGAATGATAGTCAAGGAATCATCCCGGCCGGGCGCTAGTGGAACACCTATGAAAGTCATCCTCGCCCAGCCTCGGGGCTTCTGCGCCGGCGTCGTCAGAGCCATCGACATCGTCGAGCGCGCGCTCGAGAAATACCAGGCGCCGATCTACGTCCGCCACGAGATCGTCCACAATCGCCACGTGGTCGAGAGCCTCAAGAGCAAAGGCGCGATCTTTGTCGAGGAGTTAGATGAGGTTCCCGATGGGGCGCGGGCGGTGTTCAGCGCCCACGGAGTCTCCAAGTCTGTGGTCAAGGCGGCCTCGGCGCGCGGCCTGCCGGTACTCGATGCAACCTGTCCCCTGGTCTCGAAGGTCCACAATCAGGCCAAGCGCTATGTCCGCCAGGGTCGGACCATGATTCTCATCGGCCATGCCGGCCACCCCGAAGTGGAAGGGACGATCGGTCAGATCGACGCCCCGGTGTACCTCATCTCCACCGAGGCCGACGTGGCGGCGCTCGATATCGCGGTCGATACGCCGCTTGCCTACGTTACCCAGACGACCCTCAGTGTCGATGACACCAAGGCGGTGATCGCCTCGCTCAAGAGGCGCTTTACCGACATCGTCGGGCCCGACACCGCCGACATCTGCTACGCCACCCAGCACAGGCAGACGGCGGTGCGCGAGATGTGCCGCATGGCGCAGGTGATTCTGGTCGTGGGGGCCAAGAACAGCTCCAATTCCAATCGGCTGTGCGAGATCGGCAAGGAAGGTGGCATCCCCAGCTACCTCATCGACGACGCCTCGGGGCTTGATCCCAGCTGGGTGGCCGGCAAGAAGGTCGTGGGCCTTACGGCTGGCGCTTCGGCTCCAGAGGAACTGATCCAGGAGGTGATCGAGGCGCTGAAGAAGCTGGGTCCGGTCGAGGTCGAGCCCATGGCCGGGGTCGAGGAGGATATCGAATTCCGCCTCCCGGCTGAGCTCCGTGCGTGATGAGCGCCCTGCAGCCGTGTTAGTCTGTCATTCGCAAGGAGTTTAGTTTGGGTCTTCCGGCAAGAGCGGTGGCGCGGATCGGCGCCTATATCGCAACGCAGCATCTCAAGGGCGCCAAGCGCTATCCGCTGGTGCTCATGCTCGAGCCATTGTTCCGCTGCAACCTTGCCTGCGCCGGCTGCGGCAAGATCGACTATCCCGACGAGATCCTCAATCAGCGCCTCTCGTACGATCAGTGCATGCAGGCGATCGACGAGTGCGGGGCGCCGGTGGTTTCCATTGCCGGCGGCGAGCCGCTGCTTCACCGCGATCTTCCTCGGATCGTCCGAGGGTTTCTGGACCGCAAGAAATTCGTGATCTGCTGCACCAACGCCCTGCTGCTCACCAAAAAGATCGACCAGTACAAGCCAGATCCGATGTTCACCTGGTCCATCCACCTGGATGGCGACAAGGCGATGCACGACAAGTCGGTGTGCCTTGAAGGCGTCTACGAGACGGCGGTCACGGCGATCATGCTCGCCAAGTCGCGAGGCTTCCGCGTCAGCATCAACTGCACCCTCTTCGAGGGCGCCGTCCCCGAGCGGGTGGCGGCGTTCCTCGACGAGATGAAGGCCATCGGTCTGGACGGCACGACAATTTCTCCGGGTTACGCCTACGAGCGGGCGCCTGACCAGGACCATTTCCTCAATCGCACCAAGACCAAGCAGCTCTTCCGCGACATCTTCGCGCTAGGACGCGGCGGCAAAGCCTGGTCGTTCACCCAATCGACGATGTTCCTGGATTTCCTGGCCGGCAACCAGGCTTATCACTGCACGCCGTGGGGCAATCCAACCCGCACGGTGTTCGGCTGGCAGCGGCCCTGCTACCTGCTGGGCGAAGGCTACGCCAAGACCTTCACCGAGCTGATGGAGGAGACCGACTGGGACGCCTACGGCGTCGGCAACTACGAGAAATGCGCCGACTGCATGGTCCATTCCGGCTTCGAGGCGAGCGCGGTGATGGACACCATGAAGCGCCCGTTCACGGCGCTTGGGGTCTCCCTGCGCGGCGTGCGCACCACCGGAGCCATGGCCCCTGACATCCCCATCGACCACCAGCGGCCGGCTAAATTCGTTTTCTCCGGCCACGTCGAGAACAAACTCGCGGAGATCCGCACCCGAACGCCGTCGGCACGCCGCAAGGTCGTGGCGGCGGAGTAAGAGAGCAGCCCCTCACGCATCCCTGCGGGAGGGTCTTTCCCAGCCGACGTCACGCAGAAGCCCAGCGCACCGTTTCAGCGCCCCGAAACCCGCCTCCGCTTCGAGGGCGGTGCGGATAAGCGCGGGGAGCTGGAGGGGGTGGGCGACGAGGTGGGCGAGGACGGCGCCGAGGTCCGCCCGACCGTCGGCCCGCAAACCCACCTGGGCGGCGCTGGGCAGGGCGCGCGCGGCGCCATCGGAGACCGCGCGCAGGGCGGCGAACGCCAGTCCGTGACGCTCCGCGAAGGCGGCCGCGACGTGGGATTCGGTATCAACGGCGGCAGCCCCGGTGAGGTCGGCAAAGGCGGCCTTGGCGGCGGCATCGACCACGAACTCGTCGGCGCCGGCCAGGAGCGCACGGCTCGCGCGCGGCAGTCTCGCTGCCAAGCGGTCGGCCCAGTCGACGTCGGCGGGAAAGTCCCGGCCGGCGCGCGTTATCGCCGAGGCGATGAGGAGATCACCCGGTTTCAGCGATGGGTCGAGCGCCCCGCAGAGGCCGAAACTCAGCACGCCGGCGAAAGTGACCGGACCTAGGGAGGCAAGTTGGTCTTCGAGAATGCCCCGCCGGCCACCCCCGACGATTACGGTCTCGGCGCCGAACCCGGCAATCCGCGCTTCGCGCAACAAGCCGACGACGACGATGAGTGACGCCATCACATCCCGAAGGCGATCCGGCCGGTGTTGGCGCGGGTCAAGGTGCGGTAGCGGGCGAGGGCCCAGAGCGGGAAGATCCGCGCATAGCCGTGGTAGCGCAGGTAGAAAACGCGCGGGAAGCCGCCGCCGGTGTAATGATCTTCGCGCCAGCCGCCGTCAGCGTCCTGGCCGGCGAGGAGCCAGTCGACGCCCCGCTCCACCGCCGGGTGGCCGGCCTGGCCGGCGGCCATCAGGCCCAGGAGCGCCCAGGCGGTCTGTGAAGGGACCGAAGGCGCGCTTTCCCAGCCGCGGTAGTCGAGCTTGTAGCTGTCGCAGCCTTCGCCCCAACCTCCGTCGCGGTTCTGGATCGAGAGGAGCCAGTCGGCGGCCTTGCGGACCATCGGCTGGTCCGAGCCCAGACCGGCCGCGCAGAGGGCGCATAGCGCCGACCACGTGCCATAGATGTAATTGACCCCCCAGCGGCCAAACCAGCTGCCGTCGGCGAGCTGTTCGCGCCCGAGATAGCGCAGGGCGGCGTGCATTCGCGGCGAGGAGGCCGGTTCGCCGAGCTGGGCGAACATCGAGACGCACCGGGCGGAGACATCGACCGTGGGTGGGTCGAGCAAGGCGCCGTGGTCGGCAAAGGGGATGTTGTTGAGGTAGTGGAAGGTGTTGTCGGAGTCGAAGGCGGCCCAGCCGCCGTTGGCGCTCTGCAATCCCCCGACCCACTCCTGTCCCCGGTCGATCGCCTCGGCGAACGCCCGCGGAGTGGCAAGGCCGCGGCGCGCGCGGTCCATGGCCATGACCACGACGGCGGTGTCGTCGAGATCGGGATAGTGGTCGTTGCGGTACTGAAAGGCCCAGCCGCCCGGACGGACATCGGGGCGCTGGACCGACCAGTCCCCGGGGACATCCAGAATCTGCAGAGCGGCCAGCCAATCGAGGGCGGCGACGACGCCGCGCTCGGCCGCTGGCGAGCCGGCTTCGAGAAGGGCATGACACGCCAGCGCCGTATCCCAGACCGGGGAGAGGCACGGCTGGCAGTAGGCCTCTTCGTCCTTGACGATCAGAAGCTTGTCGATCGACTGGCGGGCGATGGCGCGCCTGGGATCATCGGCCGAAATGCCCAGGGCATCGTACATCATCACGCTGTTGGCCATGGCCGGGAAGATCGCTCCCAGGCCGTCGGCGCCATTGAGGCGTTCATCGACGAAGGCGACGCACCTTTTCAGCGCTCGGTCGCGCAGGGTCTTGGGAAAGCGCGGCTCCGCGAGCCGCAGGACTCCGTCCAGGAGGAAGAAGCCGCTTGCCCAGGGCTCCTTCTGATGAGCGCCGCGGGGAAGGGAGCGGATCGAGCCCGGAGGCTGAAGGAAGAGCTCGTCGATGGCCACGCGGCGCGGATTGCGGGCCCTCGGCCTGAGCGCGAGGAGGACGAGCAGGGGCACGATCACCGTCCGCGCCCAATAGGAGATCTTGGAAAGGTGGATGGGGAACCATCGCGGCAGTAGGATGATCTCCGCCGGCATGCGCGGCACAGCGCGCCACGAGACGACGCCGAACAGCGCCAGCAGGATGCGGGTGAAGACGTTGCACGCCGCCGCACCGCCATGGGCGAGCAGGGCATCGCGCGCGCGCGCCATGTGAGGCGCATCGGGCGCATCGCCGACCATCTTCAGGGCGAAGTAGGCCTTGACCGTGGCGCTGACGTCGAACGCGCCGTCGTGGTAGAGCGGCCAGCCGCCGTGGAGGCCCTGGATGCGCCGCAGATAGACACCAATCTTGCGCTCCAGCTCGAGGTCCGGATCCTCTCCCAGATAATGAGTCAGGAGCACGTATTCCGCGGGGATGGTGGCGTCGGCTTCCAGTTCGAATACCCAGTGACCGTCCCTCTTTTGGCGGGCGAGCAGGCCGGCGGCGGCGTTGGCGACGGCGGCATCGAGTGCGGAGGGGTTCGCGGCGGCTGTAAGTGAGCGGGCGGGCGCGTCGTCCATGTCCCCTCCTATCACGCGACTCTGTGGGATTTCAGCACCAGGTCGGCGGCCTTCGCCCCGGACTGGATTGCGCCTTCGATGGTCGCCGGAAGGCCGGTGGCCGTCCAGTCGCCGGCGAGGAACAGGTTGCCGGCGACGGTGCGCGCCCCCGGTCGGCGGGCGTTTTGCTCCGGCGTGGCGGCGAAGGTGGCCCGCCGCTCCTTGACGATCTGCCAGGGAGGCATCTCGGGCGGCAAGCGATGGACGATGGCGATTTCGCGCCAGAAACGCCGCGCAAGGCTATCGCGGTCGTCGTCAACCAGGTCGTCGGCGTCGCTGACGGTCACAGAAAGCCGGTCGTCGAAGGCGAACACCCACTGTGCGGTCCCGCCGATCACCCCGACCATGGGACGCGCGCCCGCCGGCGGCGCGATACGGAAATGGCCGTTGACGATCGGGGAGAAGCGGTTGGGAACCGTCAGGCCGGGCATGAGTTCCGCCGCGATCCACGGCGGCGTGGCGAGAATGACCGCGTCGGCGCCCGCGAGCTGTCGGCGCTCGTCGCCAAGTTCCAGGGCGCTAACGGTTCCGCCACCGACCTCGAGCGCGCGCAGGCGTTGGCCGAGGCGGAGGCTCGCGCCGTGCGCTCGGAGATAGGCCAAAGAGGGGTCGACGAACGCGGCCGAGAGCGAGGGACTGGCGACGCGCGGGAGGCAGGCCCGCCCGCCCTTGGCCAGGGTCTTGCGGATGACCGCGCCAGCGAGCTCGGTCGAGCCTATCGCGGGGTCGGTGTTTAGGGCGGCGAGCAGAAAGGGGCCGAGCAGACGGTCCCACACGGCGCCGCGACAGGCGATCGCTTCGTCGATCCGCCGATCCGGCCCTCGTGGCAGGAGGGCGGCTATGGCGAGATATTCGCCAAGGCGGGCGTCCGGAACGCGCCGAGAGGGGTCCAGGAGCCACCAGGGGAGGGGACCGGCATTGGGACGCACCGTCCATCGTCGGCCCTCGGCCACGTCGACAAATGGGAAGGTTGCCTCTTTGGGTCCAACGAGGCGGTCCTCGGCCCCGATCGACTTCAGATAGGCGAAGGTCGCGCGATTGCCGGCGAGGACCAGGTGATTGCCGTTGTCTATGGTCATGTCGAGGACCGGATCGAGGTAGGAGCGGCATCGGCCTCCGGCCTGCATGGCCGCTTCAGAGATCTCGATCCGCACTCCCCGCGCGGCGAGAGTGACCGCCGCGGAAAGTCCCGCCAGCCCAGCCCCGATCACGTGGACGGTTGGGGGGCGACCGCCCGACTTCACTAGATCAGGCCGCGGGTGAGGACGAGCCAGAGAAGGCGAGGCCTGGGGATTGGGGCGCGGCGGCGAGGGGCCGCCCACCCGTCGCGCTCCATGGCCTTGAGAATCTCCGCATAGACCGCGCTCATGAGCCGCGGGGTGCGCAGACGCCCGGCCGGTCGCGCGGCCAGAACGCGGTCAGCCTCGATGTAATGACCGTGGGCGATGAGCGCCACGCGCCGGCAGGCCTGATCGATCTCGGGCCGGCTCAGCACGCCGGCCGGGTCGGCGCCCTCGATGCCGGCCTCTATGAGGGCCTCGGCCGGCAGATAAAGCCGACCCATGGCGGCGTCCTCGTCGAGATCGCGCAGGATGTTGGTGAGTTGCAGGGCCCGCCCGAGATGGTGGGCGAGTTTCTCTCCGGGCTGATCGTCCATCCCGAAGACTCGCACCGAGAGGCGACCGACGGCGCTGGCAACGCGATCGCAGTAGAGATCGAGCTTGTCGTAGGGCGGGGCGCGAATGACCTCGTCGACGTCCATCTCCATTCCATCGACGATGGCCAGGAAATCCTCGAGCCGCAGACCGTAGCGCTCGACCGGCCCGGCGAGATCGGCGGCGGCCCCGGCCGGCGCGCCCCGATAGAGGGCGGCGAGATCGGCCCGCCAAGCATCGAGCGCCGCCCGACGTTCCTCCGGCGAAGGCCCGGGATCGTCGGCGATGTCGTCGACCTTGCGACAGAAACCGTAAATCGCGAACATCGCCGCGCGCTCCCGCGGCGGCATCAGGCGCATAGCGGCATAAAAGGAGCTGCCCGCCGCCTGGGTCTGAGCGGCGATCTCGTTTTCGGCCAGACTCATGCTCCCCCTATGCCAGGGACCGACGGCTTTGCCGAGCCTGGGCGGCCGGTAAGCCGGGCTCCGAATGCAGCCCCGGCCGCCGCCAGGGCGACTCCGAGCGCCTCAGGGGCGTGGTGATGGACGCGCTCGGAAAGCGGGTCGCGGCGGAGCAGGCGATCATCGAGGCTTTCGGCCAGGCGCTGGATCACGGCTATCTCCAGGCAAAGGCGAAGATCGGCGACTTGGCGGGCCAGCGGCCGCGCGATTTCGAGCAGGAGTCTGGTTCGCCGCGCGAGGTTGGCGATTACGCCGGCGAGCGCGGGGCCGGCCCTCGCCGCGCCCAGGGATTCGACGCCTAGTCCGGCCTCCCGCAAGGTGTCCAGGGGAACGTAGACGCGGTCGAGATCGCGGTAGTCCTTGGCGCAATCCTGGAGATGGTTGATCACCTGGAGGGCGGCGCAGAGGGCGTCGGAGGCGGCCCACAGGGACGTCGGCTCACCGTGGACGTCGAGCACGAAGCGGCCGACGGGCGCAGCCGAATAGCGGCAGTAGTCCATGAGATCGTCCCAGTCGGCGTAGCGGTTCTTGGTCACGTCGCGGCGGAAGGCCTCCAGGAGATCGAGCATGTGGCGCGAAGTCAGGCCGCGCTCTTGAAGCACTCGGCGAAGGGTGACGGCCTGCACGACGCTGTCATCGGCTCCGATGAGGCTGGCCTCGATCGCTGCGAGGCGGGCCAGCTTGTCGCTCCGAGCGGCGCCTGGATGATCGGCAACGTCGTCGGCCATGCGCGCGACGCGGTAGAAAGCGAGCACGGTGGAGCGGTGGCGAGGGGCGATGAGGACCGAGGCCACGGGGAAATTCTCGTCGCCGTGGCCTTTGCCGGAATCCCAGGCGATCTGGCTCATGTCGGCGTCCCAATGGCCTGGGCGCGGCCCTTCCACATGCCGCCGCGTCCGCGCCAGTGGTCGATGGCGGAGGTCAGGGTGAAGGCGACATAGCAAGCGCCGATGAGGGGCAGGAGAGCCCCTCGCCAGAAGCCCAGGCGATAGAAGTGCAGCATCGGCTGGTAGGAAGCCGCCATGGCGACCCACGCCGCCGCCCCCGCGATCCGCGCCACGCCAGTCCCGAAGAGGGCGATGACCGGCGGCGCGACGTAAAGGAGCGCCATGCCGGCCACGGTCGCGGCCAGCATCCACGTCGAAAAGCCGAGCTGGGCAAAGGCCGAACGGGACACCATTCGTCCGATCGCGGCAAAGCTGCGGTACGGGCGCAGGCTACGAGCCCGGTCGGTGAGGCCAAGCCAGATCGGCCCGTGGCGCTTCATCAGCGCCGCCAGGGCGCAGTCGTCGATGAGATCGCCGGCGATGACTTCGATGCCGCCGGCCTCTTCGAGGGCGGCGCGGTCGACGAGCATGCAGCCGCCAGCGGCGGCGGCCGTCGCCGACCGAGGATCGTTCACCCAGGCGAAGGGGTAGAGCATGGCGAAGAAGAATACGAAGGCTGGCACGAGGAGCCGCTCGGCCCAAGTCTCGACGGTCAATCTGGCCATCAGGGAGGCAAGGACCAGATGGCCGGCGCGGGCGCGCTCGACCAGCGAGCGCAGGTTGTCCGGCGCATGGGCGATGTCGGCATCGGTGAGCAGGAGGAAATCGGGAGGGCCGGGCGCCTTGCGAGCCCGTTCTATGCCTTGGGCCATGGCCCACAGCTTGCCCGTCCAGCCGGGGGGCAGGGGAGCTCCGCCTACGACTCTCAGTTTCGACCTGAGACCCTGAAGGGCCGTCGCCGCCGAGGCGGTTCCATCGCTGCTGTCGTCGTCGACGAGGATGATCCGGAAGTCGCCTGGGTAGTCCTGGGCCAGCAGGCTCCCGATCGATCGGGCCACTACGTCGGCCTCGTTTCGCGCCGGCACGACGGCGACCACCGATGGCCAAGGTTCAGGCGGCGGCAACCCCATTTCGTCTCGACGCAACCCTCGCCGAGCTATTTCCCCCAGACGGGGAAGGTTTCGCCGCTCGAACCTCGCATCATGGATGGAGCCCGCGGCGCCATCCCGTTCTCGGGCTAGCCAGAAAAAGCCGCGGCCGAGGAGCAGGTAGATCCAGGCCACAACGGCCACGAGGGCGATAAGCGTCATCTAGAGATAGCCCTCGGCGCGGAACCAGGTCAGGGCGTCGGCAAGAGCCCCCTCGTAGGGCCGCGCGGCGTAGCCGAGTTCCCGCTCAGCCTTGGCGGAGGTGAAGAACATGTAGTGCGATGCCATCTTCAAGGCGTCACGGGTGACGAAAGGTTCGCGGCCGGTGAAGGCGGCGATCGTCTCGGCGGCCAGCGCCAGCGGCCAGAGGGGGGCCCGCGGGAGGCTCAGGGTCGGGGCGCGGCGGCCGGTGAGGCCGGCGATAACCGCCAGCATCTGGCGAAGGCTGACATTCTGGCCGCCGAGAATGTAGCGCTCGCCGATTCGTCCCTTTTCCATGGCCAGTAGATGACCGGAAGCCACGTCGTCGACGTGGACGAGATTGAGGCCGGTGTCGACAAACGCCGGCATCCGCCCTCGCGCCGCCTCGACGACGATGCGCCCGGTGGGGGTCGGCTTGATGTCGAACGGACCGATGGGCGTCGAGGGATTGACTATCACCGCCGGCAGGCCGCGCGAGCGGACCATAGCCTCGACCAGGCGCTCGGCGGCTACCTTGCTGCGCTTGTAGGCGCCGACGGCCTCGCTCTCCTTCAGCGGCTCGGTCTCATCGACGACGGTCACGGCGTCGGCGGCGCGCAGGGTGGCGACGCTGCTGGTGTGGACGATCCGTTCGATCCCGGCGGCGAGCGCCGCCTCCATCACCGTGCGGGTTCCCTCGAGATTGGCGCGGGTGATGGCGGAGGGGTCGGGGGCCCACAGGCGGTAGTCGGCGGCGACATGGAAGAGGCGCCGTACGCCGACGAGAGCCGAAGCCACGGCGGCAGGATCGGTGATATCGCCCTGCGCCACTTCGCAGGCGATGCCCTCCAGGTTGCGCCGCGAGCTCGCTCCTCGCACGAGCACACGCAACCGCGCCCCCCGGCTCGCCAAGGCCCGGGCCACGGCCGAGCCGACGAAGCCCGTCGCACCGGTGATCAGAATGGGATCGCCTGACTCCATTGAGCGCCAGGGGATAGCACACGCTCTCGCCGGTGCTAGGATCACCAGGCTTCATGAGCGACGCCGACGGACCACTCCCGATCAAGGCCGGCCGACTCCCCGCCGATCGCGCTCGCGTGCGCGCCGGCCGCAATCATCAGGGGCCGGGACATTGGCACGTCGAGAAGACCAGGGATGCGATCGTCTGCCGCGCCTGCGGCGCGCGGATCGCCCACTGGATGAACCCCAAGTTCTGCCCCGAATGCGGCGACGGCAAGGAGCCGGCGCCCTAACTACGGCGCGTGGGGGCCAGGCGCCCCTGCGATGGCGACCTCCTCGGCCTCGGCGGCGAGCACCCGCAGGGTTTCGGCGTGGCTGGCGCGGGTGATCTTGTAGCCGAACATCAGGACGATTGAGAGGCCGTAAAGGAAGATCATCGTGGGCACATAGACCAGCGCCAGGTGACGCACGACTTCGGCCGGCACGTGGCCCGGCTTGGCGGCGGCGGGGAAGTGGATAAAGCCTAGAATGAGGGTGGCGGCGAAAATCCCCATGCCGCTGACCGCCTTGGCGACCAGGCTCGAGGCCGAGAAGAACAATCCCTCCGAGCGGCGGCCGGTCTTCAGCTCGCTGTCCTCGACGACATCGGCGATCATCGAGGAAACCATGGTCGTGGCCCCGATGTAGAAGGCGGTCGAGACGATCGAGGTGAAGAAGATAGTGATTTGCAGGGCCGCCGAGTGGTTGGGCGGCATCAGGCCGGCAAGCCGTAGGATCAGGGGGGCGATGCCGGTCAGGAGCCCCAGGATGAAGAGGGCCATGGCCGATGGCCGCTTGCCAAACCGCCGCGAGAGGATCGGCGAGCCAGCCAGGGCGAGGAAGGCCGAGAGGAAGACGCCGGCGGTGAAGAGCGAGATCTGTCTGGCGGAGAACTCCCAGAAGAAGGTGTTGAAGTAGTTGTTCATCGAAGAGCCCAGCCCCGCCGCCATCGCCGTCGCGATGCCTGAGAGGGTGACGTTGAGGAAAGAGCGGTGTGACCAGGTGGCGATCATCTCCCGGACCATGGCCACCAGACGGATCTTCCGTCTGGGCGGTATGCGCAGAGAGGGAATATGGCGGTGCGTGCCCGCCGCCGAGATGAGGATGGCGCAGAACATGATCGCCGAGCCGACCATGCCGTAGTGGGCATAGCCGGCCGGATTGAGCTGTCCAACCGGATGGGCCGCATCGGGGGTGAGGAGCCAGCGGAAGGCGATGAAGTTGATCGCCAGGCCCCCCACCCAGCCGAAGAAGTAGCGGTAGGAAAGAAGCACCGTCCTTTCGTCGTAACCGGAGGTGAGCTCGGCCGACAGAGCGGAGCTGGGCACTTCGTAGAAAGTGATGAAGGTGCGCACGACGATGGCAACGCCGACCAGGTAGAAGAACAGATGACCGGCGCTCCAGTGCGGCGGGTTCCAGATCGCCAGGTAGGAGAGCGCCACGGGCAGGGCCGAGGCGTACATGAATGGATGCCGGCGGCCCCAGCGCGACCGCCAGTTGTCGCTGACCTGGCCGACGATCGGGTCGAGGAAGGCGTCGAACAGCATGGCCAGCAGGATCGCCAGCCCGACCGACGGGGCGGGTAGGCCCACCACCTGATTGTAGAAGATCAACAGCAGGTACTGAAAGCCGTTGTCCTTGATGCCGAATGAGACCGAACCCAGGCCGTAGAAGAGCCGCCTCGCCAAACTCAGACGCCGGGCCGGCGGCGCGAGGAAGGCGGCTGCGTCGCTCAAGGGCGATCTCCTCCTGGCCGCTGGCCATGGGCGGCCGATCGGTCATGTCGTGTCCAATCCGCAAAAGCAACGTTCCGATCCGTTTGGAAGGAAGGCTTCGCGGCACGGGACGCGGGCATGATGTCTGGCATGATGTCCGCGCTCGAAGGAAGTGGTGTAGAACCCGCCCCCGATGAACGTTCGTCCCTCCCGCTTCACCCTCGCCAACGACAGGCTCGACCTCATCGGCGAGCTCGACCGCAAGGTGCACTGGCTGTCG
>Ga0182024_10008110_pt1 | contig 22345 bp, 20 predicted proteins | sample P32metaG_FD_120480 | JGI IMG/M metagenome (GOLD analysis project Ga0182024, IMG submission 120480) | Permafrost microbial communities from Stordalen Mire, Sweden - P3-2 metaG (Illumina Assembly) | ecosystem: Environmental > Terrestrial > Soil > Wetlands > Permafrost | place: Sweden: Stordalen... | reverse complement strand
TTTCTTCTACGGCGTGGAGAACCTCCAGCACGGTGTTTCCGTTGCCTGTGCCCACGTTGAATTGGGACGACGCGCCACCGGCCAACAGATGATCTAATGCGCCCAGGTGGGCTGACGCCAGGTCGCCTACGTGGATGTAATCGCGGACGCAGGTACCGTCGGGGGTTGAGTAATCGTCTCCGAAGATTTGGACGGGCTCGCCGGTCATGGCGGCGCGGAACAAGAGAGGGATCAGGTGGGTTTCGGGATCGTGCTGCTCGCCGAGGTTGGCCTCGGGTTCGGCTCCGCAGGCGTTGAAGTAGCGGAGAATGACGCTGCGGAGACCCCGGTAGCGATCGAGGCTGGAGAGGACCTGCTCGACGATGGCTTTCGATTCGCCGTAGGGGCTGACGGGGGCGAAGGGAGAATCCTCCCGGATGGGGGATTTGGGAGGGTCGCCATAAACGGCGGCGGTGGAGGAGAAGACCAGGCGCTTTACATTGGCGCGGGCCATGGCTGCGAATAGAGAGATTGATCCGCCGACGTTGTTCGCGAAATATAACTCGGGCTCGCGGGTGGATTCGCCGACGGAGATGTAGGCGGCGAAGTGGATTACGGCGTCTACGCCTTCGAGGAGTTTGGTCAGGGCGACTGTGTCCTGCAGGCTTACTACGTGGAGGATACTTTCGGGAACGGTGTGGCGATGGCCTCTTGAGAGATCGTCGACTACCAGGACGTCGAAGCCTCGATTGATCAGGTGGTGGGCGGTGATGGAGCCGATGTAGCCGGCGCCGCCTGTGACTAGGATTTTTGGCATACGCGGACAGGCAATATGCTCAGCATGCTCAGCTGGGGCTAGGGCTTTAGGGCTTTTTCTATGGCGGCGGTTACTTCGGGGGATTCGGGTTTGAGGGGGGATTCGAAGCGGGCTATGACTTTGCCGTTGCGGTCCACCAGGAATTTCGTGAAATTCCATTTAATCTCGCCGCCGGTTTTGGGATTGGCGGATGTGTCGGTCAGGAACCGATACAAAGGCGCCTTGTCCTCGCCCTTGACTGAGATCTTCGAGTAAAGGGGAAACTTGACGTTATACCTGGTCGAGCAGAAGGTCTTGATTTCCTCGTTGGTGCCGGGTTCCTGGGCCATGAAATCGTTGGCGGGGAAGCCGACGATGACGAAGCCCTGCTCCTTATACTTTTCGTAGACGGCTTCCAAACCCTCATATTGTGGCGTAAATCCACACTTGCTGGCGACGTTGACGATCAGCATCACCTTGCCTTCGAACTTGGCGAGAGGCAGGGGCTGGCCTTCAATCGAGTTCATGGTGAACTCATAGACGCTGGAGGCGCCGAACAAGGCTGCCGACATAAGACAAAGGGCTCCGATGAGTTTTTTCATAACTCAAATGATTATACTCCAAAAGCGGAAACAGTTCTGCCGGAGTTACAATCATTACGTTATGGAACTTACCAAAGTCATCGCCGAACTTCGTGCAGAACGGGCGGCTATCGATGAAGCGCTGGCCGCGCTGGACCGGATCGCGCGCACGACAACGGCAAAGCGAAGGGGGAGGCCTCCGGCATGGCTCGCCGCAACGACCGGTGCGATGCCAGTGGACGGGGAGCCGAGAAAAAAACGGAGTCTTAGCCCGGAAGTCCGGAAGAAAATGGCGGAGGCTCAGAAAAAGCGGTGGGCGGCGTACCGGAAAGATCAAAACGGAACGAAATGATTCTTTCCCGGCCGTAGATCGAACGAGAGGGCGTGGCTGATGTCGAATGTATCGCTGGAGTTGGAAGGACATCTCGCCGTTGTCACGCTACAACGTCCGGATCGTCGCAACGCGCTGTCGTTTGATCTGATGGAGGAATTGGCTGCGTGCCTGGACGGCATCGCATCGAAGCCGGAAGTGCGCGCGGTGATCCTGCAAGCGGCGGGGAAAGTATTTTCTTCCGGGCATGATCTTGGGGAAATGACTGGGCGCGGCCTGGACGATTACCGGCGCATTTTCGATAGTTGCACCCAGTTAATGACGAAAATCCAGTCAATTCCGCAGCCGGTGATCGCGCAGGTGCAGGGGATGGCTACGGCGGCGGGATGCCAATTGGTGGCTACGTGCGACCTTGCTGTTGCAAGTTCCGAGGCGACGTTCGCGACTCCCGGCGTGCGGATTGGCCTGTTTTGCACGACGCCGATGGTCGCGCTGACGCGGGCGATCGGGCGGAAGAGGGCGATGGAGATGCTGCTGACGGGTCGGGCGATCGATGCGGCTACGGCTGCCGATTGGGGACTGGTGAATCGGGTGGTGCCGCCGGCGGGGCTGGCATCGGAGACACGGAAGCTCGCGTTGCAGATCGCGGAGGCTAGCTCGTTCACGGTGGCTTTGGGGAAGCAGGCTTATTACCGGCAGATCGACTTGGATCAGGCGGGTGCGTATGCGTATGCGAAGGAAGTAATGTCGCAGAATGCGCTGGCGGATGATGCGCAGGAGGGGATTTCGGCGTTTCTGGGGAAGAGGGCGGCTTGCTGGAAGGGAAAGTAATTACTCGGCGGATGTTCGTGGGGGGGATGGCTGGCGTTTCCCTGACGGGGGAATATCTGGTGCTGGAGGCTGTCGCGGCGGAGCGGATGCCGCATTGGATTGTAGTTTGCGGGGTTGAGAGGGCTCCGTTTTTTGAGTTGCGGGATTATGGGGGGGCGGTGCCACTCGAGGTTTTTAACCGGCATGGGATTCGGGCTGTTTTAGAGGAAAATGGGCGGGTCTTGTTTGCGTTTGAATCGCTGGCTGCGCGTGAACTTGCTTGGAGAGAGGCTGGCGTGTGCGGCGCTTCGCTTAGGGAGATTGCGGTTTATCGGACGATTTGAAAAACTTTTCACGCAAAGGCGCTAAGCTCGCAAAGAGCTACATGGCTAGCTCGTAAAGGTAGTCGACTTGGGAGCGGATGGCTCCGGCGATGCCTTGGATTTTTGGATTTGTGGATTCGATTACGTAATATTCGTTGGGGGCGTGGGCTCCGTTGCCGTGGCCCAGGCCGAAGTGGCCGGCGGGCAGGCGCAGGGGATCGCCGGTGAAAATGTAGCCGGGCCAGGAGCCGGCGAGGCGAGGCCACAGGATGGGATCGAGACCGGCTTTGCGATAGACGGACGCTTGCGCGCGGATCAGGGCGGAGTTGGCGTCGGTGGTGGTGGGATCGTAACCGCCGGACATATTCACTTCGATGTCGGAGAAGCCGCGCTTGGCCAGGTGCGCCTTTAGGGCTGCTAGCGAACCTAACGCGGTCATACCGGGGACCAGGCGCAAATCGAGTTTCGCTACTGCCTTGTGAGGAAGAATCGTCTTGCCACCGGGGCCCGTGTAGCCGGAGACGAGGCCTTCGATGTTCACGGTCGGGCGGCCCACCAGCAGTTCCAGGGATTCCAGGAAGTCGACGTTGTGAACCCAGTGCTCGACGCCTAGCTGCTGCTTGACGACCGTCTCATTCATTCGCTTGGAGGCGTCTCGGATTAAGGCTTTATCGGCGGGGGTGAGCGGGAGGGCCTTGTCGGCGTAACCGTCGATTGCGGGCGTGTGGCCGTCGGGGCCGACTAGAGTCGCCAGGGCTTGGATCAGGTGCCAGACGGGGCTGTCGACGCGGGCTTCGTTACTTGAGTGAAGATCCTGCTTCGGGCCGCGATGCCAGTCATCGGAACTTGAGACTAGTTCGAGTTCGACTACGCCTTTCGCGCCCAGGTTGATCGTGACGGTACCGTCGAGGGCCTGCATCGGCATCGGCATGTAGACGCCGGAACATTTGCGCAAGGCGGCTAGAATGTCGGGTCGTCTTACGACTTGAGTGAAGTGCGGCGAGCCGATTTCTTCCTCGCCTTCGGCGACGAACACGAGGTTCACAGGTAGCTTGCGGCCGGCGGATTTGAAGGCGTGCAAGGCGGCTAGCCACGTGGCTTCGGGTCCTTTTTGATTGACGGCTCCGCGGCCGATCAGGACTTTGCCCAGGCCGGGTTTGTCGACTAGGGCGGCGTCGAATGGCGGCGAGGACCACTCGGATGGGTCGGCTTGTTTCACGTCGTACATGAAATAAATGCCGACGGTTTTGGGCGCGCCTGCGTCGAGCGTGGCGAAGACTCCGGGATGGCCGTCGGTGGGGACCTTCGCCACCTGATCGAACCCGGCGTCGCGGAGGAGACGCATCATGAGGTCGCAGCCTTCGGTCATACCGCGATTTTCGGCGGCGATCGAGGGTTGGCGAATCCAGTCCTGGAGGCGGTGGATGGCTTCGTCGTGGTGCTTGTCGATTTCGAGTTGAATGGATTTAAGGTCGTCTGCGGCGGAGATGCGCGGAGCGATGGTTGCGGCCATGGAGCTTTGAAGAAAGCGACGTCGGTTCATCGTCTGACGAGTATACAACGGTCGAAGCACCTCATTTCACGCAGAGACGCAGAGGGCGCGGAGCAGAGTCAGTAGGACTTTGCGATTACTACGCGGCGATCGACAGGCTCGCCGCTGATGATGCATTTTCCGGGGCCGTCGTATTCGTCGACCAAGGGCGTGTTGCGGACGCTTGCTTTGAATGATTTGATTCGGGCGTCGGTTTCCGGATCGTCCTTCAGGTGGGCCATTACGAACTTGCCGTCACTGACCATCGACTCGACTTCTTCGATCGAATTTGCCAGGACGGTCTTGTCTTTGAGGCGCTGACGACTTCCGCGGGCTCCGCCGTGTCGCCTTGAAGGACGACGTCCTGATACCAAGCGGCGAAGTCCTTGCCGCGAGCAGTGATTGGAGAATCTGTCACTTGATGCCGATTTTCAGGGTATCAAGCGTTTGTGCCGTGGCACGGTCGAGATTCGCGGCGGCGATCGCCACGTCGGCTTGCGCCCGCACTTCGCGAGTGCGCGCGACGATGAGGTCGGTCTGACGCTGAAGCACCAGAAACACCGTTGAGGTGCCGGCCTGCAATTGTCGTTGTTCGCTCGCATATTGCTCCTCGGCGGATTGACGCGCCAGAATTGACGCTGCGTAGCGAGCTTGCGACGACGATGCGGTCTGTAGAGAATTACGTACGTCGGCTTCAATCAACATCTCCGCCTGTTCGCGTTGCGCGCGGAGACGCTTGCCTTCGGCGGCGGCGACGGCGGCATTGGCCTCCGCGGTGCGATTGCGGATCGGAAGGGAGATATTCAAACCGACTTGCACTGTCGGAAAAGTTGCGGCTCCAACATTGGACCAGGACTGGCCGTAGCCTCCGATCAGATTCGGAGGGACCGTGCTGGCAAACAGGGAAGTATCGAGCGGCGGCACGCCGGCGAGTTGAGAGAGCTGGTTCAATTGCGTGATCAAGGCTCCGAAGACGCCGGTGATGGGATTCGAGGCCTGCGAAACGGCGAGACCTGAAAGGCCAGCGAGGCTCGCGTTGGCGAAGGCGTCGATGCGGGGCTTCGCCAGTTCCTGGCTGAGGCGAGCATCGAGTTTGTTGATCTCGATCGAGAGGTCGCTCTGCTTCAACTCGGGGCGCATGTCGATGGCCTGTTTGGTCGCGACTAGAACATCGGGCATGACGATGGTGGAGGGGGCGGCGGTTTCGGGAATCAATGCCATGCCCCACAACAGATCGCTGCGATTGGGTGTGATCATCTGCTTCAATGTATTTTCGTCGCGCGTGAGCGCTTCCTGCGCGATGAAGACGTTTTCGCGAAAGGTGGCCATCTGGGTTTGCGCGGCAACTACGTCGATGCGGGCTAGCAACCCCTGTTCGGCCTGGCGGCGATTGCTTGCGAACTGCTGTTCGGCGAGGCGCACGGCTTCGATTTGGACGTCCAGAGTGCGGCGCGCGTAATCGAGCTCCCAATAAGCCTGCACTGCTTGGGTGACGATTTCCATGACTCTTTGGCGAAGCTGCTCTGTGCTGAGACTCCGGTTCTGCAGGGCGACTTGAAGACGGTGGCGGTTTGCGTCGTAGCGCAATCCTCCCCAAAGCGGCTGGGTGAGCTTGATGCCGATGGTGGATGGATATTGCGGGTTGAGAGAAAGAAATTGATTGTCGCTATTGATGCGCGAGGTGGAGAGATCGAATTCGTAGGTGCCTCCGAGCCAGGGCGACGATCCGGTCAACGATGGCGTCAGATCCAATTGCTTGGTGGTGAGTTTACCGTTCGGGCCTCCGCTCAATGAGGATGCTGCGGGAGAAACGCTCTTCTGATCGTCGGCTTTGAGACCGAAGACAGGGTCGTAGTAGCCGCGTGCGCCTTTGATATTGAAGCCGGCTTCATCAAGAGCGATGCGGGAGACTGCTAGATCGCGATCGTTCGATAGCGTTCGCTCGACTACTTCCTGGAGGGTGATTTCCCTTTCGCCGAGAACGCCGATGCGCGAGGGGATGGTTAGGGGTTCAAGCTGCGGAAGCGTGGGTGGGTCTTGAGCGCGGAGGGGTGCGATGAGGATCAGGACGATGAGGAACATCGCGAATCGGCCGCGCAGATTCTTGAATCCTGCGAACATGCCGCGGACCAAGGAGTGCTCGGCGATATCTTCGAAGATTGAATAGAAAACCGGAACGGCGAGCAGCGTGAGCACGAGGCAGAGCAATTGTCCGCCGGCGACCATCACGCCGATGGTGCGATTGGTGGACGATCCGGCGCCGGTCGAGAATACGAGGGGGATCATTCCGGCGACTAGCGCGACTGTGGTCATCAGAATGGGACGCAAGCGATCGCGATTGGCCTGCATGATGGCATCGTGACGATTGAAGCCGGCGGCACGGAGGCCGTTCATGTGATCGATCTGCAAAATCGCGTTTTTCTTTACGATGCCGAACAGCAGTAGCAATCCGAGGCCGGAGAAGATGTTGAAACTTTGGTTGGCGATCAGCAGGGAAAGGATTCCGAATGGGACCGCCAGCGGCAGTGTGAGGAGAATTGTGATCGGATGAAGAAACGATTCGAACTGCGCGGCGAGAACAATGTACATGAAGATGAACGTGAGTGAAAACGCGAGAATGAAATAGTAGCCGGTGCGCTGCAATTCCTTCGAGGTGCCGCTGGCGCCGTAGGAGTATTCAGGACCCATGTTGAGTGACTGCGCTGCTTCGCGGACCTGGCTCAAAATGCCGGCTTGGGAGCCTCCGGCGAGCATATTGCCGGTGAGCGTGACCTGCCGCTGGCGGTTCAGGCGATTGATGGACGATGGTCCCGTACCGCTGCGAATCGCGACAACCTCATCCAATCCGACGGAGCCGCGCTTGGTGGACGGGACCGTCATCTTCGCGAGTTCCTCGACGGTGCCGCGAGAGCTTTGTTGTGCGCGCACCACGACGTCATACTGGTCGTCGCCGGTGTTGAATGTCGAGGCGGTCTGGCCGGCGACCAGCGTGTTGATGGCCTGCTCGATGTTCTCGACCGAGACGCCCAGGTCGGCCGCGCGGGCGCGATCGATCTCGACGTGAACCTCCGGTTTGCCGCTGCGGAGGGTCGAATCGGTGTCGGTGAATTTGGGGATTGTTTTCATCTTCGCCAAGAGTTGATCGGAGAATTGCGTGAGCTTTTCGAGATCGGGACCTTGAATGAAAAACTGAATATCAGCATTGCTCTGGCCGTTGGAGATGGCATTGACGAGTTCGACGCTCGTGCGGATCTCCGGGGGATACTGCTTGAGGAGGTCGCGCGTGCGCTGCATTAACTGTTGTTGCGACAATTTGCGCTTGTCCATATCGACGAGCTTTACGAACGTGGTCGCGTTGTTGACGGACCGGTCGGATCCGCCGCCGACGGTCGCGAGGGTGTGTTGGACGCCGGGCAGTTGCCGGATTTCCTGCGAGATGCGCTCGACTAAATTCGTCGTCGAGGCTAGTGAGGTACCCTCCGGCGTGCGGACCAGGACGTTGAATTGCGACTGATCGTCGATGGGGACGAAGTTTTTTCCGACGACCATGAAGAGAGGCACGATGCTGAGAATTACCAAGCCGCACAGCAACACGACCGTCTTGCGGTGGGCCATCGACCACCCGAGCCATTTTGTGTAGTTTCGATCCAGGATGCGGAAGAAGAATGACTCTTTCGAGCCGTGGTCCTTCTCCGGCTTTTTGACGAAGCGCGAGCACAGCATCGGAGTGAGCGTGAAGGACACGAGCAGCGAAACCGCGATCGCGAAGGCGGAGGTGAGGCCGAACGAGCTCATGAATCGTCCGACGATTCCTCCCATGAAACCTACGGGGAGAAATACGGCCAGCAGAGAGAGAGTCGTCGCCATGACGGCGAATCCGATGTCGCGCGTGCCTTCGATGGCGGCCTCGAACGGAGACATGCCTTTCTCTTCCATGAATCGATAAATATTTTCGAGGACGATGATAGCGTCGTCGATCACGATACCGACCATCAAAGTGAGCGCGAGCATCGTGATCTGGTTCATGGTGAATCCGACGGCTGCCATCAACGCAAAGGTCGAGATGATGGAGGTCGGAATCGCGACGGCGGCGATCAGAGTAGTTCGGATGTTGGCCAGGAAGAGGAAAATAATGATCGACGCAAAGATGCTTCCTTCAATCAGGTGATGGCGGATGTTGTTCACCGAAGCTTCGATGAAGACGGATTGATCCGTGACGACGTCCGCGTGAACGTCTTTCGGCAGGAGGGCCGCGATTTCTTTCAAACGCTGTTTGATTTCAATGGCCGTTGCGACGGTGTTCTCGCCGGATTGCTTCGATACGACGAGCGTCACGGCCGCGGTACCGTCGAGGCGCGCAGCGGAACGGGGCTCTTCGTAACTATCCTCGGCGAAACCGATGTCGGAGATTTTCACGACGTAGCCGCCGCGGTTGACGATCGCGATTTGGTTGAACTGCGCGGGATCGATTACTTTTCCCGTGGTTCGAACCGTGAACTCCTTCGTGCCCGCGTTGAGACTGCCACCGGGCAATTCGAGGTTTTGTTGGCGCACGGCGTTGAACACGTCGGTAACGGTCAGATTGTAGGCGCGCAAGCGATCGGGATCGACAACGACATGGATCTCGCGCTTCGCGCCACCGAGGATCGTGATTTCGCCCACGCCTTTCGCATTTTCGAGCTGCTGCTTGATCCGCTTGTCGGCGATCAGGGTCAAATCGCGGATCGGGCGCGGAGCGGAGACGGCGATTTGAATAACGGGGGCGGCGTCGGGATCGAGCTTCTGCACCACCGGTGGCTTCGCGGTTTGCGGAAGATCGGCGACGATCAGGTTTACTTTGTTTTGAATTTCCTGGGCGGCGATGTCGCCACTCTTCTGAAGGAGAAAGCCGACGATTACGACGGAGCGGCCTTCGGACGAGGTCGAGCGGACTTCATCGATGAGACTGATGGTGTTCACGGCATCTTCGACTTTTTTCGTGATCTCCGTCTCGACTTCTTCTGGCGACGCTCCGGGATCGGCTACGGTGATCGTCACGGCGGGGATGTCGACTTTTGGAAACAGATCGACGCCGAGCGAGAAATAGGAAAATACTCCGACGACGACGAGTGCGAGAATCAGCATCGTGGTGAAGACGGGGCGGCGGACGCAGAGTTGAGCCAGGCCGTGCATTATTTCACCACCACGGGCGCGCCGTCGAATAAATCGCTTTGATGATTCGTCGCAACTGTTTCTTTGCCGGTGAGGCCGGAGAGAATGCGGACCGAGCCGCCGTCGGATTCGCCTGTCAGGACGACGCGCAGGTGAGCGACGTTAATTCCAACGGGGTTTTCGATCACATAGACCTGATTGGCGTCGGTGGTGCGATCGTGAATCACGGCAGAGCGCGGAACGAACACGGCGCCTTCGAGGCCCGGGAGAAGCACTCGCGCGGTGGCGAACATCCCGGGGCGCAACTCGGCTTTGGGATTATTGAAGCGCGCTTCGAGTATAAAGGCGCGTGAATTTGGATCGACTGACGGGTTAATCGCCGACACTTTCCCTTGAAAGTCGCGATCGGGGAATGCCGAGACGTGGGCGACAACCGTCATGCCGATGGTCGCGCGCGCACTGCGCTGCTCCGGCGTCTGCAATTGAAGCTTCATGGTGCCGACGCGGACGATGGTCGCAATTTTGTCGGTCACCGCGACGTGTTCGCCTGCGGCGACGGGGCGCGCTGAAATATAGCCGTCGAAGGGCGCATGAATGGTGGTATCGGCAACGCTTTTTTCCGCCTGCGCGAGTTGCGCACGCATTCCTTCGAGCGATGCCTGCGAGGTTTCGACCGCTCCGTAGCCTTGTCGCGCGGCGTTGAGAGCGGCTTCATACTGCTGCTTCGCCGCGTTGGCCTGGGCATCCGCGGTCTCCTGCTGGGTGCGTGCTTTTTCGAAGGCACTCTGGGAAACGTCGCCGGTCTTCACCAGATTCTCGTATCGCTTGGCGTCCGCGGCAGCGAGACGAGCCTGCGCTTGCGCCGATTCGTAGCTTGCTTTTGCAGCAGCCACCTCGGGGACCAGGTTCGCGTCAAACGCGCGACTTGCGTTCAAGCCGATACGCGATTGCGCCTGGCGGACAGCGGCGGTGGCTTCGTCGAGTTGGGCGCGCATCTGGTTCAGACGCAGTTGCGCATCGCGGTGATCGAGTTCGCAGATCACCTGCCCCTGTTTGACGAAATCGCCAACGTTTACGGGCGTCGCGATCACGAGTCCGGCGACGGCGGACGCGATGTCGGAGGATTCATCGGCGACGAACGATCCAGTCTCTTCGAAACCGGCGGACACTTGGCGGAGGACGGCGGGGGCGGTCGAAACTGCGACGACCTTCGGTGCGGAAGCGGTTGACGACGCTTCCGCGGACTGTTTCGAACTGCACGCTGCGTCGAAGAAGGATGCGGCCACTATTAAGATTAACGCTACGGGTTTCATTTTGATTTCTTCACTCGTTTGGGTCCGCGGATGCCGTCCATCATGATGCGCGTGAACGCCTCCACGATCTGATCGTCTTTCAGGTTTATGCCTCCGGGATTCGCGTTCTCGGCATTGAGCGCGTAATAGTGCGCCATGCCGGCGATCGCGACGATCATCGCACCGGAGTCGATATGCCGAAGCGCGCCGGAACGTTGGCGGCGATCCAGATAGGCGCGCAGGGTGGCAAAGATCGGCAGGCCGAATTCGCGACGGTAAATCGTTGCGAGTTCGTGGCCTTCAAGGCTCGCGTGCAGCATGAGCCGCTCGAAACGGGCATCCCTGCGATGTTCCTCGATCATCTCTCGCGCGATCAGGCGGAACAGGCCCTCATCGTCGCAGCGCTTCATGCAGGCCTCGATCCCCTCCAGCACTTCCCTGGCTTCGGCGGAGTGGATGTTGTGCTCGATGATGGCCGTGTACAGATCCCGCTTGGTCGCGAAGTGGCGGAAGATGATGGCCTCGGACACTCCGGCGGCGAGCGCGATCTCTTTCGTGGTGGTGCCGGCGAAGCCCTTGCGCGAAAACAGGTCCATGGCGGCTTCGATCAACTGGTGGCGGCGGTCGACGGAGGAAAGACGATGGGTACTCGAAGGCACTCGTTCATTGTAAGTAAGTACTTACTTACTTGTCAAGATCCGGAAATGGCTCCCTTTGGTCGTGTCTCGTTTAGGGCAATGACGCCTTTGCGGGCGGGCCCCCCGCAAACTATCCTGAATAGACATGGCCAAGCGCTTCAAGGATCTGACCGAACGCGAGATTCTCGCCCTGGCAATTTCCCTCGAGGAGGAGGACGCCCGCATCTTCGGCGATTTTGCCGATGGTCTGCGCGCCGACTATCCGGCGTCGGCAAAAATCTTTGAGGAGATGCAGGTCGAGGAATCCGAGCACCGCGCCAGCCTTTTCGAGCTGTATAAGAAGCGTTTTGGCGACCATATTCCGCTCATCCGGCGCGAGGACGTTTCGGGATTTGTCCGCCGAAGGCCGATATGGCTCACCAGGCCGTTAGGAATTAAGGCCGTGCGCAAACAGGCCGAATTGATGGAAATGGAGACGCGGCAGTTCTACCTCAAGGCGCTCCAGAAGGTTACGGACACCTCGACTCGCAAGCTACTGGGGGATCTGGAGGAGGCGGAACGAAAGCATCAGCGGACGGCGGGGTCGATGGAAGAGAAGCATTTGGACGAACATTCGCGCGCGGCAGAAGATGCGGGAGCCCAAAAACTATTTCTGTTACAGGTGATTCAACCGGGGCTGGTTGGGTTGATGGACGGATCGGTATCGACGCTGGCACCGGTATTTGCGGCGGCGTTCGCGACGAAGAATAGCTGGGACGCATTCCTGGTGGGCCTCGCCGCGTCATTGGGTGCCGGCATTTCAATGGGATTCGCGGAGGCGCTGTCGGATGACGGATCGCTGACCGGGCGCGGCCGCCCTCTGATTCGAGGCACCGTGTGCGGACTGATGACCACGGCGGGCGGAATCGGCCACACACTTCCCTACTTGATTCACGATTTTCGGATCGCGACGGGAATCGCCGGAATCGTGGTCGCAATCGAGCTCGCGCTGATCAGCTACATCCGACATCGCTATATGGACACGCCGTGGTATTCGGCTGCTTTTCAGGTGGGCGTTGGCGGGGTGCTGGTGCTGATTACTGGAATCCTGATCGGAAGCTCCTAAAATAAAACGCGCAAGAGGCTGATTTGCCCGCTTGCGCGTTTTTTGCGGTCGGAGGAAACTCTACTCAAGATTTACCGGCGCCCACCATGGAATCCACCGCCCCCGCTGAATCCGCCACCACCGTGGAATCCGCCGCCGGCACTGAATCCGACACCACCGTGCAATCCACCGGCGCTGAGCCCGCCTCGATAAGCCGGAGCGCCTGACCGATAACCACCTGCCGCGAATCCGGCATGATAGCCGACGGCTCCATGGTATCCGGCACCGAAAGGCCGGTAGCCGACGAACGATCTATATCCGCCGCCGTAGAAACCGTAAGGAGCGTAGCCAACAAACCATGGCGAGTAGAAGCCCCACCCGAAAGGATCGTAGAAAAATCCGTCACCCGGGATGAAGGTGTACGCGCTGAACAAGGGATTCCAGTACCATCCGTCACCCAAGAATCCCGGACCGCTCACATAGGTGCGCGCTGCGCCGACATTCGCCTCCGCTAAATAGGAAGAGCGTAGGCTGCTCCAATTGTAGAGATCGCCTTCGAGTTTCTTCTTGTCGAAGCCATGCGCTTTCACGTCGCCGGTCGCGGCCACGTTCAGTTCATGGCCGCCCTTCAATTCGATGCGGTACGAACCGTTGGTGGTAACCGCTTCGCCGTCGAATATGCGAACCTGATGCTCGGCTGCATCGAAGTCGTACAAGCCCCTCTTCTGCAAATCAATCGCGAACGGTCCCTGTAACACGCGCAAATGATTCTCGGGGAAAATCTGATCGACCTCGATCATCGCATGGCCCTGATCGAGCTCGACTTGCGTATCCGCCAAGCCGGCCGCAACGAGTTTGGCCGAACTGTTCGGACCCAGGCGCAGGAAGACGCCGGGTGTTAAGAGAATTTCCGCTTTACCATTCAGAGTGGTGATGGATTGGCCTTCACCAAGTTCCACTCCGACCGACTTCGCGTCGAGGCTCTGGCCACCCATGGCCGCCTGCCCTTCGACGTAATTCAGGGTTCCAGGGCGCGCTGGCGTATCGGCCCAAACAGGGGTCGATACAGCGGCCAGGAACATCCCCGCAACTAATATCAACTTTGACCGCCGCATGTTGTTTTTCTCAACCTCCACTACTAAAGATGCGGGGTTGATTATACGGGTTGCTGGCTCATTTCACGCGAAAATGGTGCTTTTCGGCCAGTAATTTATCTCTCTGCAACGACGGGATTTCGCAGTTCGCCGAGACCCTGAACGCGCACGATGCACTCATCGCCATCTTTTAGATAGCGCGGGGGTTTACGCGCGAAGCCTACGCCAGCGGGCGTTCCTGTGGAAATGATGTCGCCGGGCTCCAATGTCAAGACACTGGAAATGAATTCGATTAATTCGGGAATGCGGAAAATCAACTCGCGAGTATTCGATTGTTGCAATATCTCGCCTCCGATTTCTAACGAAATATCGAGGCCGTGCGGGTCGGCGATCTCATCCTTCGTCACGATTGCAGGACCCACCGGAGCGAAGGTGTCGCAGGTTTTGCCCATCAGCCACTGCGTGGTCGCCAGTTGCAGATCGCGCGCGCTCACATCGTTAACGATGGTGTATCCAAAGACGTGATCCATCGCGTTGGCGGCGGAAATGCGGCGGCCTCCGGGTCCGATGACAACGGCGAACTCGGCTTCGTAATCGGGCTGCGTGGATTCTTTCGGAAGCACAATATTTTCGCCCGGGCCGATCACGACGTTTGAAAATTTACTGAAGATCGTGGGCACTTTCGGGATCGCCATGTTCGATTCAATCGCATGGTCGCGATAGTTGAGGCCCACGCAGATGAATTTCGGCGGGCGTGGGATTGGCGCAAGAAGAGTGACGGACGATAGATCGAAGGATTCGCCAACCGGCCTGGGAACGGCTCCGGAGAAGATCACTTGAAGCATGGTCATGCTTTTCTCAGAGCCGAAGCTGGTTACCTTGTTCTCATTCAAGACGCCGGCGGTTGCGCCACTGCCTCCGTGGCGGAAAGTTACGAGTCGCATAACTTCTGAGGGTACACTAAAAGAAAATGCATAGAGACGCCATTCTTCGCTCCATTCTCGATATCGGAGTGGTGCCCGTGGTTCGCACATCCAGCGCCGAGAGTGCGATTCTGGCCATCGAGGCAGTGTATCGCGGAGGAATTCGCGCGGCTGAGATTACCATGACCGTTCCCGGTGCGATCAAGGCCCTGGAAAAATTAGCGGATGCGTTCGGCGACAAGTTGGTGCTGGGCGCGGGCACGGTGCTCGATCCTGAGACTGCCCGCATTTGCATGTTGGCGGGGGCCCAGTTTTTTGTTACGCCGGCGCCCAATTTGAAAACTATTGAGATGGCGAAGCGTTACTCCAAAATTATTATGCCCGGCGCATTGACTCCCACTGAGATTGTTGCTGCGTGGGAGGCGGGAGCTGATTGTGTGAAGGTGTTCCCGTGCGGGGCGTTGGGCGGGGCGAAATATATCAAGTCGCTCAAAGCTCCTCTACCGCACATCGAAATGGTGCCGACGGGCGGCGTCAGTCTTGAAACTACCGCTGATTTTCTTAGGGCAGGTGCCGCCGCGGTTGCCGTGGGCGCGGAGTTGATCGATGCAAAGACGATTAGCGAGGGCCGCTACGAAGTGTTTGAAGAACGCGCGCGGCAGTTCCTGGCTGAAGTCGCGAAAGCTCGCGGTAATTAATCAAAAATATTATGCCTCGGATCGAACGCGCTCTGTTGAGCGTCACTGACAAGACCGGTATCGTCGAATTCGCACGCGCGCTCACGGCGCTGGGCGTGGAGATTGTTTCTACTGGAGGAACCTATCGAATTTTGAAGGACGCAAGCATCGTGCCCCTGCGCGAGGTTGCAAGCGTAACGGAATTTCCAGAGATGCTTGACGGGCGCGTTAAGACTATTCACCCGCGTATCGCGGGCGGGATCCTTGCGATGCGTTCGAGACCGGAACACATGAAGGCGATTGAGGCTCATGGGATTCCGAAGATCGACCTAGTCTGCGTGAACCTCTATGAGTTCGAGAAAATCGCCGCGAAGCCCGACGCGCCGCTCGCGGAACTGATCGAAAACATCGATATTGGCGGGCCCACGATGATTCGGGCGGCTGCCAAGAATTATCAGGACGTGGCGGTGGTGACGTCGAGCTCCGATTACGCGGCGTTGGTCGAAGAACTCCGCGCGAACGATGGTTCGCTGTCGCGCGAGACACACTGGGATCTTGCGAAGAAAGCGTTCGCCACCACGGCCGCCTACGATCGAGCCGTCTCCGCGCGCCTCGCTGAAATTCCACCGACGAATGAGCCGCTGCCGGCGATGCTCGATATTCGCGCTCCGCGCGCGATGGCATTGCGCTACGGCGAGAATCCTCATCAGTCGGCAGCCCTCTATGTGAACGGAAAGACGGGAATCGCGGGAGCAGAGCAACTGCATGGCAAGGAACTTTCTTACAACAATCTGGTCGATCTCGACGCCGCATGGCAGTTGATCGGCGAGTTCGACGGGCCTGCTTCGGCGATTATCAAGCATACGAATCCATGCGGATGCGCGGAAAGTTCGACGCTGGCGGAGAGCTACAGTCGGGCATTCGAAGCCGATCCCGTTTCCGCTTACGGGGGCGTGCTGGCGTTCAATCGGGAGCTCGATGTAGATACGGCGAACGAGATTGCAAAAACATTTATCGAAGCGATCGCGGCGCCGGGCTATTCCGAAAGCGCGCTAAAGATTCTTGCAGGGAAAAAGAATCTGCGCCTATTGCAGGTCGCCGCGTCGCCGCTCGAACCGGTGGTGAAATCGATTACGGGCGGATACCTGGTGCAGACGCCGGACGTCCATCGTCTTGTTCGCTCCGAAGTTGAGGTGAAAACGAAACGCGCGCCAACGGACGTAGAATGGACGGCGCTGGAGTTCGGGTGGAAAATCTGCAAGCACGTGAAGTCCAACGCGATTGTCTATGCGCGGGCCGGACAATCGGTCAGTGTGGGCGCGGGGCAAATGAGCCGCGTGGATTCCGTGAAGGTGGGAGCGATGAAGGCGGTTTTGCCGTTAGCGGGAACCGTTCTCGCATCGGACGCATTTTTCCCGTTCGCCGACGGCGTAGAGGAAGCCGCGAAACATGGCATCACCGCGGTGATTCAGCCTGGAGGATCGGTGAGAGACGCCGACGTCATCGCTGCGGCCGACCGATTAGGTCTGGCGATGGTATTTACCGGAGTGCGGCATTTCCGGCATTAGCGTTCACTTCTCGCTTTCGAGCACAACCAGATTATTCACGACACTGGTCACACCCTTGGTCTTTTTCGTGAGCTTTTCCGCTTTCTCTTTGCCGTGTTCGGTGTGAACCTTCCCACTGAGTGTTACCGCGCCGTTTTTCACTGCGACGTCGATGCCCGCGCCTTTCACGTCCAGATCATTGGCGAGCTTGCGGCGAACCTCGTCGTAGATCCGATCGTCGTCGGTGTGTTTAACGGGCGCCGGAGTCTGAGCGGGTGGCTGGGCAGCCAGTATCGGAATCATCAGGAAAGCCGCGAGGAGAAAAGAGAGAAGGCGCGTCATATATACAATCCTGCCACAGCTATTGTCCCGACATTCTTCGCCAATCGATGGCCGCGAGGAACTCCGGATCCTGGCGCCAGTTCGGTTTCACCTTGACGAATGTTTCGAGAAAAATCTTGCGCTCAAATGTTTTTTCCATTTCATAGCGAGCCAGCGTCCCGATTCGTTTCAAACCCGCGCCGCCCACGCCGATCAAGATCGCCTTCTGCCCTTGCTTCTCCACGTAGATCGTGGCCGCGATTTTCAGAATGCCCGGCGTTTCCACCCAGGAATCGATCATCACGGCTGTAGCGTGCGGTACTTCCTGCTGCGTGTGATGCAGGATTTTTTCGCGCAGGATCTCGGCTGCAAGAAAGCGCGAAGGCTGGTCGGTAAGATGGTCCTCGGGATACAGTGCCTCGCCTTCGGGGAGCCGCTTTACGATTTCCTTGAGCAGCGTATCCACGCCTGTGCCTTTCATCGCGGAGATCGGGATGAATTCGGCGAACTGATGCAACGCGCCGAGCCGTTCGATCAGCGCCAGCAACTGCGGCTTGTCGTGCAACTTGTCGACCTTATTGAGAACGGCGATCGCCGGCGCCTCTAGCTTCTTTACCAGATCGATCGCCTCTGCGTCTTCATCGCTGAATGGTTCAAGAACGTCGATCAGGAACAGTACGACGTCGGCGGAGGCGGAGGCGCGCACTGTGTCCATCATGCGCTTGTTCATCAACGTGTTCGATCGGTGAATTCCCGGCGTATCGACGAAAACGATCTGATAATCGCTTGCCGTCACCACGCCTTGAATCGAAGTGCGGGTGGTTTGCGGTTTCGACGTTACGATGGCGAGTTTCTGGCCGAGAACGGCATTCAACAAGGTCGACTTGCCCGCGTTGGGGCGGCCGAGAATCGATGCAAATCCACTTTTCATTTGTTGTTATTTCACAGCCGCCTTCGCCACGCGTACTTGATCCACGCGCAGATGATTCGCCGCTAGTACCTTGATCTTGATTCCCTCGCGATCGGTCTCTTCGCCGACTATGGGAACATGACCGAGCCACTCGGTAATAAGGCCGCCTACGGTCGTCGATTCCGTATCATCCTGCGGATGAAAATCGAGCAGCTCGCGCAAGCGGCCCAGGTCGAAGCTGCCGCTGACGACGAAGCTGCCGTCGGGATCCCGGCGGAAGTCGCGATCCGGTTCATGCTCATCGTGAATCTCGCCCACGATCTCCTCTACCATATCCTCCATGGTGACGATTCCCGCGGTCGAGCCGTACTCGTCGATAACCACGACCATGTGCGCTCCCTCTTCCTGCATTTCACGCATCAGGTCGTTCACTGGCTTTGACTCGGGGACGGCGCGGATGGGGCGCATGATATCGCGCACCTTCCGCCCGGCGCGTTGTTCGTCGTTGAGCTCGAACATATCGCGGACATGGACGAATCCGGTTATCTGGTCGATCGATCCATCGTACGCGGGAATACGCGAAAACTGTTCATGGATCACAAGCTGGCGCATTTCCTCGAGCGATGCGTCCTCGCGAATCGATACGATACGAGGACGCGGAGTCATCACTTCCCGTACCGTTTTATCGCCGAACGCGACCACGGATTGGATCAGCTCGCGGTCGCCTTTTTCGATGATGCCCTCTTCTTCACCCGCCGAAATCAGCGCTTCGATATGTTCTTCCGGACGCGTGGGCTCTACCTGCGTCCGCGGATCGCCCAATTCAAACAACGATTGTAAGAATTCCAGGGCCCATAAAAGCGGCGTCACGGCCAGCAGAGCCGCGCGAAACATGGGAATGATCAACACCAGAAAGTGTGCGCTGCTCCGGCGGTAAAACAGTTGGGGAATGATATAGGTCCCGACCACCGTGTAAAAAACCGCGATCAGGCACGCGATCGCAAGCGACTGGCCGAGACCGTTCTGTGCCTGGATGGCAGCCGCCATCGTAACGCATCCGATGATCGCAAGACCAACGTGCTTTACTAACGAAAACGCCAGCGACCCGCGCTCGGTTTCGATGCCAAGCTTCGCCTCCAGCGTCTCCTTGAAAAATTGAAGGGCCGGCAATTCACGCGCCCGGATCCGCAAAGATTCCAGATACAAAACCTGCAAACAGGTGACCAGCGTAACGACGATGGCCGTCAGGAACGCGAGCACGATCAGCAGCAGCATCATAGCGCACGCTCGATTAAGCCCGAAGGCAGCCCGAGCTTTTTGCGCCATCGGGTTTCCGCGCGAAGCATCTCGCCCGAATCGCTTTCGTGATCCATGCCGCATAAATGCAGCAGGCCGTGCAGCATCAGGATGCGCAGCTCGGCATCAAGTGAATGCCCCAGTTCTTTGGCCTGCGCCGCTGCGCGGTCGAGCGAAATGGCCAGCTCATCCGGGGGAAACGAAAGTACATCCGTGGCGTAGTTTTTTCCGCGAAACTGGCGATTCAGGCGCCGCAACTCGGCATCGGTCGTGATGAGACAAGTTACCGCGCGCCCACGCACCACTCGTTTTTGAAGCTCCGTCAAAAAATCGCGCAACGGCGTCCGCCGCACGCGTCGCGACGGATGACGGAACAATAAATGAGGATCGTCTGGGGACATGATCGCCCTTAGGCGGCCGGTGCTTCGCCAGGCATGCGGTCACCAGGCATGCGGTCACCAGGTATGCGGTCACCAGGCATGCGGTCAGGTGATGTGCGCTCGGTCAACGTGGGCTCTCCGGCGGGATCGGAAAGCTTCAGCGACAACTGCCGGTTGGCGCCGATCGCTTCGTTATATCGTTCGTAGGCACGTACGATTTTCTGGACGAGACTGTGACGCACCACGTCTTTGTCGTCGAACTGAACGAAGCTGATTCCCTCCACTCCGCGCAAAATATCCACCACTTCAATCAGTCCGCTGCGCAAGCCTCCGGGCAGATCGATCTGCGTCGTATCGCCCGTGACCACCATCTTCGAGTTGAAACCCTGGCGCGTGAGAGCCATCTTCATCTGCTCCGGAGTCGAGTTCTGCGCCTCGTCCATGATGATGAATGCATCGCTCAGCGTGCGGCCGCGCATGAACGCCAGAGGCGCGACCTCGATCGTGTTCCGCTCCAGCAGCATCTTCACCTTTTCCGGATCGAGCATGTCGTAGAGCGCGTCGTAAAGAGGGCGCAAATACGGATCGACCTTCTCTTGCAGCGAACCGGGCAGGAAGCCTAGTTTCTCTCCCGCTTCGACCGCCGGACGAGTAAGAATGATGCGCGTGACGCGTTTCGATAGCAGGGCCGATACCGCCATTGCGACGGCAAGATAAGTTTTTCCGGTGCCCGCGGGACCGATGCCGAACACCAGATCGTTGCGCTCAATCGCGTCGACGTAACGGCGCTGCGTCATGGTCTTCGGCGCGACGATCTTCTTGCCGAAGCTGCGCTGCTTGCCGCTGTCGACCAGTCCTCGCAAAGTGGTTTCCGAATCCGCGGTTACGACGCGCAAAAAACTATTTAGATCGCCATTGTGAAAAACGTGGCCCTCTTTGACGAGCGTCGCATAATCGTTAAGAATAGATGACGCTCGAGCCACCGCGTCATCCTCGCCTTCGATCTCCAAACAGTCGTTTAGCAGGCGCGTGCGGACTTTCAGTCCGTCTTCAATCAGACGAATATTCTCATCCCTCGTCCCGAACAGCGATTCAATGCCACGGCTAATCTGTACGTTGGACTTCATTCGAGGGATTTAGATTTAAGCACAAGACGAGGGCGGGGAACCTTGCAGAACATCCGCTGACGCGGAGGCAGGAAACACATCCAATAAAAGAATAGCAGAAAATCGGCGGCCCTTTGGGATACTCTGAAAGGGGAAATGGCCAGCCGATGGATCGCCGAGCAGTCCGTCAACCTCTCGGAATTGCCGTCCTTTCGCGCCGAGCATTTTCCATACTCCGGCCCGTATCCATGGCTCGATCAATCCGGCGCGCTTGAATCGGTCGAAGGCAAACTCGCGGCCGGAGAAATCACCGTCGAACAGGCCGACCAGTGCCGTTATTGGTCGCAAAACGGCTACATCGTGATTCCCAAGTTGTTTGATGACTCCACGCTCGATATAGTGTGGGCGGCCTATGAAGAGGCGATTCGGAAAGGCAGGATTAAGCTCGCGCCCGAGCCTGCGGCGGACAACGATCCCTACCCCGGCCGTTTTCTCAATCCACATAAAAAGCTTTCCGCGTTCTGCCGAATCCTGAAGCATCCTGGACTTCTACATTGGATCCGGCTGCTGACCGGTCATGAGCCGAAAACTCTGCAAACCATCGCGTCGCATAAAGGGTCGCAGCAAGGCGTCCATTCCGATTCCATCCACATGACGACCTATCCGCTCGGCTACTTGACGGCCGCCTGGATCGCGTTCGAGGATATTCATCCCGATTGCGGACCGCTGGTCTACTATCCAGGCAGCCACAAACTGCCGTACCTGTTCAGCAAGGACGTCAATATCACGGAGGCCGATTTCAAGCGCGAAGGCTACGCGTCCTATCATGCGCGCTACGAGCCTCGGATTCAGGAGCTCATCGAAACGAACCAGATCGAGCCTCACTATTTTCACGCTCGCAAGGGCGATGTGTTAATCTGGCACGCGAATCTTTTGCACGGCGGGTCGGCTCGCCGGGAGATGCAATTGTCGCGCCGGGCAGCGGTCTGCCACTTCTTCGTCAAGGGAGCGTTCGTGTATCACGACCTCGCCGCGGCGCGATCGCGCCAACAATACGTGGGGACATGCCTGCTCCGAGATGAGCAGGGCAACATCAATCCGTTCGGACCGCGAAAATCTAGTTAGACGATCGCCGCTCCCAGCCCTGCTTGAACAACGGCAGCGAATTTTCCTGCTGATACGGATGTTTCGCGATCTCCTCGAGATTCAGATCCGTCCCGAGCCCAGGCGTCTCCGGCACTTTTATGTAACCGTCAACAACCTCCACCGGATGAGTCACGATGTGCTTCTCCCATGGCTCGTTGAACTCGTCGAAAATTTCGTGGATGAAAAAATTGGGCAGCGAGGCATTGAGTTGCACACATGCAGCCGAACAAATGGGCCCTTGTGCGCTGTGCGGCGCGATCACGCCGTAATGCGCATCCACCATATCGGCGATTTTGCGAGTGGCGAACAATCCGCCGAGGTTCAGCGGTTCAGGCTGCAGTATGCTGACGGCGTTGTGTTGCAGCAGGTCGGCAAACTGCTGCTTGCTCGAGAGGCTTTCGCCTGTCGCGATCGGCACAGGGCTGCGGC
>Ga0182024_10008109_pt1 | contig 22345 bp, 22 predicted proteins | sample P32metaG_FD_120480 | JGI IMG/M metagenome (GOLD analysis project Ga0182024, IMG submission 120480) | Permafrost microbial communities from Stordalen Mire, Sweden - P3-2 metaG (Illumina Assembly) | ecosystem: Environmental > Terrestrial > Soil > Wetlands > Permafrost | place: Sweden: Stordalen... | reverse complement strand
TGGGTCAGGATCCAGAGCACGAGCTGATGGCCCTGTTCGCCGTCTCGCTCAATGATCTGGGCGAGCGGCTCATCAGCCACTGCGACGGCTCGTTCGAGGCACTGGTCGAGCAGGCTGACCACGAGGCACTCCAGCTGGTCGAGACGCTGGCCGGCTGGAGGTGCTTCGAGGACTCATCCCTCTACGAGGGCCGGGAGGTCCCGTTTCTCAAGCGCGCGCAGCTCGCCGCCGCTGACCTGGCCCGCGCGCGGGTCGCCCGATTCCGCGATCTGGACCGCCTCACGATGTTCGCCGACAACCTGGTGCCGCACGTGCTCCGGCTGGACGGGCTCCTCGCCTTCGATCCGCAGCTGGTGGAGCGGATCGAGCGCCACGAGCTGATTGAGCACGGCTCGCCCGCGGAGGTGGAGATCCGCGCCTGCGCGGTACACGCCGTGGAGCTCCTGGTCGAGGCCTCGCCCGTCCCGCGCACGCCGGCCGATATCGACGAGCTGCTCTGGAGCCGGGGCGGACAGCCGGAGTACAAGGCCCGGCCGCGGCACCGGTCGCGCTGCACGGCCTACTGACTTCGGCTACCAGTGGCGGCGGGCGTGGGCGGCTTCGAGCGTGTAGCCGACCACCGAGATCGGCGCCATCACGAACTGGTAGAAGAACACGTAGAAGATCAGCCCGATCCGGTTGCGGCGCACCCGCAGGCCGACGCTGTCGAAGATGCGACGCTGGCGGATGTACATGGCTGTGCTGATCAGCGCGTTCAGCGGCAGGACCAGCAGCGTCATCGGCCCGACGATCATGAAGTTCCCCGTGCAGGCCAGGACCAGCCCCGGGAGGAAGGCCAACGTGAAGCACAGGTCCAGGTAGGGGAACAGGAAGTTGGCCCCCACCGCGTGGGAGTACAGCTTGGCCTGCTTGAGCAGCCCGATCCCGTGGTCACGCAGTCCCTCGATCATCCCGCGAGCCCACCGGCGGCGCTGGCGGGCGAACCCCCACCAGGTGGTCGGCACCTCGGTGAACGCCACCGCTGTGGGCTCGAACACGCTGCGCCCGCCGCGCAGCAGCAGCCGCCAGGTCAGCACGATGTCCTCGCCGATTCGGTTGGGCCAGCCGCCGATCGCTTTGACCGCCGCCGTGTTGTAGACGCTGAACGCCCCCTGGGCCACCAGCGTCCCCTGAAGCAGGCTCTGGACGCGCTTGACCGAGGCGATGCCCAGGAAGTAGTCCCACTCCTGGGCTCGGGTGAGCAGGTTGTGCCGGGAGTTGCGAGCCAGCACCGCGCCGGCCACCGCGACCGTGTCCGCCGGCGAGACGCGCAGCCGGGCCACCGCCCGCGAGAGCGAGTAGGGCATCAGCAGGGTGTCGGCGTCGATCGTGGCCACCAGCTGGGTGTCGACGCTCATCAGCGCGGAGCTCAGCGTGTTGGCCCTGCCGCTGTGATCGGCGCGGAACAACCTGACGCGCGGGTCGCGCTCCAAGTAGGCGAGCACCTTCTCGCGCGTGCTGTCGGTGGAGCCGTCGTCGGCCACCACCACGCGCAGCTCACCGCGGTAGTCCGAACGGAGGGCGTAGTCGAGCGTCTCCTCTATCGACTGCTCCTCGTTGTAGGCCGCGATCAGCAGCGTGATTCCCGGCTCGATACCCCCCATATGCAGCGGCCGCGGCCGGTCCAGGAGGATCCCGCTGAGCAGCTGCACGTTCAGATAGCCCGGGATCAGCGCCACCCCGGCGATCACCAGGATGGCCAGCGGCAGGGTGATGTCGTGCCCCAGCTGGACGATCCAGTGGCGGGATAGCCAGGCCGACAGGCACAGCCACAGGAAGGCCAGGACGAAGGTCAGCACCACCCGCGTCTTCAGCGGGACGTAGCGGCGCCGCCAGTCCGGATGGTGCCGAGTGAGCGGACCGAGCGGCCGGCCCGGGAGTTTGGGGGCGGTGGTGGATGACATCCGAGCATGGAGCGCCGGTGCACTCGGGGCGCACGGGCCTCCAGCTCGGGTCGTCAGTCGTCTGCTCCCAAACCAGGCAATAGGGGTTGCCTGGACGGATGACCTAGGCGATTGGGTGGTTACTACGGATCGATCGAGGCGCCAGCGAACACACGGCGCAAAACCGATTAGGCGCGATCGAGCGCCTCGGCGCGCGCCTCGGCGATCGCCTGGGCTCCCGCCTCCCCCACCAGCAGCTCGGGCCGGATCGTCCCGCTGGCCACCAGGTCGAGCGCCGGGAAGCGGCCCGCCGCGGCCAGCAGCGGATCAAGCGCGATCACCGTCGTCTCGCCGCCTCCCGGCAGGCTGCTCGTGGCGATCACAGTCAGCGATCCGCCGTCGACGATGTTCCGGGCGGCGGCCAGCGCCTTGCGAGCGGCGTGCGCATGCAGCCCATCCAGCGTGTCGATCAGCACGACGGCGTCGGCGCCCCGAGCGGCGATCCGCCGGGCCTGGTCGATGACCAGCTCCACCAGGTGGTCGAGCGCGTCGGGTGAGGCAGCCAGGCTGAGGGCGGCGCTGGGCACGAGCGCGCCCTCGCGCGGCCACTCGGAGATCTCCTCGGGGCGGACCCCCGCCAGGGCCACGAACAGCTGCAGCCCCTCGACGCCGGTCAGAACCTCGGCCAGGCTGCGCAGGGCGTGTGACTTGCCCGCCCGCGGGCCGCCCACGATCGACACGCGTGAGCCGCGGCCGAACGGGGTGAGGAACTCAATCGCCTTGAGCGTCTCGTCGTCGGATCCGAGGCGGAAGCGGTCGGCCGGGAAGGCGGCGGGCAGCTCGTCGTAGCGGGCGCCCTCGCTGACCTCCGAGGCCGGACGCCCGTTGATCGTGTCCACCCGGATCAGGGACGCAAACCGCTCGGAGCGCCGAGGCGGGCGCTTGGGCCCCGACACGCGGTCGCCGCTGACCAGCTCGCAGCGCTTGACCTGGGCGGCCGAGATGTAGATGTCGTCCTCGCTGGCCTCGGGGGGCGAGGTGCGGATGAAGCCCGAGCCGTTGCCGAGCAGCTCAACGACGCCCTCCACGACCTCCTCGGCCTCGGGCTGAGACTCGGCCTTCTCAGGCGCGCTCTTTGCGCTGCTGCCTGCGCCGCGGCCGCCGCGGGCGCGGCGACTCGGCGGCGCGGGGGCCGGGCTCTCGTCCTTCTCCTCGTCCGAGTCGTCCGAGGCGACAGCGGCGTCGGCCGTGTCGGCGGTGTCGGCGTCGGCGTTCTGCGGGCTGCGCGAACGGCGGCTGCGGCTGCGCCGGCGGCGTCCCGAGGCCGAGGGCTCGTCCTCCGGCTCGGCGTCTGTGTCGGTCTCGGGGGCCGGGGCCGGGGCGTCCTCAGGCTCGGCGTCGTCGGTCTCGGCTTGCCCGTCCTGGCGGGCGATGATCTTCTCGATCAGCTCGTCCTTGCGCAGTCGGCGAAAGCCGTCAATCGAGAGCTCGCTGGCGATCGTGTGCAGGTCAGCCAGGGGGCTGCTCTCGAGCGCGTCACGGTCCAGTACTGGCATGGGGTCCTCCTGATGGTGGATGTTCGGTGGGCTCCGGCCGCGTTGGGGCAGCGGCCGGCGAATCAGTACCCAGCCTAGCGGGTCAGGCGCCCTGCGCCTCCCAGCGCACGGCATCGTCCAGGCGCGCTGCCGGGTCAAGCTGCGCGTCTTCGTTCAGCACCGCGCGCACGGACAGGAAGTCACGCGCCGCCGCCACGTCGTGGACCCGAACCATGTGGGCACCGTGATCGGCGCCATACGCCAGCGCCGCCAGCGTCCCCGCAAGCCGCTGCGCCGGTCGGCGTCCCGTGACGGCGCCGATGAAGTCCTTACGAGAGATGGCCAGGAGCAGCGGGCGGCCGAGCTCGTGCAGCTCATCTAATCCGTGGAGCACCTCGACGGTCTGGGCGGGTGTCTTGGCGAAGTCGGGCCCGGGGTCGAGCATCAGCTGCTCGCGGTTCACGCCGCGGGACAAGGCCTGCTCCATCAGCTCGGCCAGCAGCGACTTGACGTCGGCCAGCATGCGCCCGTCGTAGGAGCGATCAAGCAGCTTCTGCTTGGGTGCCGCGCGCGTGTGCATGAGGATCAGTCCGGCTCCGGTCTCGGCGCACAGGTCGGCCAGCTCGGGGTCGCGCAGCGCGCTCACGTCGTTGACGATCGCTGCGCCCGCCGCGATCGCCGCCCGGGCCACCGCCGGTTTGTAGGTATCCACGGACACCACGGCTCCGAGCTCTCCCGCCACCCGCTCTATCAGCGGCACCACGCGGGCGATCTCCTCCTCGGCGCTCACCGGCGGCCGGTTGGTCACCCCGGACTCGCCGCCGATGTCGATCACGTCGGCTCCGGCCTGTAGCTGGGCGGCGGCGAGCGCCACACGCTCGTCCAGCGTTCGCCGGGCGTGGCCATCCGAGAACGAGTCGGGGGTGGCGTTGACGATCCCCATGATCGCCATCCGCCCGCCCCCGCGCAGCCGGAGGTCCCCGCGGGTGGTGCGCAGGACGGCCGTCGCCGTGTCGTGGTCCCCGGTCACGGCGTCCCGGCCCGGTAGCAGACCGAGGCTTCGAGCATCGCCGCGTGGGCCCGCTCGCAGGGGGCGCAGCCGGCCATGTGCTGGCGGATCCAGTCCTCCTGGTCGGGGTCGAGGTTGTCGCCGTCCTGGCGCCGGGCCAGCAGGATCAGCGCCCGCTCGCGCTCGATGCATGCGCCGGCGTCCTCGGGAGGCGTGCCGCGCAGCTCGGCGCGCAGGCGCAGACGGGCCTCCGCCAGGAGCAGCGCCGCGTCCGCTTCGCCGTCTAGCTCCAGTTCGTCGGCAATCTGCGCGTGCGAGCGCCGCTCGCGCTCACGGCGGGCCAGCGCCGTCTGCTCGGCCTGGGGCAGCCGGGCCGTGGCGGCGGCCACCTCCCCGGCCACCGCCTCCCGGAGCGAAAGCTGATCGCTGCTCACGGGGCCGTGACCTCCACGTCGCGCAACGCCGTCTCCTCCCGGAAGCACTCCACCTCCTCGGCCACCCGGCCTGCATCCCACCCCAGCTCTGAGGCCATCAGCTCGGGCATCTCCACTGCGGCGTCACGGCTGAGCATGTGACTCAGGGTACGTCAGCGCCGGGGCTGAGACGGCGGACCTATTCGTGAGACTGCCTGTAGCGCCCAGCGAGGTATTCATCGACCCACGCTCTCGTGCTGCGCCAGCTGCCGTCGCTTGCCTTTGACGCTTGAAGCCTGCCGCGCGTTGCAGCAACACGGAGCGCATTTGCCGAGATGTCTTTCGTGGCGAGTGCTGGCAGAGGAGCGAGTCGGGCTGGGCCGGCTACCGCGGGAACCACGAACTTGTGGAGATTGTCGAGGATCGCGCGGGCTAGAAACTCGCCGAGGGGGCCGTAGTCGCCTCTATCCGCGCGCGCGAGACAGGCCATGTAGCGCTTGCGCTGATTCTTGTAGATGATCGCCGGCGGATAACCACGCCTCACCAGCAGCAGGTTCATGAGGAGTCGGCCAGTACGGCCGTTCCCGTCAAGGAATGGATGGATCTGCTCAAACCGGGCATGGAGACGCGCGAGCCACTCTGGCTCGACATGCTCTTGCCCCTCATCCGCGTTGATGACCTCAAGCCAGCGCGAGACCAACGCCGGCACCTGTGGCCACGGTGGGGGCTGCATGCCGCTGGGGAATCGCTGTATGTCGTGCTCTCGAAACGAACCCGGACGCTCCGCGTCAGTTGCCTGTGGGTGGGGAGCGATGTCCCACACCGGCGTCATGGCCAGCCGATGCACATGACGAAGCTCTGTCACGGCCAGGAGATCCCCCCCGGCCCAGGCATCTTCACCGTGGGCCTGTCCATAGACCCAGTCGGCAGCGTCGGCGTAGCCGCGCACTTCGAGGTAGTCGCTGAGCTCTTTGTTGCCAACGGCGCGACCCTCTGAGAGCAGTTGCTCGACCTGCTTGAGGACCAGCGTGTTGCCTTCGATGGCAGTGGAGTGATGGGTCTCTTCCAGCCAGATCCCACGCCAGATCCCGCGGGCCTCAACGGGCGAAGGAAGCCCGCCCAAGCGATCGCGCAGCTCCTCGATGTGCGTACGCAAACGCACATAGACGGCGGCACGGGATGGACGTCCAGGCTTTGCCTGCGAAGAGTTGTGCGGTTTGGGCACATCTAAATTGTACCGAACAAACCGCCAGTTTGTGCGGTCTCCGCGGTTTCAATTGCAACGAACAACCTGGCCGGTCACCGGTCCGACCGCCTCGGGTGTCGCCGTCGGCGCCTAACCCTCGCTGGAGTACGCCGGGTCGGCCACGCCCTCCTGCTGGCGCGCCTTGACGATCTCCTCGATCCGCTTCACCGTCGCCTCGGACATCCGCCGGATCTCCCAGTGGGTGAGCTTGATGACCAGCATCGGCGATGTCGCTATCACATCGGCGTTGCGGGGTTCCCGGGACAGCAGGCCCATCTCCCCGATCAGGTCGCCCTCCCCCACCTCGGCGATCTTCTTGCCGTCCCGGCTGACCTCGGCCGTTCCCTCCTCGATCGCGATCAGCTCGGTGGAGTAGTCGCCCTGCTTCATCAGGATCTGGCCCTCGGCGATGCTCGTCTCGCTGGCGAAGGCGGCCAGTCGCTTCGCCTCGGGCTCCGAGAGCTGCGAGAACAGCGGAATCGCGGTCAGCCGTGCTGGGTCCATGCTCATGGGCGCTCCTGGATGTCGATCTCGGGCTCGCGGGGAACCGCGACTTTATATCTCACAGCTCCTCCACCTCGGAGGTGATCTCGCTGACCGAGGCTTTGGCGTCGCCGAACAGCAGCGAGGTCTTGGGTTCGTAGAACAGCGGGTTGTCGATCCCGGCGAAGCCGGAGGCCATCGAACGCTTGAGCACCACCACCGCCCCTGACTTGTCGACCTCCAGGATGGGCATCCCGTAGATCGGCGAGCCGGGCTCGTTCTTGGCCGCCGGGTTGGTGACGTCGTTGGCGCCGATCACCAGGGTCACGTCCGTGCGGGAGAACTCCGGGTTGATGTCGTCCATCTCCTTGAGCAGGTCATAGGGCACGTTGGCCTCGGCCAACAGGACGTTCATGTGCCCGGGCATCCGTCCGGCCACCGGATGGATGGCGTACTTGACCTCCACGCCCTTGGCCTCCAGCACCCGCTCGAGCTCGCGCACCGCATGCTGGGCCTGGGCCACCGCCATCCCGTAGCCCGGTGCGATCACCACCAGCCGCGCGTAAGCCAGCTGGATGGCTACGTCCTGGGCACTGGTGGAGCGGACGGTGCCGCCCTCTCCGCCCGCGGCGGCCGCGGGCGCCGCTACCGCCCCGCCGAACCCGCCCGCCACGATCTCCGGGACCGAGCGGTTCATCGCCTTGGCCATCTGGTTGGTCAGGATCGTTCCCGAAGCGCCCACGATCATCCCGGCCACGATCATCACCGTGTTGCCCAGCGCCACACCGGTGGCGGCCGCCGACAGGCCGGTGAACGCGTTGAGCAGCGAGATCACCACCGGCATGTCCGCCCCGCCGATCGGCAGCACGACCATGTTCCCCAGGATCGCCGCCGCCACCAGGATCCCCAGGATGAACAGAGCCTGCGAGTGCGCACCCGCGCACAACGCGATCGCGCTGGCCAGACAGATGACCAGCAGGATCAGGTTGACGAACACCTGCCTGGGCAGCTTGATCGGCCGGCCCGGGAGGATCTCCTGGAGCTTCCCGAACGCGATGCCCGACCCCCAGAACGACACCGACCCGACGATCGCCCCGAACACCTCGAAGATCTCCACCCGCAGCGGGTAGCCGCCGCCGAACGCGTGCCGGTACTCGATCCAAGCGATCAGGGCGACCGCGCCGCCACCCACGCCGTTGAAGATCGCCACCATCTGGGGCATCGCGGTCATCCGCACCCGCAAGGCCGCCGGGATGCCGATCGCCGTCCCGATCACGATCCCCAACAGGATCAGCGCCCACGTGCCCGAGCCGCTGAACTCGTGATTGCGCAGCAGTGTCGCGATCACCGCGAGCGCCATGCCCGTAGCGGCGATCTTGTTCCCCCGCACGGCCGTACGCGGCCCGGTCAGTCCGGTCATCCCGTAGATCAGCAGCGCGAACGCGACGATGTACAGCGCGTCGATCGCGCTCACCCCGATCACGGCCAGCGGCAGCGGCATCTAAGCCTCGCCCCCCGTCTCGGTACCCTCATCGGCCTTCGGCGGATCCTTCTGCTTGAACATCTCCAGCATCCGGTCGGTGACCAAAAAGCCGCCGATCACGTTGATCGTCCCGAACGCCACCGCGATCACCAGGATCAGCTTCTCGAACCACCCGTGCGACTCGGCCATCAGCAACAGGCCTCCCAGCACGACGACCCCGTGGATCGCGTTGGTTCCCGACATCAGCGGCGTGTGCAGAGTGTTCGGGACCTTGGAGATCACCGTGTAGCCGACGAACCCGGCCAGCACGAGCACCGCCAGATCGATAACGAGACTTCCCATAGCGTCCTCCTCGAGTCCTAGCTGCCGGCGCTGCCCGCCGCGGCCTTGGCGCCCTCGTTCACGATCTCCCCCTCGCGGGTGATGCACGCCCCCTTGATCACCTCGTCCTCGAAGTCCAGCGACAGCTCCCCCTCCTCGCTGGTCATCAGCTTCAAAAGCGCCTCGATGTTCCGGGCATACAGCGCGGAGGCGTGCTCAGCCAGCGTCGAGGGCAGGTTCAGCGGCGCGAGGATCTTCACGTCGTGCTCCACGACCGTCTCACCCGGCTGCGAGAGCTCGCAGTTGCCGCCCTGCTCGCCGGCCAGGTCGACCACCACCGACCCCGGCTTCATCAGCTCCACGGCCTTGGCCGTGACCAGGATCGGCGCCTTGCGCCCCGGCACCAGCGCTGTCGTGATGACGACGTCCACCTTGCCGATCGCCTCGGCCATCAGCTCCTGCTGGCGGGCCTGCTGCTCTGCCGTCAGCTCCTTGGCATACCCCCCTCGGCCCTCCATGTCCCCGCCCAGATCAAACTCCAGGAACTTCGCCCCCAGCGACTCCACCTGCTCCTTGACCGCCGCCCGCACGTCAAATCCCTGCACCACCGCACCCAGCCGCCGAGCCGTGGCGATCGCCTGCAGCCCCGCCACCCCCGCGCCCAGCACCAGCACCGTGGCCGGCCGGATCGTCCCCGCCGCCGTCATCAGCATCGGGTAGTAGCGCCCGAGCTCCATCGCCCCGATCAGGGCGGCCCGATACCCCGCGATGTTGGCCTGACTGGACAGCGCATCCATCGACTGGGCCCGGCTGATCCGCGGGATCGCCTCCATGGCGAAGCTCGTCACGCCCGTCTTGGCGATCGCGCTGATCCCCGCGCCATTGGTCAAGGGCGCCAGGAAACCGATCAGGATCGTGTCCTTGCCGAGCTTGGCCACCTCGTCATCGCTGGGCGCGGCCACCTTCACCAGCACATCGGCGCCGAAAGCCTCCCCCGCCCCGACCAGCCGTGCGCCCGCCTCCTCGAAGGCCCCGTCGGGGATCAGCGCGGCCTCACCCGCGCCGCGCTCCACCAGCACCTCGTGACCGGCCTTCGTCAGCTTGCCGATCACTTCGGGAACGAGGGCAACCCGCCGCTCCCCTGCCGCGGTCTCCTTGGGCACGCCGATCTTCATGCGGCGCGGGAGCCTAGCGGGTGCTGAACGTTCGCGTACCCGACGTTCGTCAGATACCGACGGGGGCCAGCAGCAGCGCCGTCATGACCCCGGCATCCGAGCTCAGCGCCCGCAGCGCCGGGGAGGTCCGCCGATGATGCGCCACTGCCCGGTGCGCGCGGGGCCGCGGCCTGGTCCGGTGGACGACGGGCGGGGTCCTTCGTGCCGGTGACTTGTGGTTCACCGGCACGACCCGGGCGGGCCGGTCGGCCGCCACGGGCAGCGGCTTGCCGGCCAGCGCCAGCTCGGCCTGGGCGGTCACCCACACCGGTGTCTGGTTCTGCCCCCGCGCGTAGTCGACCTGCCCGTCGGCGCCGGTCAGGCCCTGCAGGTAGGCGATCGGCGAGTGGCGCAGGCTGCTCAGCGCGACCCCCACCGCATCGAGTCCCTGGACCGCGAACGCCGTCGACTGCGCGTTTGACCCTTCGCCGGGCGTGGACGGGAAGCCGCCGTTGCCGTTCTGCTGGCGGCGAATGAACCTGACCGCCCGCCTGATCGTCCTGTGGTGGCCGGTACCGGCCAGCGCCTCCAGCACGGCGCCCGTGTCGTCCACGTCTGACTGCCCGGGCGCGGTGGCGAAGTTGAACCCGCCGTCGGAGTCCTCTTGGCGGACCAGCCATCTGACCTGGCGGGCGGCGGGCGTGACGCCCGCCGCCCGCTCGGCCAGCACCGCGAACGCGGTCAGGTTGGTCTGGTCGCGCACCGAGCCGCCCGGCTTGACGTCGCGCTCGAGCTTGGCCACCAGCGTCGATACCGGCCCGCCTCCGGCGTGGATGGCCAGGATCGAGCGCTCCAGCGAGCCGGGGTCTGAGCCCGTGTGCTCCTCCACGTAGGTGACGGCGCCCTGTCGCTCAGCGTGCGCTGCCCCCAGCGCGAGCGTCGCCCACCCGGAAAACAGCGATGAGGAGGGCTGGCCGGGCGCCGGTCCGAAGCCGCCGTCCGAGTTCTGGGCGTTCAGGAGATAGGTGACCGGCGAGACCGCCGCCCGGGCCGACACCGCGGTCGCCGCTACGCACACGGCCAGGGCCAGGGCCAGCGGCGCGACCCAGGTCACGTTCAGGCGCAGGCGGAAGCGGGACAGCGAGCGCAGAAGCGCTGGCCCAAAGGCCAGCGCGAACAGCAGGCATCCAGTGGCATGGATCAGGTCGAAGCCGAGGCCCTTGCCGACGTACAGGCCGAGCTGCGCGAGGCTGTGGTCGCTGTAGGTGACCCAGTCGCCGAAGTCCTGCAGCGTGGTGAACGCGAACCCGATCACGAAGCTGATCAGCGCCAGCGGCCATCTGGTGATCCGTCCCCGGGTGACGGTGGCCAGCCCCGCCCCCAGCATGCCGGTGAGGCCCCAGCCGGCCATCTGCCACGGCGTCCACGGCCCCTGCCCGAAGAAGAAGTTCGACGTCAGCGCCGCCACGGCCCCCACCACAAAGCCGGGTCCCCCCCCGAGAGCGTACCCCGAGATCAGGACGATGTCGGTCGTCGGCTTGACGTTCGGCACCGCGGCAAAGGCGATCCTCCCCAGCGCCGCGAACGCGGCCAGGGTGCCCACCAGTGCCACGACTCGGGCGTCGGGCTTGGTCCGCTCGTACCACGCGAATCCCCCGATCAGCCCCACCCCCAGAATCCCGAACGCGGCCGCCTGCCAGGTCATGCCGGCACCTCCTGCTTAGTCAGGAGCGCGATCCCCTGCACTGCGGTCAGCGCGGCGCCGTCCAGGATCCGAGCCACCTCGGTGGCGAAGTAAGTGCCGCCCGCCAGAACCTCCCGCGGGCTGCCATCCGCGATGATCCGCCCGTCGCCCATCAGCATCACCCGGTCGGCGAACAGCGCCGCGAACTCCGGGTCGTGGGTGGCCACGATGACGCTTGCCTCCAAGCCGGTCAGCAAGGTGACCAGCTCGTCCTTGACGTGGCGGTCCATGCCTCGGGTCGGCTCGTCCAGGCAGAGCACGGCGGGGGGGTCGGCCGGATCCCCGAGGACGATCGCCAGCGCCAGCCGCTGCTTCTCACCGCCTGAGAGATCCCGGGGGTGGCGGGCGGCGAGGTGCGAGAGGTGGAAGCGCTCCAGCGCGGCGGCGGGAGCCTCGTCTCTGACGCGGTCGTGGACCAGGTAGTCGTTGGGGTTCTGCAGGAGGAGCGCTACGCGTCCTTGCGCTTGCAGTTTTCCTCGGGTCGGCTTGAGGAGTCCGGCTGCGTGCCTCAGGAGGGTGGACTTCCCTGCGCCGTTGCGACCCATCAGCGCTATGCGCTCACCCTGTTTTGCAGTGAAGGAGAGCCCGCGGAGGATCGTGGGACCGTTCTTGATCTCGTGCCAGACCCGGTGGAATTTCAGCGCCTCCTCAGCTCGAGGTGTCATTTGGCGGGGGTATGGCCCGTTAAATGACACCTCGACGGGCAACTGGCCCTTCTCCCTCATTGCCAGACGTGCCCGGCGAACCCCCGGAACGGGAGCGACGCCCACCCCCGCCAGCAGCCGAGCCCCCGGCGTGGCCAAAGCGGGTGCCTCCTTCACTGCCCAACCCAAGAACCCGTCAGGCGCACCATCGAACGCCACCCGACCGCCATCCAGCACGACCACCCGATCGGCCACCCCCAGACACCGCTCCAGCCGATGCTCGGCCAGCAGCACGGTCAGCTCCAGATCCTCGTTCAGCCGCCGCAGCAGCCCGACCAGCTCATCCCCGGCCACCGGATCGAGCTGCGAGGTCGGCTCATCCAGGCACACGACCGACGGCCGGCCGGCCAGCGTGGCCCCGAGCGCCGCCCGTTGCAGCTCACCGCCGCTGAGTTGTGCGGTGGAGCGGTCGAGCAGCGCGTCGATCCCGAGCGCCAGGGCGGTCTCCTCCACCGCCCGGGCCACGGCAGCCTCACTCCAGCCGCGGTTCTCCAGCGGGAAGGCCAGCTCGGCCCGGACCGTCCCCATCACCACCTGGGTCTCCGGGTCCTGGAACAGCGTGGCCACCTGGGCGGCCAGCTCACCCGGGCCCTGGTCTCGGGTGTCCATCTCGCCGACCTGCACCCGGCCCGCGAACTCGCCCCCGTGGAAGTGGGGCACGAGCCCGGCCACCGCCCGCAGGAGCGTCGACTTGCCCGTGCCCGAAGCTCCGGCCAGGACGACGAACTCGCCCGGCTCCACCTCCAGGGAGACGCGGTCAAGCGCCGGTGATGCCGCGCCGGGGTACCGGTAGGAGACATCCGAGACGACCACCCGGGTCATGGCTCGATCCCCCGGCGGTCGGCAAACGGCGCCAGCGCGCAGACGAGGACCGCCGCCGCCAGCGACAGCGACCCAGGCCCGGCGGCCATGTGCAGAGCGGGATACGCCTGGAAGCCGGCCAGCCCGCTGACCCGCCCGATGATCGCCGCCGCCAGCACCGCCGCGCCAGAGCAGAGGAACGCCAGGTCGTGCCGAGACCACGGCCGCCCCCTTCCCCTGGCTGCGGAACGAGCCGCGCCATACCCGCGGACCTCCAGCGCCGCCGCCACATCCAGCGCCCGGTCCAGCACCCCGGCGGTGGTCGCGCGCATCAGCTGCATCCGTCCGGGCGGCGGGCCGGGGCGGCAGCGCTGGGCCTCGGCCAGCCGAGCCGAGTCGCGGAGCAGCACCGGCAGCATCCGGGTGGCCACGGTGGCGGTCAGGGCCGAGCGGAACGACCAGCGCCGCAGCAGCCCCAGCACCTCATCAGGATCCACACACACCGAGTAGAGGACGCCGCACAGCACCAGCGTGGCCGCCCGCAGTCCCAGGATCCCGCCATAGACCGTCGCCTCCAGGGTGACGTCGGTCTGGCCCAGGATCGGCAGGTTGCCGAAGCGCCAGATCACGGTCAGCCCGTTGCGGGTGACCAGCGCGTTGATCAGCGCCACGGTCAGCGCCAGGGGGACGGCCAGCCACAGGGCACGGCGCAACTCGTGCCCAACGCCGGCGGCCAGGCCGCCGGCCAGCACGGCCAGCAGTACGGCGCCGAGGAGAATCGGGTTGGAGTCGATCAGCGCCGCCGCGCCCAACCCCGCGCACCACACGATCCCGGCGGCGGCCCGGGCGGCGTGCAGAGGGCTGACCCGGCGCCGGTAGGTCACTGGGAGGGCGAGAGCGGAAGCGGTAGGTCCTGGCCGCCGGAGATGGCCAGGGCGAAGTCGTCGTGCAGCTTGGCCGGGGTGAGCGCCGCCGCGGCTTCGTTGACGCCGGCGACGTTGGTCCCGGTGATCAGCCAGGTGGGCTGGTTGAGCGAGGGCTGCTCGGTGGCGGCGATCAGTCCCGCGGTTCCGTGCACCGTCTGCTCCACCTGGCCCTGCGGGTTGTCGAGCTCCAGAACCTGCCCCTGGGAGCCGACCACCTGCGCGTACACGCCGCTGTGGCTGGGCCCCGCTCCGATCAGCTCGGCCGCGATGGTCCCCTTCAGCTCGCTCCAGGTGCCGACGACGATCGCCAGCGAATCCGAGCCCGAGCCGCCGCCCAGCCCCTGGTCCGCGTACGGGACATGCTGCCGGCTCAGCTCGTTGCCGACCTTCGTGCAGGCGGCGGTGACGTTGGTCGCACAATCGAGGACCGTGGGCAGGCGGCGCCCGCCGATGCCGGTCGTGAACGGCTCGGGAAACGAGCCCACGACCGCCGGGATCGTCTGCGTGGCCCGCCAGTCGTGCAGGTCCCACCAGACGTGATCGCCCTTGTCCACGGACGTCGCGGCCGCTCCCTTGGGTGCCTCGATCCCGTTCACGTAGAAGAACCAGTCCCGGCGCGAGGAGCTCCCGGACCACTGCCCGATCGACTCCACGAAGCCTCCCCCATACCGCGTGCCGACCGAGAAGTGGCGCTGCAGCAGGCGCATCACCGTCTCGGCGCCCGGCACCTTCTTCTCCACCGCCTGCCCGATCGGCTGCGAGCCGAAGTCCCGGGTGACGTTCAGCATCACGTCACTGGTCCCGGGGCCGGCTCCCAGGCCGCACCCGGCGATCGCCACTGCCCCCAGGGCGGCGGCGATCGCCGGATACATGCGGCGCAGGCGGGCCACCTCAGCTAGCGATCTTGACGACCGTCTCCGAGCGGATCTCAGCCTTGTGACTGGCGGTCAGGACCAGCTTGCCGGTCTTGGTGGCCACGAGCGTGGCATTGCCCTTGGCGTTGGTCGTGGCCGTGAGACCTCCGCCCTTGACCGTCGCCCCGCTCAGCGGGTGGGGCTTGCCCTTGGCGTTGTAGAGCACCACGTGCACGGTGAACGGAACCCCGAGTTTGGCGCCGCCCGTCGGACCGGTGATGCCGGTCGGCAACTCCGCCTTCCCCGTGCTGGGGACCGCCGCGAACAGCACGTGCTCGCCCCGCTGCAGGGCGAGCTCGCAGGCACCAGCGGATGCCGCGACGTGGCCGACGAACACCTCCCAGTAGTTCTTGACGCCGCTCTCGGTCTCACCGAGGATCCCGGTTATGAGGTACTCGCGGTAGCTGGTGTACCAGGTGCCTTTCCACCGACCCTTCGTGGCCACCCCGAGGGCGCCCTGGACGGTATCGGTGGAGCAGGCGTGCTTGGGCGCCCCGTAGCGCGTGATCCACCCGGGCTTGGGACGAACGTCGGCCGCCCGGAGCAGCGTCTTCGTCTTGCCTTCGACGCGGACGCTGACCTTGGGAAGCGTCGCGCCCGCCAACGCTGCCGGCGCCACGGCCAGCGAGACTGCTGACGCAGCGAGCGCCGCGCCGCCGAGGATTTTCTTCGTATTCATAGGAGCCACCCCTTTCCACGAGGGCTTGTCGGCTTTGCGGTCGGAGTTGGTCTCCTGGCTTCCGGGCCCACCAGCGGCGCCTTCCCGGCGTCTTCACGACGCCAGTGGCCTGCTGCCGCCGGCCTCCCCGGTCACAGTGGCGGGGCCGCGCCGGAATCACACCGGCTTCCCATCACTCTCGACCTTGGACGGCTTCGATCCTACCGGCTATTGCGCCGGGCCAGGGTGGACCATCACGCCGTCCTCATCGGACGTGTTGCGCATCAACCACATGCCGCTATCCGGGTAGCCGACGTTGGCCGGGAGACCCGTGGTGGACAGGAACAGCACGCGCGCCACCTGGTCGCTGCGGTTGATCACCTGGTGCGCGCCGCCGGGACCGTCGGGAAAGCACATCACGTCGCCCGCCGCCAGCGCATCCTCGCCCTCTGGGTGCCGGACGCTCGGCACTCCGTCCGCTACCAACACCCACTGCTCGCGGCCGTATTGGTAGTGGTAGGGCGCCGATTCCTCGCCGGCATCCAGGTCCACGACAACCGCGCTCAGGAGCGAGGCACCGAGCTGCGGGCCCAGCCTCACCTCCACATGATCGCTCAGCGCGTTGACCACGGGCTGACTCGGCGCGGAGTCCGGCTGGCGCACCACCTCCGCCGCTTCGAGGCGCCCGCCGTCACCCTCGCCGTACCAGTAGTCGACGCCCGCATCACGCGGGACCATCAGGTAGTCGATCTCCCCTTCCCCCTCGCCCGTCGGCACCGTCGCAAGCTTGTCCGAGTCCGGATAGACGGCGAGGATCGGCGCTCCCAAGGCGGTGGAGAAGATGACGAACCGCCCCGGGGCGCCAGCTCGGCCTCCCGGTGGCGGAATCCGTTCCGGTCCAGCTCCATACGGACCTCGCAGCTGAACACGTTCACCTTCCGGACGCTCACCAGGTGACAGACTAAACCGATGACCGTCAACCTCACACGGATCTACACCCGCCTCGGCGACGGTGGCGAGACCCACCTCGGTGACATGAGCCGGGTCCCCAAGACGCACCCTCGGATCGAGGCGTACGGGACCGTAGACGAGCTCAACTCCCACATCGGCGTCCTGCTCACCCTGGAGGACCTCCCCGGCGACTACCGAGATTGGCTCGGGCGGGTCCAGAACGACCTATTCGACGTGGGCGCCGACATCTCGGCCCCCGAGGACCCGGAAGGGCGGGAGCGCCTGAGGGTGCTGCCCGCCCAGACCGAGTGGCTGGAGCAGCGCTGTGATGAGGTCAACGCCGAGCTCACTCCGCTGAAGTCGTTCGTGCTGCCGGGAGGCACCCCGGCCGCCGCTTACCTGCACGTGTGCCGGACCGTGTGCCGGCGTGCCGAGCGGCTGGCCATCGCCTGCGGTGAGGAGTTAGGCGCCGAGGTGGTGCGCTACCTGAACCGTCTGTCGGACCTGCTGTTCATCCTCGCCCGCGGCGCCAATCGGGGCGATGAGCCGCTGTGGGATCCCGGCCGCTACCGCCAGTAGCCAGGCGGGGAGCCGAGCAAGCCAGGAGGACTCAGGCGGTCTGGTCCGCGTCGTGCACGGTCCGCGTGACCCTCATCTGAGGAGCCACGCCAGTGCGCCGGACGTGGTCGTAGTGCTCGATGTCCTCCGGCGAGGCCACCTCGACGCTCACTTCGGCGGCCACCTCGAAGCGAGACGCCTCGTAGAGCAGCTCCTGGTAGCGCGGCGTCTCGGCTGAGCGCCCCTCCACATCGAGCTCGTACTCACCGCAGCGCAGCGCCCAGCGGTCCGGACGAACCAGCTTCTCTGCCGCGAGCTTGAGCGGGGGTCCGTCGCTTCCTTCCTTGCTCCACAGGTCCGCGTCGAAGCGCTCACGCGCATTGTCGGAGCCGAGCGCCCGGGCCAGACGGTCCAGGTTGCGGCCGTACGGCGCCGGGACGATCGACACCGGACCGGTGACGCTCGTCTCTCCCCGGATGGAGCGGGCCACGGCCCCCACCAGCACGTAATCGACCCGGTTGGCGTTCAGCCAACGCAGCACGGACATCGCACTGGCCGGGAGATGTTGAAACCCCTCTGAGGTGATCGCGGGGCGGGAATCGAGGCGGGGAGGGCGGTTGCGCAGGAGCATGTGCGACGGTTTCGCCTCGGCCGCCCGGACTCCTTCCTCAGATCACCGTCCCGGTGGCGCCGCACCGGCTCAGGCTGTCGTCGTGTCCTTCCCTCGCCCCCGCCCCCGGGCGGAGTTCCGGGGGATCGACTCGATGATCACCCGGCACGGCCGCTCGCGCAGTACCGCCTTGACAGTCCGTCCGAAGGCGGAGTCGGAGGACATCGGCATCACGATCGCGCTGGCGTTGATCGCCTTGGCCTCGTCGATGATCCGCCGGCCGGTCTGCCCGGCCCGCACCTTCTCCCACCGACCCGTGACCCGCCGCGAGCCGCACTGGAGCTTGGCCTCCTCCAGATCCGACTCCGCTCGAGCCTCCTGCTCAGGCATGCGGGCATCGATCAGGCTTGCCGCCGGTACTTCAATCGTGATCAGGACCGATATCCCGCCGCGCCGGCGACCCGCCATACGCGCCGCGGTGGCCATCACCTCGGGGACGTAACCGTTCTGGTCAAACCAGGCGAGCACCGACTCATACTCCGCCTCTCCGGCGGGCGGCACGGTGCTCGTCGCGCTGGGGACCGCTCGTGCCGTCTCACCGCGGCGGCGCCGCAATCGCTCCAACAGGTGCGTGCCGCGAACCGCCATCAGCTGCTCCCTGTCGGGGCCACCGATTGCCGGCGCCGCTCGAAGCGCTCGCGCCAGTCTGTCGGCGGAGCCGTGATGATGACTCGACAGGGTGCCTTGCTGACCACGTACTTGGTCACCTCGCCCACATAGTTGTCCAGCGGGCGCCCGCCCAGCAAGCCCCCGCCCCGGATGTCGCTGGGCTCGTCGGCGGCCAGCACGATGACCTCCACGCCGCGGCGCCGCGCCTCGTTGACGATCGCCTGGCCGGCCCTCCTGGCCCGGACCATGGCGGTGGCCACCGTGACACCCTCGTATTCCTCCCCCACCTCCCGGGCGCGCTTGAGCGCCGCCCGGGCCAGATCGGTGCGGCTCTCGGGCAGCGGCGCCTCGAGCGGCACCGCCATCGGCATCTCAAGCACCCAGATCGCTTCGATCGTCGGGGGCTCCGACAGCTCGTCGCCGGTCGCGCCGGCCAGCCGCGCGGCCGTCTGGACGACGTCGTCGTCGAGGGGCGTGCCGAACACCGGCACCAGGATCGAGCCGAACTCCGGCTCCACATCCTCGTGGCGGAGCGCCCGTTCAGGGATTGAGATCCGCCGGAGCAGCGGCTTGGACTGCGTCTTGCGGTAGGTCACGTACAGCGCCAGCCCGGCCACCAGCCAGCCGACCCCCACGTAGCGGGCACCGGCGTGGAAGATCAACAGGACCACCAACCCGACCACCGAGAGGATCGCTCCCGCCACCGTGGGCAAGGGCAGCGATCCGCCTCCGACCCTGACGGACAAGGGCACTCGGTAGCCTCGCGCGCGGCCGGGCTCGCGAAAACGCATGGCGATCACCGAGACATGGGCGATGCTGAAGGCAAGCAGCGCGCCGAAGGCGTAGATCCCGACCAGGTAATCCAGATTGGCCACCACGGACAGGACGGCTGCGATCACCGCGGCGGCACCGATCACCACCCATGGCGTGCTCCACCGACGGCTGAGGCGCCCGGCCGCGCTGGGGATCTGCCGGTTGGTGGCCAGCGAGTAGCCGAGCCGGGAAACACCCAGCATCGACGCCCCGGCGGCCGCGGTGAGGGCTACGGCACCACTGATCCCCACCACGTACTTGAGGATGTCGGCGACCCACCTCGGGTGGTAGGCCTCGACGATGCCCAGTAGCGGAGCGCGGATGTTCCGCCGCCCCAGCTCGGTGAGCCCGTGATGGACGGGCAGCACCCCCACGCCCACGATGGCGATACCCACGAACAACAGCGCGATGGCGGCCGAGCCGATCCCCACCAGCCGGCGGATGTCCCGCCCGGTGGCCGACACCTCGCCGGCCAGGCTGGAGGCGGCCTCCAGGCCGGTGAAGGCAATCACGGCGATTGGGAAGGCGAAGGCCAATCCGGCCACAGTCGGTGTCCTCCCCAGGTGCACAGCCTGGGAGAGATGGCTGCCGTGGAAGGCCAGCGCCAGCCCGAGGACGATCACCAGGATCACTACCACCACGTCGCCGGCGGCGGCCAGTACGCGCCGGCGCAGCCGCAGCGCGCTGATCCCGCGGAGGTTGTCGACGCTGACCAGCCCGATCACGAGCAATCCGGCGATGATCCGGCCCGCTCCCTGGCCGAGGGCCGGCCACACGATCGAAAGGTAGGCGGGCACGCTCAGCGCAGCCACCGCCACGAGGATCACGTAGTCCAGCACCAGCGCCCAGCCGGCGGTGAAGCTGACCAGCTCGTTGAAGGCGTAGCGAGCGAACACCGCCGAGCCGCCCCGCTCGGAATGCAAGGAGGTGCCCTCGGCGTAGGTCATCGCGGTGAGCTGGAAGAAGATCGCGGCCGCCAGGAGGACCTCAGGGGTCAGCCCGTTGGCGTGATGCGCGATGACCCCCAGCGCGAAGTAGATGGCGCTGATCGACGCCGCATAGACCACCGCGAGCACCGCGGTCAGGCTTACCTGCCGGTTGCTGTTCACCGGCCTGCTCCGCCCCAGCTCCCGGCGTGAGTCGCAAGTGTGCGCCCCACCTGCCGGCCCCCGGAGGGGGCGCGAATCTGGCGCGTTTGCGGCATCAGGCCGGAAGCTTAGTGCTGAGCGAGGCCGGTGCTGCCGCGCCCATCCGCCGGCGGAGCCCGCCGACATTATCGCCGCCGGGCTGGCACCATGTGGGGCGTCCTACCCGCCGCGGTGAATAGGAGACCTGGGATGAGCGCCAGCACGCTGACGGTCACCGACAATCGGACTGGCCAGAGCTTTGAGGTCCCAATCGAACACGGAGCGGTCCGCGCCGACCAGCTGACGCTGCCGTCCGCCACCCAGGACGGGCCGGGACTGGTGATCTACGACCCGGGATTCAGCCACACGGCGTCGTGCATGAGCTCGATCACCAACATCCAGCTCGCCCCCGGGGTGCTGGCCCATCGCGGCTACCGGATCGAGGACCTGGTGGAGCACTCCACGTTCATCGAGGTGGTCTACCTGCTGATCCGGGGCGAGCTGCCCACGCAGGATCAGCTCGACCGCTGGAAGCACGAGATCTCGGTGCGCAAGTTCGTGCACGAGAACGTCAAGGGCTTCATCCAGGGGTTCCGCTACGACGCCCATCCGATGGCCATGCTGGCCGCCTCGGTCGGCGCCCTGGCCAGCTTCTATCCCGACGCCGGCCAGATCGAGGACGAGGCGGCGAGGGAATTTCAGATCCTCCGACTGGTGGCCAAGATGCCGACACTGGCCGCCTACGCCTACCGCCACGGGACCGGCCGGCCGTTCGTGTACCCCTCCGACGAGCTCAGCTACGCCGGCAACCTGCTGTCGATGATGTTCCGGATGAGCGAGCTCCAGTACCAGGTGGACCCCCAGATGGAGCGGGCGCTGGACGTGCTGCTGATGGTCCACGCCGACCACGAGCAGAGCGCCGCCACGACCGCGGTCCGCGCGGTGGGCTCAAACCAAGTCGACCCCTACGCGGCGGTGGCCGCCGGCGTGTATGCCCTGTCCGGCCCGATGCGCGGATCGGCGGACAGCCGCACGCTGGACATGCTGCGCCAGATCGGCAGCGTCGAGAACGTGTCCGGCTACCTGGAGCGCGTCAAGACGGGCGATGACCTGCTGATGGGCTTCGGCCACTGGATCTACCGCTCACCGGACCCCCGCGCCCACATCCTGCGCAGGCAGCTGGACCAGCTGTACGCCGACCGGCGAGCCAGCCCGCTGCTGGCGATCGCCGACGAGCTGGCCCGCCAGGCGGCCGAGGACGAATACTTCGTCTCCAGGGGCATCTATCCGAACGTTGATCTGTACACGGGGCTGACCTATGAGGCGATCGGGGTGCCGGAGACGATGTTCGGGGTGATGTTCGCGATCGCCCGGAGCGCCGGCTGGGTCGCTCAGTGGCTGGAGATGGTCCTCGACCCCGAGCTGACCACGGTCCGCCCCCGGCAGCTGTACGTGGGCGTCGGTCTGCGCGAGTTCGTGCCGCTGGCCGAGCGGGGCTGAGTCAGCCCGCGGCGGACGGCGGCCCGCTCGAGTGACTCTGCTCCACGCCCTGGCGATCTTCGCGGCCGGGATCGCCGCCGGGACGATCAACACTGTGGTCGGGAGCGGCACGCTGATCACCTTCCCGGTGCTGCTCGCCTTCGGCTATCCCCCGGTGGTGGCCAACGTGTCCAACACCGTCGGCCTGGTCCCTGGCTCGGCCTCCGGGGCGTTTGGGTATCGCCGCGAGCTTCGGGGGCAGCGGCGGCGGGCGGTGCCGCTGCTGATCGCCTCGACCGCCGGCGGGATCATCGGCGCCATCCTGCTGCTCAGCCTGCCCGCCTCCGCATTCAAGGCGATCGTGCCGGGGTTCATCGCCTTGGCTCTACTGCTGATCGTCCTCCAGCCCCGGCTCATGCGGGTGCTGGAGACCAGGCGGCGACCGGCGCACGAAAGACCGGGGCCCGCGGTCACCGCTGGTGTGACCCTGAGCGGCGTGTACGGGGGCTACTTCGGGGCGGCCCAGGGGATCATGCTGCTGGCCATCCTGGGCCTGACCGTGGACGACGAGCTCCAGCGGCTCAACGCGCTCAAGGTCGTGCTGGCCGGACTGGTCAACCTGGTGGCCGGCGTGACCTTCGTGTTCGCGGCGCACGTGGACTGGGCTGCGGCGGGCCTGATCGCCGCCGGCTCGATCCTGGGTGGAGTGATCGGCGCCCACTGGGGGCGGCGCCTGCCCCCGTCAGCCCTGCGGGCCTTGATCGTGATCGTCGGCGTGATCGCGATCATCCGCCTGGTCTGAAGCGCCGAGCTGAGGGTGGTGCC
>Ga0182024_10008108_pt1 | contig 22345 bp, 22 predicted proteins | sample P32metaG_FD_120480 | JGI IMG/M metagenome (GOLD analysis project Ga0182024, IMG submission 120480) | Permafrost microbial communities from Stordalen Mire, Sweden - P3-2 metaG (Illumina Assembly) | ecosystem: Environmental > Terrestrial > Soil > Wetlands > Permafrost | place: Sweden: Stordalen... | reverse complement strand
GGCGATGAGCTTAACGCGCTGGCGCTGCGCGAAGTGCCGTGGCCGCAGGACGCGCTGCCGGCGGGAGCGTTCGGCAAGATCGCCGATCTCACCGCGACCAAGCGCGTCGTGCTGATGCCGATCGACGCCAGCGAGGCGGTCCTCGCTTCCAAGATCACCGGACCGGGTCAGCGCGCCACGCTGTCCGCAGTCCTGCAAGACGGCATGAAGGCCGTCACCATCCGCGTCAACGACGTCGAGGATGTCGCTGGCTTCGTGTTGCCCGGCGACCACGTCGATGTGCTGCTGACGCGCCAGGGCGAGAAAAACAACGCGATCAACGACGTCGTGATTCAGGATGTGCGCGTTCTCGCCGTCGATCAGGCCGCCGATGAGCGCGCCGAAAAGCCGTCTGTCGTCAAGGCGGTGACGCTCGAAGTTAATCCCACCGACGGCCAGAAGATCGCGCTGGCATCGACGGTCGGCACGCTGTCGCTGCTGCTGCGCAAGGCGGGCGAGCTTGCCGACAGCGATGCGCGGCGGGTGACGGCCGGTGAACTCGGCAAGCAGAGCGCGCCGACACCGGAAGCGAAGTTCGTGACCGTCGAGGTCATCCGCGCCAACAAGAATGAGCGCGCCCAATACACGGTGCCGGTTGAAAAGTTTGGCGCGCATTCCGCGGCCCTCTCGGGCGCGGGCGCGGCGCATGACTGAAGCAAGACGCGGACGATACACAACGGAGAGACGTGAAGTTAGGCGTTTGGGGAAAACAAGCAACGGCGGGGAGGCCGACGTGAAGAACCAGTACAAAGTTCAGAATTACGCCGCGGGCGCAGGCCGGCGGCACTCGGACAGGGGCATTACCATCGGCGCGCTGTTGCAGCGCGGCTGGTTCAGGGCGGTGCTTGCGGCGACTGTCGTGGTCGCGCTTGCGCCGGCCGGAGCGCAGGCGCAGCAACGCGTCGCCATCGCCAGCGGCGTGCACACCTCGACGGTGACGGTGACAGTCGGCAAGACCGAAGACGTGCGCACCGACCAGAACCTCGTCGACATCTCGGTCGGCGATCCCGAGGTCGCCGACGTCAATCCGCTCACCGACCACGCGCTGTCGATCCTCGGCAAGAAGATCGGCACCACGCGCGTCACGGTCTATGGCGACAACAAGAAGCCGGTTGGCATTTTCGACGTCGAAGTGTCCTACGACATTTCGCGACTGGCCACCGAGATCGCACGGTTTAGCGGCGGCAGCATTAAAGTGTCTTCGGTAAATGGCCGCATCATGCTGACCGGCACGGCGCCGGACGCCGTCACGCTCGACAAGGCCGTGACCATCGCGCGCCAGTTCGGACCGGATCCGATCAACACCGTCCAGGTGGCGCAACCGCAGCAGGTCATGCTGGAGGTGCGCTTCATCGAAGCCGACCGCCAAGCGAGCCGCGAGCTCGGCGTGCAATGGAATATGTTCGGCAATTCAGCGCTCGCTAATGTCGGCTCCGGGCTGCCCGCCGGGCAGCTCCCCATCACGCAGCCGAACGGCGCGTTCCAGCAGCCGACGCCTTACTTCGGCGGAGTTCCCGTCGGCGGCGCCAATGTGCTGCCGACCACCTTGCCGATTTCGCCGATCGTCGCCGCCGGCGTGCTCTCAGGCACGGCGCCGTTCGGTTTCCTCGTCGGCCAATTGTCGAACCGCTTGCAAGTCGCGGTGAACGCGCTCGAGGAAAAAGGTCTCGCGCGCAGCCTCGCCGAACCCAATCTGGTGGCATTGTCGGGCGACACGGCGAACTTCCTCGCCGGCGGTGAGTTTCCGGTTCCGGTGCCCGGTTCGCTCGGCACGGTCACGATCGACTATAAGAAATACGGCGTCGGCCTTGCTTTCACGCCGACCGTGCTCAACGGCGGCCTGATCAACCTCAAGATCGAACCGGAGGTGAGCCAGCTCGACACCAGCCATCCGGTGCAGGTGGCCGGCATCTCGGTGCCGCCGCTGATCGTGCGCCGCGCCTCGACCACGGTCGAATTGCGCGACGGACAAAGCTTCATGCTCGGCGGACTGTTGCAGAACCAGAGCACCACCGCGCAGGATCAACTGCCCTGGATCGGCGATGTGCCGGTGCTCGGCGCGCTGTTCCGCTCCAGCCAATACCTCAAGAACGAGACCGATCTGGTGATCCTCGTGACGCCGCATCTGGTGCGCCCGATGCGACCGAACGACCCGATCCACACGCCGCTCGACAATACGCTGCCGGCGAACGACGTCGATCTCTTCCTGATGGGCAAGCCCGAAATCGACCCGGCGCTGGCGCGGCTCGCCATCGGCCAGCTTGCCCGGCCGTATGTCGGTCACATTCTCGATCTGCCGAAAAATGGAGACGCCTATGTGTCGGCAAAAGACTAATCGCTCCGCGCGCCTCGTGGCGGCGTCGATCGCCGCCATCGGGCTTGGAGCCTTCCTCGCCGGCTGCTCGGACATCTATCTCGACCATCGCGATACCGTCGCGCTGACCGGTGGTGACGCGATCGCGGCGAACGAAGCGACGCAGATGGTCGATCCGTGGCCGCCGAACAGCGGCAACAACAACATCACCTATAACGGCCAAAAGATGCAGTCGGCCGTCGAACGCTATCGCACCAACCGGGTGATTCCGCCGATCAACGCCACGACTTCGGTGATCGAGGCGCCTCCGGCGGAGGCCGCGGCGGCGCCGTCCACGCAGAGCGCGGCTTCGGGTGCGCCGGGGACTGCGACGGCCACGGCTGCGGCGGCGCAGTGAGCGCAGCCGTAATGGGGGTGTAACGCGATGCGTATCGGCCGAGCCATAAATCCGGCAACCGAAGCCAGGGTGGTCGTCCTCACCGCCGACGAGGCGTTCGAGGATTCCATCCGCTCGACGTTCGGCGCCAGCGCGCAAATCGGCCTCGACGTCGTCAAGGGCCGGCTTGCCGACCGCGACGACAAGATCGACGTCGCGGGAGCGACCGTCATCGTCGCCGATGTCGACGCCGGCGACGATGCCGAATTGCAGGCGCTCGAACGCCTGATAACGCGGATCGGCAATTGGCCGCCGGTCGTCGCTATCACGCAAAATTTCGACGAGGCTGTCGCGCGCCGGCTGATGCAGATGCGGGTTGCCGATTTCCTGGTCAAGCCGGTGCCGCCGGTCGAGCTGGTGCGGGCCTGCGCGCGGGTCGCCAAGGCGCCGGCCAATAACGAGACAACGGAAGCGCAGATTTTCACTTTTCTGCCCGCCGTCGGCGGCGCCGGCGTGACCACTCTCGCGGTGCAGACGGCGATGCTGCTGCTCAACAGCGGCGCGCGCGGCAAAACCTCGACTTGCCTCGTCGACCTCGACTTCCAGCACGGTTCCTGCGCCGATTATCTCGACATCGAGCCGCGCCTCAATTTGGGTGAAATTGAGCCGCGCCCGGAACGGCTTGATCGGCAATTGCTCGAAATCATGCTGTCGCAGCACCCTTCCGGCCTCGCGGTGATCGCGGCGCCGAACCGTCCGGCGGAAATGCGCTCGTTCGATCCGGACGTGGTGACGCGGCTCCTCGATCTGGTGTCGTCGAATTTCGATTATGTCGTGTTCGACATGCCGCGCACGTGGTTCTCCTGGACCGACAGCGTGCTGCTCGGCTCCAACAAGCTGTTCATCGTCAGCGAGACCACGGTACCCGGCCTGCGCCACGCCAAGCAGCTGGTCGGAGCGATCCGCGAGCGGCTTGGCGACGGGCCGCAGCCGCAAGTCATCATCAATCGCTTCGAGCAGAAGCTGTTCTCGCCCGGCCTGCGCCGCGCCGACGTCGTGGCGGCGATCGGCGATTCTTTCGCGGCCTGCATTCCAAATCATTACACGCTGGTGCGCGAAGCCATCGACCGCGGCGTCCCGCTCGATGAGATCAAGCAGGGCAACAAGATCACGCTCCAACTCAAGAAACTGATCTTCCCGCAAGGCACCGGCAAGGCGGCGAAGGCAGGCGCGGAAGCGGCGAAGAAGTTCAAGCTCTCGTGGGCACGATCTTAAGTCTCGAGATCGCCCTTAGGACATCGGTATGGTTGGTCGTTTCTCAATGCGCCGCGTCGCCGCTCCGGATCTCGCGCCGGCGGCCGATGATTCCGTTCTAGAGAGCGTGTCGTGGACGGTATTCCCGGAAGCCGCGCCTGAGCCGGTCGCGCCCGCCGGTGGCAATCCGCTGCTGACCGACAAGCTCCTCGACGCCAAGGTGCGCCTGCATCGCCGGCTGATCGAGGAGATTAATCTGTCGGCGCTCGAAAAGCTGCCGGAAGACGAAATCCGCAATCACATCCAACAGCTTGTATCGCAATACGTCTTGGTCGAGCGGCTGGCGCTCAACACGCAAGAGCTCAACGACTTTGTTTCGGAAATCCTGGACGAGATGACGGGTCTCGGCCCGCTCGAGCCGCTGCTCAAGGACCCAAGCATCAACGACATCCTGATCAACGGCCACGAATGCGTCTATGTCGAACGCATGGGCGTGCTGGAGCCGACCGGCGTGCGCTTCAAGGATGAATCGCATCTGTTGCGCATCATCAACAAGATCGTCTCTGCCGTCGGCCGCCGCGTCGATGAATCGCATCCGATGTGCGACGCGCGCCTGCTCGACGGCTCCCGCGTCAATGTGGCGGTGCGGCCGGTGGCGGTCGACGGGCCGCTGATGTCGATCCGAAAATTCTCAAAAAAGCCGTTCAATCTCAATAAGCTGGTCGAGATCGGCGCGTTGCGGCCACAGATGGGAGAGCTCCTTGCCGCCGCGGTGAAGGCGCGCGTCACCCTGATCATCTCCGGGGGCACCGGCTCCGGCAAGACGACGATGCTCAACGCGCTGTCGGCTTTCATCTCAGAAAAGGAACGACTCCTCACCATCGAGGACGCCGCCGAATTGCAATTGCAGCAGCCCCATGTCGGCCGCATGGAGACGCGGCCGCCGAGCATCGAGGGCAAGGGCGAAATCCGCCAGCGCGATCTCGTCAAGAACGCGCTGCGCATGCGGCCCGACCGCGTGATCCTCGGCGAGTGCCGCGGCGAGGAAGCCTTCGACATGCTGCAAGCCATGAATACCGGTCACGAAGGCTCGATGGCGACGATCCACGCCAACACGCCGCGCGACGCCATTTCGCGCCTCGAGCAGATGATCGGCATGGCCGGCCTGCCGATGACGGTCGCCTCGATCCGCGGTCAGATCGCCGCCGCCATCCGAGTCATCGTGCAGTTGTCGCGGCTGTCCGACGGCAAGCGGCGCGTGATGAGCATCGCCGAGATCACCGGGCTGGAAGGCGACATCATCCAGATGCAGGAAATCTTCAAGTTCGTGCGCACCGGCACGGCTCCGGATGGCGCCGTGCAGGGCCATTTCCAGGCGACTGGCGTGCGCCCGCGCTTCCTCGGCGACCTTATCGCGCAGGGGATCAAGATCCCCGGCGCTTATTTCGATCCCTCGCAGCCGCTGTGACCGGTTTCTGATCCGCCATGGCATTCGATTTCGATTTCAACCCCATCTATCTGGTCTGGCTGTTCGTCGCGATCTCGGCGGGCCTCGCCTTTGAGGCCGTCTATCTGATGTGCTTCTCCACCGCGTCCTATCGCAGCCGGATCAACCGGCGGCTGATGCTCTCGAAGGACCGCACCGACCGCGAAAGCGTTCTGGTCGAGCTACGGCGCGAACGCGGGCTCACCGCCGGCGGCAATTATCAGCTCGGTCTCGTCGCGCTCAACCGGCTGGTCCTGCAATCCGGCCTGACGCTGGGTTTTACGCGCATCATCATGATCGTCGCCATTGCCAGCGTGAGCGCGTTCGGCGGCACGATGGTGTATCGTGGCAGCATCCTGGAAGCAGTCCCGGTCGCGCTGTTTTGCGCGACGGTGCTGCCGATTTTCGTACTGCGCGTGTTGCGGTCGCGGCGGCAGAAGAAGTTCGCCGCCCAATTCCCCGACGCACTCGACATCATCGTCCGCAGCCTGCGCGCCGGCCATCCGGTGCCGATCGCCATCACCATGGTCGGCCGCGAGATGACCGATCCGATCGGCAGCGAATTCGGCATCGTGTCCGACGAGATCACCTACGGCGCCGATCTCGAGACCGCGATGCGTAATCTGTATTGCCGCCTCGGCTCCGACGATCTGCCGCTGTTCGTCACCGCTGTCGCCATTCAGGGCTCGACCGGCGGCAATCTCGGCGAAATCCTGCAGAATCTCTCCGGCGTCATCCGTCAGCGCTTCAAGATGCGGCGAAAAATCCGCGCGCTCGCGGCCGAGGGCCGCGCCTCGGCGATGATCCTCTCGGCGCTGCCGATCGGCATGTTCGCCGTCATCCAGTTCATAGCGCCGGACTTCTACGGCTCGGTCTGGTCGGAGCACCTGACCAAAGTCCTGTTGTTCGCCGCCAGTGGCTGGATGTCGGTCGGCAATCTGGTCATGTTCAAAATGGTCAATTTCAAGATCTGACGATGGAAACAAGCGGCACCTTCAACCTATTCGGCGACAACGCCACCACGATGTTGAGCGTTCTGGTGTTTCTCGCCGCCGGCACGCTCGCCTTCGCGGCGATGATCGGCATGCGCGCCCGCGAGGCGGTGCGCCGCCGCGCCGCGCGCGTCGGCGTCAACAACGATGCGCCGGGCGGCCGGCGCGCGCTGCGTTATTCGGGGCTGAAAGCGGCGCAGAAGCTCGTCGACTATACGACCAAGCATTACTCGTCCGTCGACAGCAACGACGTCAAGGTCCTGCGCCGGCGCCTCGTGCAGGCCGGCATCTACGAGGCGCATGCCGCGGCGTATTACTTCATCGCCCGTTCGGTACTGGCCGTCGGCTTGGCGATCGCCGCGTTCTTCGGCCTGCCGATGTTCGGATTCGGCGGCAAAGCCTCATTCTGGCTGTTTGTCATGAGCGCAGGCGTGGTCGGATATTTGGCGCCGAGTTTTTATCTCGATCGGCGGATCGCGGCGAAACGCATGGAGCATCAGACCGGCTTTCCCGATTTTATGGATCTGCTGGTGGTGTGCGCGGATTCCGGGCTGAGTATGGAGGCTTCGCTCGACCGTGTCGGCCGCGAGCTTGGCGTCTCCTATCCTTCGCTGTCCGCCAATATCCACATGGCGAATCTCGAAATCCGCGCCGGCCGCACCATGACCGAGGCGCTCGAACACCTTGGCGACCGGCTCGGCCTCGAAGAGGCGCGCTCGTTTGCCACCCTCATCCAGCAATCAGACGAGCTCGGCTCCAGCATCAGCGACGCCCTGCGCGTCTATAGCGACGACATGCGCCACAAGCGGCTCTCGCGCGCCGAGGAGAAGGCCTACAGCCTGCCGGCCAAGCTGGCCGTCCCGATGATGGTGTGCATCTTTCCGGTCCTGTTCATCGTCATTCTGTGCCCGGTCATCGTCAGGCTGGCGACCGGGAATTGGTGACACACCCCTCCCGGAACCCGCCCTCGCAAGGGGGCAGGGCCCGGCGAGGGATTCCTTAACCATCGTCGCCTAGCTTTGCGTCTCCGGTGTTGTCCTTGGGGACGGCACAATCTCGCGCCGGCATCGATCTGGCCGGGCGGGACGAGGTCCGGAGCGTTGATGAGTATCCGAGTAGCGCGGGCCCTGATCCTCGTGGCGGCGGGCCTCATTGGGCTCGCTGGCTGCTCGACATCGACAAAAATCGGCGACCTGGCGGCGACGGATCCCAAGTCGGATACCGCCTCAAGCGACACCACCGGCACCATTGTGACAACCCCGGCCGAGCCGGGGCCGAGCGGCGAGCCGGTCGCGCCGCTGTCGAAACCCGGCCTCCTCGGCGACGATCCCAACGACGACGTCCAGCTCGGCAAAAAATATTTCCGCAGCAATAATTTCGGCCTCGCCGAGAAGCGCTTCCGCAGCGCGGTGGAGAAACATCCGCGCGACGCCGAGGCCTGGATCGGCCTCGCGGCGTCTTATGACCGGCTGCACCGCTTCGATCTCGCCGACCGCGCCTATGCGGAAGCGATCCGCATCGTCGGCCCGACGGTGGAAGTCCTCAACGACGAGGGCTTCTCCTACATGCTGCGCGGCGATTACCTGCGTGCGCATAAATTGCTCGAGCAGGCGCGGGCGAAGGACCCGGACAATGCTTATGTCCAGGCCAATATGCGCTTGCTGGAAGACAGCTACCGCGAAGGAAAATCGGTTCAGTAAGAACTAGCGCTTGAGCCGGATGAGCCGCTTGCCGAGGTTTTCGCCGCGATAAAGTTCAGCGATCGAACCCGGGCAGTTTTCGATACCGTCGACGATGTCCTCGCGATAGCGCAGACGCCCGTCGCGGACCCACGCTGCCAGCCGCGTGACGGCCTCTTCGTAGCGATGCTTGTAATCGAATACGAGAAGACCCGACATGCGCGCGCGCTTGACCAATATGTGCCGCTCGACGCGCGGTCCCATGGGCGGAGGATTCCAGCTCGACACCGCGGCGGTGCCGCAGATCACGATGCGCGCGCCGACGGCAAGTTGCGGCATCACGGCGTCGCTGATCGCTCCGGCGGTGTTGTCGAAATAGACGTCGACGCCGCGCGGGCACGCCGTCGCGAGTGCTTCGTCGAGCTTGCCGGCCTTGTAGTCGATTGCCGCGTCGTAGCCGAACTCCTCGCGGCACAATTTGACTTTCACCGGACCGCCGGTCAGTCCGACCGTCCGGCATCCCGTCAGCTTGGCGATCTGCCCTACCGCCGAACCCACCGCGCCGGCCGCCGTCGACACGACCACGGTGTCGCCTGGCCGCGGCTCGCCGAGGTCGAGCAGCCCGAAATAGGCCGAAACGCCGTTGAGCCCCAAAATTCCGAGCGACAGCGAAAGCGGCAAATCCGCCTCCTTTACTTTCCTCGTCACCGAGGCGCCGTCGGAAATGGCGTAGTCTTGCCAACCGAGCAACCCCATCACCGCTTCGCCTTCCGCGTAATTCGAGTGACGCGAAGCGATAACGGTGCCGGCTGAGAACGCCCGCATGACCTCGCCGATCGCGACCGGCGTGGAATAGTTTGCCACCGCGCCCACCCAGCCGCGCATCGCGGGCTCGACCGAAAGAAATTCGTTGCGCACCAGGAACTGCCGATCGGCAAGCTCCGGCAGCGCGGCTTCGGCGATCTCGAAATTCTCGGCTTGCGGGATGCCGGCCGGACGCGATTTCAGGCGAACGTGACGGTTTATCTTCGGCGTCACGGGCGGCTCCCTGTGCAGCAATAAGCCGCTCATAGAGCCGTTCGGTAATGCTTGGCAACTCTCGCGCAACTCGACTAGCATTCCCGCGCAATCCGGCGAGCAGACCGGACCTTACAGTGCCACCGGGGGGAATTATGGCCACGACCGTCAATGCCGGCGCGCGTCTCGACCGGCTGCCGATCTCGTCGTTTCATTATCGCATCTTCTGGCTGGTCGGCGCCGGCATGTTTTTCGACGGCTACGACCTTTATGTCGCCGGCGGCGTGCTGGCCTCGACGATCCAGACTAAATTTTCGACACTGCCGCAGAATTTGCAGTTTCTGTCGCTCACCTTCGTCGGCATGACGCTGGGCTCGCTGATCACCGGTTTTGTCGGCGACAAATTCGGCCGGCGTTTTACGTACCAAATCAATCTGCTGATATTCGGCCTCGCTTCGCTTGCGGCGGCTTTCGCGCAAGACATGCCCCAGCTCATCGCCTGCCGCTTCGTTCAGGGCCTCGGCCTCCGTGCGGAAATCGTGGTCGGCTATTCGACGCTGACCGAGTTCGTGCCGCCGGCGACGCGCGGGCGTTGGCTCGCTTTCATGGCATTCCTGACGGTCTGCGGCTTTCCGGTCACCGCCATCCTCGGCTATTTGATCATTCCGACCTGGGGCTGGCGGCCGATGTTCATCATCGCCGGTCTCGGCTCGCTGGTGGTCTGGTATCTGCGCAAAAAGTTGCCGGAATCGCCGCGTTGGCTGGAGGCGCAAGGCCGCGATGCAGAAGCGGAAGCCTTGATGCAAACGATCGAGAAGGATGTGTCATCCACCGCCGGCGCGCTGGCGGCGCCGGTCGTCACCGCGCCGACCCCGCAGCTAACCGCGGCGTCGATGTTCAGGCCGCCGATTTTGCAACGCCTGCTGGTCGGCAGCTGGGTGCTGATCACGATCAATACGCTGATCTTCGGCTTTGTGATCTTCCTGCCGCAATTCTTCCTGCGTCAGGGTCTCACCATCACCAACTCGCTCGGCTATACCGTGGTGCTCGCCGCCGCGTCTCTCGTCGGCTGCGCTTGCGGCGCTTATCTGTCCGATACGATAGGCCGGCGCTGGAGCATTATCGGCGGGTCCGTCCTCACCATCGTGTTCGGCTGGATCTACGCGCACTTCAATGCCGCGTCCGATCCGGTGCTGGTGTTGAGCGTGGGCGCGGTGTTGATCATCGCGATCTACATCCAGACCGCACTTCTGTTCGGCGTCTATACGCCGGAATTGTTTCCGACCGAGATCAGGCTGCGCGCCAACGGCATCTGCAATACGCTGGGTCGCGGCGCCACGGTGGTTTCGCCGTTCGTGGTCGGCTTTCTGATGGTCAATTATGGCTTGCCGGGCGTGATTTGGCTGATGATCGTCCTGGTGGCGATCCAGATCCTCGCCGTCTATTTCTGGGGCGTCGAGCCGGCGCGGCGATCGCTGGAAGGTCTCGATCCCAAAACGGCCTAAAGACCGCTTAGCGAAGCTACTTCCCGTATCCGCCTCCGTTCCGGCACGCCTTGAACGGCGCGCTTTACGTCGCGATATGAACGTGAGATTGAGGTCAGAGTTGAGGGACGGCTAGGCATGTTCGAATCGTTCAAGAGCTTCATCTCCGAATTCGTCGACGGCGAGAAGCACCCGAGCCAGTTCGAGGACAACGATTATCGCCTCGCAGCGGCAGCGCTTCTGGTGCATGCCGCCGCGATCGACGGCGAAATGTCGGCGAGCGAGCGCGACAAGCTCCACGCCGTGATCAAGCAGCGCTTCGCACTCGACGACGCCGCGACCGACGAGTTGATCGAGAAGGCGACGGCAGCCGAGCATGAGGCCGTCGACCTTTATCATTTCACGCATCTTCTCAATCGCGTGCTCGACGAACCGGGCCGCGCCAAGGTCATCGAAATGATGTGGCAGATCGTCTATGCCGACGGCCGGCGCGACGAACTCGAGGACAATTTGCTGTGGCGCGCGGCCGACCTGCTCGGCGTCTCGCCGCGCGAGCGGATCGAGCTGCGCCGCCGCATCGGTGGAGAGGACACCGACCGGGGCGGTGCATGAAACCGGTGACGCTGATCACCGGCGCCTCCGCCGGCATCGGCATGGAATTGGCGCGGATTTTCGCTTCGCATGGTCACGATCTCGTCCTGGTGGCGCGGCGCGAAGACCGGCTCACGGCGCTGGCCGATGAAATCGCGGCGACACGCCGGCCGCGGCCGGCGGTGCTGGCCTTGGACCTCGAACGGCGCGATGCCGTCGCCTCGCTCACCGCCGAACTCTCGTCGCGCGATCTCGAGCCTGAAATCGTGGTCAACAATGCCGGTTTCGGATTGACGGGAGATGCCGCCGTACTCGGCCGTGCCGAGCAACTGGCGATGATCGATCTCAACGTGCGCGTACTTACCGAGCTGTCGCTGGCCTTCGTCGACAGCATTGCTCGTCATCGTGGCGGCATTCTCAACGTCGCTTCGATCGCCGCCTTCCTGCCCGGTCCCGGCATGGCGGTTTATTACGCCAGCAAGGCCTATGTACTTTCCTTCAGCGAGGCGCTGCATTGCGAGCTCAAGGAGCGTGGCGTGCGGGTCACTGCGCTCTGCCCGGGGCCGGTCCCGACCGAATTTCAGGCGCGCGCCGGCATGCGGCCCGATCGCTCCCAGCAAATGCTGGAACTGCCGCCGCACCGCGTTGCGCAAATCGGCTACCGCGGCTTCATGCGCGGCAAACGGGTGGTGATCGCCGGGACCGGCAACAGGCTCGTGGTCCTTTTCATGCGCTTCATCCCGAACGCGCTGCTCCTGCCGATGATCGAGCGACACCAGCGCGACGCGGCGCGCAATTCATAGCTGCCCCACGCTTTGAATCCGGCGGCGAACGCGTTAGGAATTTGCGTGAACGCGCTCGAATCGCCGTGGCATGCACCATCCGATCCTGATCATCCTGCACCAGGAGAACTCCGCGCCGGGCCGCGTCGGCAATGCGCTGCGGCAGCTCGGCTATCCGCTCGATGTGCGCCGCCCGCGCTTTGGCGATCCGCTGCCTGCGACGATGGCGGAGCACGCCGCCGCGATCATCTTCGGCGGCCCGATGAGCGCCAACGACCAAGACGATTTCATCCGCAAGGAGATCGACTGGATCGGCGTGCCGCTGCGGGAAGATAAGCCGTTCCTCGGCATCTGCCTCGGCGCGCAAATGTTCGCCCACCATCTCGGCGGCAAGGTTTTTCACCATCCGCGCGGCCATGCCGAGATCGGTTATTACCCGATCCGGCCGACCGCCGCCGGCTTCGCCGTGGTCGAAGCCTGGCCGGAATGCGTCTACCAATGGCACCGCGAGGGTTTTGATCTGCCGCCGGGCGCCGAGCTTTTGGCGGAAGGCGATACGTTCGAAGTGCAGGCGATCCGCTCCGGGCGAGGCTACGCGCTGCAATTTCATCCCGACGTGACGCACGCCATGATGCACAAATGGACCACGCGCGGTCATCAGCGTATGGAGCTACCTGGTGCGCGCCCGCGCGACACGCATTTCGCCGACCGCGCGGTGTACGACTTCTCGGCGCGCGCCTGGCTCACCGTCTTCCTCGAGCACTGGCTCGGCTGAGCCGCCGGCGGTGCTATTGCCCGCCGGCCAGCTGTTGCGCGAAATAAGCGACCGTCTTGGTGTAGACCTGCGATGAATTCCATTGCAGCAAGACCTGGAAATTGGCGCTCCCTTCGCCCCACGGCTGACCGCGCTGCCAGCCGTAGCCTTTCAGATAATTGGCGGTCGACGCCAGCACGTCGGGCACGCTGCGGATGAGATCGCGGCGGCCGCTGCCGTCATAGTCGACGGCATATTTGATATAGGACGACGGCAGGAACTGAGTCTGGCCGATCTCGCCGGCCCAGGCGCCGCGCATGTCGGACGGCGCCATGTCGCCGCGATCGATGATTTGCAATGCCGCGATCAGCTCGCCGCGGAATTTGTCCGGCCGGCGGCAATCGTAAGCGAGCGCAGCCAGCGAGCGGACCGTCGGGAAGTGGCCGGAATTGGCGCCGAAATCCGTCTCCAGGCCCCAGATGGCAACGATGACCGCGCCGGGTACGCCGTATTGCTGCTCGATGCGGCTGAAGATCGGCGCGTAGCGCTGGAGGAGCTGTTGTCCGCGCGCGAGCCGCGGCGGCACCATGCGGCCGGCGAATTGATCGAAGCTCTGCCGAAACACACCTTGCGCATGGTCGCGCGCGATAATGGTCGGATCGTAAGTGAGCGCACCAAGCGCCGACTGGGTCGTGCGCTGCGAGATGCCTTGCGCGGCGGCCTCCTGCTTGACGCCTTGCAGCCAGGCGCCGAAATCGCCGCCGCACGGCGCCCCCGCGCCTGCGGGCGCCGCAAACGCGGCAAACCAGAGAATGATCGACGTCAATCTGAGCGGTCGCATGATCTGCCCTTCCTGCCGCCCGAAATGAATCAACCACGACTATGCAGCACGGAGGCGGGCGCTGCCAGCGTTATCGCTTAGCCGGCTCGTACGTATCGGCGTTATAAAGTTCGCGAAAAATCTTGGTCGAAATCAGGACGACCGCGATCGTGCTCAAGCCGCCGATCAGCACCGCGGGGATGGTGCCGAATAGCGTGGCGGCGCTGCCGGCGCGGAAATCGCCGAGCTGGTTCGACGTTATGGTGATCATCGAATTCACCGCATAGACGCGGCCGCGCATCTCGTCCGGTGTGCGGATCTGCACCATGGTCTGGCGGATCACGACGCTGATTGTGTCGGAGGCGCCGACCGCAACCATCGCGGCCATGGCGAGGACGAGGTTCGGCGCCAGTGCCAGCAAAATCGTTCCGACGCCGAAGACCGTGACTGCCGCGAACATAACGCGGCCGACATGGGCGGTGAGCGGCCAGCGCGCCAGCGTCAGCGACATCATGACGGCGCCGGCGGCAGGGGCCGCGCGCAGCAGCCCGAATCCGAGCGGCCCGGACAGGAAGATGTCGCGCGCGAAGATCGGCAATAGCGCCATGGCATTGCCGAACAGCACGGCAAACAGGTCGAGCAGCACGGCGCCGAGCAGAACCTTGTGGCGGCCGAGGAAGACTAGCCCGCTGAATATGGTCTTGAGATCGACCGGCGCGCGCACCGAGGTTTTCGGCTCGATTGCGAAGCCGAGCATGACAATGCCTGCGGAAAGCCACAGCGCCGCGCAGACGGCGAATACCAGTATCGGATTGAACGCGATCAACAGGCCGCCGATCGCGGGTCCGGCGACGACCGCGGTTTGCGAGGCCGAATTGGAGCCGGCGATCGCGCGCGGCAGAACGTCGGCGGGCACGATATTCGGCAACACCGATTGCAGACTGGGCTGCTCGAAGGCGCGCCCGGTGCCGACGATGAAGGCCATGGCGAGCAGGAGATTCGGCGTCAGCCGGCCGCTGGCGCTGGCCAGCGCGAGGACCGCGACCGCAAGCGCCTCGACGAGTTCCGCGATGAAGGTGACGATGCGCCGGTCGTAATGGTCGGCGACGTGGCCGGTGAGCAGGAAGAAACTCGCGACCGGGACGAATTGCACCAGCCCGATCAGCCCGAGGTAGAACGGGCTGCCGGTCAATTCGTACATTTGCCAGCCGACCGCGACGACCTGGACTTGGAGCGCGACCGAAGCCGCGACGCGCACATAGAGGAAGCGCGCGAAGGCGCGATGCCGCAGTAAACGGACGGGCGCGTGTTCGGCGGCGGACATGGGTGCGTGTCATATTCGGCTTCGCCGCGTTTGTCGCGTCTTACCGAACTAGACACCACTGTGGTCGTGCATCTCAGCCGCAGTCGGGCGGGTATTCGAAGCCGAGCCGGATCAGCAATTTATGGCCTTGCTCCGTAGCATTCGCAAAATCGTACACGCCCACCATCGCGATGACGGCAAGAATCGCGACTGCGGCGACGATGCTCGCCTTTTTGACTCTTGCCGCTACTAAGCGCTGCGGCGGCGGGACGGGTCCGTGCATAACCGATATTCGTCGGCCGAGAAGCAGTCCCGGTTCAACGCCTGCCCATCCTTGACAGCATAGGGTGGCGGTCCTAAATGGCCGCCTCGCCGCAAAGGCACAACTTTGCCGATTGGCGGGGCCGTAGCTCAGTTGGGAGAGCGCCTCGTTCGCAATGAGGAGGTCAGGGGTTCAACTCCCCTCGGCTCCACCAGCCTTCGCTCCAACCGTACCCGGGGCTTTTTGCGTCGGCTTGTTCGCGCCGCCACAAGCCGCTAATTTCCGACGGCCTTAAACACGAAAGCCATCCATGCGCGCATTTTTCCTGGTCGTCGATCTTGCCCTCCAGCTCTACATCTGGATCGTGATCGCGATGGCGATCTTCTCGTGGCTTGTCGCCTTCAATGTGGTGAACACGCGGAATCCCTTCGTCGCGATGATCGGCGATTTTCTCTATCGCATCACCGACCCGGTGCTGCGCCCGATCCGCAACATGATGCCAAATCTGGGCGGCATCGATATTTCGCCGGTCGTGTTGTTCCTGATCATTGTCTTCATCCGCTACGTGATCGCCCTCTACATCTTGCCGAACGTATTCTGAACCCCGTGACAGCCAACATTATTGACGGCAAGGCGATCGCGGCCGACTTGCGTGCTGCGGTGAAGGCCGAGACGCACCGGCTGACTGCCGCGCACGACTTGGTGCCGGGGCTGGCGGTCGTCCTCGTCGGCGATAACCCGGCGAGCAAATCATACGTCGCCAGCAAATCGCGCGCCGTGGTCGAAGTCGGCATGCGGCCGTTCGATCATAATCTGACCGCCGCCGCCGGCGAAGAGGAGTTGCTCGACCTCATCGAAAAGCTCAATGCCGATCCCGCCGTGAGCGGCATCCTGGTGCAGCTGCCGTTGCCGCCGCAGATCAATCCGGCACGCATTGTCGCCAGCATCGATCCGAATAAGGACGTCGACGGCTTTCACCCGCTCAATGCCGGACGGCTGATGACGGGCCTGCCGGCGCTGGTGCCGTGTACGCCGATCGCCTGCATCAAGCTGATCAAGACGGTGCATCCTTCGCTGCTCGGGCTCGACGTGCTGATGATCGGCCGCTCGCATATCGTCGGCAATCCGCTCTCACAGCTTATGCTCAACGAGAACGCCACCGTCACCGTCGCGCATACGCACACGCGCCATCTGCCCGATCTCTGCCAGCGCGCCGAGCTTTTGTGCGTGGCCATCGGCTGCGCCGAATTTATTCGCGGCGACTGGATCAAGCCGGGCGCGACCGTTATCGATGTCGGCATCAACCGCATCACCGCCGGCGGCAAATCGCGCATCGTCGGCGACGTGAATTTTGCCGAGGCCGTTAAAGTCGCCGGCGCCATCACGCCGGTGCCGGGCGGCGTCGGGCCGATGACGATCGTGTGCCTGCTGGTCAACACGCTGCGCGCAGCCTGCATGCAGGCCGGCTTGCCGGCGCCGGGAGTATGACCCCGACGCGTCATCACCGGGCTTGGCCCGGCAATCTCGATCGAATGGACGAGGCGTTTCAGTAGCCGGGACGCGCGTTCAGCTCTGCCAGCCGAACGCGACTTTATCGAGCACGCGGGTGCCGAATTTTTCCGACGAGCGCGCCACCGCCTTGCCGCCGAGCGCGCGGTAGAACTCCACCGCGTTCTCGTTTTCCGACAGCGCCCAGACGATAAGCGATTTCAGCGCGCTCTGCGCCAGATCGCGGCGCGCGGCGGTAAACAGCCGGCGCCCAAAGCCTAGCCCCTGGAATTCCGGCCGCAGGTAGAGCTCATAGATCTCGCCGTCGTAATAGAGGCTGCGCGCGCGGTTGCGTCCGTAATTGGCATAGCCGGCGACCTTGTCGCCGAACTGCAAGAGCGCGATGCGGCTGCCTTTGCGGATGGCGCTCTCCCACCACGCCGGGCCGCGGCGGTTGATGAGCTTTTCGAGCTCGGCGCCCGGGATGATGCCCTGATAGGCCGTCCGCCATGCCTCATCGTGGGCATCCGCAACCGCGCCGGCATCGTAGCCCTTGGCGCGGCGGATCTCGATTAGGACAGTGCTCATGATGCGATGCTCATGGCGGGCTTCGGCTTCATGCCGCGATCAAAGCAAGCGATTCTGCGGCCTTCAAGGGTTGCGATTCACCTTCGGTTAACGATGCGAATTATTAGCCGAATGGCGAGGGGCTGGCCATGATTGCGAACAGGAAAATGCGGGCGGATGACGCAATCCGGGCAGGCTGTTGCAGAAGCGACACGGTTCCCCGGTTTTTACGCCGGCGGCGCGCTGTGCGTCCCAGTTTGTGACAGGATGGGCTTCGGTGATCGCGTCCGGCGCCGCGCAACGCGCGCGGAATTCGGTTTCGTTTACACGCGCTCGGCTTCCTTGCGCCGCTCGTTGCGCTTGCGATCGTTCGGGTCCAGGAGCTTCTTGCGCAGCCGGATCGATTTCGGCGTCACCTCGACCAATTCGTCATCCTCGATATAGGCGAGCGCCTTTTCCAGCGTCATGCGGATCGGCGGCGTGAGCCTTATCGCCTCGTCCTTGGAATGCGTGCGGATGTTGGTCAGCTTCTTGCCCTTAAGCACGTTGACTTCGAGATCGTTGCCGCGGGTGTGCTCGCCGATGATCATGCCGCGATAGACCTTGCAGCCCGGTTCGATCATCATCGGTCCGCGGTCCTCCAGATTCCACATCGCATAAGCGACCGCATCGCCGTGGTCGGTCGACAGCAGCACGCCATTGCGCCGTCCGATGATCTCGCCGCGGTGCGGGCCGTAGGCGTGATACAGCCGGTTCATGACGGCGGTGCCGCGCGTGTCGGTGAGGAGTTCGCCGTTATAACCGATCAGTCCCCGCGTCGGCGCGTAGAAAATGAGCCGTACGCGCCCGCCGCCGGAGGGCCGCATCTCGACCATCTCGCCTTTGCGCTCGGCGAGTTTTTGCACGACGATGCCGGCGTGCTGCTCGTCGACGTCGACGACGACTTCCTCGATGGGTTCGAGCAATTCACCCGACGGCCCGTGCTGGAACAGCACTTTCGGCCGCGACACCGAAAGCTCGAAGCCCTCGCGCCGCATGGTCTCGATCAAAATGCCGAGCTGCAATTCGCCGCGGCCCGCGACCTCCATGGAATCTTTTTCCGTCGATTCGGAAATGCGCAACGCCACGTTACCCTCCGCTTCGCGCAGCAAGCGGTCGCGGATCACCCGGCTCTGTACCTTCTCGCCTTCGGTGCCGGCGAGCGGGGAATCATTGATACGGAATGTCATCGTCAATGTCGGCGGATCGATCGGCTGCGCCGGCAGCGGCTCGGACACTTCCGGGGCGCACAGTGTGTGCGACACGAACGCCTCCGGCAGTCCGGCAATGGCGACGATATCGCCGGCGAAGGCTTCCTCGATCGGCGTACGCTCCAGGCCGCGGAAGGCAAGCACTTTGGTGATGCGGCCTTCCTCGATCAATTCGCCGTTACGGTCGAGCACCTTCACCGGCTGATTGGGTTTGACCGAGCCCGAGAAGATGCGGCCGGTGACGACGCGGCCGAGATAGGGATTGGCTTCGAGGATCGTTCCCAGCATGCGGAACGGGCCGTCCTCGACCTGCGGCGGCGCGACGTGGCGGATGACGAGCTCGAACAGCGGCGCCATGCCGCGATCCTTGGGACCGGCGGCGTCGGACGCCATCCAGCCTTGCTTGGCCGAGCCGTACAGAATCGGGAAGTCGAGCTGCTCCTCGGTTGCGTCGAGCGCCGCGAACAGGTCGAACACCTCGTTGGCAACCTCGCTCGGCCGCGCGTCGGAGCGATCGACCTTATTGATGACGACGATCGGCTTCAGCCCGACCTTGAGCGCCTTGGTCACCACGAACTTGGTCTGCGGCAGCGGCCCCTCGGCGGCGTCGACCAGGACCAACACGCCGTCCACCATGCCGAGGATGCGCTCGACCTCGCCGCCGAAATCGGCGTGACCGGGCGTGTCGACGATGTTGATGCGGGTGTCCTGCCATAGGAGCGACGTCACCTTCGACAGGATGGTGATGCCGCGCTCGCGCTCAAGATCGTTGGAATCCATCGCGCGCTCGGCGACGCGCTGATTCTCGCGAAACGCGCCCGATTGCTGCAGCAGCCGGTCGACCAGCGTGGTCTTGCCGTGGTCGACGTGGGCAATGATGGCGATGTTGCGTAGATTCATGTGTGGCAGCGTTAAACCGTTACGGGCCCCGAGGGGCCCGCGACCGAGAGCGGTATATAGTCAGATTCGGCGCGGAAGCAATCGCAAGCGTGGCCCGGACGAGCAAAGCGAATTCCGGGGCCGCGGTGCCGTTCCAGGGTCATCATGGTCATTTTCGCTGCCGGGGAGCGCGCCGGATGGCGCGTGGTCGACCACAGCACGCGGTCGAGGAAGTTAAGCGGCCGCGGCCTTGCTGCCGGCGGGCGCGGCGGCGGTGGCGCCATGGTCGAGAATCGCGTGGCGGCGCGCCGCGATCGCGAAGCGCAACTGGTCGAGCGCGAAGGCGAACGACATGCGCACGGTCTCGTCGAATTCCTCGTGTTCGCTTTGATGGATGATCGCGATTACGAGATTATCGGCCTCGACCTGAAGGTGATCGACCGCCTCCAGTGTTTGCGCGGCATGAGCCTTGCGAACGAGGTCGAGCACGCGTTGCAAAAGCCGCAATCGCCGCGTGCGCGTATCGCTGCGCAGATAGCTCGCAAGGCCGGCGATTGCCGATCCGAATACCGGAAAGATCAGCATGCCGTAGAAAATATCGTCGCCGTATTTGTCGAAGAACGACTGCTGATTGTCGGAAAGATAGGCGAGTGAACCAGAATGCACGACGATGTCGGCGTCCTTGTCGGTTGACGGCGCCGCAATCTTGATCTCGCCCGGCACCGCCGCGGCGAGCGCTTGCCGCGACGTATAGATGACCTTCGCCACGGTGCCGGTCACGGAATCGCTGAATGTTCTGCGTGCGACGAGATATTCGCCGAAACTGAGACTCTTCAGATCGTCATCCGGCGTGGGCGGGTTGCCGCCGAAAGTGCCGGCGTCGATATCGACCGAGTCGAATGCCGGGTTGCGTTTGGCGATACCGTCAGCCTGATCGATTTCGATGAAATTCGGCGCTTTGCCATTCTGCGTGGCCGCCGCGGTCGCGCTGGAAATAGCCTGACCGGTCGCGGGGCCGGCAACGAACAGCACGTCGACCTGATTGTTCTTGATGGCGGCCGTGAGATTCTTCGGATCGATCTCCGACAACGTCACCTTGGCAAGTGGAACGCCATAATGGTTCAGCACGAGATCGAGCAGCTCGGTCGTCGCCTCGCTTCCGGTGACGATGCCGACCCGCTTGCCGGTGAGATCGGCTACCTTTCCGAAGCTATCGCTGCTGCCACTGTCGTCGCTGTCGTCGCTATCGTCGCTGTCGCTCCCCTTGCTGCTTTTGGCGACCTTCGCGACCTTCGCGCCCTTGGCACTCTTGCCGCTCTTGGCGCTTTTCGCACTCTTGGCAAGCGCGGCGCTCTTTCCTTTCTTCGCCGCAGGCGGCGCCGGGACGATCAGCGCCATCACGTTCTGCCGGAGAATGGCGACCACCGGCCAGTTGACCGAGTCATTGGCGGTGCTGGGCAGGATCGCAAAATCCGCCTGACCCTTGGTCATGGTATCGACGGTATCCTTCGACCCAAGGGTTTGGACGTATTGCAAATGAAGATTGTGGTGGCCCTTATTGATCGTATCGGACAGCGCCTGGACGAATTTGGCATCCGCCGGTCCGGCGGCGATCCGCATGTGGTCGGCCTGGGTGGTGAAATAGAAGGCCGCCCAAACCGTTGCGGCGAGAATGATGGTGCCAAGGACCGTGATGAGCCAGGTGTGGCGCAGGAACATCCTGACGCGATTGCGCACCATGTGTTCAAGCAACCCGATATTCATGCTCTTACCCGACGAGCCAGCGCCTGTTTTGCCGCCCCCGCCGAAAGTTCGGGAAAGCCAAAATCTCATGGCTAGCGGCGGGGGTGGCATGGTTAATCCTAACACGGGTCCGAGGCTTTGACTCCAGGGTACGACCGCGGGTTCAAGGACCAAACCGTCATATTGGTTAATCGCGGAAATCCACTTTCAATGCGACTTTGGGGCCCGACTTTGACGCCGGTTACGGCCGGAATCGGCCGCCCCGGCGGCGCAAGCTCCGGGAACTCGCCCGCCCGGGCGCTGTTTGCTAAGGAGGGGCTGGCCGCATTCTTGCAGCGACGGAGTTCTCACATGCCGCAGAAACTTTCCGGCGAGGCGCGCAAAAGCGCGCTCGGCGGGCTCAAGGGCTGGAGCGAGGTCACGGGCCGTGACGCCATCACCAAGAAATTCGTCTTTGCCGATTTCAATCAGGCGTTCGGCTTCATGACGCGCGCCGCCCTGGTCGCTGAAAAGCTCGACCACCATCCGGAATGGTTCAATGTCTACAAGACCGTCGAGGTGACGCTGTCGACACACGATGCCGGCGGCTTGACCGAGCTCGACGTCAAGCTCGCCGAGGCGATGGACAAGCTCGCGGGCTGAAGCCTAGCCCGTCCTGCCTTGCGAATGCCGTGTTTCGGAACCAACTTTACGGAATCAGTCGGTCCGGCTCATTGAGCGCGCGAGGAGCAAATGTTCGGGCAATATGCTGCAACCCTGCAGGATAGCTGGGATAATACTTGGCAGAGCGCCGAGGCGCTCGCGCGCAGCATGGCGTCCGGCGGGGAGGATGCGCGGCGCGAGTTCTGGCGCAAGTTGCAGCGGCTGGCGGCAAGCCTGCCGTTTGCCGAGGATCTGCTCACCGCGCATTATTGCGCGTTCGACCGCCAAACCCCGCTCTATGTGAAGGCCGCGGTGCTGGGCGCGCTCGCTTATTTTGCGCTGCCGGACGATTTGATCCCCGACTCCATTCCTGTGTTCGGTTACGCCGACGATGCCGCGGTGCTCGCCGCGGCCATGAAGCTGTTTTCCTCGCATATCAAGCCGGAGCATCGCGAGGCGGCGCGGCACATGCTGGCGCGCCTGCGCGCTTAGGCATCGTTACGGCCGCAGCACGACCTTCCCCATCACCTGGCGGCCGGCGATCGCTTTGAGCGCATTTGCGATGTCCGGCAACGGATAGACCGCGTGCACATGGGCGCTGAGCTTGCCCTGCGCGCACCAAT
>Ga0182024_10008107_pt1 | contig 22346 bp, 20 predicted proteins | sample P32metaG_FD_120480 | JGI IMG/M metagenome (GOLD analysis project Ga0182024, IMG submission 120480) | Permafrost microbial communities from Stordalen Mire, Sweden - P3-2 metaG (Illumina Assembly) | ecosystem: Environmental > Terrestrial > Soil > Wetlands > Permafrost | place: Sweden: Stordalen... | reverse complement strand
GATGCGTACGTTAACCTCATGGAGCGAGCGATCCAGGCGGGCAAAAGTCAGGCTGATTTCGCATGCCTGTTCGAGATTCTGTCCGACGCCACGAGCAAGCCAATCTGATATTTTGGTCGCTCACGCTAGAATCGTGAAGAACGATATGCCCACTTACTGCTTTCCCAGGTGGGCTCCGTCCTTCTCGTTTTCGGTGCAAAAGCTTTCAAAGATGTCGGAGTCGGCCAGTAGATCGTGGGGAACTTTAATGGTGAACGGCCTGGTATACATCTGCGGATCGTCGAAGGTCGTTTCTATGTCGAGGTGTCCGAAGTCGCGGCGGTGGTAGCGTTCGGTGACGCGCAACGCGTCGCTGTGCGGGTGGCCCATGAGATCCAACGCGGTTTTATCGTTGAAGCCGGCGGCCTCCACCACTAGCGTGTCGCCCTCCCAATGGCCCACGGAATATCCCAGGTAGGCCGGATAGTCGAACTCTTTGGGAAGCGAGCGGCCATCGGTGTAGACTTGGCGGTGCGTGTTACCGACTTCGTACAAGAAAGCGGTGAGCCGCGGCGACTGCACGATCTTAATCGGTTCAGAGAGGAGATCGGGAAGCGGTATGCCAGCGATGTCGGAGCAAACCTTCGACGGATCGGTTTCGGCGACGCGGTGGCGCATCAATTTCGAGGCTTCGGGGCGCAGGGGTGAGTCCTGCGGTTTGAAGTCCAGCAGGATATTGAAAGCGTACTTGTGTTGGGTGCCGATCTCCATTCCGAGCGCGTCCGTCTTAATGGATTCCTCGATGGCCGCGCCATATAGCCGCTTCATTTCCGCGACGGTGGTAATTTCGTGCATCCAGACGCCGGAGAGATCCGGCTTGCCGTCGGCGGTGCGCGGCACAGGCGCGGTCAGGTTGGGCTTGCCGTCGGCCAGGCGGGGCGTCCCGGGCGTCTGAAAATTCAACCACTGCGCGTACGCGCCCGCGGAGAGGAACGTGAGTAAGATGAGCAGGCGGCGATATGGCATCCGAAACCTCCAGGACTTCAATGCTACGTTAGCCGATGAGGGGACGCAAGGAAAACGAGGGACTGCGCCGGTTGTAACGCCGGCGATCTTGTCGCCGGTACGGGCCCCATAATGAAAGAGTCGCGATGACACCCACAAACCAGCCATCCATTGAGAGCCGCGCCGCGCGTACGATTCGAGAGGTTTTCGCTTCGGGCCGGCCGCTGGTGTACATTCGCACTACCGAGGAACAGCGCGTGGCGCGCTTGTTGTGTGGCATGGGCCTGCCGGTTTGGACCTGGTGCCTTACCGAAGGGATGCGTCGCAACGACGCGCCCGCCGAGGCCGCGGCTCAGGAGGCAACCCAGGAGCCGCGCGCGGCTTTGGATTTCATCATCGCCCACCAGGACGAAGCGATCTTTCACCTGAAGGACTTTCATGAGCCGCTGCGCGACTCGGCCGAGGTCCGGCGGCGGTTACGGGACGTCTACCAGGGATGTCTGCAGCGTCGCAAGTTCGTGGTCATTACTTCCCCGGTGCGCTTCATCCCCGAAGAGGTGGAGCGCAGCGTAGCGTTTCTCGAATTGCGGCCGCCGGAACAGGTCGAGTTGATGGAGTTTCTGCGGGAAAGCCTCGGCGGGGATGTGGAGGAATCCGCTCTCGAACAGGCGGCAGCGGCCCTCCAGGGGTTAACGCTCGATGAAGCGGGATACGCGATTCAGAGAGCTTTCGCGGCTGGACACAAGCTGGGCATCGATGCGCTACCGGCGCTCCTCGAAGAGAAGAAGATGCTGGTGAACCGCAGCGGGTTCATCGAGTTCATCGCCACGAGCACGGGCCTGGGTGAGGTCGGCGGCCTCGAAGGCCTCAAAAAGTGGCTGAAGGAGCGGCGCCAGTTGTTCCAGATGCGGGATAAGCTCAGCACTGAAATTGTGCCCAAGGGCGTACTGATTATGGGGATACCAGGCTGCGGCAAGAGTCTTTCGGTGAAAGCCATCGCCTCGTATCTGCAGCTTCCACTGTACCGGCTGGACATGATCGAAATCTTTTCCGGCCGCCATGGCAAGCCCGAAGGCGTGTTCGTGGAGGCCTGCCACATGATGGAAGACATGGCGCCCGCCGTGCTCTGGTTTGACGAGATCGAGATGGGCATCACCTCGACCGAAACGAGCGGGGAACAGGGCCGCATCTTCGCATTCTTCCTGACTTGGATGCAGGAGAAAACGCGCGGTCTTTTCGTGGCTGCCACCGCCAACCGGATCGATCTGCTTCCCGCCGAGATGATTCGCAAAGGCCGCTTCGACGAGGTGTTTTTTGTAGACATGCCGGTACCGCAGGAGCAACTGCAGATCTTTGAGATCCACCTGAACCGGCGCGGAGTGGACGCCGGACGATTGGACCTGGCACAGTTGCTCCAATTCACGACTGGCTGGACTGGCGCGGAGATCGAGCAATGCGTCATCTCGGCGATCACCAGGGCACGGATCGAGGAGCGAGAAGTGACCCAGCAGGATCTTATTGAAATCGCGGCCAAGCTGGTACCGTTATCGCGAACGATGAAGGAGCAAATCGCCCACATTCGCAGTTGGGCGTTCGAGCGCGCGATACGGGCATCGCCAGTGCAGCGGCCGTGACAGTCATCACAGATGGTGAGGATGGCATTCGGGTGGCCATCCATTGCGGCTCTCCAAAACCGCTAATCGTAGCGGCTTTGGCACCCAGGATCAGTAAGTTACAGGCGAAAACCGCTAGGGCTGGCGGTTTTGATGTGGACTCACGCCATGTTTGAGGCGCTTTTTACTGATGCGGAAGTGAGTCGGCAACCGCTATCCTCGGTCGCGCCGAGACAGTTTGGTCTCGCTCAAGCAACGGGAACTATTTAGGACTTCAGTCTGTCAAACTGATAGTCGCAGATGAAGCGTCAATGTTTGTGGATGGCCGCTCTGCTCATAGGCATTTTACACGCCGACGAATACCTGACGGATACAACTAAACCTAAGGACGCCGACCCATTTTTTCGAATTCATCGGATTTTCAAATGGGGATTTAAGTGGGGTTTTATCGACGCAAATGGCAAAGCCGTGATTGCGCCTCAGTTCGCCGACGAAGGCTACTTCTTTAACGGATTGGCGCGGGTCGTGATTGAGGGACATACTGGCTTCGTAAATGTGTCCGGTCAATATGTGGTCCAGCCGCACTATCAGAACGCGGGCGACTTCCGCGAGGGTTTGGCGCCGGTGCGCGTTGGTGTGAAGTGGGGATATATCGACCAAAAGGACAACGTTCTGATTTCCCCTGCATTCCAGGGAGCTGCGTCCTTTCGGGAGGGTTTGGCGCGGGTGGAAATCTGGGACAAACTTCGGTGCGCACGGGGTCCTGAATACACTAAAGACACCGCGCCCGATTACGTCTATGGCATCCAGTCCGATATTATTCACGGCATTAACAACACCTGTTTCGCGGTCGACTCGAAGGTCGGATACATAGATAAATCTGGGCACCACGCCATACCATTCCGTTACTTCGAGGCGCATGACTTCTTTTACGGACTCGCCGCCGTTCGAATGAGCCCGACGGGTCGGTATGGATTCATCGACCGGGAGGGAAAATTGGTAATCGATTTTCAGTTCGATGAGGTCGGCGACTTTGTGGAAGGTGTTGCTTGGGTTCGGGTAGGCCGAAGCACGGTGAATGGCATAAGGGATCCTGGCCGCTGCGGGTATATCGACCATTCCGGCAGGTTCATCATTAAGGCGCAATTCGCTGAGGTGGGCAACTTTTCCGAGGGGCTCGCGCCAGTGTCGTTTTGGGATCGCAGGGGAAGAGGCTTTGTCGACCGTTCGGGCCGGCTCGCTATTCCGGTGCGCTACATCTGGGCTGAAGGGTTTTCTGAGGGGCTGGCTAAAGCGTGCGAAGAAGTGTCCTCAACTTCGTGGACCTGCTTCTATATCGATCATTCGGGTAGCACAGTTATCAGTTCCTTCCAAGCGGCGGGACCTTTCTCGGGTGGTTTGGCGATTGCACGGCAGAGAGACGGCGAGAAGTACGTGTACATCGACAAAATGGGGCGCGTGATTGCATCGACGGAGGTGGAAGCTACTCAAACCGGCCCGCCCCCCACACAATAACATTCCAGCTTTCTTCTACTGCGATAAGATGAAGTGGAAACGGCGAGGCGACTACGGTGCAGCCAATACAATTGATTGTCAAGGATCCGGAAATCCTTGGGGGGACTCCAGTCTTCCGTGGCACCCGCGTCCCTTTTCAGGCGTTACTAGATTACCTCGAAGGCGGACAGACTCTTGACGAGTTCTTGGATGATTTTCCGACAGTAACGAAGGACGAGGCGGTCGCCGCACTCGAACTGGCGAAATCACTCCTTGTCGATCAGTTGAGATGAGGGTGCTGCTGGACGAGTGTATTCCACGCAAGCTCAAGAACGAAATCCCCGACCATGACTGCCAAACCGTGCCCGAAGCAGGCTTGGCTGGATTAAAGAATGGACTCCTGCTGTCGCGAGCCGAAGCCGCCAGGTTCGATCTCTTCCTTACGCTGGATAAGGGTGTTCAGTACCAGCAGAATTTGCGCGGCCGCAGCATCGCGATTTTGATCGTCCGCGCCAGATCGAACCGCTTGGTAGACCTGTTGCCGCACCTGGAAATTTGCCGATCGATCATGAGATCTATCCAGCCTGGCGAAGTAGTTCGGGTCGGCGATTAGAGATCACCTTACAGGTTCGCCAGCATCGCCCGCGGCTTGTATGGCTCCGCCAGCGCTTTCAGTTCCTCATCGTCCAGCTTGATCTTCAACGCCGCCATGGCATCGTCCAGGTAGGCAAGCTTCGTGGCGCCCACAATCGGCGCGGTGATGCCCGGCTGCTGCAAGACCCACGCCAGCGCCACCTGCGCGTTGTTCACACCGCGTTTCCGCGCTATCTCGCTTACGCGGTCGACAATGGCGAAGTCCGCTTCATGGTAATACTGCCAGCGGGAAAACTCGTCGGTCTTGGCGCGCACTGTCTCGCCCAGGTCTTCCTTGCGGCGGTTGCCGGTCACGAAGCCTCGCGCCAGCGGGCTGAAAGGAATTACGCCGATCCCTTCTGCGCGGCATAGCGGCAGCATCTCGCGCTCTTCCTCACGGTAGACCACGTTGTAGTAATTCTGCATCGTGCCGAAGCGCGCCACGCCCATGCGGTCGGCGGTGTAGAGCATCCTGGCGAGCTGCCAGGCGTACATGGAAGACGCTCCGGTGTAGAGCGCTTTGCCAGCGCGCACCACGTCATCGAGCGCGCGCAGCGTTTCCTCCACCGGGGTTTGCGCATCGAAGCGGTGGATCTGATACAAGTCGACGTAATCCGTTCCGAGCCGCCGCAAGCTGTCGTCGATGGAATGCATAATGTGCTTGCGCGAGAGACCCTTGTGATTGGGGTCGCTGCTCATGGGCATGTAGACCTTCGTAGCGATCACGATGCGGTCGCGGCCTGGGCCGAAATCCTTCAGCGCGCGGCCCAGCACCTCCTCGCTGGCGCCGTTCGAATACATGTCGGCGGTATCGAAAAAATTGAAGCCTAGCTCGATGGCGCGCTGGATGAAGGGGCGGGCGGCATCTTCGTCCAGAATCCAGGGACGCCACGTGCTGGAGCCGTAGCTCATTGCGCCCAGGCACAGGCGGGAAACCTTCAGGCCGGTTTTGCCGAGGTTGACATAATCCATATTGTGGTTGGTGGAATTCTCAGTATGCCATGCGCCCGCCGGGTTGCGGTATGAATAGATGGATACATGAAGAGCGCCGATTCCGCTACGCCGCGCCTGCTGATTGCCGACGATCAACCCGATGTTCTGGAGGCGCTGCGGTTCCTGGCGAAGGGCGAAGGATATCAGACCGAGGGCGTGCAGTCGCCGGCGGCCGTGCTGGACGCGGTGGAGAACCGGGATTTCGACGCCATCGTGATGGACCTGAATTACACGCGGGACACCACCTCGGGCCAGGAAGGCCTGGATCTGCTGACGCGCATCCACGGCATGGATTCGACGCTGCCCATCATCGTGATGACGGCCTGGGGCTCGGTGGAGCTTGCGGTGGAAGCGATGCGCCGCGGGGCGCGCGATTTCATTCAGAAGCCCTGGGACAACGCGCGCGTTTCGGCCATTCTGAAAACGCAGATCGAGCTGGGGCGGGCATTGCGCACGGGCCAGCGGCTGGAAGCCGAGAACCAGACGCTGCGCGCGGAGCGGTTCCCGCAACTGGTGGCGCAATCGGCGGCCATGCGTCCGGTGCTGGATGTGATTTCGCGCGTGGGGCCGTCTGACGCCAATGTGCTGATCACCGGCGAAAACGGCACCGGCAAGGGGTTGGTGGCGCAAACGCTGCACTCGGCTTCGCTGCGCGCCGGGCGTCCGCTGGTCACGGTGAACACGGGCGGCCTGGCCGAAGGCATTTTCGAGAGCGAACTGTTCGGCCACGTGAAGGGGGCGTTCACAGACGCCAAAGTGGACCGCGTGGGACGTTTCGAAATGGCCGACAGCGGCACTTTGTTCCTGGACGAGATTGCCAATATCTCGCAAAACCTGCAGGCCAAGCTGCTGCGAACCATCGAGACGGGCGAGTTCGAGCGGGTCGGATCGTCGAAGCCGCGCAAGGTGGATGTGCGGGTGTTCTCCGCCACCAACGCCGATCTGGGGGTGGAGGTCAGCGAGGGCCGCTTCCGGCAGGATCTGCAATTCCGCTTGAACACCATCGAGATTCGGCTGCCGCCGCTGCGCGACCGGCGCGAGGACATTCCGCTCTTGGCGGCGCACTTTCTGCGGCAGCACGAGGCGCATTACCGCAAGCAATCGATGGAATTCGATGAGAGCGCCGTCAAAGCGTTACTGGCGCATACCTGGCCGGGGAACGTGCGCGAGTTGGATCACGCCGTGGAGCGCGCGGTGCTAATGGCTCAAGCGGAGACGATCCGCGCCGCGGACCTGGGCTTGCGGTCCGGCCGCGAGGGCGCTCCGCGGATGGAGGACATGAGCCTGGAAGAAGTGGAGGCGTTGCTCATCAAGAAGGCGCTGGCGCGGTTTCACGGCAATGTCAGCCACGCGGCTAACGCTTTGGGCCTGAGCCGCAGCGCCCTCTATCGCCGCCTGCAAAGATATGGGTTGTGATCGTGGCGCAAAGCAAGAGGACCCGCATCAGCTACGAAGGCCGCGTGGTGCTGTTGGCCTTGCTGGCGGGTCTGCCCGGGTCCGCGGTGGCGTTGGCGTTTCTGTGGGGCAGCGACCACCCGTCGCGCCTGCAGTGGACCCTCACCGTCGTCATCGTGCTGGCTTGGCTGGGCTTCACCATGGCGCTGCGCGACCGCGTGGTTTTTCCCCTGCAGACTTTGTCCAACCTGCTGGCCGCCCTGCGCGAGGGGGATTTTTCGGTGCGGGGCCGTTCGCCGCGCCCCGACGACGCCCTGGGCGAAGTCATGCGCGAGGTGAACACCCTGGGCAGCACCTTGCGCGAGCAGCGCCTGGGGGCCATGGAGGCCACCACCTTACTGCAAACGGTGATGAAGGAAATCGATGTAGCCATTTTCGCCTTCGACGAGCGGCGGCGTTTGCGGCTGGTGAATCACACCGGAGAGAAACTGCTGGCCGCGCCCTCGGAGCGTCTGCTGGGGCAGGGCGCGGCCGAACTGGGCCTGGCAGGGTGTCTCGAGGGCCCATCGCAGACCACCTTCCAGGGAGTTTTTCCGGGCGGCGCCGGCCGCTGGGGCCTGCGGCGCACACGCATACGCGAGCGCGGGATGCCCTTGGAACTGGTGGTGATTTCGGACCTCACGCAAGCGCTGAGTGAGCAGGAATTGCAGGCCTGGCAGCGGCTGGTGCGGGTGCTCGGCCACGAATTGAACAACTCGCTGGCCCCCATCAAATCCATCGCCGGGACCATGGAAAGCCTGCTCGGGCGGGAAACGCTGCCGGACGATTGGCGCGAAGATATGCGGCGGGGCCTGCATGTGATCACATCGCGGTCGGAAAGTTTGAGCCGGTTCATCGGCGCCTACGCGCGCCTCGCGAAGTTGCCGCGTCCGCAGTTCCAGCCGCTCGATCTGGCGGCCCTGGTGGAACGCGCCGCGAGCCTGGAAACGCGGGTGCCGGTGCGCGTGGAGGCAGGGCCGGCAGTGACCGTGCATGGCGATCCCGATCAGTTGGAACAGGTACTCATCAACCTGCTGCGCAACGCCGCAGATGCTTCTGTGCCCTCGGGAAGCGCCGTGCGCGCGGGTTGGCGGCGCGATGGCGCCATGGTGGAAATTTGGGTGGAAGACGAGGGGCCGGGACTGTCGTCGACCGCCAACCTATTTGTTCCGTTCTTCACCACCAAGCCTGGGGGGTCGGGAATCGGGCTGGTTCTGAGCCGGCAAATTGCTGAGGGGCACGCTGGAGCGCTTTCGCTCGATAACCGAACGAAAGGGAGTGGCTGCGTGGCGCGGCTGAGGCTGCCGGCATAACACGTTGGCGCCTCACCGGCGGCGAAGACCGCCGGCGTTACTTGCCCACCATGTGCTTGGGCGACGTGTCGTTTTCGTTGCAGATGAATTCGATCAGTTCCGTGTCCGGCATGATGCGCTGTTCCAATCTAACCGTGAATGGCTTGGTATAAGCCTTCGGGTCGTCGATGGTGACATCCACTTCAAGATGCCCGTAATCCGGCCGCCGGTACCGCTCGGTCAGTTTGGCGGCATCGGTCTGCGGGCTGCCGTTGATGTCCAGCCAGCCCCCGTCTCGAAGCCCGGTGGTCTCCACCGCCAGCGTGTCGCCCTCCCATTTTCCAATCGAGTAGCCGTACCACCAGGGCTGCACGTCATCGTTGCGGGGCAGGGGCCGTCCATCCGTGAAGATCTGCCGGATCCCGCCGTTGGCCTCGTACAGGATCACGATCACGCCAGGGGTCTGAATGATCTTGCGCGGCTGTGGGTGCGTGTGGAATTGCATGAGGCCCATGGGGAGGCAGTGCGCGTCGGGATTGTCTTTGTCGTTTTCCGCCATGCGGCTCTTCAAGAGGGCGGCGGCCCAGGGTTGCAGCGGCAGACCGCCCTTCATGCCTGCACCAATGTCGCGAAACGTGGCGACTGCAATCGAGCCGTCGGGGAGCACGTTGCCGGCCTGCCCGCCGCCCCGAATGTTCTGCCAGATTCCGGAGAGATCCGGCTTGCCATCGGCGGTCTTGGGCGCGGGGCCTTCCAGGTTCGGCTTTCCGTCGGGAATCCGGGGGACTCCGGCTGTGGGATAAGACGGCCACTGGGCCGGGAGAGTTGCCGGCATGGCGGCGAGGACCGCGACCGCAACCGCAACTGGAGTAGCTAGTATCTTCATGTCAGGTGTTTCCCAGAATGGTGCTTTAACAGCTTACCTCCAGAGCGTGCTGCGGAGGGCAACCCCCCTGAGGATTGCAACCAGACACAGGCCGGCGACAAGATCGCCAGCGTTACGTAGCGCCGGCGGTCTTCGCCGCCGGTGGGGTGCCTGCTGGAATTGGAATGTCCAAACTCCAGACACAGGCAGGAATGCCTGTGCTACGCAGATCTATCCCCCAGTACTGGCGCTAACCTTCGACAACTTTCCCCGGCACCCTGACGTGATCTGTAATCGAGAGGACCGCATGACCGACGAACACACTGCGCTATCGCCCGCAGAACCCGAGTCCATCGAGGAGACGGGGCTCTCGGCCACCACTCTCGAACAACTAATTGTGAAGGTCCTGTACTTTCGGGGAGAAATTTACGGGCAGGATCTCTCCGTGGCCATGGGCCTGAAGTACAGCGTGATCCATGAGCTGGTAGAAATGCTCAAGCTGCAGCATCAGGTCACGGTGAAGCGGTCGCTGGGGATGGGTAACGTGGCGGCCGTACTAACGCTCACGGAGGCAGGACGTAACCGTGCCCGCGAATACCTGGAGGCCAACCAATACGCCGGTCCAGCCCCGGTATCGCTCGATCAATACGCGGCCATGGTGCGGCGTCAAAAGCACCGCGAAGGATGGCTCACCAAGGAATCGCTGGCGCAGGCATTGCGCGGCATGGTGGTGACCGAGCGGCTCATGGCGCAAGTGGGTCCGGCGGTCAGCTCTGCTAACTCTTTCCTGATTTACGGCCAGCCGGGCGACGGAAAAAGTTTTCTGGTGGAGTCGCTGGGTAACCTGGAGGCGTCCCCCATCTATCTGCCGTATGCCATCGAGTGCCAGGGAAACATCGTCCAGGTGTTTGACCCGATCTATCACAAGGCACTCGAGACAGAAACACCCGAACCGTCGGTGCTCTCGGTTTCGATGGCGGCCAGCCACGACCGGCGCTGGATCCTATGCAAGCGTCCGTTCATCGTCAGCGGCGGAGAACTTTCGCTGGACATGCTGGACCTGCGGTTCAACGCAGCGTCGAAGATCTATGAAGCGCCGTTCCAATTGAAGGCCAATAACGGCATCTACCTGGTGGACGATTTCGGGCGCCAGAAGGCCGCGCCGGCCGAAGTCCTGAACCGGTGGATTGTGCCCATGGAGAGGCGCGTAGACTATTTGAGCTTTTTGACGGGCGGCAAGATGACGGTCCCGTTCGAGACGTTCCTGGTGTTCTCCACCAACTTGAACCCCACGGACCTGGGCGATGACGCATTCCTGCGGCGCATTCAATATAAGCTGTTGTTGCGCAGCCCGGGGAGGCGCGAATTCCAATATATCTTCGAGCGATTCTGCGAGCATAAGCGGATCACTTGTCCTCCGGGATTGGTCACCCGGTTTGTCGACAGGCATTACCGTGAGACTGGCCGGAAATTCCGGCGCTGCCATCCGCGCGATGTCCTTACGCACGCGCTGAACCTCATTCATTTCGAGAAGCTCCCGTATGAATTGAACGACGAGCTCATGAACCGCGCTTTCGAAAGCTGCTTCGTGCAGGATCGGCAGGATGAAATCGAGGATGAGTCAGGACTGGTGGGGATGCCGCCCGCGTCTTGCGATCAATACTGGAACGAGAAGCTGGCGCGTATTCCCACGCTGTTTGGCAAGCTGGTGTTCCTGTCTTTCTACTGGCAGCCGGAAGCCGCGGCCTATGAGGACGCCGAAAGCACAGGCCGCTATGGCGGGCCAGAGACGGCACACAGGCTGGCAAAACTGCATGCGGAATGCTTTGCCGGCTGGTTGAACCTGGGGCTGGATCAGCAGACTGCGGACTTGACCCGCTATCGCGCCTCCGCGGAGGGAGCCGCACTCAACCTGAACTCCGCCGCACTGGCACGCCTGGCGCCGGCCGACACCAAAAAGGAACAGCTGGCCGTCTTCACCGAATACATGGGTTTGCTGCTCAGCAAGCGTCCCGCTGAAGCGCCGCCGCAAACGATGACGGCGTTACAGCAAGCCTGAGAACGCGGGCTCATCAAAACCCAGAACCACTTCGCGTCCTTTCACCAGGATGGGGCGCTTGATCAGGTTGGGATTCTCGGACATGAGCTGTAGGGCTTCGGGTCGCGGCGGCGGGTGGTCCTTCATCCCGCGCTCGCGGTACAGCTCATTGCGGGAGTTCAAGAACATCCGGTAGTCGCGGCCGCCGATAAGCTGGTCGAGCTCAGCCACCGAGAGGCCGCGGCTCAGGTCCACTTCTTCGAACCGGGCTCCCTTTTCGCGAAGCAAACTCTTCGCTTTACGGCAGGAGGTTCAGGTGGGTTTGAGGTAGAGCTTCAAGGTTTGTCCCCTTCGGAATCGGGCTTGGGGGCGGCTGGCTCACCGGCGGAAGGAGCGGCGCGCTCCACCACAATTTCGAATTTGGCTACCAGAGTAGCGATCGCGCCCACGGCCGCCAGCACGGGTGCAGCGATGACCCCGATGGTGGCGACGGTGAGGGGAATCTCCAGGAACGTGTGGCCGTGCTCATCGCGCACGATGATGCGGCGGACATTGCCCTCATGGATCAATTTGCGGATCTGGTCGGCTAGATCCTTGCCAGTTACCTTGATCTTCTCGTAGATTTGCCCGAGGTCGTCCATATGGGGAGTGTAGCGCGCCGCCCGTTACTTGTCCTTGGGCGCGAGATTAAACGGTCCGTGCTCGATGGCATCGGCCTGCTGCCGATAGGCCCGGCCGTCGCCATACGGCAAGAACGCCGCGTATTGCGAATGCGCGAATGCCAATCGCCGCGCATGCTTGATCGGGCAGAAGTGCCGCTCCGTGCGCGCCGCAATCTCGGTAACCATCGCGAGCAACCCATTGACATAGGAGCAATATACGCACCCCACCTTCTCGATGGTGTTCAGATAACGTAGCCGTCCCCGGTCAAATATCAGGTAATCCTGCCTCCGCAGCTTGGGAATACCGTAAACCGGAAAACAAACCGCCTGATAGATCGCCACCGCGGCATCCAGCAACAAAAACGGAAGCACGCACGCGTAAATCAGCGGTGACGACACAATCACCAGCAGTCGCGTAGTCCGTATGTGTTTCCAACTGGACTTCTTAAACTGACGGTGGTCGGTGTTTTCCATGACCGATAGTAACAGACAAGCACTTTTTCGAATGAACGCTCCAGCATTCAGAAGTACGCATGTCAGAAACTGGAACTCTTGGATAAAATCGATGTTGCCGTTCCCGAAACCTGGAGGTTTCCCAAAATGAAACGACAAAGGCCCAAGCGGATGCCGCTGTTTTTCGCGGCAGTTGTTGTCGCGATATTCGCAACCCAATCCGTGCAGGCGGAGTTGCAAGAGAAGACTAAGAAGGTGGGCGCTACCACCGTCCGGTATAAGATCGTTCTTCCCAACGGATACGATCCGGCGAAGACTTATCCAGCTATCCTGGCCTTCGGCGGAGGTCCGCAAACAATGAACACGGTTGACAATGTTCTCAACCGCAACTTCCGCGCAGAGGCTGAAAAACGCGGCTACATCGTGGTCGCTCCCGCCGCGCCAGACGATCAGTTGTTCTTCGAGGAAGGGGCTCGCATTTTCCCTGAGTTTCTCAAAATGATCCTGGCGGATTACAAAATACAGGACAATAAGTTCCATATCGCCGGACCGTCCAATGGTGGAATCGCCGCGTTCCACGTCGCGGCCTCGAATCCTCAGTACTTTTTGTCCGTTACCGCATTCCCCGGATATATGTGGGAGCCCAGCATGGCCAAACTCCAGGCTATTTCGAAGATGTGCGTTTTCATGTATGTCGGTGAGAATGACGAATACATGTGGCACGCAGAGATGAAGAAGGAAGCAGAAGTGCTGCGCTCTAAGGGGACGGTCGCCCGCTATACCGTCGAGGAGGGCCAGCCACACCGGCTGGATACGCTGGCAGGGGCCAATGCCGTGCGCTTGTTCGACGGATTTGAGGAAACCAAGAAGGGTTGCAGTAAGTAAGGATGCATCGGCTGAGGGGCTGGCGGCGTGATAGCTCCAAAAACAACGCGCTGTTCGGCGTGATACGGAGGACGGCGCTTGTTCCTCACCTGAACCGATGGGAGTGCCGCATCAGATGTTCGGTAGGAGATCGAAGTACTCGTCGTCTTCGTTCTTTCCGCCCTCACCTTCGCCCACTTGCTTCTCGGATTCCATGAATTCGATACGCTCGATCCATTTGACCATTTTGTAACCGAGCTGGTTTTCCACGCGCAATCGAAGTGGGGCTCCATACACTTCGGTGAGCGGCTTGCCATTCATTTCGGAGGCAAGAAGGCATTCAGGCTTCAGCACATTTTCGAGCAGTTGGGTGTCGTAGTAGAAACCGCCATAGAGCGACTCGCCGAATGAGAAGAACGCGACGACCTTGGCTGTCGACTTTGGCCGAACAAGTTCGATGAGCGTCCTCATCGGAATACCGCCCCACTTTGCAATGCCTGTCCAGCCCTGGATACAGTGATGCATGGTGATGTATTCGGTTCGACCGAGCCTCTCGATATCGGCAAGGGAAAGCTCGATTGGGTTTTCGACCAGACCATCAACCTTCAGCTTGTACTCGCGAAAGCCCTGTTGGGCGAGTTCCTTCCAATCACTTCGCTCAGGCAACTTGCCGTTTGGCCAGAAGTGCGGCGAGATGTCCCGCTCGGTGTAATGCTCGGCCGGAGCGAGCCGGTTGAGGGTCATGAGCTGCATCGGATAGGTGACGAACTTTTGCGCGTGTTGCAGCACGCGGGGATGCCTCCACGAAACGTAGTGCGCCGCGGTCCATGAGAGAACCACCACTCCCATGCCCACCAAACCCCAGATCATGCCCAATGGACTGTCATTATCGGTCCCCATCACAACGTGGTTCATGTTGCGAGCAAAACCCGTCGTCACCACTAAAGTCACGTGTACGAGGATGAATGCCAAAAAACTGAGCATCGTCACGAAATGAATAGAGCGCGCAGACTGTCTGCCGCCGAAGGCGCGCGCATACCAAGGGAAGTGATTCACTACGGCCGGTGACATGGCGATACCGGTCAGGATGGCCAGGGGACCGAGCACAAAGACCACGCTGAAGTAGGCGATCTGCTGTAGCGGGTTGTAGACATAAAATCCGTTTGGCTCGGGAGGCAAGTGAAAGGTCGCGTAGTAAACCCAGTTATTCCAGGCTTGGGCGATTACAAGTCCCGAGGTCGGCACTAACCGTTTCCACTGCGCCGTTGCAACGAGCATGGTCACGAAGACTATGCCAGTAATGATGAAGCCATGGACGTTAATGAAATGCCATGAGCGTGCAATCCCGACGGTATGGCGATAGCCCGGCGTGGCGACCAGGGGCGAGATATATCGGGCATCGTCTTTCGCAGTCCAGAGTTGGTCACGAGGAACCTTGAGCGGCGTGAACCGAATCCATTCGCTGCCCGGAGTGCAGTCGTTATTGAAGTAGAGGCGAGGATGATCCACCAGAATTGAGAGTCCGCTACGGATCAACATCATGAGGAAAAGAAAGTTGAAGAAATGGCTGTAGCGCACCCATAAGGGGAAACCGTGCGGCCCCTGGAAGTTGCTTGGATACATCTGTGGAACGCTTGGGATTGGGGGAAGCCCCACAAAAGCAAGCTCAATCCATGCTGCACTGACCGCCAATAGAACGAACACGCCAACGGCAATCAGAACCGAAGGCCGGATCCAGACTCGGAACCGACGATCCGGCGGATGGTGAACGGCAGCATGCGCCGCGTCGAAGGAGATCATCTGGCAACCTCTAACACCTTCACGGTTTGCAGGCGCAGGCTCCGCCCAAAGTCATCGCACGAGCCCAATAGCAAATCTAGCTCTATGCTACCCCGCCAAATCCTTATGAAGCGAGTCGACCAACTCGATCCCAATCGGTTTCGCCATCGCGACTCACTGTCGGCGCTCAATCCATTCTTGATTCGCAGGTTACGTCGCTTCGTCCGGATTACTACCGTGCTGGCGAATCTGCCTCCCAACCGAAGGCCATAGCATTTCTGATAACCTAGCGGCATAAGACCGCGCAACGATAGTATCCGCGTACGCTTGTTTCGCAGCGGCAGGCGAGCCCAGGCGGCTCGCGACGGTCAGCTCTCCGGGAGAGCCCTGCTGGTTCTCTTGCTGGTGTGCCTGACGTTGCTGGGCCAGTCCCTCGCATTGGCCTCCCAGGAAGAGTCGCACCATGCGCCGGACCATTGCTGCCTGCTGTGTCACGTAGGGCCGCTGCCCTTCCTGCAGACTACCGTAAGTGCCACCGTGATGCCCGTCTTCCTGGTAGTGTGGCTCCTGCCGGCCCCGGATTTCGAGCATGCGCACTCCGCACTATTGTTCGCCACCTCCTCGCGCGGACCTCCCACCGCATAGCCCCTCCCAGTTGTCATCCGTGTTTTTGAGAAGGAGGAGAGGAGTATCGCCATGCAGACAGCATCGTCTTGCATTGGCATGCGGCTATTCCCATTGGCCGCATGTGCCCACGCAACTCTGTTAGCGGCGCTGGGGCTGTCCCAACTGGCTTGCGGAGAGTCGAAAAGGGCCGAAAGCAAATCCGCGTCCGAGTCCAATGTGCAGCCTGGCCTTTTCACCGTGCCACAGGATCAAATGCCGCATTTGAAAATCGGTAGGGTGGCGAGGGCTTCCTGGGAAGTCGCGATCCATACTACCGGCACAGTGGATTGGGACCAGGACCACACCACGCAGGCCATCACACAGGTGAACGGACCGATCTCCCGGATTCTGGTGGATGTAGGCACGCCCGTCAAAAAGGATGAGCCCCTGCTCTATGTCTCGAGCCCCGACGTGGCCAACGCCATCGCGACATACCGCAAGGCCCGCAACCGTGAGCAACTCAACCAGCGCATCGTCGACCGCATGAAGGAAATGCTGGAACACGGAGTGGTTGCCCAGAAGGATTACGAAAGCAGCGTAGCGGACTACAACGATGCCGCCACCGATGTCCAGAACAGCCTGCAGCCGTTGCGCATTTTTGGCATCAGCGCGCAGGAGATCGATCAGGCCGAGAAGCAGGGTACATCCATCGGCACCGAACTGGCCGTCCGGTCTCCCATCTCCGGCGTGATCGTGCAGAAGCTCATATCTCCCGGGATGCTGATCGAGGCGGGACAGACCGTCTGCTTCCAGATCAGCGACGTCTCCACGGTGTGGGTGCAAGGCCATATTTTCGATCGCGACCTGCCGTCAGTCAGGAATGGCGATCCGGTCGAGGAAACCAATCCATCCTTCAGCCGAAGCTTCCACGGCGCCATTTCCTACATTGGGTCCTTCGTGGATCCAAACACGCGCACCACGCCGGTCCGCATCGTCACCAGCAACCCCGGCGGCTTGCTGAAGAAAGATATGTTCGTCGACGCGGTCATCCATACTGGCCGGCGGAACAACATTCTGGTGGTACCGGTAGCGGCTGTGCTGCGCGACGACAAAAACGAGCCGATCGTTTACGTGCAGGCCTCGCCCGGCAAATTCGCGCAACGTTCGGTGACCATCGGGCCGGAGCAGGATGGACTCGTAGACATCACCAGTGGATTGCGGGAGGGCGAGGATGTGGTGGCCGATGGCAGTCTCTTCCTCCAGTTCGCCAACGCGATTCAATAGGGCGCAAACATCATGATCGCGAACCTAGTCTCCTTCGCACTGCGGCAACCATTCCTGATCGTGATCGCCTCACTGGCCCTCATGCTCTGGGGCGCGCTCTCCTTCCAGAAACTGCCGATCGACGCCTACCCGGATCTGTCGCCCCCGCACGTGGAAATCATCACGCAATGGCCCGGCCACGCCGCCGAGGAAGTCGAACGGCTCGTCAGCATTCCGATCGAAATCGAGATGAACGGCATCCCGCGGCTGGACACGCTGCGCTCGATTTCTCTCTATGGGCTTTCCGCCATCGAGATGAATTTTGAGTACGGCGCCGACCCGTACTTTGTGCGCGAGCAGGCCTTTGAGCGCATGGCCAATGCCTCGGTGCCTTCCGGGCTGCAGCCCACCATCTCGCCGCTGTTCAGCCCCAGCGGCCTCATCTACCGTTATGTGATGCAGAGTCCCGATCGCTCGCCGCAGGACCTGAAGGTGATCGAGGATTGGGTGCTGGAGCGCCATTACCGCTCCATACAAGGGGTGGCCGACGACTCGGGTTTCGGCGGCACCGACATGCAATATCAGGTGCTGCTCGATCCCAACAAACTGTTCGCTTATGGCGTTACGGTCCCGCAAGTGACCCAGCAACTGGGCAACAACAATGCCAATGCCGGCGGCGGATTCTATTCCCAGGGCGGGCAGTTTTATTACATCCGGGGCTTGGGACTGGTGCGCAATACGGTGGACATCGGCAACATCATCCTGCAGGAGAAGAACGGGATTCCGGTCTACGTCAAGGATATCGCCAAGGTGGAGATCGGCCATGCGCCGCGGCTCGGCCAGTTCGGATACATGCGGCAGGAAGAGGCGGTGGAAGGGGTCATCCTGATGCGCGTCGGCGAGCAGGCCCAGGTAATCCTGCGGCGCGTGGAAGCCATGACCAAGGAACTCAACGAACATGTGTTGCCGCCCGACGTGAAGGTGGTGCCGTATTACGACCGCCAGGGACTGATCGAAGAGACCACCAAAACCGTGGAGGACAACCTGCTGCGCGGCATGCTGCTGGTGCTGGTGATTCTCGGGTTGTTCCTGTTCAGCGTGCGGACCGCGTTGATCGTCGCGGTGACCATTCCGTTTGCGCTGCTGTTCTCGTTCATTTGTCTGGACTGGAGGCATATCCCGGCGAATCTGCTGTCCATCGGCGCAATCGACTTCGGCATCATCGTCGACGGCTCGGTGGTGATGGTGGAGAATATTTTCCGCGAGCTGGCGGCCCGCCAACAGGAGGATACCGGCGATGTGAGGGGACCGGCGCACCTTAACTTCATCAACGTTATCCGGGCGGCGGCGCGCGACGTGGAGCGGCCGATCTTCTATGCAATTGCGGTGATCATCGCCGGGTATCTGCCGATCTACGTTCTCACGGGGCCTTCGGGCCGGCTGTTCCAGCCCATGGCGGACACCATGTCGTTCGCGCTGTTGGGCGCGCTGCTCTGCGCCCTGACGCTGCTCCCCGTGCTGTGCTCCTTCTTCCTGCGCAAGAACGTGCACGAACCGCGGGCGCGCGCCTACGAGGCGATTCGCAACTTGTACGGCAGAATGCTGGGTTGGTGTCTGCGCAACCGGCTGATCACGGTGGCTCTCATTCTCGCCATCTTTGTTTCATCGCTGCTGCTGATTCCATCCATCGGCGGCGAGTTCATGCCCCACCTGGACGAAGGCGCGCTTTGGGTGCGCGCCACCACGCCTTACACCATTTCCTTCGAAGAGGCTTCCAAGCTGTCGCCGCAGATTCGGGATATCCTGTTGAGCTTCCCACAGGTGACCACCGTGGCCAATGAACTGGGGCGTCCCGACGATGGCACGGATACCACCGGTTTCTTCAACAACGAATTCTATGTGGGCCTGAGGCCTTACAACGACCGCACATGGCAAGGCGGCATCCGCACCAAGCCCGAGTTGACCAAAGCGATTCAGCAAAAGCTGGCGGCGTTTCCCGGCATCATCTTCAACTACACGCAACCGGCCGAAGACGCGGTGGACGAGGCCGAAACTGGGTTGAAGAGTTCGTTGGCCGTGAAGGTTTTCGGCCCGGACCTGGCTACGCTGGAAGACAAGGCCGTTCAGATAAGGAATGTTATCTCCAAGGTTCGGGGAATCACCGGGATCACGGTGGTGCGGGAGCTCGGCCAACCCAGCCTGATCATTACTCCGGACCGCGCCAAGCTGGCCCGCTTCGGCCTGAACGTGAGCGACGTCAATACGCTGGTAGAAACCGCCATGGGTGGCACGGCCGCCACGCAGGTGATTCAGGGGGAACGCCAGTTCGACCTGATCGTACGCATGCAAGAGCCATTCCGCAGCGATGAGAACGCCATCAAGAGCCTGCTCATCGCCACTCCCGACGGCCAGTATCTGCCGCTCAGCCAGTTCTGCGAAATCAAGGTGGAAAGCGGCGCATCCTTCATTTATCGCGAGTCGAATTCGCGCTTCATCGGCGTCCAGTTCAGCGTGGAAGGCCGCGACCTTGCGAGCGCCGTAGGCGAAGCCCGCCAGAAAGTCGCCGCGGCGGTTAAACTTCCGATCGGATACCAATTCGATTGGGGCGGGGAATACAAGGAGTACCTGGCGTCACTGGACCAGATGAAGATCATTGGGCCCTTGACCGTGCTGTTGATTTTGCTGATCCTGTTCGCGCTATACGGCAATTTGAAATTTCCGCTCATCATCTTCTTCAGCGTGCTGGTGACGGAGCCGGTCGGCGGACTGCTGGCGCTGCGGATCACGCATACCAATTTCAGTGTTTCGTCGATGCTGGGTTTCGTGGCCTTGATGGGAGTCGCGGTGCAGACCAGCGTGATTCTGTATTCGTTCATCAACAAGCTGCGCCTGGAAGGAGCCGATATTCTGACGGCGACGCTGGAAGCTTCGCTGCTGCGGCTGCGCCCCATCATGATGACAGCGCTGGTGGCCTGTTTCGGCCTGCTGCCGGCGGCCATGTCCACGGGCATCGGCAGCGACTCGCAGAAGCCGTTTGCCATCGTAATCGTAGCCGGTTTGGCCTCCCGGCTCTTCCTGTCGATTTTCCTTGCGCCAGTACTCTACGCGCTGGCCGCGCGGGACGGCGATACCTTACAGGTTTGATGGAGTAAATATGCGGCAATCGATCTGGCATCTGCAAATGGGGTTTCTGTTGGGCGGTTGTCTGTGCCATGCGGCATTCGCACAGACCTCGATGACGTGGCAGCAGGTCAAAAACAAGTTCGAAGCGGACAACCCCAACCTGCGCGCGGGCCAGTTGAATATCCAGGAATCCAAGGCGAACGAGATCACCGCGTATCTGCGGCCCAACCCGGACATGACCGCGGGCCTCGATCAATTGCAGCCCTTTAACGGCAATCCCTATCGTCCGTTTGCCTACGCCTTCCCGCTGGTAGCGTTCGACTATTTACATGAACGGCAGCACAAGCGCGAACTCCGCTTGGAGAGCGCTCAGAAGGGCACCGCCATCGCGGAAACGCAGCAGCTGGATCTGGAACGCACGCTGCTGTTCAATCTGCGCAGTGCTTTCGTGCTAACCCTGCAGGCCAAGGCGCTGCTGGCGAATGCTAAGGAGAATCTGGATTATTACGATAGAGAGCTGTCGATCAGCCGCGTGCGCTTCCAATCCGGCGATATTGCGCGAATAGACCTGGACCGCCTGGTGCTGCAGCGCGCGCAGTACGAATCCGACTATCAGACCGCGCTGGTCAACGCCCGAACCGCGAAGGTCACGCTCCTGATGATGCTCAACGACCGCACGCCAGTGGATCGCTTCGACGTGACGGGGCCGTTCGAATTCCAGGAACGGGTCATGGCGCTGGATGAGTTTCACGCCGCGGCGCTGGCGGCCAGGCCGGATCTGAAGGCAGCGGTCGAGGCCGTAGACAAAGCCGAGACCGATCACAAGCTCGCTGTTTCGAATGGCTCCACGGATCCCACCTTCGGCGTGGATCTGGGGCGCAATCCGCCCATCACGATTTATATCGGATTCAGCGTAGACATTCCGCTGCGCATTTTCGATAGAAACCAGGGAGAGAAGGCGCGCACCGAAATCGACATTTCCCATGCGCAGCGGCAAAAGGACGCGGCGGAGGCGCAGGTATTCAGCGACGTCGATTCGGCCTATTTCACAGTGGTGAGCTCGGTGAATCTATTGCAACCCTATAAGGGCGCGGACGGCTACCTGGAGACGGCCTTGCGGGTTCGGGAGGCCATGTCGTTCGCTTACCAGCGCGGCCAGGTGGCGTTGCTCGACTATCTGGATGCGCAGCGAGACTACCGCGCCACCGAGGTGGCTTACATCAACCTGGTGGGGGCATATTTGAGCGCCGCCAGCCAGTTAAATACAGCCGTGGGCCGCGAAGTTATCCCGTAGCGACGAACATAGAACTACTGAGCCCACGCGGGCTGGAATCGGGATCCGGGCAGTGCGCCAGGGGACCGGCCATCGCCAAGCCACAAGAGCGTGTAGTCGCCAGATCGGTCTCACAAAGGGCCCTTTGTGCAGTCTCGAAAAGGGGACCTCTCAGGCCCGTGAACGGCAAGCATTCCAACCGCGACACGGGTCACGGTTAGTTCAAACAGCCGGTCCGGATGCCTTGAAGGCAAAGGCGAAGAACGCGGCGACGCCGAGAAACGCGAACGCCACGACATAATTCCACGCGAGTTTTTCTTTCAGAAACGTGATAGCGAAGACCATAAAGACGACGAGGGTCACGACCTCTTGAATGATCTTGAGCTGGAAGCCCGAGAACTCGCCATAGCCGAGACGATTTGCTGGCACCGCGAGGCAGTATTCGAACAGCGCAATCGCCCACGAGACAAGGATCGCCTTCCAAAGCGGGCAGGAGTGGCCGTATTTCAAATGCCCATACCAAGCGAAGGTCATGAAGCAGTTCGAAAAAATCAGAAGAAAGATGGTGCTCATGGGGTTGCTGCTCCTTGGGTTGGGGTTAAGAATTGTTTATCACGTGTCTCCGGCATGAAAAAGTAAAGGATAGCAAGTGCCACTGCCGCGACCGAGGCGAGGAACAAAAGCCCGCATTGTAACCGAAGTGATGCACGATCGAACCGGCTATGACCTGACTGAGCGAAGCGCCAATGCCGACCGCCGTACTGATAGCCCCGAGGGTGAGATTGAAGCGGCCCGAGCCCTGCGTTAAGTCGGCAATCACGAGGACCGAGACAACGCCGAATATTCCCGCCGCCACACCATCAAGAATTTGGATAGCGACCAGCGCAACCGTGTGGTGGGTGAGTGTGTAGAGAACAGCGCGAACTGGCAGGACCCCAAAAGCGACCAGCAGCAGAGGCTTTCTACCCCACGAACCT
>Ga0182024_10008106_pt1 | contig 22346 bp, 22 predicted proteins | sample P32metaG_FD_120480 | JGI IMG/M metagenome (GOLD analysis project Ga0182024, IMG submission 120480) | Permafrost microbial communities from Stordalen Mire, Sweden - P3-2 metaG (Illumina Assembly) | ecosystem: Environmental > Terrestrial > Soil > Wetlands > Permafrost | place: Sweden: Stordalen... | reverse complement strand
CCGATGAATGAGGCGGTAACTTGGTAGTAGCCCCTCATGTTGAAAGTCAAAGTTCAAGCTCCCGACGACCTCGATCCTCAGGAAACCTCCGAGTGGATCGAGGCGCTCGACGAAATCATTGACGAAGCCGGGCCCGACCGGGCCGGCTATCTGCTGAAGCGGCTCACGGAACGCGCCGCCGACCTGGGCGTACAGACACCGCTGCGCTGGAACACGCCTTACATCAATACCATTCCGACGGAAGAGCAAGTCACCCGTCCAGGCGATCACAAGCTCGAGCGGACCATCAAAAGCCTGGTGCGCTGGAACGCCGCCGCGATGGTGATACGCGCCAACAAGAACGATCCCAACATCGGCGGCCATATCGCCACGTATGCGTCGGCCGCGACGCTGTTCGAGGTCGGCTTCAATCACTTCTTCCACGGTTCCTATCGCGATGACAAAGGCGGCGAGCTCGCCGGCGACTTCGTCTACTTTCAGGGCCATGCTTCACCGGGTGTCTACGCGCGCGCGTTTGTCGAAGGGCGGCTCACCGAAAAGCACCTCGAAAATTTCCGCCATGAGCTGCGCGATCAGCCGGGCCTGTCTTCCTATCCGCATCCGTGGCTGATGCCCGATTACTGGCAGTTTCCGACCGTTTCCATGGGCCTCGGGCCGATTTGCTCGATCTACCAGGCGCGCTTCATGAAGTACCTGGAGCATCGCGGCATCATCCAACCATCGCCGCGCAAGGTCTGGGCGTTTTTGGGCGACGGCGAGTGCGATGAGCCGGAATCGCTGGGCGCGTTGACGCTTGCCTCGCGCGAAAGGCTCGACAACCTGATCTTCGTGGTCAACTGCAATTTGCAGCGGCTCGACGGGCCGGTGCGCGGCAACGGCAGCATCATCCAGGAATTGGAAGCTGCCTTTCGCGGCGCGGGCTGGAACGTGATCAAGGTGATCTGGGGCGCGGGATGGGATGATCTGCTCGCGCGGGATTCGACCGGCCTGCTGCTCAAACGCATGAGCGAATGCCCGGACGGCGAATACCAGGTGTTCCGGGCGATGAATGGCGCATTTATCCGCAAGGAATTTTTTGGCAAGTATCCCGAATTGTTGAAACTGGTCGAACACCTGAGCGACGACGAGATTTGGTCGCTGCGCCGCGGCGGCCACGATCCCTTAAAGGTGTTCAACGCCTACAAACGCGCCGTCGAAACCAACGGCCAGCCGACGGTGATCCTGGCCAAGACCGTGAAGGGCTACGGGCTGGGCGAAACTGCCGAGGGCCGCAACACCGCGCATCAGACCAAGAAGATGGGCGAGGGCGATCTCATCAAGCTGCGCGATCGTTTCGACATCCCGGTCGAGTGGATTTCGAACTACAGCGCCGGTCACATGGAGTTTTTCCGGCCGCCCGAGGATTCCGAAGAAATCCGGTACATAAAGTCGCGCATCGAAGCCATGGGCGGCCCGGTGCCTTCGCGAAAAGTGAAGCCGATCGAGATCCAGGCGCCCCCGCTTGAGACCTTCCACGATGTGCTCGGCGGATCGCGCGGCCGCGAGGCTTCGACCACCTCCGCCTTCGTCAGCATTTTGAAGAACCTGATGAAACACCCGGAGCTCGGCAAGCTGATCGTGCCGATTGTCCCCGACGAAGCTCGCACGTTCGGCATGGAATCGCTGTTCCGCGAATATGGCATCTACGCGAGCCAGGGCCAGCGCTACAAGCCCGTCGACGCCAACGTGCTGTTGTATTACAAGGAAGCGCAAGACGGCCAGATTCTGGAAGAAGGCATCACCGAGGCGGGATCGATGGCGTCGTTCACGGCGGCAGGCTCGGCCTACGCTACCGTCGGCGTGCCCATGATTCCGTTTTTCACTTTTTATTCGATGTTCGGATTCCAGCGCGTCGGCGATCTGTGCTGGGCGTTCGCGGATGTGCGCGGCAAAGGGTTCCTGATGGGTGCGACCGCCGGGCGCACGACGCTGCTCGGCGAAGGATTGCAGCATCAGGACGGCCACAGCCCGATTCTCGCGAGCGTGGTTCCGACCTGCGCGAGCTACGATCCGGCCTACGCCTACGAGCTTGCCGTCATCATTCAGGACGGCATTCGCCGAATGTATCAGGAGCAGGAAGCGCGTTTTTACTACATCACCATCTACAACGAAAATTACGCGCAGCCGCCGATGCCCGAGGACGCGGGCGTCCGCGAGGAAATTCGCACGGGAATTCTCAACGGAATTTACAAATATCGCGCGGCGGAAAACGGTCCCGCGGCGGTGCAATTGTTCGGCAGCGGATCGATTTTGAACGAAGCGCTGCGCGCGCAGAAAATTCTTGAGGAAAAATACCAGGTCGCGGCGGATGTGTGGTCGGTGACCAGCTACAACGAATTGCGCCGCGACGGGCTCGCGGTCGAACGCTGGAATCGGCTGCATCCCTCCGAGCCCGCCAAGGCGCCGCACATCGTGAAGGTGCTCGATGGCTCGAACGGGCCGATTATCGCGGCGACGGATTACATCAAGGCCGTGCCGGATCAGGTCGCGCCATGGCTGTGCGGGCGGCTGAATTCGCTCGGAACCGACGGATTCGGACGCAGCGAAAATCGCGAGCATTTGCGGCGATTTTTCGAGATTTCCGCGGAAGCGATCGCGCAAACGGCATTGTCCGCGCTCGCGCGGAGTGGGGCAATCGACGCGCGCCGCGCCGAAGTGGCGATCGCGGAGCTGGGATTCCACCCGGAGCAGCGCGATCCGGCGAAGGCGTAATCGGCTCGCGGCGCGAAGCTAATTTTTCGGTGTCCAGCTCGCGCTGCCGCAGCTTCTGCACTCTCGCGCGTTCGGATTCAGGCTCGCGCCGCACTTCAAGCACTGGACGGACGCGGGCTTTGGCCGTCGCAGGGATCGAAAAATCTCGAATGCGGCGATCGCAGCCGCGACCAATCCCACGATGATCCAGGAGCCGGTTTCGTAGTAAATAAACACGACTGCAAGCAGGCCGGCGACCCACGCCCACCATCCGGGAGATTGCATAATATTGCCGAGTATTGCATGTTTTTCCGCGATAGACTTGGGTTAATGGGGAGGATTCGCATCAAAGCCGTATTCGTGGTGAGCGTTGTGGCGGCGTGTGCGATTCACGCCCAGACGCCGCAGCCGCCGGCTTTCGAAGTGGTCTCAATAAAGCCGCTGGATGGCTACCGGCAGCGTCCAGCCGGGTCGCCCAGCGACCCTGGACGCGTCAGCTATTCTGACGTTCCGCTCTTCTTTCTGATCATGAAGGCGTTCGACGTCAAACGTTATCAAATCGATGGGCCGCCATGGATCGATAGCCAGCTTTACGATGTTTTCGCGAAAATTCCGGACGGCGCTTCGGAGGAGCAGGTCCCGGCCATGCTGCAAACGATGCTCGCTGAAAGATTCGGATTGAAGATGCACCGGGAATCGCGAAGTGAGCCGGTGTATGCATTGGTGGCCGGCAGGAACGGCCCGAAGCTCAAGCGATCGGACGACGCGGTCGCACCGTCGATAACGCGGGCCGACGGCGTAAGAATACCAGCGTCAATGTCTTTCACGACGAACGGCCATATGGAGTTCAGCCACGCCACGATGGCACGATTCGCGCAGGCGTTGTCGAACTTCATTGGCAGGCCCGTTCTCGATATGACCGAGCTTCCAGGCAACTTCGATATCGTCCTCGACGTCAGCATGGCGGATCTTCAAGGATTGCAGAAGTCGATGGGCGTCGCGAGCGATGCGATCCCGGAGAATTCAACCTCGGCTTCGATCTTCGCCGCGATGCAGAGCCTCGGCCTCAAGCTCGAATCCCGCAAAGCGCCGATCGAGCATATCGTCATCGACGAAGCCAGAAGAGTGCCTACCGAAAATTGAGCTGCGGGCGTGCGTTAAGCTCTTAGGCGATGCTCTACGTCACCGAGGACCAAGTCCGCGAACACCTCTCCATGCACGAATGCGTCCGGCTGATGCGCGAAGCCTTCGCCGCGCTGCGCAATGGCGCCGCACTTAACCAGCCGCGACGACGATTGATTCTTCCCACCGGCTCGGTTCTGCACAGCATGGCCGGCGCGTTCGGCAAATACTTCGGGACGAAATTTTACAGCGTGAACCCGAAGTACGGCGTGACGTTTTTCTTCTTCCTGTTCGACGCCGAGACCGCCAAGCCGCTCGCGCAGTTCGAGGCCAATCATCTCGGCCAGATTCGCACGGGCGCGGCCAGCGGTTACGCGACCGACGTTCTCGCCGCGCCCAATGCGTCGAGTCTCGCAATCATCGGCAGCGGATTTCAGGCCCGCACGCAGATCGAAGCCATGCGCGAGGTACGTAAGATCGACGACATTCGCGTGTGGTCGCGGAATCCAGCCAAGCGCGATCGCTTTGCCGCGGAAACCGGTGCGCGCGCCTGCGCGACCGCCGAAGAAGCCGTGCGCGGCGCAAGCATCGTGGTCACCGCGACGCCGTCCAAAGACCCTGTGCTTGAAAGCTCATGGATTGCGGCGGGCGCGCACGTGAACGCGATGGGATCAAACTGGGCGGCGCGCCGGGAGCTGCCATCGGAGCTCATCGCGCGCGCGGATCTGATCGCGTGCGATTCGATCGAAGTCGCGAAGATCGAAGCGGGCGACCTGCTGCTCGCGCCGGTCGACTGGAGCGATCCGAGAATTGTCGATCTCGCGCAGGTAGAGCGCAGGCCCGAGGGCGATCCGGTCACGATCTTCAAATCGACGGGATTGGGTGTAGAGGACGTCGCCGCCGCGGCATACGTCTTTGAGAAATTGGCCTGAAGGGAGAAGCTCGCCTGAAGGTTATTCCTGCGCGGACATTTGCGGGTCCGTGTCGCGCCACGCGCTGAGCTTCAGCCGCCGGCACACCCAGCACAGGCCTTCGGTCGCGTTGGGAGTGCAGGGGCTTCCGCACACGATGCACTGCGCGGGTTTTTTAGTGCGATCCGCCTCGATCGCGCGGCGCGCCTGCTCGATGATCGCCTCAGGCACAACCGTGTCAGAAGCCATCGGCGCCGGCGCGGCTGGACGTTTACGTCTCACGATTCCACTATATCAGGCGGGTCAAGCGCCCCAGGAATCGAGAGGCGTATGGTACTTCAGGCCGCCCGGCTTCCGCGGAAAGCATCCGCTCGAAAAATGTAGCCCGCATCGAGCGAACCCGAGCACCGCGGGCACCTCTGGCCCGGCTTTACCGTCGTGTGCCGGTCTTTGTGTTCAATTTCCGCATCCACCATGTGGGTGCAGATGGGACAGTACACCTTCTCGACTTCCGCAACGCCCGCGCTGACGGCTTTGGGTCTGGCCACGTTGGTTCCTCCTACTGTCTTGCTGATGCTTCCCGGAGCCAAAACCGATCGTTTTTTTTTACGGATTGTCCCGGCTGTACTACAATCACAACTTATGTCCAAAACCGCGTTTGTTTTCCCCGGCCAAGGTTCGCAATTCGCCGGAATGGGCGCTTCCCTCGCCGAGACCTATCCCGAAGCCCGGCAAGTCTTTGCCCAGGCCGACGCGGCGCTCGGGTTTTCAATCTCGAAGTTGTGCTTTGAGGGCCCCGAGGATCAGCTCAAGCTCACCGAAAACACGCAGCCGGCGCTGCTCGCGGTGTCGATCGCCGCAAACGCGGTTCTGCGCAGCCACGGTATCGCGCCGGATTTCGTCGCCGGCCACAGTTTAGGGGAATACTCGGCGCTGGTGGCCGCTGGGTCGCTCGATTTCGGCGCCGCGCTGCGGCTGGTGCGCGGGCGTGGGCGATATATGCAGGAGGCGGTTCCGGCGGGGGTGGGCGCGATGGCGGCCCTGCTCAAGCTGCCCGAGGGCGAACTCGATCGCGTGCTGGCCGAGGCCGCGCAGGGCGAAGTGGTCGCCGCGGCGAACTTCAATACGCCGGACCAGGTGGTGATCGCCGGGCACGCCGGCGCGGTGAATCGCGCGGTGGAACTCGCCAAGGCGGCCGGAGCTAGACGCGCAGTCCTGCTTCAGGTCAGTGCGCCGTTTCATTGCCTCCTGATGCAGCCCGCGCAGGCGCGCCTGAAACCCGATCTCGATGCCGCCTTATTTCGCGATCTGACCATTCCGCTGGTCAACAACTGGCAGGCGCGGGAGATCCGGTCCGGGGCGGACGCGCGCGAAGGGCTGTTTCAGCAGATCCCCAACCCGGTGCGCTGGACCGAAACCATTCGACGGCTCGCGGATTTGGGTGTCCGGCGATTCATCGAGGCCGGTGCGGGCAGCGTGCTGACCGGCCTCGGCCGCAACATCGACCCGGAACTCGCCGGTTTCAAGTTTGGCGAAGCCGCGGATCTCGAAAAAATCCTTGGGTAGATGGAAAAGAGTCGAAGAACTTCTTGATCGGCGCGGCGCCTAGCCGGCGCTCTTGAACCAGCGCTGCGCGTAGCTCATGCTACGCCGGATGGCTTCCCTGGCTTCGTCGTCGAACACCGCGTTGACGGGCGTGGTGCGGCACTTCGTATTGCGGAAAACTCCGCGCAATTCGAGCATGTATTTCTGCCCCGCGACGCCGTAAGTCTGGGCGTCTGAGATGAGCACCAGCGTCTTGGCGAACATATCCATCGCCTCCTCGCGCTTGCCGCTCTTCCAGTCCTGCCAGACCGCGACATATAGATCGGCGAATCCGCACGCGGGCATGTTGCCCACCGCGCCGCGCGCCAGATCGTCGATAAAAGTGGGGCCGTGCTTGCCCGTGAACACTCCTTCGAGAATCTGCCCGCGCTTGCGATATTCGGTCAGCCGCGGCAGCGTCACGCCGGCCTCGTCCTTGGCATAGCGAAGCGTGGGGATCTTCGCGGCCATGCGCAGAACCAGATCGACGCTCATGTCGCCGATGGTTTGCGCGATCAGAGGACGGGTGGACGCCGCGCCGATCGCCGAATAATACTCCATCTGCCGCGCTTCATCCTTGCCGCCGTCGAGGGGGATCGCGATGATGGCGTCGACGCCCAGTTTGTCGGCGTGCCGCGTATACCGCACCGCCGTCTGGATGTCGGCCGCCTGAACGCCGATCACCACCGCCGGCCGCGTGGCTGAGGGGAGCGCGCGATTCGCCCGCACGATCGCCTCCGCGCCCGCGATCCGTTCTTGGTAGCTGAGCGAGCCATACTCGCTCGCCATCTGCGGCCAAACCATGCCCTGCGCGCCGACCCGGTCGAGAAACTGCACTTCGCGCGCGAGCGTGTCCGTATCGAGCGCACCAGCCTCGGTAAACGGAGTCTGCATGATGGGGAAAATCCCCTCGAGTTTCCGTTCCGCGCCGAACGCGCGGCGCGGCGCAAGCATGGACCCGGCCGCGGCCGCCGCGGCGAAAAACTCGCGTCGAGTCGTCACGCGCACAACTCGCCCAAGTGGCCCGCGCCGCCGCAGTAGGTCACGTCCTGAAGCTGGAGCAGGATGCCGTCCGGGTCGGTGAAGTACAGCTCCGGCGTGCCGTCTTTCGCGCCGCCGCGATTTTCCATTCGCAGCGTCACGTAGGAGACCAGCGGAGGCGCCGGGCCACCCGCGCTTCCTCTCGGCTTCAATCCGAAATCGGCGAGAGTCTTCAGCACGCTGTCGGGATTGAATCCCTCCATGAACAGGCAACTATGATTGATATTGCCGCGTGGCGCCCCAGGAACGGAACCCGCGCCGCCCCTTCCCGCCACGCCCGCCAGCATCAGGAAGCCCGGCCCTGAGCCGACGCCCCAGATCGGCGCCGTGGGTCCCTGGTGCGCCTGAATAAACAGGCCGAACAAATCCTGATAAAACGTCTGCGATCGCTGCGCGTCGGAAACGAACAGCGTGAAGTGACTCAAGTCGGTCACCGCGAGCAGTCCCTTGCGCGGCGCGGGCTCCGGCGCCCGACACACATTGCCGAGCGCACCCGCTCCGCCGCAATAGCTCGGATCCTGAAGCTGAATCACGACGCCGTCCGGATCGCCCAAAAAGAGATCCGGCGTCCCATCTCTTGCTCCGCCTGCGTCCGGACCGCGCATCTTCCGGCGCACCTTCATCGCGCCGCCGCTGAGACCGTCCGCGCTCCCGTCGCTTTCAGTCACGCCGTATTCGGCCAGAACCTTGATCGTCTGATCGGGATTGAAATGGTCGATGCTGAGGCCGAAGTGGCTGTACCCGGGCTTGGCGTTTCCGGCAGCGGGCACCAATGCGAGATACTGCGGTCCCGTACCGATTCGCAGCAGCACCGCCGATCCCTGGCGGGCCTGAATCGGCATCCCAAACAACCCCTGATAGAACTCGAGCGAGCGCCCCAGATCGGAAACGATCAGCGTCAATTGGCTCAACTTGCGCGCCGCGAGCTTACCTTTGATCCCTGGGGGCTTGCCGGTTTGCGCGATGAGCTTAGATCCGGCCGCACCGAGCAACGTCAGCGGCGGCAAGGAGCGCAGAAGGCTCCTGCGCGTCAGCACGGTGATCATAATGCGTTCGATTCTATCAGGTCCGCCGCGTTTCGGTGGTCGTCGTGCTACGCTAAACGATTCGCCGCATGCCAAGAATCTTACGAGCTCTTCTCGCTGCGACCGCGCTTGCCGTCGTGTTTTCCTTTTCCGCTCACGCCCAGGGCAATTACGAAATCCAGGTGTATCCGTCGGAACTCGTGACGCCCGGATGCACCATGGTAGAGCTGCACAGCAACTTCACCATCGAAGGCAGCAAGACCATGATCGACGGCGTGCTGCCCACCGAGCATCAGTTGCACGAGACCATCGAAATCACGCATGGCTTTAACGACTGGTTCGAGCTCGGCTTTTACATTTTCACGAGCGCCGGCCCCGGCCAGGGCTGGGATTGGGTGGGCGATCACATTCGCCCGCGCGTTCGCGCGCCCGAAGCCTGGAAATGGCCGGTGGGCGTCAGCATTTCCTTCGAGTTCGGCTATCAGCGCGCCGAATTTTCGCCCGACACCTGGACGCTGGAGATTCGGCCGATCATCGATAAACAGATCGGCCGTTGGTATATGGCGCTCAATCCGAGCTTCGATCGCTCTTTTCACGGCCCCGGAGTGCACGACGGCCTGGTGTTCTCGCCGAACTTCAAGATCGGCTACGATTTCACGAAGAAAATCAACGGCGGGTTCGAATACTACGGCGTGGTGGGGCCGCTCAACAATTTCTTCACGGTCCGCGATGAAGGGCAGCAGTTCGTTCCCGCGATCGACCTGAATCTCTCGCCGAATTGGGAGTTTAATTTCGGTGTGGGCGTCGGCGCGACTGCCGGGACGGACCATTTGCTGGTGAAAATGATCCTCGGCTATCGCATCGGAAAGACGAAGTAGTCTTCAACGCAGGGCTGGACGGTGCACGACTACCGCGGTAGTCACGCACCGTCCGCTTATTGAACCTTTACTGGACTTCTCACTGAACTTGCGAGGGATCGATTTCGCGGCCCCAGGTCTGCCAGTCCGGCGTGCCCTTGGAATCGCGGAGGGAGATCTCGGTGATGCCGTCGTTGACGTAGCGCGCGAGAATCACGTCGGCGTTGTCGACTTTCAGCTTCGAGCCGATGGTCTGGATCTGATCGCCGACCGGGAAGCTGGCTTTCAGAAATTTCAGGAAATCGGTGGGACCGAGGTAGACGTCGATCATGCCGGCTTTCGTTTTCAAGGTCAGATGGGTGCCGGCGAGCGGATTGCCGGTGGCAACCTGCCGGATCGCGGTCACGGTGCCGGAGACCGGGGCGGCCGTGGCGGGGTTGTAAGCGGGTTCGTTCGCCGCATCGCCGATATGGGCGGCGAAAGCCTGCGACGCGGTGAGCGCCAGGGCGAGCGTAGACACACTGATCATATGCTTTGTGAAAGTCATTTTTTTGTCCTGTTGTGGAATCTTCAATCGCTGCGTTTTACCGCTGCTGCTTCGCCGCTGATTGGGCCTAATCTCTTTGTTCCGGCCACTTGAGAAGATGTATTTGGCTTCACGAAGGTTACCCGCGCCTCCGCTCTTTACAAAACAAGAAGAAGGAGAAATGTAGATATGCCGAAGTGGATACAAGTCGATATTCCTATCGCGGCCCGAGGATGAAGATCGAGTCAAAAGGCCGTATTCGTGGCATGCTGAGAGTATGCCTATATCAGCGCGAAATCAGCTCGAAGGAAAAGTGGTGTCGATCGAGAAGGGCGACATCATGGCACACGTCACGGTAAAGATCGGGAAGAGCCAGATCGAGAGCGTGATCACGCGGCGCAGCGCGGAAGAGCTCCGTCTCAAGAAGGGAGACAAGGTTACGGTGGTGATCAAGTCGACCGAAGTGATGCTCCAGAAGGATTGATTATTTCGCAGCGGCCAGGTTTTTCGGGGCCCACGGATCACTCCAGCGGGGATCGTGAAGCAGATCCTGGTCGGTGAGCGAGTTCAGGAATTCCAGGAGATCGCGTTTATCATCCGGCGTCATTTTGAAGGGATGAACGATTCGCGACTTGCCGGGCTGATCGAACTTGCCGCCGGCGGCGTAGTGATCGACGACATCCTCAAGCGTGGCGAGGCTTCCGTCGTGCATGTAAGGCGCGGTGACCGCGACGTTCCGGAGCGATGGCGCGCGAAACTTGCCGATGTCCCCGGTTCGCCCGCTGTGCTCGTAGAGGCCGCGGTTGGGTGCGCTGAAAATTGCGGCTCCGGTGTTGAAGAATCCGCGCACGTCGGCGCCTTCGGAATCGAGGCTTCCTTCGAAGCGAATGCCCGCGCTGAAATTCCATCCGGCATGACACTGAAAGCAGCCGCCGCGCTCGCTTGAGTTGAAGAAAAGCTCGCCGCGTTTTGCCGAATCGGAGATGGCCGAGGGGTCGCCGCCCCAGCGGTATTTATCGTAAGGTGATCGCATGGAGACGATGGTGCGCTCAAATGCCGCGATGGCCTTGGTGACGTTGGCGAGCGTGAAGGGGTCGGGTTCACCGGGAAATACCTGCGGAAGGAGCCGCTGGTAGACGGGATCGCGGCGCAGGGCGGCGAGGAACTCCGGCTCCCGACCTTTGAGGCCGAGCTCGATCGGAGCGGTACCCAACATCGGGATCAGGGCCTGTTCCTCGAGCGAGGCGAGCGACGGATCGGCCCAGGTCAATCGCGAGACGTAGGCGACGTTTGCGAGGCTCATGCTGCTGCGCGGGTGAAGCTCGCCGGTGGCGCCCTGGGCGCGCGCGCGTCCGTCTGTAAACGCCAGCTCCTGGCGATGACAGGTCCCACAGGATTCTGTTCCGGTGACGGAAATGCGCCGGTCGTAAAACAGGTAGCGGCCGAGCTCGACCTTGGCGAGGGTCATCGGATTGTCGGCGGGGACTGCGGGACGGGGGAAGCCTTTAGGGATATTCCAGTCGAAATCGCCGCCGATCAAGCTCGAAACCGGAGCGCACGCGACGACGGCGAGCGCCAGCCCAAAAGCTTGAAGCGGTCGGTTCAGTCTATTTGCGCCCATCGAAAACAAGTCCGCTCATGATCGTTGACCATGCCGGTCGCCTGCATGAAAGCGTAGCAGATGGTTGAGCCGACGAACTTGAATCCCCGGCGGCCCAGCTCTTTGCTCATCGCATCCGATTCGGCGGTGCGAGCCGGCACGTCACCAAAGGTCCTCCATCGATTCTTCTTCGGCTTTCCGCCGACGAATTGCCAGATGTAGGAATCGAAGCTCCCGCACTCCTCCCGCACCTCCAGAAAAGCGCGGGCGTTCCGGACAGCCGACGCGACCTTCAGGCGATTGCGGACAATGCCGGGATTTTCGAGCAGCGCGGCGATCTTATGTTCGTCGTAGCGCGCGATCTTTGCGGCATCGAAGCGATCGAACGCTTTCCTATAGTTCTCGCGCTTTTGGAGGATCGTTGACCAGCTCAAGCCCGCCTGCGCGCCTTCGAGGATCAGAAGCTCGAAGAGTTTTCGATCGTCATGTACGGGGACACCCCATTCGTTGTCGTGATAGGGGATGTGCAGGTCACCCTGCGCCCAGTGGCAGCGTTTCATTCTTGAATCGCGCACAACGCTGAAAGACGCTGTGCGCTCCTGTTTTGAATCGCGCACAACGCTGAAAGACGCTGTGCGCTCTTGACCGGAGAAGTCGGAAGTGGCGGAGGTAGAGGGATTAGTTCTTTTTCGCGATCCGCCAATCCGTATCTTACACATTTTTCGTTGTGCCAGACAGGCCAGAACCGCCAAAACGGCAAGCCGTGGGCACGTTTTGGGCACGCGGAAAGTCCTTGTTCGGTACGAAACGAGGAGGCGCAGACGGAGCACGCTTACGTTATGATGAATCAACGTTGTTAGATGGCCCCTGACGCCCCAGTGCCGCCGAGGCAGGACTGCGCGCCGTTTCTGCGGTGGGCAGGGAGCAAGCGCCGACTTCTCCCAGTTCTGCAAACTTTCTGGACCAAGAAGCACAAACGCTACGTGGAGCCCTTCGCAGGTTCGGCCTGCCTGTTCTTCGCGATCAGACCGCCGAAGGCTATCTTGGGCGATTTGAACCCTGAGCTGATCGCCACATTCGTCGAGGTGAAGTACAGAATCGCTGCCGTTCTGAAGGACCTCAAGAAACTGAGGCCCGAGGACAAGGGAGAATACCTTCGTCTCCGGGGGATCGACATCTCGACTATGACGCCGCCGGCGCGGGCGGCGCGGTTCATCTACCTGAACAGATATTGCTTCAACGGCATTTATCGGACGAATCTGTCCGGGCAATTCAATGTCCCATACAGCGGTGTGCGCTGCGGATCGGTCCCAGAAGATGGGGTGTTTGAAAAGTGCAGCAACCGCCTGCGCCGGGCGCGCTTAATCCACGGCGACTTCGAAAACGTTCTGAAGCACGCCCAAAGGGGCGATCTGGTTTACATGGATCCTCCGTTCGCGGTGCGGGCGCGGCGAATGTTTCGACAATATGATCCGAGCACATTCACCCACGAGGATATTGTCCGGTTGCGAACGTGGATGGAGCAGTTGAACGCGAAGCGGATAAACTTTGTCGTCAGCTACGCCGAATCAGATGAGGCGGACGTGCTGCGGAAGAACTTTTCCTATGAGACTGTTTCGGTTCGTCGGAACATCGCTGGTTTCGCGGGCCATCGCGCGCTCACCAACGAATTGTTAATCTCAAATATCTAAGGGCCTGAATGCCGACGCTGAAGCCGACACATCCTGAAGTGCCTGCCGTGGTGCCAGCGGGACAGTTGCGCCGTCTCAGCCCGGACGACATCAAGCCGAGCACGAATAACCCTCGGATGCTATTCGATCCGCCGCAGCTACTGGAGCTGAAGAAAAACATTGCTGAGCATGGCGTGTTGGTGCCGATAACGGTTTATCAGCCCAAGGGGCAGGCCAAGTTCTCGATCCTTGATGGCGAGCGGCGCTACCGTTGCGTGGTTGACCTGACAAATGAGGGGCACGTTGGCAAGGACGGAAGGCATCTGCGAATTCCTGCCAACATCGTGGAGCCCCCCACCATGATTGCCGGGCTTCTGTACATGTTCTCGATCCACAATTTCCGTGCGGATTGGGAGCTGATGCCGACTGCATTGAGCCTGAAGATTGTTATGGAGAATCTTGAGGTCTCGGATAACTTCGCGCTTTCCAAGCTGACCGGTCTGAGCGAACGGCAGATTGAGCGCTGCAAATCGCTCCTGGAGTTCCCGGAACGATTTCAGAGGCTCTCGCTCGACCCCGATCCTGCGACTAGGATTCCGTCGAACTTCTGGATTGAAGCGCTCCCCGTCCTCGATCTTGCGATGGATAAGGTGGAAGGCGTGAATAAGCTTGGCAGGGACGGCGCGACCGACAAGCTGGTCGAGAAATATCGCGACAAGAAAATCAAGAGCGTCATTCATTTCAGGAAGATCATGGAAAGCTATGATCTGACGGAGGATGACAAAACCGCGAACGCCAAGGTTGTCCGGAACATCGAGCGATTCTTCCTTAACCCGAAAACGGAGACGCGCGAGTTGTTCGACGAATTCGTCATCGACAAGAAGCGCATCCAGAACGCTCTCGAAGCGTGTGACGCCTTCATGAAGGAGCTGAAGAAATTCAAGCTCAAGTACACAAGTGATGATGAAGAGCGGAAGAACCTGCGCCGCGCGCTGATGCAGGTACGCGCCTATTGCGAAAGCCTTGAGCAATCGCTGATCGGAAGCGACGATCCCGAGGTCTCCAAAGACTGAAACATGCGAAGCTGGCTCAACAATCTGAAAGCCGTATTGCGCTTTCGCGACTACCAACCGCAGCACGTTTCGATGGCGTCGGTGGGTCGGTGGGTCAGGCAGCTGAAGACGAAGGAAGACCAGAAGCTCGCGTGGATGTTGCTGGATAAGGTTATTTATCTGTCCGAGCGCGAGACGAAACAAATCCTCGTGCACCAGAACAATGCACTGATGGAGAATCTTCGCAAAGCAGGGCTGGCGTCAAACAAGTTAATTTACATTTCGACGGACGACGCGGCGAGCAGCAGCCCGATGATGCTCGGGATGCTGAGGAATGCGGCTCTCCTAGAACAGCAGGGCTGCAAGTTTCTCGATGGGCGCGACGCCATGGGCATCAACAAGATGACAGCGAAGATTCAGGAAGGCGCTATCATCTACATTGACGACTTCGTGGGAAGCGGGAACCAGTTCAGCCGCGCGCGGGCTTTTTTGATGCAAAACGTGGTGGGCAGTTTTTCGGAGTTCCTGCTGGTGCCGAGTATCTGCGAGGAAGGCTATGCTAAGTTAAACGAGCTGGGCGTTACGGTTCATGCTGGCCACATTCACGCAAAAGCGGAGCGCCCGCTCCACCGCCACTCGCATTTAATGCACAGTCAGGGACGCGAGAGGCTGATCGAGATTTGCAAGGAAATCCGTCCCAGTACCAGCCTTGGCTACGAAAACCTCGCCACGATGGTGGTGCTTTATCGCAATGCTCCCAACAGCATCCCCGCCATCCTGCGTGGGAGCGACAAGCAGGAACCGTTCTATGGACTGTTCCCAAGGTTCAAGGACCTTCCTGTAAAGAAGTCCTAAACGGCGAAGCGCGCAGTCACTGAGATGGGCGCATTTTTGGGCACAAACTAAATCATCTCGATAGACTACACAAAACAAGTAAGAAATATGGCGGAGGAAGAGGGATTCGAACCCCCGGACACCTTTCGGCGTCAACGGTTTTCAAGACCGCCGGTTTCAACCACTCACCCATTCCTCCGTCTCTGATCTTACCGAATTTCATCGACTTGCCGAAGCTGTCGGTGACCGCGTGCGCGACACCACATACAATAAAGACGTGCCGCTCTTCCGATTAATCGCGACCGCTGTCCTCGCTTCGGCGATCAGTTGGTCTCTCGAAGCCGCGCCGGCGATTTTTCCGCTGAAGGATGTTCGCGCGGGACAGCACGGAGTCGGGCGCACGGTTTTCTCGGGGACACGGGTCGAGGAGTTTCAGGTCGAGATACTGGGCGTGCTCGAAAATGTCGGCCCGCGGCAATCGATTATTCTGGCACGGTTGAAAGGCGGGCCGCTCGAAAACACAGGCGTGCTACAGGGCATGAGCGGATCGCCGGTGTACATCGACGGCAAGCTGGCGGGCGCGGTCGCGCTGGGGTTTCCGATGTCGAAGGAGGCCATCGCGGGCATTCGGCCGATTGAAGAGATGCTGCGCGTGGATCCCGCGATGAAGCTCGCGCGGGGCGCGGGATCGGCGCCGCTCAGAGCGCAGGCGGCGAACGGCCGGCTCGAAGAGATCGCCACGCCGGTCTCTTTTTCCGGATTCACAGCCGCTACGCTCGATCATTTTGGAGCGCAACTTCGCGATCTTGGTCTCGATCCGCGGCAGGGAGTTTCGGGCGGAGGAAAACAGAACGAGAAGCTCGGCGACCGGCGCCAGATCGAGCCCGGATCGATGATCAGCGTCGAGTTGCTTTCGGGCGACATGAGCGCGGGCGCGGACGGCACGGTCACCTTGATCGACGGCGATCGGATTTACGCCTTCGGCCATCGTTTTTTAGACGGTGGGTCGACGGAGCTGCCGTTTGCGCGCTCCGAGGTGCTGGCGCTGCTGCCGAACCTGCAAGCCTCCTTCAAGATTTCGACCCCGCGCGAGTGGATGGGCGTGATCACGGAGGACCGCAACACGGCGATTTCGGGATTGATCGGGCGGCGCGCCGTCACGGTGCCGGTGGAAATCAAGCTCGGCGCGAATACGTACCACATGCAGATGATTCAGGATCGGGTGATGACGCCGCTGGTGGCGCAGATGGCGGTTTTTTCGGCGATTGACGCAACCGAGCGCGGCATCGGTCCGGTGACCTATTCGGTGCGCGGGCATCTGGATTTCGAGGGCGGCAGCGCTCGCATCGACAACGTGTATGCGGGTGATTTGAATACGCCGGCGATGGCGGCGCTGGGCGTGGCGACGCCGTTGAGCTACGCGCTGGGGGCGGGCTTCGATCAGATGAAGCTGAAGAACGTGTCGATCGAGATCGGAGTGGCGGAACATCGGAACACAGCGCAGATTTCGGAGGTGGCCGCGCCGCGGCAGGTGCGCCCCGGCGACGACGTGGAGCTGATGATTTCGCTCGCGGGAGAAAACGGCGCGTCGATCACCAAGACGGTACACTATCGCCTGCCGATCGGCGCAGCGCCGGGAACGCTGTACTTCACGGCGGCCGACGCGACGTCGATGAACCTGCTCGAATTTCAATCGCAGATCGGCGCCCCCACGCGATCGCCGGCGCAGGTGTTCGAGCTGTTGAACGGATTGCGCGCAAACACCAGCGCGTATTTGCGGGTGTGGCGCGCCGAGCAGGCGTTCACCGTCGAAGGCCGCGATCTTCCGAATGCGCCGCCATCGCTCGCGCTGATTCTGAGCCGCGTGCAGACGGCGACGGCGACGCCGCTCTCGACGCGCGGATCGAAGATCGCCGAAATCGGGATTCCGGTGGGCGAGATGATGGTGACCGGATCGAAGACGGTGCAGGTCGAGGTGAAGGAATGAAGAAGCGGCCAGTGGCCCGTAGTCAGTGGCCTGTGCTGATTTCGTTATTGGGCTCACTGGCATTCGGCGCGACCACGACTACCTGGGAGATGAACGGCTATCAGGATTTTTTGCGCGGCCGGCTGAGCGGGTTATCGCTCACGCGCGACGGGATGTTGATGCCGGGACCGAAACTCGACACGATTTTCACTTCCGATCAGCCCGAAATCTGGACGGTGGCGCAGGCGCCCGACGGCGCGCTATATCTGGGCACGGGCAACGGCGGGCGGTTGTACAGAATCGACGCGAGCGGAAAAAGCTCACTGGTTTGGACCGCGGATCAGCCTGAGATTTTCGCGATCACGATTGACGCGAAGGGCGTGGTGTACGCGGGCACGTCGCCCGACGGCAAGGTTTATCGAATCGAAAACGGGAAAGCGACGGAATATTTTTCGCCGCCCGCGCGGTATATCTGGGCGCTGAAATTTGCGCCCGACGGCGCGCTGTTCGTCGCGACCGGCGATCAGGGAAAGATTTTTCGAGTGACCTCGGCGGGGCATGGCGAGGTTTACTACGAAACCGGACAATCCAACGTAACGTGTCTCGCGATCGATCGCGAGGGTCGGCTGCTCGCAGGCTCGGAACCGAACGGAATTCTGTATCGCATCGTGCCGGGAACGCCGAACAAAGCGTTCACGCTGTACGACGCGAACCTTCCGGAGATTCGCGCGATTGTGCCCGCGCCCGACGGAACCATTTACGCCGCCGCCCTGGGCGGAAGTATCGCGCGGCGAACCGGGGCCGCGGCGGGCCCAGCCGTTTCGACCGACGCGGTGACCGCTCCGACGATCAGCGTCACGGTGACCGATGCGCAGGGCGGGATCACACCCGCGCCGAAGCCCGACGCGGTGCGATCCACTACGCTAGTGCAACCAACGGTGGTGAGCACGGCGGCCACCACCGAAGTCTTGGGCGTGGACAAGTCCGCGCTTTACAAAATCAATACCGACAACACGGTGGAGACGCTGTGGAGCTCGAAAGAAGAAGACGTCTACGACCTGGTGATCTCGGGCAGCGATCTGGTATTCGTCACCGATGCGCAGGCGCGGGTTTATCGCCTGGACGGGCAACGGAAGGCGACGCTGGTGGCGCAGGCGAATGAAGGCGAGGCGACGCGCCTCATCGAATCGCCGCAGGGATTGATCGCGGCGACGGGGAATCTGGGAAAGATTTTGCGATTGAGCAACACGGCGGGTGCGAGCGGGTGGTTTGAATCGCCGGTGCATGACGCGGGAACGGTGGCGCGGTGGGGACGGCTGACGTGGCGGCGCGGCGCGGGCGAACGCACGAGCGGGATCGCGTTCCGGACGCGCACGGGGAATTCGATGCGGCCTGACGCGACGTGGAGCGACTGGTCGGGAGAGATCACGGACGCGGCGCGATCGTCGATTGCGAGTCCCAACGCGCGCTACATTCAATGGCGCGCGGAACTGGCCGGGACGGGCGTCTCGATCGACAGCGTGACCATCGCGTATCTTCCGCAGAACACGCCGCCGGTGGTGCGGAGCATCAATGTGACGGCGCAGCCGGCCAGCGCGGCGAGGACCGCGGCTGCGGCAACCTCCGCGGCGAGCGCGGCCTACTCTATCACGGTGACCGATACCGGCGAGACCACGTCGGCTGCGGGGACGCCCTCGCAAACGCTGGGACGTGCGCCCTCCGGGCAGATTCAGATCGCCTGGCAGGCCGACGATCCGGACGGCGACAAGCTGATTTTCAGCTTGTATTTTCGCGGCGACGGCGAGCGTGAATGGAAGCTGCTGAAGGCCAACATGATCGAGAACACGTACCTGCTCGACGGGGATGTGTTTGCCGACGGGCGGTACTTTTTCAAAGTGACTGCGTCGGACCGGCCGTCGAACGCGGCGGAGCTGGCGCGGGAAGCGGACCTGGTGAGCGCGCCGGTGCTGATCGACAACACGCCTCCGGTGGTGACGGCGGGCGCGCCGCGGCGGAACGGAAGCGCGGTCGAAGTGGATGTGGACGCGCAGGATGCCGGATCGGCGCTGCGGCGCTGCGAGTATTCGATCGACGCGGGGCCGTGGTGGCCGGTGGAGGCCGCCGACGGCGTGACGGATTCCGAGCGCGAGCGGTTCAACATCCGCATCGCGAATCTCGCGGCGGGCGAGCACCTGGTGGTGATCCGGGTGTACGACACGGCGGGGAACGCGGGATTGGCAAAGGTCGTGGTGAAGTGAGGGCGTTCTGTCACGCGATCGGGCAGATCACAAGCCGGCCTAAAACCCGGCTCGCCGCATGTTTGATGTAATGCGGACTGTCGGCCCCATATCGCGCCCATCTCCACGCCCAGGGCGCACCGGCCCTGCCGTCAATGTTCACGCCTTGACGGCGCCCGCCAGGCCGGGCAGGATTCAGCTATGGCCACTAATATCGAAAAGCTTGCCGAACAGATCAACGCTCTTACGGATTACGACCCCATGGCCCTCGAATGCACCGAGGCCACGATTTCGCAGGCGCCCGGCGAGCGCCGTATTTGTCTCCAGAGCTTTCTAGAAACGGCCGTCTTCCACATCGACTTCGACCAGGTGCTTTCCTTATGACCCAGAGGGAGCCGAAGGCGGTTTCCGGCTGTGACAGAAGCGCCCGGAGTAGAAAAGCCTCATGGCGCGGAACCGGCGCGGCACTAAGATCGCGACGACGATTTAGGTAGCGTCACGGCGGATAGGCGGCTGGCTCAAGGCCGCGCGCTTCCGGAATCCCGCCGCCGGTTCAAGAAAACCAGCGTGCCCAGCGCTGAAGCGACCAACAGCCACGTTGCTGGTTCGGGGACTGTTGAGGATAATCCGCTGGGGCCGTAGGTAAAGCCGTCCCCGGAGCCGATACTGGCGTTGGATACCTGGGTTCCCAGAGAAGTGGGTGTCCCCGTGAACACTGACGCCGACGTGAGGGTCACGGTGGAATTGAAATTCGCAGTCGTCGTAAATGGAGTGCCATCAAGGTAAGGCGACCCGCCCAGAAACTGATCTTGTGCGGAGAGAAACGGCTCAATCTCGAGCTGCGTGCCGTAAGTGAAGGGGACATAGAAGGTAACGGTCGCATTTGACTGGAAGCCCTGTTCAGTGGTTTGTGTCGCAGCGCCCGAGTTGAGAGAGGAATACACGCCCGAATCGTTGCAGCCGTCCACAAGGCACATTGACAGAGTGGCGACGGTGCCGACTGTTCCCGCGCCGGGTTGCGTGGTGGTAATCGAGCCGTCGACGGTGAACCGGAGAACCAGCACGCCGGGCCCGCTCCCTCCCGTGATGGTAAGCAAGTCTATGAATTCGGCATTGGTATAGGCAAACGCATAGGGGCCAGCCGCCGGAGTGCTGGGAACAGAAAGGGTCGCTGTGGCGCCAAGGATTCCGTTATTCGCTTGTCCGGCGCCGCTGGCAGAAAACACGTCGCCGGTGCAAGAAGTGTTACACGTCCAGCTTCCCGCCACGTCGGAATTCGCTGGTCCCAACGCGACGGAGCTGTTGTATAGATCGACGCCTAGAGCGTTGCTAACGTCGGCGTTTACGAAAGCGAAGGACACAGTCCCCGCATGCGTTGGGATCGCCGTGCCGAGAGCAGTAGCGACCAGAGCCAGCTTGAGCCACGTGGGATAGCGCTGGTTTCCGTAAAGCACGATGTTGTCCTCCGATCCGCGATTTCCATTGCTGCTCAATCAGTGTACTACCTTATGCCGCCTGTCGATCCTATCCAGTTGCGATTTTTCCACTGCCTGCATCGGAGCAGGAACTCAAGAGGGAGGGCCCAGAGCCCCGAAGAGGGAAAAGGGTAGGCTTGGGGCCCGTGCAGCACGCCCCAAGCCGGTTCCTGAAAGTTGCAGTCGTCTCGCGGTTTCTGGCGAAGCACCCGAGGGTTTCGCGCTTCATCACCGCGCACCTGCCGAGGCTGTGCCCGTTCCTGCCGTTACCGGCCGGCGTGCGCAGCACGCGCCCCACATAAACGTAGAAAATGCTACGAGAACGTAGAAAATGCTACGAGGTCCGCCGGCGCCATTCGAACAGGAAAATTCCCGCCGCGACGCTGACGTTCAACGACGCGACTCCTCCGGCGAGCGGAATTCGCACCCGAAAATCGCAGCGCTTCATGACCTGCTCATGCAATCCGCGGCCTTCGCCGCCGAGCACGATGGCGGCGGGCGCAGCCAGCTCCACCCGATCGTATTCCTGCTCCCCCCGTTCGTCCAGGCCGTAGATCCAGTAGCCGCGCTGTTTCAAGTCCTCGATCGCGCGATTAACGTTCACCACGCGAACCACCGGCAGATAGGCCAGCGCCCCCGATGCCGCGCGCGCCACGGTTTCAGTCAGCCCCGCCGCGCGGCGCTCCGGAATTACGGCAGCCGCCGCGCCGGCCGCATGCGCGGTGCGGATGATCGCGCCCAGATTGTGCGGATCCTCCACTCCGTCGAGGATCACGTGTAAGCCGCCGGCGGCCGCGGTTGTCTCGAGAGTCGAATATTTTTCAGCCGCGCCGATGGCCACCACGCCCTGATGCGCGGCAACTCCGCAGGCCCGGTCAAGGTGCTCGCGGGACTCGAATCGCAGCGGAATCTTGCGCTCCCGGCACAGTTCTATGATCTCCTGAAGCCGCGGGCCGCCCGCGCCTTTGACGATCATCACCCGCTCGAGCGGCCGTCCCGCCCGCAACGCCTCCCGGACGGGATGGATTCCTGCGAGCGAAGACATTATGATAAGGGTACTCTCATGAGCGCGTCAGAAAACGTTCCTGTTCAGCCGGCATACGAAATCCCGGACAAGCTCTACTTTCGCATTGGCGAGGTGGCTCGTCTCGCGGGCATCAAACCCTACGTCCTGCGTTTCTGGGAAACCGAGTTTCCCGCGCTCGGGCCCAGGAAGTCTGGCACGGGGCACCGGTTGTATCGCCGCAAAGATGTCGAGCTGGTGCTCGAGATCAAGGGCCTGCTCTACGACAAGCGGTACACCATCGAGGGCGCGCGCAAATCCATGGAAACCCGCGGCAAGGGCGAGTCGGCGCGCGCGGTGAAATCGCCCAAAAAAGACAAGTCCCGGCAGGCCGATCTCTTCGCGGAAAATCCCGCGCTGGTCGAGGCCGTGCGCACCGAATTACGGGCGCTGGCCGATATGTTGAAGTAGCCCGCCCGCTCAGCCCCTTCACCCCCACCCGATTCTCATACCCGTCGAATCCTTGCCGATAAGCGTTGCAGGGTTCGACCGCCTCAGATGATTCACATAACCCGTATCAACCACGTGCCGCTGGTCCTCAATTCGGACCTGATCGAGCACATCGAAGCCACCCCGGATACCGTGATTTCGCTCGTCAACGGGCAGAAATTCATGGTGCTCGAAGATACGGACGAAGTGATCCGTAGGGTGAT
>Ga0182024_10008105_pt1 | contig 22352 bp, 39 predicted proteins | sample P32metaG_FD_120480 | JGI IMG/M metagenome (GOLD analysis project Ga0182024, IMG submission 120480) | Permafrost microbial communities from Stordalen Mire, Sweden - P3-2 metaG (Illumina Assembly) | ecosystem: Environmental > Terrestrial > Soil > Wetlands > Permafrost | place: Sweden: Stordalen... | reverse complement strand
TTGGGCTGTGGGCAGGGCACCCAGGATTCCCTTGCACGGAGTCAGCTCGCTCGGTTCGAGTCCTTGCCGTCTCGCCATGTTTGTTCCGGGATAACTCAGTGGTAGAGTGACGCCCTGTTAAGGCGGATGTCGGTGGTTCGAATCCATCTCTCGGAGCCATTGCCGCGCGGTAGCTTAGTCCGGCTTAAAGCGTTGCCCTCATAAGGCAAACATCGCTGGTTCAAATCCAGCCCGCGCAACCTTCCCAAGATCTCCGGTTCGTGTATACTCCCTGACATGAGTAATGACGGTCCTAAAATCTGTGTGCTGATTCCAGCGTTCAACGAGGCGCGCGTGATCGAAGGTACGCTCGATTCTCTGCGTGACGCCGGGTTCGAGTGCCGTGACATCTACGTTGTAGATGACATGTCGTCAGACGCGACGGCAGCACTAGCGCGCCGCAGGGGAGCCAATGTCTACACCGTCCCTGAGAAGGGCGGCTGCAAGGCGAACGCACAGAACCACGGGCTCGCTCACTTCCAGCTTCAGAACAAGTACGATTGGGTCGTGTTCGTTGACGCTGACTCCAAGGTCGAGTCGCAGTTCCTGAACGCGATGTACGAAGCGGCCGAGACTCACCCGGACGCTACGCTTTTGATAGGGCAGGTCAAGTCTGCCAAGAACAACCATATCTGGGCCGCTCTGCGCGCGTATGAGTACACCTTCTCGCACGAGGTCATCAAGGGCGGTCAAGCAAACTTCAACATGATTACCGTCTCGCCGGGCTGTGCCTCGATGTACAAGCTGGCCGACTTGATGAAATTGAATATAGACTCAGGTACGCTCGCGGAAGACATGGATCTGACGATACAGGTCCACAGGATGAAGGGGAAGATCAAGTACATCCACGCAGCTGGCGTCAGTACCCAGGACCCAAGTACTTTCAAGGACTACATGAAGCAGAATATGCGGTGGAACCGTGGCTTCTGGCAGATCATTCTCAAGCACAAGACGTTTGCGTTCACGAAGAAACTACCTGTTGACTGGTACATGATGTATCTTGTACTCGACACCCTACTACTCAATCGACTATTCACTCTGCCGATCCTGTGCTGGCTGTTCCCGTTAAAATGGGTAGGCTTTGGGGTATTGGTTGATATGCTGTGCTACTTGGGGGTAGGTGTTGTCATCGCGCTCAAGACAAAGCGCTGGGATGTACTGTGTAAGGTGCCGATTTTTTACTGGCTGGCGTATCTGAATCTGTACGCCTTCCTGAGTAGTTTCGTAGAGATTATTCTGTGCCGGAAAAAGATCCTGGCATGGAACAAAGTTCAGCGTTACGATTTTATCACAACCTAAAGGAACCGTTTCTCATGAAGACCTTATCGTTTGCAGTCGCTGCGATTCTCGCTTCGTCTGCTGTGCTCGCTGATGGCCCGCTCGCATACCCCGGTTCGTCCTGGGGTGCTGTGATCGCTCCAAGTAGCGTGATGGCTAACACTCCCGAGACCGGCAACGTGCTGTACATGGGTAAGATCACCCAAGGTATTGACTGGTATAAGTTCGGCAAGTTCACGTTCGACACATACGCCAGCTTCACCATCAGCGACGACCACAATCACCTGTCATACAACGACAAGATGATCCCGGCTGTTGGTATGCGCGTTGATCGCCACTTCGGCGACGGCATCGTTACTCTAGGAGTTGAAGAGTCGTATGAGCATCATTGGGGTGACGGCTGGGACGGCCGCACTCTCGTGAGCAGTTCAACCCCTGGTATGAATGGCGCTGGAGTGCAGGCGTATGTCAGCTACTGGTTCGGCTGGAACCTCAAGGGGAAATGAGATGTACTTCCCGTTCAACTCATTCATCGTCAACGTAGTTATGCGGTGGCCGGTACTGGCCGCAGTCGTTGCTGCCTGTGGCGCTTGCTACGCTGCCTACAAGGGGTAAGCATGAAGACGTTCTTTGATGTGGTCATGAACATTGCATCTTCTCCTGGGGTCATCGGCGTATGCATGCGTTGGCCTGCGCTGATCCCAGTTGCGGTGGTGCTGGTTGTTCTGTGTCACTACTACACATGACACCCGACTTCATCCTCCCGTACGAAGAGACAGCGCAAAAGGGAGCATATGCAGCGAGCCGCGCGTTGATAGTCCGTCAACCGTGGGCCGACAAGATTCTTGATGGCTCAAAGACCTGGGAAATACGAGGATCAGCTACCCACGTCAGAGGTCGTATTGGCATCATTCCCGCGCGGTCCAAGATGGTTTCGGGATACTGCAATCTAGTGGCAGTAAGGGGACCTCTAACCATCAGTGAACTCTTAGAAACTGTTGGTTTACATGCGATAAACCGCGAAGAGCTTCTCCGGCAAGGACCGCCTTATCCTTGCACGTACGCCTGGGTCCTGGAACAGTCGGCGAAGCTTGATCGACCGATTGCCTATAACCATCCGAGAGGCGCAATTATTTGGGTGCGCTTGCAAGACAGCGCGTAGAGAGGTTTTTCCAAGATGACACCTGACTTTTTCAACTGCTGCTTCGAGGCAGTAGGGGCGTATTTCATCGCGCAGCACATACGCCAAGTCCTGAAGGATAAGGCAGTGAAGGGACTCTACATCCCTGCTACTGCGTTCTTCATGCTGTGGGGTTTTTGGAATCTTTTTTTCTACCCTCATCTCCACCAGTGGTGGAGCTTCAGTGGCGGGCTCGCCATCGTGACTGCGAACGCTGTGTGGGTAGCGCTACTTTTGAAGTACCGAACTCGTATGTGCCAGCTCACGAACTGTGCTGATCGCGGCAAGCATCCGGCTGACGCTGACCACACGTACTTCCGCAGCGCCATAGACGACGCATGCTCGCTGAATGATATTGGTGCCCGGCTCGACAGTCCCGATCCCGCAACCCTCGAACCTTTTGGAGGTCCGTGATGAATGAAGCGCCTAAGATCTACGCCCGACAGTTCTCTCGTTGGAACTTACGCGGCGCGACCCCTCGCTACAACGCGAAGGACATCGAAGCGATTGACGTACTGCGCTCTGGGTCCAAGAAGACCGGGCGCGGCTTTCAGCCTGCAGGCTTCCGCAACGGCGCGAGGATACACCGATGACAACTGATGATGTCCAAGAAGGCCATGTTAATGTTGCTGCCTACAACGGCAACCTACCGGTCAACTTAATGTCGAAGCGAGAGCTGATAGCTGCCAAGCTATTGGCTGGCATGCTGTCTGGTAAGAGTCTGTACCACCTGGAGGCATACCCTAGGATTGCTGTCTTGAATGCAGACTTGCTGCTGATCGAGTTGCAGAAGTGACAGCGCTCGTAGTCTATACGTGCAAGACCTGCGGCTTAGAGTACAAGCGACGCCGGGACACATGGGCGTCAAAGGATACTTGCAGCGCACGGTCCTGCTACGTTCGGCACAAGACCGGACAAAAAACTCCTAACACGGCCGCGCTCGATGCGGCAAGGGCTGCAGGTGCTAAGAGCTACATTGGCATATGTGCCAAGGGGCACGTCGGCCCGCGATCCACGTCCAACTCTTCCTGCAATGAGTGCAGGCGCTTGCATCGCGGTCTCCGCAACAAGCCGAAGCACTACCGGGATGAGCGGGACACGACCTATCCAGGCGCGCTGAAGGTAGAGCGCAAGGGTCAGTTCGATGAGCATGGCATACGTCCGCCATTCAAGATGGAGTTGCTTCCTGGTCTTCACCCCACGGCCCGAGCATGGTTTCTCTCCCCAGCCCCCCGGTTGTAGTAGTTCCGAAGGCGACCCGCGCAGAGCTTCTCTCTGAGCTGGCGTTCTTCGAATTCGCTAATGGTGGACTCAGGGACACTAAGCAGGGCAAGGGGAAGTTCGACGCTCAGATCGAGGCGCTGAAGGCCGAGCTTGCCACGGTGCTATAATGGTGGATCACCAGGGGGTTCACACATGAGCGGAAGGGCTATGAAAGATGAGAGGCGCGGCAACACTGCCGGAGCTGCCAAGAATGGCGTAAAGCCTGCCAGCACGGTCAGCGGCGGCAAGTCAACGTCGTTTGCGAATTCTGATGCTGCAGCCAGCGCGAAGCGCGGCGGCAACGGTGTGGTATCAGACTCAGGCTCGGATATGACTAACTCTCGTCATGAGTACAAGCCAAAGGGCGGCAGGTAGCTATAGCCTGTTGCTGGCGCTACTTCTGACAGGCTGCGGCTCGTCAGGATCTTCAGCGCCTGTCCCGGTGGTGACTCCTCCGGTGGTGGTCCCTCCCAAGACACCCCCTGTGGTAGTTCCTCCGGTGGTCACACTGCCAGCGCCAACGACCGGCGTCATGATCCTCACCTGGGTAGACCCGACCGAGAACGTCAACGACACGGCGCTAACGAACCTCGCCGGGGTCAAGATCTATTACGACGACACCCAAACGATTACGATTGGTCTCGGGCAACTGATCTACGAGTTCACCGACGTGCCCATTGGAAACCACTGCGTCTCGATGACCGCATTCAACACGCTAGGAGCCGAAAGCGCGCACTCTCCGACCGTCTGCGAGGACGTGGAGTAGCAATAAGTTGATACGCCATACGCACTTAGTGCTATGTGCGGTAACACACAGACGGATTGAGAGCATACTGAATTGAGGAGACACAACAAACATGAAACACGCATTTAAGCTCGCGTTGGCACTGGCCTTTTTGATTGGCGGCGGCAACGCCTTTTCGCAGGTTCCGCCGATTAACAACGCAGGGACTGGCAACGTCGCCAGCGGCAACGTAGTCGGAAACAACAACACGTCAACCAGCACCAGCACCAGCACGACTACGGTCAATGGCTTGGGCTCAGGTAACGGTGCTGTCATCTCTGGTGGTGCAGGCGGCGCGGGCGGCTCAGGTGGAGCTGGTGGTGCAGGCGGCGCGGCTGGCGCTGGTGGAGCTGGGGGCACGTCAGTGTCCAATTCCCAGGGCGGCAAGGGCGGAACATCTTTCTCGAACGCTGAAGGCGGCAAGGCCACGGCGAGCAACAACGTCGAAAGCTCAGGCAACGGTGCCGGGCAGTCGGTGAACCTATCGAGCCCTCGGTTGGCAGCTACAGCCATCGCAGGCTACGGCGAGACGACAGCGTCATGCCGCTACCACGACGGGGCTGGTCTCCAGCTGCTGATCGTGGGCGCATCGTTCGGTAAGTCCAAGAAGGACGATGATTGTGCTCGGCTCGAACTCGTCAAGTACTTCTGCGCCAACAACGCGCCGGAAGCTGCCCAAGACGTAGCGTGCAAGATCTCATTCGTGAAGAACGCCCTGGGTGACGACTGTCATATGGAGCTTCTCTCCATGTGCGAGGTTGCTCAAATCGCGGTACAGGTTGATACGACTGACTTCGTCACTAAAGAACAGCTGATTGAAGTCGAACAGCGGCAGCTAGTGAAGCAGCTTAGTAAATAAGGGGACACACAATGGATTTTATCGGACTCGGTATTGCCTTCGTTGCCGGTGGCGTCGTAGGCGCAACGGTTGGGTACACTTGGTTGCACAAGCAACTAGCGTCTGCCCAGGCTGATCTCAACTCTGTCGTGACGAAGTTCGCCCCGGCAGTTGTCGCGGCTCACGCAGTCACCGCCCCTCCCGCATCAGCGGCTGCAGTTACGGCGGCGGTCGCGGCCTCGAAGGTGGCGTAACATGAAAGCATTACTTACGGCACTCGTTCTATCGGTCCTCGGCATGACGGCCGCGCAGGCTCAGGTCAGCATCGGTATAGCTGTCCCGGTAGTCTGTGGCGCATACGTCGGTGACGTAGGCTTCTACAACCCTGACTGTGGATACTGGAACGGCTACGGCTGGGAAGGTTCCGGCGTGTGGTTCTCAGTAGGGCATGGCGGCTACGGTCGTGGCGGCTACGGTCACGGCGGTCGTGGGCATGGTGGTTGGCATGGCGGCGGGCGTCATAGCAGCCACGGTCATCGCTAATGACTGAGCTTCAGTTCGTCTCCCTGATCCTGGCGCTGGTGTGCATGGCGGTCTCCGTCAAGCCTCCGGTAAAACCGTCTATCAACTGGATGACAGCATCCTTCACGTTCATCATCCTCACATGGGTGATCGGCGTGGGCAACCTTCACACTTGGCACTTCAACTAAGGGAACGTCCGTGTACATCAGTATCGGAGCGGTAGTACTCATCGTAGTACTGATCTTTCTCTGCCGATAAAAAAAACCCCCATTCAAGGGGGTTAATCTTCCAGCTGGGTAGGAGTGGACCCGGCTGGGCTGCGCGCCATCGCGCAATTCGAGTATTCTACCTTCTCGGCATCTCAGTCGCAACTACTACTGACTTGGATGCACCCTCGGGGATCGGCGCTACCTTGATGCCCATCATCTTGTTGAGAGCAGTCACCAGGGGGTTGATCTTCCCGGCGAACTCAGACTTCAGCCCGAGCCACGGATTCTGCACAGGATCTTGAGAGACCTCATCCATCGCTGCCTGCGAGCACATAGCCCAAATCATTGCGCGCTGCAGGGAGAGCTGCTGGCTCATGACGGCTACGATAGCTGTCAGTGAATCCACCAACGCCTGCATGTCGCGACCCGCCTGCTCTGCCTGTTCCATCCGGCGTTGTGCTTCAGTTATGTTCATGACTGCACCAGTAGCCGTGCGCGCCACAGGTCAAGGCGAAACGCCTTGCGCTCCTGGTGTCGGTCGTAGTGAGGGGTCCAGCTCTCCAGGAGCTTGATGGCGTCCTGGTACTTGCCCAGGCGCGCCAGCTCGACAGCGTCAGACTCGACTTGGAGCGATCCAAGGCCGTGAGCCATCGCGAGACGCACTCGACCCTTTGCCGGTGTCTGCCCAAGATCCTTCAGGCGTTCTATTTCCCTGCCTGTAGTCATGGCGCTCGTGCCTCGATGGCGCTTGCGCTGCAGTCCACGGAACCCGTTGAAGATGCCAGCACGTATGCGGCCGAACAGGCACTCGTTCCATGCCTCAGCGAGCTTGTTCGCGTACTTCGGCTTCTTCTGAAGATCCGCAAGAGGGACCTCATCAGGCACCGGTTCCAGCTGATTGACGTCGGTCTCTTTGACATGCACGTAGTCATCCTGGTCCAGATCTTCCTGTGTAGGCAGATAGCATTCAGAGATTGGGATCTCGCCGGTTTTAATTTCGTCCACGGTATCTCCTGATTGTAAGTTCAAGGGCTAGCATAACAGATGCCACGATCAAGAGCACTGACAGTGGCCAGCTCATCGACGTGGGAGGATCATCTCGCTGATGGTCCGAGCCTCGAACCGCATGCGAGTGTTTATGGTCATCTCTGGCGCTACCATTGTCGGCAGGTCAGGATCTGGGGCAGCCTGCAGCACAGGCGGGATAGCCTTCAGCTTAGTTGTGGCCGGGCACCACATTTCGACGTAGTGCACCTGTCTGCCTCCACGGTTCTTGCGATGACGCTCCGTGTAGCACATACCATAGGCAACGTGATGGACGACCTTCATTTGACTAGACTTCCAAACTTCTCGCGCAGGCGCGCGGCTTCAGCCTTGCGGCGGGTAATACATTCCTGGGCGGACTCGAACGTCCCGTCCGCCTTGAGCCTACACTCGAAGGTGACGACGTTGTCTCGCTCCAGGCGCTCTATGGCTTCGCGGCGCAGGGTGTCTTTGTGCTTCATGTCCACTTCTCCAGGATGACGGGGTTTGAGTACTCGCAGCGGCAGGCTACCTTGAACTCGAAGTCGCTGATGTCTTCAGCGTCGTACAGGATATGCACTGCCCACACTGCCATCTGTACATCGATGCGGATGAACTCTCTCATGCCTTGAACTCCATGCGCTTGGCTACCGGGAGCGGCGGGCGCTCCGCAGCCAAGAGCTTCAGGTGCAGGGCTGTCTGCTCCTGCTGGGTGACTAGCCTGCGCGTGTCGCGCGGGCGCACTATGACCTCGCCCCTGTTCCATGAGTAGTTCATGCGACCCTCCGTACAACGCTTATGAAGTTCCTGCTGTCTACGACCTGGGGATTGCCCCGGCCGACGTTGACGCAAACATGATCCTGGAACACGAGGTACTTGATGACGGTGCCCTTCGCTGCCTTGTACTCGGGACCGTTGCGGCCTATGCCGTTGGGCATGCGGAAGCGAACCGTGTCGCCAGCGTTGAGGTCTTGGAAGGTGTTGTTCATGATCGAGCCATCGCTATGCGGCGATCCTCGGCAGTTGCTAGGCGTTGGTCGCGCGCGCCTTCCGCGTATCCGTCCCAGCGGGCATCCTCGATCTTATTGTTGGCGCGTGACCGAGCGAACACCGCGCGGGCCTCGAACCAGAGCTTTGAGCCTATCGGGGCTAACCCGGCGAGGATCATGGCAGCATAACCCGTGGTCATCTGCTCGCGCGTCTCGCTGCGCCCCGTTTCGTAGTAACTCTTCATTGGCTGTTGCCTCCAAGTTGTGAGATTAGATTATAACCCTATTCGACCTTCGATATCAACCCGCCCTTCATTGTGACGCGGGCGAAGAACTCGCGGCCCTTGCCGGTCATGTGCGGGCGGTGCGCTACAGTGAGCACCCCGTCAGGGCGGTACTCGGCACCGAACATCGAGGTCTCGCGGTACTTCAGCGGCTGCCCTATTTCGGACTTCAGCAGCTTCTTTGAGTTGTACAGTACTAGAATTGTCATTTGAGTCTCCTGGTTTATTGGTTTGGAGTATACGCGCTTGCTGGCTGGCTGTCAACCTATCCGATCCGCATGCCAGTCTTTCGAGCTAGCATCCGGCCAGTACCGTCGCACCCAAAGCAACGCCCGCAGGGGTGCTGCCCAGTCCCCTTACAGCGGCTGCAGGACACCGTGGCGGGCCCGAGGGATGAGGGGGCTACCCTATGCACTGGTACGTAGACGTCGCCTCTCAGGTCTTCCAGCTGCTCCAGGTCGGAGAAGTCTGGGTTGGCTGGGTCACGCTGGGACATTAGCGTAGATCTCCGAATTGAGCTTGCCGCCATGTATGTGGATGAACGTCTCGCCGTTCTCTACGCGCCTGCGGCCACCGGCCTGTATCACCCGGCGCATACGGTCTTGCCATTCTGCTCGCGTCCAGCTGACATCGGCGTGGGTCTCGTAGCAATGCCCTGGGATAGGAGCGCCCCTCACTGGAACCACCGCGATTGCCCGTTGGGGCATCCACAGTCACTGGACCCGAAATATGGGTGCTGCCAGTGGAAGGTGTGAAAATTCAGCGGCACGCGCGTTTGGCACCCTACGCAGTCCTTAGTGTGCGCCTCTGTCTTAGCAAGTTGGTCCAGCACGCGCTGGCGCTTGAAGAAGCCAAAGTCGTAGATTTTAGCTGTCATGATTTAAACTCCGCACCATTGGGCGCAACTGTTTTCCGTTTGCATTACAAGGTAAAGAAACACGACCGTGAGTATCGCGATCATGATGCCGTAGAGGATCTTGCGTGTGCTCATGATGTTGTCCCGCACTCTCGTGAGATGATATGTATTTCGTTCATCAGGTCTCCATGACCTAATACCAGATCGGCGCTAAACTGTGCGCGCATGCGCTCGCACTGTGCCTCATGCTTTTCGCGTGGTGACTCGGTCGCGCAGCCCGTGAGCAGCAGCGCGAGCAGGGTGAGTGTCTTCATGCCTAGTACTCCGAGGGTAAGAGGATCGTCTTGTTGATGAACCAGAGCGTGATTCCTGGGGCCGGGAAGTCCGTGAACTCGATGTCCTGGGTGGTGATAGCCTTGCCGTCGCCATCCTCGCAGATTGCCTTGGCCGCGTTGCCGTTGTAAGTGACTTCGAGCTTCCACACCTGGAACTCTTCCTTGCGCACCTTCTTGTCGAGCTGGTGCGAGAAGATCAGATCGAGCAGCCAGTAGCCGCCCGTTGTGTCCGCGACGTATTTGACACCGTCAGTGAATACGATTCCGCCCAGGTGGCGGTACAGATTCTCGGTGCCGGTGAAGCCGGACATGATGCTGGGGTTTAGTTCGCTCATGATTGATCTCCTGGTTTGTATCCTCGATGCCCCTCGTGAGAAGGGCACCTGGGATACTGCTATCCGATTGTGTTGACGTGGCTCGGGTCGCCGCAGAGGAAGCTCTCGATGGCGATGTTGAGGCTGTCCATCAGGCGATCCGCATCGCCGAAGTGGTTCGAGCTGGCGATCACCCTGTCGCCGGACTGTACGTGATAGGTCTCACTCTTGTCAGTGAAGACCTGGGTGACCACGCGGAAGGCGCGGACGTAGTTCATGTTGGGCATCACTTGATCTCCGTGGCTACGATGTGACCGTGGGTGCGCGCGGCGAGCTTCTGCGCTAAGTCCAGGCGGCTGCACCAGCCAGCGCACCCGTAGAAACTTTTGCCATCGCTCGATACGTGCGAGTTTTTCATTGAGTCATCGAAGGCTTCGATGGACTCAGAGATGTGGCCCAGCTCACCCAGGGCGATCCATGCCTTGGCGTTTGAGATGGATTCCCAGACCATCCGCTTGTGGTCCTCCTCACTGCGGTAGGAAGGCTTCGCGAAGAACTCGCAAGTGCCGTCTACCCAGGACTGGAAGTAGGCGAGGTTGCGCTTCCAGTTCTTGCTCGCTTCGAGACCGCGCTCGGTGCGTGCCTGGGCGATGTCCCACTGGTTGATGACCGCGTGTGAGTAGCGCTTGCTGACGCTGCCCCGCTTGAAGACGCAACCGTCGATGGTCGCGGTGTGTTTGAGGTTCTGCGCCATGTTATTTGACTCCCGCGACCCAGAGGATCGCTTTGAGGATGGCTGCATCGATGCGGCCTACGAGGGTGTTGAGGGTTCGTGCTTGTGAGTATGTCATCTGTCTTTCCTTGTGGTCGTTGCGGCAACGATACTCGCGTCCCGGCCAGAAGTCAAGTTTCCGACCTATTGTCAAACCGTGCTATGATAGACGTAACGGCAAAATCGCGGTAATCCGCGCGCGTCTTCCCCCGCGTACAGGGCAAATAAAAGTGAGATAAATCAATGGCTACCCCGTTCAACGCAGGCTACACGTACCCGCAGCACCGTTTGTCAATTACGGATAACCTCCGCGCTGGCAACGCTGTTTCAGCTGCCGGACAGCTTAATGGCGTCCCGGTCGTTCTGCGTCAGTTTGAAAACCTCGGCAACGTAGGCGTCGCCGTAGCGAACAACATCCTCACGGCATACACAGCGGCTGCCTTAGTCACTGTACCCCCGAACGCTCACCCGATTGGCGGATCACTCGCAGTTCCGGCCAACAGCACAACTGGCGGCTTAGTCGCAACGATGGACTTCCCGCGCACGGTATCTGTAGTCAGTAACAACGCCGGGGACACGACCCAGACGGTTCTGATATCAGGGTTTGACTATTACGGCGCAGCGATGTCCCAGCTCCTCTCCCTAAACGGTGAAACGGCTGTGGTCACGCTCAAGGCGTTCATGTCTGTAGCCTCGATCACGTTCTCGGCTCTCACAGCTGGCGCGGTCACGGTAGGCACGGGCGCGGCAATCGGCCTCTCATACCTACTCGCGACGGGAAACATCCCGGTCGGTAGCTACGTGACCACGAGCACTGGGGTAGCGGCGGCTGATGCTGGCACGGTTGTGGTCCCTGACCCGACTTCCCCGGCAACGAACCTCACTGGTGACGTTCGGGGCACCTACCTCCCGGCAACGACCGAGGCAGCGGCAACGACGACTTTCTACTTGGAGTATGTGACCCTTGGAGGCCCGACGAACGCACAGGCGTTTGGTGTCACCCAGGCATAAGAACGTATCAGAAATATGCCGGTTCGTATCAGTTTCGAGCCGGTTTATATCTGAATCGTCACGGTTACAATGAATCAATGACTTACCCGTACAGGAACCGATTACTGTAGGGGGTCGGAGTAGAGAAAATCATGAGCACACCCACTAGCACCATCCAGGCGGATCTCGCCAAGCTCACGGCCGATTTATCGTTCGCCGCTGTGCCCGCAACAGTCGCGAATGTCCCCTACGTTTCGGCGACTGCGCCTACGCTAGGTGAGGCTCAAGCGATGGTTGCAGACCTCGAAGCGCGTGTAGGCACTATCGAGAAGCATCTGGGCATAGCGACACAGCGCGTCAAGACAGGATTTGCACAGTAATGCGCCGCCTGCATCTCATCGCATCCCCCATCACGTCGAACGCTGCAGGCTTCGCAGTCGGCGCAGCGCCGGTTGCCGGAGTACCCTGGACCCTGACTGCGGCCCCCTCTGTGACGAATCCTACCGGTCAGACGTATGTGTCGGCGAGCCCGGTACTGTTCACCCCCTCGGATGCGAGCGTCATTGGCGCTATCACGGTCACGGGATTGGATCGAAGCGGGAATACCATCGTCGAGGTCATCCCCTCCGCAACGGCTCAGGGTGCCACTGCATTCAGCACAAATGCTCTATTCGCCACGGTCACGGCTATCGTAGCCTCGGGCAGTTCAGCTGGCGCGACATTCGTCATCACGGCCGTTCAGACCGGATCCCCGGCGCTGTACCTTGGCACGATCACTGGCTTCGCTGCCCTGGTCGGTCAGGATGTCACCTTCTCAGGATTCGCCAATGCGGCGAACAATGGCACGTTCACGGTCACGGCCGCGACCGCCGCTCATATCGGTGTGGTCAATGCCTCGGCTGTCGCAGAGACTGATCCCACTACCCTCACACTCACGGCAGTCGCGTATGCTGCTGGCAACAACACGTACACAGGCACCATCACGGGTGGTGGCACGAATAACTTCGCTGGTGCGACCATAGTCGTTGCTGGTTTCGCCAACGCCGGGAACAACGGCACGTTCACGGTTGTGAGTAATTCCACGACAGTCATCGTTGTCGCGGACGCGGCTGGCGTCACAGAGTCGCACGCAGCTACAGCCAAATATGGCACGACTGCATCAGCAGCGGCTGGCGGTGGATACACCATCGAAGCAGGCTGGGGCGGAACGAACTACTCACCTTGGCTGTGCGCTGGGTTCCGGCGCGCTTCAGTCTCGGCAGCTGTACTAAGTTCGGGCAACTACAACATCGAGAGCACGGATCAGAACTTCCTCGATCCGTACTCGTACCAGTACTACGCGTCGCCTAACAACCTTACGAATAATCCTAACTGGCCTGTACTCCAAGGTCAGCCAAACCAGAGCGGTTATGAGGATGACGGCACGTTCTCAGGCAGCTCGCTAATGTCGAATGCTCTATCGCTGGCTGCACCGGCAACGGCTGCACTCACGGTTGGCTTCGTCACGCCTACACCGCAGATGCATTTCGCATACCGCATTGTGACCACGACTGCTGAAGTGCAGCTCGATGTGAACGTAGAGCGCGCATAGTGTGGCGGCGTCTACCATCGTCACTAGCGGCACCTGGAACTTCAGCCCGGAAGTAGCTGCATACATCTCGGAGTCAGTCGAGCGCTGTGGGATCAACCCGGCGTCTATGGATGTCGAGCATCTGATCTCAATTCGTCGTTCGCTCAACTTCATGTTCGCAGCGTGGACAGCGCGCGGCTTTAAGCAGCCCTGGATGACGACGTACTCAGTGACGCTCACGCAGGGACAGATTCAGATCCCGCTCATCAGTCCCGCCATCGATGTGTTCCATTCCTACCTGACTCGGGATGGCTATGACGTTGAGACATACAAGATCAGCCGCTCAGACTACGAATCGATCCCTGACAAGATGCAGCAGGGTCGGCCGACGATGTATTGGGTGAACAACAACACGGTCAATGCCAACGGTGCGCCAGTCATCTACATCTGGCAGGCATCACAGAACGATACGGACATCTGGAATAGCTCGGTATTCAACCGCGCTCAAGACGCCGGGCAATCCAACAACACGCTGTTCATTCCCTACGTGTGGACTGAGGCAGCTGTATGCGGGCTCGCAGCCAAGTTCGCACAGAAGTGGCGACCTGAGCGGTATGCAGGGCTGAAGGTTGAAGCGGCTGAAGAGTTCAAGATCGCTATGGATAGCACGCGCGAGAAGGCTAACACGCGCATTAGGGTACGCACGAACGGCTGGGGTTGGAAATGAACGCCGTTCTTGGGCGGGTAAAGGACAGCGTTGTGGTGCTTGATGCGCTCAAGGCGTATCTGAAGCGGGGAGACTAACATCCCATACGCACGCGACAAAAACGCCATTGCCATCTGCAACCGCAGCGGCCAGAAGATGCTGCGTAAAGACATGGTCGAGGATGGCTATCTACGCGGCTTGCTTGTGCATCCTGAGTGGTATGACGGCCCGCAGCAGCAGGAAGAGCCGTTCGATCCTGAAGAGGGTATTGCCATTGAGAAGCCTGCGCCGGACAACGTACAGCCCAATGCTATCCCGCCTGTCATCACTGGCGCGATAGTCGCGGGCGCTGCTGTGCTCAACTGGACGCAGCAAGACACGCCTTGGGGCACGCTTAAGTGCTGGTATGTCTGGAGCTTGACACCAGGGAATGCGACCTACCTGCGCATCGCACAGGTTTTCCCGGTCATTCCGGTGGACCTATTCATCCCTGGACCTGACCTGATCGCTGGCGATCCGCCTCCAGTCGTGACTGGGCTCACCTACACTGACGATGCATGGGTGAGCGGCACGTCCTACTATGTGACAGGAACATGGTGGGGGCAGAATGAAGGCTTGACGCCTACCGGCCCGAGCAACGTTGTCACGCTCTCATATCCGGTGATCGTCCTGACGGCTGGCTACGTAGGCTTCGATCAGTACTATGGATTCGTGGACAGCTACGGCTCGATTGCTCCGACGACGATCAATGGGTACACGGTCATCAGCCTCTATTCGGCTGACAATGGACCGCCGTCCACGCTGAACATCTCTATCGATAAGCTCGGTGGAGTCATGCCAGTGCAGGGCATGTTCACGAGCCTAGGGTTCACTGACCAACACGAAAACGCCGTCCTGGTGGACACTTCAGCTGCTACCTATGCGACGCACGGAACGTATGCGACGTGGGAGTGGGATCTTACGAACGCTTCACCATTCGCCAATCATGGCGTCTATGACATCACGGTGATTTAATGACTGGCTTGGCATTTACCTACACGACCCTCACGAACGCTGCGCAAACATGGCTCGATGACACTGATTCTGATTGGGTGAACGCGACGACGCTGGCTCAGCTGGTCTACCTGTCAGAAAACCGGGTTACAATAGACCTGGATCTCACGATTTTCGATACCGTATCGACCGGGCAGTCCTACGCGTCCAGCAACACAACCGGCCTTGTGGCGCGACCTTCCGGCATCATCGTGACAGACGCGCTGGGATACCTGATCCCAACGGGCTCGCCATCGGCTGGTAAGTTCGTCCCGATACTGCTGCGCGACTATGGCTGGGTGAAGGACTATCTCGTCCCCGGCTTTACTGGTCCTCCGCAGTATTATGCCGAGGTTGACATCACAAACTGGATCATCGCCCCGTTCCCTGATGTGACCTATGGTCTCGTCAACTGGGGACCATATGCGCCTGCATCGCTGAACGACAGCGGCAGCGCAACATGGCTCAGCACCAATGTGTCCGAGCTACTGCTCCTAGCGATGTTGGTCGAGGTATCGCTGCTCCTGAAGAACACAGCGCGACTCTCGGCAGCGATGACGGATTACACGGCGAAGCTCAGCAGCGACAAGGTTCGCATGCGCGCTCTGCGCCGCAAGGACATGTCAGTGCTCCAGGGCGAAGGTCTTGGGATGCCAGATGGAAAAACACCGGCCTCTAACCCGGCACAGGAATAGGTAGATGGTCTCATATACACCGGCATTAGGATTGACGCTTCAGGTTGCTGGCACTGACTCCAACACTTGGGGCGGCGTTGCGAATGCTCTCTTCCAGATGTTGGAGAACTCCATCGCTGGCTACGATGCGATCACGCTAGGCTCTACCAACGTAGATCTGTCTGCGCCGACTCCAGGCTCAGCGAGCCCGGCGTACAACGCGATCCTTGCGTTCAATGGCACGCTGTCGGCGAATATCATCGTCACGATACCGAACGTCAACAAGACCTACCTCGTCAATAACGCGACCTCAGGCGCATACACGGTGACGTTGCAGACAGCAACTCCAACGACTGCGCTTGTGCTTCCCCAGGGCGGCGTGACCTTATGCTACTGCGATGGCAATCTAAACGTCATCAGCGCAGCGGGCAATGCATCGACCTTGGGCGGCTCGGCCGCGTCCACATATGCACGACTCGATCCGAACGTAAGCAGCACTGGCGGTGGTGTCGCTCCGAGCAACGTCAACTTCAACCAGAATAGCTACCCGTTCTACCAGATACCGTACACGTCAACGCCGTCTCTCGACGCGTTCAATGGCAACAGCCAGTTGATCGTTCTGACTGGAGATGCCGCGTTCACCACGACAGGCGTTCGTGATGGGCAGCCGATGACATTGATCGTTGCCCAGGACAGTGGCGGCGCACACGCGTGCTCGTTCTCAAGTAGCTTCGTATTCCCGAACGGCAACAACGCAATCGACCAATCAGCCAATGGCTTCACGGTCATCGAGATGGTATTCCTGAACTCGCTCGACGCGTGGATCTGCAATATCCCTGTTACCGGCTACACGACAGGCTCAGCTGTGCCGTTCGCCATCACGATCTCAAACAACACGCACAACTTCAATCTGCTCGCGGCAATGGGCGGCACGGTCTCAGGCACGCCAAACATCACGATCACTGTCGCGCCGGGAGTCCTGGTTAGTTCGATGACGCCACTACTGCCTGCGATGGATCTCTCAGGCATGCCTTCTGGCTCAGTCGTGAACCTCATCAACCTCGGCTACATCCAGGGCGGTGGTGGATATGGTGGTGATGGCGGATGGCAGATCATGACCGGCTCAGGCGGCAACCAGACGGGCATTTTATCTCAAGCTGGTGGCGATGGCGGTCCCGCGATCTTCGGGCCCGGCTCAAGCACGACGCTGTACATCACGAACTCTGGGTACATCTGGGGCGGCGGTGGAGGCGGAGGCGGTGGTGGACTTGGCGCAGCTAACTCAGGCGCAGCAACACTAGTTGCCAACGGTGGCGGTGGCGGATGCGGTGCTGGCGGCAATCAGCGCTTTGGTAAGGGCGCGACCGCAATCAACCCTGACACCGGATCATATCCGGCGACAGATGGCGGCTGCTCGATCATCGGCATAGCTGGTACTGATGCCAATGGTGCCGGTGGCGCTGGCAATGCATCAGGCTCAGGCATGGCAGGCGGCGCTGGTGGCGATGGCGGCAACTGGGGTGCAGCTGGTACGGCTGGCGGCGATGGCGGTGGCGGCACATACACTGACGCAGGCGGCGCAGCTGGCGATGCTGGCAACGCTGTCCTCATCAACTCTTCGGCGGTGACCTTCAAGACAGGAGGATTGACTCCGCACGTCAAGGGAGCAATCGGCTAATGGCTGCTCTCACTCGCCCCGGAGTAGGGTTGCAACCAGGAGCAGATAACGAACCTGCGCTTGCCGCTGCATCTGCTGCGCCTAAAGCACCGGCACAGGCCGATTCTGCGTCTACGAAACCGTCAGACTACCAGTCATACTCGACCGCTGGGGGAAATAACCCCAACGCATCTACGGCCGCTACTGGCGGCGGGCTCACCGCGTTTCAGTCGTATGAGGCTGCGCATCCTTCTCCTCCTCCGACTACGCAGACGACCACACCAACGTCTCCGCTCGCAACGTCAACGTCCACTACTCCAAAGGCTACGATCACCCCTACTGTGCCGGGTGCTAAGCCAACTACTACTCCAAAGACGACTGGCACAAGCTCTGGATCTGCAGCGGCTCCAAAGACTCAGCCAGGCCCATTCGGCGCTACTGTGCCAGCTGCTAGCAGCACCGGCTCGACCACAGATGGATATGGCGTCGTTATCCAAAACAGTCCTCCAGCTACTGCCAGTTCGGCCGCTCTCGTCAAGGACGCCGGAACTGGTCCTGGTGGCATCTTCGAGCCAATGTCTACTGGGTATGGCGGCGCTCTAGTGAATGACCAGACGAGCGGCACATACGGTGTAATGAACGGCGGCAACATGACTGCGGCTCAGGCTGCGGACTATGCGAAGACAGTCAACAACCCAAACGCTGCTAACAACAGCGCGGTCATCAACTGGTCCAAGGCATTGCCCGGCGCGCAAACGTATGCAGGATCGACGAACGGTCAGCAGGTCACAAAGGACATCAGCTCAGGCAACTATGCCGCAGCATTCGCCCTGGCTAACTCAACTGGCGGTGGCGCATACCTTCTGCACGGTGCAACGCTCTCCGGGTTCGGTGGCGACTCGATCAATACATCACAGCAGTATGCAGCGTTCTATGCGGCTGCTCAACCGTATATCGCAAAGCTCAGTGGCACACCATCAGGCGGCACTGGGAGGGTAGGTGGAGGCGGTGGACCCAGCGACCTCAATACTGAGTGGGGCAACGACACTAGCACGAGCGCTACTACTGACTACAACACTACGAAGGGAGGCAAGGGAACAGATCCAGATCTAGCGACCTACGCCTCTAACGACACAGCATACGAAGCTCAGAACCGCGACAATAACATCGGCATGGGCGTGTTTACTATCGATGCTGCAGGTATGTTCCTCACCGCAGGGGCTGCAGGCTCTGCCATAGGTGGAGCTATGGGTCTCACTGGCACAGCAGCATCGGCGGCTGGCGGTGCAACCATCGCAGGATTGCAGGGCACCGCGACAGATCTAGTTGAAGGCGAAGGTATCGGAAAGTCTCTCGTAGGTGGCGCAATAGACGCAGGAGAGGCCGCGCTCAAGCCGTACGTTCAGGGCGCAATCAGCAGCGTTGGTAGCTCGATTGGTGGCTCGACAGGTATCAATATCCCATCTGGAGTGGGGAGCACCATAGCAGGGGGAGTTACTGGCTATCTGCGCAACGGTGTGGCCGGAGCCGTTCAAGGCGCTGGCGGTTCGTTGCTCAACTCTCTCCCGTCACCGTCAGCTGGATCATCATTCAGCGGTCTAGGTGGTGTTGCCGGTCAGATCGCAAAGGTTGCTGCTCCGACCGTAGCAGGCGGCGTGCTAGCTGACAACACTGGCGGCGAAACGGGCGGCACGGGCGGCTATTGGAATGGCTACGGACAATGGATCGCTGCAGGCGGCGACTCATCCACGAACACACAGAAGAGCACCAGCACTGGCACTGGCTTCACGCCTACCAACAACAACGTCACGCCATTGCAGGCGCACATTCAGGCTCGCGCAACAGCTGCTCAGCAAGCGCAGACCCTCGCGGCATCGCGAGCGGCACGTAAGCAGAAGTACGGCTAATGCTTAAGTTACCGTATGAACGGCAAAAGATCGAAGACGATATGCTGCCGATGCAGGTTGCTCCAGGCATCCTGTCAGTGCTCGCAGACAACGAAGCTCAGGGGCGATGGAAGCTCGGAAACCTCGTGCGCTTCGCTCCGTCATCCGGCCTCGCTCAGAAGATAGGCGGATGGGTTGACATCACTCCTGGCACCATCGTAGGTGCATGCCGCAATACGCATGACTGGCAGTCGCTCGATGGTCAGCAGTGGACTGCGATTGGCACGAACTCACACCTGTACATCTACAACCAGGGCACGATCTATGACATCACTCCTGTGATCTCTACCGGTACGCTCACGAATCCGTTCACGACTACAAACACTTCAACTTCTGTCACAGTCATAGATACCAACTACACCAATCAGCAGGTTGGTGACTACGTCACGTTCGCAGGCTTCTCAACGTTCCACGGGGTAACGCTCAATGGACAATACGAAATATACGACGTCAATGCACCAGGGCAGTACACCATCATTGCAGGAAATGCTGCTACTGGAAATGGCGCTGGCGGCGGCACAGGCAGCGCTAAATACAATGTTGCCTCGATGGAAGCAAGCTCGGTCCTCCAATACGGCTGGGGCACAGGCACCTGGGGCGCAGGTACGTGGGGTACACCCCGTGATGGACTTATCCACTCAGGATCATCCTCACCGTATTCTCAAGTCTCAAACCTCTGGTCCCAGGTTGGCATGTGGTCCCTACAAAACTGGGGGGAGGATCTCATTGCGTCTCCTCGCGGAGGCAGCATCTACATCTGGAAACACTCCACAGGACCAGGGGCCGCAGCAGTACTGATCTCGCCGAACGCGCCGCTCTACAACAACGTCGTAATCGTTGCGACTGACCAGCGCCAAATCATCTGCTTCGGCACGAGCATCCTCAATGCTGACGACCAGCCAACAGGCACGCTCGATCCGAACTACATCGCGTGGTGCGCGGCTGAAGACTACACGACATGGTTCCCTGCGGTTACGAACAACGCCGGGGACCTACGCTTGAATGCAGGCTCAGGCATCATCGCCGTGACGAAGACTCGCGGCGGATACTTCGTTGCCTGCACAGATAGCTGCGCCTACTTCACTCCTACCGGCGACACGAACGTGTATGCATCGACTGGATTGGGCAAGAGCACGCGCGCAATGGGACCTAACGCGGCCGTGGACTTCAACGGCATCAGCTACCTCATGGCGGTGGACAACTTCATGCTCTACAACGGCACACTGTCAGTGATGCCGTGCGACGTGTGGAACGAGGTATTCGGGTCACCGGAGACCGGCACGAACCTCGATCTGCAGCAGTCTGAGAAGTGTTTCGCGTTCGTCAATCGCACGTTCAGTGAGATCTGGTGGGTTTACCCGAGCGTTGCTGGCACTGGCGAGAACGACTCCTACGTCTGCTACAACTTCCTGCTGAGCGTGTGGAGCACTGGCACATGGCTAGGTCAGGGCGCGTCTGGAAACAACATGGGCGACATCAACCGCTCATGCGGCCATGACGTGTCGGATCAGTTCTTCGCGCCCTACATGTTCTGTTACAACACGGCTGCCAACACTTCTAGCATGTATCAGCACGAGACAGGCAACCTTGCGAACGGCTCGCCGAACTTCGGTGAGTTCATCGAGTCATGGGACGTGGACGTAATGCAGTCTGGACAGCTAGTCAACACGCACCACATGGTTCCGAACTTCAAGGGCACGCTTATAAGCACGGCGACTGTCGGCCCGTTCGTACTCACAGCTGCTGGTGTGGCTGATGCCGGATCAACGATCTACACGGGCACGCTCACCGGAGGCGGCTCGAATGCATTCGCTGGTCTTACCTTCGTTATCACTGGGTTCGCTGACAGCACAGACAACGGCACGTTCGTGTGCTCTGCATCGAGCGTCACGACAATCACCTTGGATAACGCTGTGGCGAATGGCGAGACGCACGCAGGCACAGCAACTACGTCGCCTTCAACTATCCCAGGCACTATCCAGGTCGTGGTGAAGATCCGCAAATACCCTGTTGATGCCTACAAGCTCAAGGGACCATACACAGTGACTGGTCTCACGCAGAAGGTAAGCGCGCGCGCCAAAGGCCGACAGATCGCGATACGCGTCTATGACTCCGCTCCTGGTCTCGGCAGCACCGCTGGTATCCCGTGGACAATGGGAACGTGGCGTACACAAACGGGCGAAGATGGCGATAGGTAATGGTCAATCCTGTCGCATCTCCGCGAATCATACCGATCAACTTCACCAAGACCTATGAGCACGAAAAGCAAAATAGGCTCATGCAAGACGTGCTCAGTCTGCAGGATCGCGTCACTGCGCTTCAGAGCGCGATCAACGAAGCTGGTGGCACAGTCCCTGGTGGCGGAACGACCGGCTATGTCCTGACGAAGGAAGCTGTCGGCTACGGCTGGCAGCCTGTTGACGCGCAAGTATCCTGGGCAGACATCACCGACAAGCCTACACTCTTCCCGATGCAACCGGCGCAGTTCGCGAACCCTGCGCTCACTCCAAACTTCCTCGTGCAGAAGCTCGACGTCGGCCAAGTGCTACTCGCGAGCGGATCGACACAGGCAGGCTTCGGCTTCCTACCATTCGGTTACCTCGCCGGGGTGGATCTCACGAGCCCGACAGACGGGCAAGTGCTCGGGTTCTCAGGCGGTGAGTGGAAGAACGTCCCCGCGCCTGCGCCAGCATTCTCCGGGCTCACGACCGGCACCATCTACACCGCGACTAGCCCCACATCAGCGAAGTTCCTGCCGCTCACTCTGCCGGTCATCCAAGGTCCACCTGGACCGCAAGGCGACCCTGGTGACGACGGACAGGACGGCTGGAGCATCCAAGGGGCTGCAGGCAAAGCAGGAGCCTCAGGCTTGCCTGGATCGGCCGGACCCCCTGGCATGGATGGCACAGACGGCGAGGACGGCTCTCAGGGCTCCCCAGGGGCTGCTGGACCGGCTGGCGCTGCTGGACCGGCTGGCTCGCAGGGATTACCAGGAGCGGCGTTTATCCAGACAGACTGCGATGACCCTGATATGCCTGTCATTCGTCCGTTCGATAAGAATGACCTGGACCGTCTTGGGGTAGCAGTAGGA
>Ga0182024_10008104_pt1 | contig 22352 bp, 24 predicted proteins | sample P32metaG_FD_120480 | JGI IMG/M metagenome (GOLD analysis project Ga0182024, IMG submission 120480) | Permafrost microbial communities from Stordalen Mire, Sweden - P3-2 metaG (Illumina Assembly) | ecosystem: Environmental > Terrestrial > Soil > Wetlands > Permafrost | place: Sweden: Stordalen... | reverse complement strand
CCTTCGAGACGCCTGATCCGTGGCGGCGCGACGGCTGTCGCGCCAACAACTCTCATACACAGCTTGAATCTGCACCTGTCCCGCTCTTCGAGCAACGCGCGCGCTGCGGCACGACTCGCTACGCTGCCCATCGGGAAGTCAGCCGGCATGGATAGCGGCACCGCGGCTTTCGGCTCCTCGTGCTTAACCGCCATTGCCATCGTCACCCGACTTCGGGAACCAATCCGGCAGCGTGCCGTCTTTCGCGTAAGCGTCCAGTTCGGCCTCTTTCATCTTTTCGAACGCGTCGGCGATAGTGGTGTCCGCGATTTCAATTCGCTGAGTCGCTTTCCCCTCGATGGCCTCGCGCACTTCCCGCGCGGCATCCGTTCTACCCTTAATTGCAGCTCGGACTTGTCCCATTGCTATAGCATCTCCGAAGGTTGCGCCCTTAGGCAGACGCAACACTCTTTGAAAATCATCCGGCAACTCTGTTTCTGCCACGTCCGCGTACCGCCCGCTGATCGGCCGCTTCCTCGGGCGCCCACCGGGATTGCCGGACTTGCCCGGCCCGAATGGCTTCAAATTGTCCGGCTTGCCCTTAGGGTTCATCCACTGTTCCAACCACTGTTCTCAGTGGTTCAATCATGCTCGCTTGAGGCCGCGATTTTGTCGTCTTCAGCGTCGCTCTCACTGCCTCGCCCACCGCCCTCGCCATGAATGGCGGCACGCAGTTTCCCAACCTCGCCCACTGCTGCGCGTACGTTCCCACCAACTTGAAATCCTCCGGGAACGAGCACAACGCCTTCACTTCCTGAATCGTCAATCGGCGCTGCATATCCCTGTCTTGCAGTTTGTATTGGCCGTGTCCCGAACCATTCAGGCCGCCCGCCATGATCGCCGGCACGGGCTTCAATACCGAGTCTTCGCTTCCGCGATTGAATCCGCTCGAATAGACGATCTTGAAATGCCCGCCGCCATTGCTGACCATGATCGCCGGACTGGGCCGGTCGGTTACGTCGCCTTCCGAAAAGCTCGGCAAGCCCCTAGTGTCGTGGATTACTCGCGCTTTAAGAATGGCTGAGCTGGCCTGGAATGCTTGTGCCGGCCTGTCCGAAGGTGTTTCCGCATGATGATTGAATCCGTTCGCCCCTTGTACCCCCAGAATGTGCGGCAGTGCGTCAGCAATGCTGTACCGATAGGGCAATGGCCTCGGGAAATGGAACTCGCCCGCCAAGTCCTCACGAATGCCCACAAAGAATATTCGCTGCCGCGATTGCGGAACGCCGAGCCATTGGGCATCAAGCAGTCCGCATTTAACCCGGTAGCCGCTCGCCTTCAGTTGGAGGCCCGCGGCTGCAAACCGCGCAGTAGTCGGATGTATTCGTCAAAGAGTGTCTCGTTGCATTGCTCCGCCCCGTGCTCGTATTCCCTCTTTTTGCCCCAGCCCTTCTCACGCTTGCCCGCGGTTGAAAATGCCTGGCAGGGCGGCGAACCATCCAGCACGTCCAATTCGCCGGGGCGCATCTGGATGGCCTTCAGGATGTCAGCCGCCGTGATGTGGTGAATGTCCTGCGGATCGAGGATCGTCTCCGGGAAGTTGGCCCGGTAGCACTCCTGGGCGATGGGCACGAACTCATTGGCCCACATGACGCGAAAGCCCGCCATCTTATAGCCCAGGCACGAACCTCCGCACCCTGAGAACGTGGAGGCGACTGTAAGGCCATTTCCCGGCACGTTGGCAATCGCTTCCATGGACGGCACGCGATAGGGCGGTTTGGTCATCCCGGCTTGCCGCTCCATTCATAGCCGCACTTCGGGCACTTGTGCTGTATGGGAATGTTTTCGTCTAGTTCGGGGAATGCTTCCGGCCCTTGCTCAAGCAGTTTCTTCAGTTCGTTTTCCGAGAACATCTCGCCCAAATCTTCCGGCGCAAACTCGCGCAGCGCGTCCGCATTCCAATCAAGCCCTATCTCGGAAGTGCGATTGTCTGCTATGGCCAGCGCCTGAGCCTTCTTGGAGTTAATGTCCAAGTCCGAACGCTGCACGGCTATCAGCGCTTTCCCATCGCTCGGGACGATCACGACTCGCTCGTAACCCGCGCGCCGTTCCCCGATTCGCATTCTTTCCGTCCAGCTTCAGGTCTTCAAGATTTGTGACCTGCAGCGGTGGCGTGCTTGCAGGGGCTATCTTTCGCGATTTCAGTCGTTGGCTCACGCTCAATTGCCCTCTGGTGCTGCCGAGAGCACCACAACGACGCCGACTTGGGAGAGGCGGTCAATCAATTGCGGTACGCTCCATCCCACCCAGCGCTTCGGCTCACCAAGAGCAACTCTCAATTGCTCGAGCGTGCTCGTTGCGAACTGCGCCGGATGGACGACCACCGAGCACATTTCAATCGCCACAGGCGGGACCTTAAGATTCCAATGAACGAGTTGGACTCCGGGAGGCATTGGGGGAGCGGTTGCACGTGTGCGAAGGCATTCTGCCACCTCGTTTCGGTGCGCACGCAAAAAGGCGACCTGATCCGCCAGTTCGTGGCGTTGTTGCTCTTCTAGATAACGAATCCGAATTCGATCCCCATCCAGCAGCAGCAAGGTGCCTGTGGCCTCGACCTCGCTCAATGTTTCGGTAACGCTCACAGCGTTTCCTCTACCGCGTATTGAGCTGTCAAAGTGTCAGCCGTCGCTAGAACCCCTGCCGGCTCAAGCGATTCGGCGACTGACACTTCTGCTGACACTTGTTTGGAACAGGTGTCAGGCGTGCAATCCCCTGATTTCTTGAGGGTTGTTTGGCTTGCTGACACATTGACACTTCCCGGCTGTTGAGCCCCGGGAACATGGCGGCGCAGCGCGTCTATAGCCTCCCCGCGGCCATATTGGGTACCTGCCGCGGTATGCCTGCCCTGAAGCCTGAACTGCTTGAAGAATCTTCCGATCGTTGAGACCTTCGCCTTATCGCTTTTCCTATCCTCCAGGCGCTCACCCCAAATTTCTTTGCCCGACAGGTCCCTGAAAAGAGCGCTTGGTAGGAAACTGTTGCCTTCAAGCGCTTCCAACACTTCCAAGGCCTCCGCCGCCAAGCCAAGGTTAAGGTCCTCTACAACCGCAATTTCTGCTTTCCTGCCTGAGAATCGCAACGCCATTTCCAGAGCTCGCATTTCGATTTCGGGGCCCGCTAATCGCGCGTGGGTCAGTAAAGGACCCCAAATTTCTGACTCCCGCCCCGAAAGCGCTGGCCAATATGTCGTATCGGGCTCGTCGGCGTAAAGACGTTCAAGCACGGCCCGATATTGCAAAGCATAGGCGTCGAGAGCATCCTTGAGCGGCGCTGCTTCTTTCGCCAGAATTCTACGTCGCGTCTGCGGTAGCCCAGGGGCCTTTTCCAGATGAATGACAATTCCGCGGTCAAGCAACGTTCCTTTGAACCCACCGATTTTGGCTAATACCTTTGGACAATAGACTGTAAAATCGTGTAATTCCTTTCCATGATCTTCTGCTCGCGAAACCGTTGCTCCTGCCTTATAGCCCGCGTCGAATAATGCGAGAATTTCCTGCCCGCGGTCGCCCCGGGTTTGCAGTACACGGGCCTCGTCCAGTAACCATGTGGGCCGGTCGCGATCTATCCGACGGAATAGCACGGCTGCCGTAGGGTCAACTCCCAGATAGGCACGTGCGCAGATTGCCTCGTGGAATTCAAGGGCAGTCGTCTTGCCGCAGCCTCCGGTCGCGCTCTCATAAAGCAAATAAGGGGTCGTATCGAATACGTCGAAGACGTAGGTGTTGAGACAAAACAACGCTTCGGCCAGTGCCGTGCCTTCGGGCAGATGCCGGCGGCGTGAATAATACGTTTCAAGATCCGCTATTAATTGCGCCGGTGTCACCGGCAATCGGAGCAAACGGCCTTTCCTCGCTTGTGTCTGCGCTTCAGCACGCTTCGCCTCACTTTGCTTAACGCATAATCCGACTTGTTCCGTTGCCGTCGTTTTCGTCAATCCAGGAATTCGCAGGTCTGCAATGCGGCCCACCAGCAAAGTGCGCCGAAACGAATCCGACACACCAGCGACCGCCTCAAGAGCGAATTGAAACTGCTTCTGGTCCGCTTCCAACAAAGCAATGGCCGATTCTGCCTCTGCCAATGCCGCTTCGCCGACTGGCTCCGCGGAATCGAGCACAGCCCATGCAGCACCATCTCCGCAGATTGCAATCAAATCGTCGGGACCATTCACACCTTCTTGTTGAGGAACAACTGCGATTTTCACCGACGCGCAGCGTGCCAGGAGTTCTTCCGTGAGCGAGCGCCGTGCCGACTGCGCTTTCAAATTCGTTTTACAATTTGCATCGAAGCAAATCACCGCTTCCCGACCGCCCCCCCAGTCAATTCGATCCAAATCGGGCAATGCGCCCCTTATTTCTTCGCGGCTGCCGTCGGCTGCTGGTTCAATTCCAATCTTCCCTCGCCAGCCCCAACAACCCCCGGTGGCAACGGCCAGTAAGCGCCTTCCCACGCGCGATGCCAAAGCCGTCAATGCCAACGCCGACTTTTCCGCCTCTACCAGGAACACAGGAACCGACGTGTCGGACAGCGAAGGAGCCGCCCCTGGCGGGAAGTAAAGATGCCGCTGATCCCCAAACGGACTGACGTACTTCCCCTTGAATTTTCCTGAAGAATCCATATCGGGGTGATCTCGCCGAAGGCGCGAGGTCACGCGCTGACCTGAAATGGGATCGTGGTATGGGAAAACAATTCCCGATAGGTCGGCGGCCGCGGAGAGCTGAAAACCAAATTCGCGCGCTTCTGCATGAGCGATGCTGCGAATTCCAGACGCGGTTACTAGTTCCTCAGAGACACCGATGCGAAGGAGGATTGTCGCGTGCTTCGCACTCAAGCACTTCGAGGCGACATTGAATGCCTCAGCGACCATGCTGATCCTCGCGCGCTGGCACAGTGTTTTCAGCGATGAACTTCTCGATGGCGTCGGCGGGAATCCGCACGGACCGGCCGACGTGCACGTACGGAAGTTTTCTCCGCAGAATCCACGCCCGAATCGTGCTCGGTTTCAGCGCGAGAGCTTCAGCCGCCCCCGCAACCGTTAGTAATTTCGGCATAGTCGGCCGGCTCCCTTAATATGTGATCTTATGGGTACTGACTTCATGTTTCTGTTTTATCGCGAAAACCATCGCAGACTCTAGCAATCTAGCGACATTGGCAGTAAAGACTTGGCAAAACGCGGAAAATCGCGGAAAAACGCGGGCGCTACTCGGAAGTCAGCGGGGCGTGGGTCAAGCTAAACTGCCGCTCGAACCTCTCATCTCGACAAACCCTTTTCTTGGGCGTGAAAGTTAGTTTGCCCTGCCGGACATAATTGCGAATTGTGCGAGGGGTAATATCAAGCAGGCTAGCCGCCTGTGCCTGGCTCAGGGAGGGCAAATTCTTAGGATCTAATGGCGCAGCCAGACGAAGGATATTTTCGGCCGGCCCACCAACATGGGTTTCCGCCAATATTCTCTCATAGCTATCCATGCGTAACTTCTCGCCCCAACGCGGAAAGCGCGCGCAAACAGACGAACGAAACAGCGCCGCCACGGAACGCGGAATGGCATCTGATTCAGGCATGAAAAATGAGTGCGGCTCGGACATCGCACCCAACCATTGGGGGTCCGTATACCACAAAGAATGTCCACCAAACCTGGCCGACAAGACATCATCGGGTGAAATGTAAAAATTACTAACGATGGGGGACAAATCCAGCGCCAGATCCAAAGGCATCAGCCTATCTGGAATTGAAGATCCCCTGGTACGACAGGTCACATACACGAGCCAAATATTAGTGAAACCAGGACTCAGGAGTTCCCCCAAGAAACCAAAACTCATTTCCACAATCCAGAGAGGATTCAACGGTTCCCCTTCTTCTCGCGAATGGCTCATAACCCAGCGGGCCAATAAGGATGAAAGAGCGAGGGCTGATATCCGGACGAGGTGCATATATTCCTTCGCGAACTCAACAACCCAGTGCGAATTTCCTCGCTCGTACGCCCCCCACCTGGAATCGTCCACCACACGACATATCCCGTTGAAGAAATCGTTGTAAACATCCCGCTCTAAAGCCTTGAGAACATCTTCCCCAATCCCAACCTCCGACCTCGCCACGCGGAACATCCGCGTACGGGGAATCATCCCCCGGGGTTTTACCCACGAAAGGGGATCTGGAAAATTCCCGACCTGGCTCCGTAGAAACCGCCTGCTACCGTCCCGCATGCGCAGGGGCGTAATCAGGCCGTCAGCAACCAAGCGCTCGAGCCTCGCCGGAGAGACCTTCAATATCGCGGCCGTTTCTTCCGCAGAGAACCATGCTCCCGCCATATCCAGATACTAACCTCAAATTCACCATCGAAGACCGCGCGACTTTGAGCAATATATCACTTGCAATTATAACCCAATCAGTTTAGAATATAACTATGAACAAGAACGAGCTGCAACAGTTCACAAGCTGGCTGGGCAAGCGCAGCTACAAGGCGCGCCTCAAGCGGTTCGGGATCGAACGCATTCGAGAAATCGCGCGGGAAAACGGCAAGAAGGGCGGCAGGCCCAAAGGAACCGGCAAGGATCAGCGGAAGGAGGAATAACATGCGAGGCGATGGAATCTACAAACGACCGGGAAGTCCATTCTGGTATTTCAAGCGAAAGGAAAATGGCCGCTGGCGTGAAGTTTCCACGAAAACAAGCGGCTACGCGGCGGCAAAGCGGGTGCGCCACCAAGCCATTCAAGATCAGGCCGATGGCCGTCTGCCCGAAGGCGAAATCGCTCGCTGGCCCTTTGAACGTGCCGCCGCTCAATATCTTCAGACGGCTGCCATGCGTCTGCGCCCGGCCAGCATTAAGAAGGAATCTTTCTTCCTTGCCCGCCCGATAACGGCATTCGGCAAACTGCCCTGCGAATCAATCACCGGGATGCACCTTCAGCACCTGCAGGCACAGATGAAAAAGGACGGGCGTCAAAATAGCTACATCAATCTGGTAATCGGTACGGTTTCCCGCGTCCTCCGTTTTGCGAAGACTTGGCGGCGCATTCAGGACGATGTGATTCGCCTTCGCGAGCACCAAAAACCAATCGCCCGCGTGCTGACCCCTGAACAAAAGACTAGATTATTCCGGGTCGCTGCTCGGGAGCCTCGTTGGACAGTGGCTTATTCCGCGGCATTGATTGCGGCGAATACGGCATCTCGCGGGGCTGATCTTCGTTCCTTCAGGTGGTCGGACGTGGACCTGCTCGCTCGCGAGGCGTCCGTGCCCAGCAGCAAAACAGCCGCCGGCATGAGACGCATTCCGCTAAACGACGACGCATTTTTTGGATTCCGCCTGATGTATGACCGCGCCGTCAAGCTGGACGCCGCCCGCCCCGACAGCTTCGTTTTCCTAGCCTGTGAAAATGCCCACTTCGATCCCCAGAGGCCGCAGACGAGTTGGCGCACCGCGTGGCGTTCCCTGACGAAGGCCGCTGACCTGAAGGGCCTGAGGTTCCATGATTTGAAACACCAGTGCGTCACCGAACTGGCCGAGAACGGCGCGCCGGAGGAAACGATCATGGCCCTGGCCGGCCACGTGTCGCGGAGGATGCTGGAGCATTATTCGCATATTCGGATGGAATCCAAGCGTAAGGCCCTTCAGACGCTCTTGCCGATAGCGAGCCGCAATGTTGAAATCGTGGCTCCAGCATTGGCCAATTAAGATTGTGTGTTGAAATGTGTGTTGAAATGGCGAGGTCGGAAAATAAACGGTGCCCGCAAGTGCATGAAAAATATGGTAGGCCCGTGGGGACTCGAACCCCAGACCTCTACCGTGTCAAGGTAGCGCTCTAACCAACTGAGCTACGGGCCTAATGGCGTGAATGCCTCGCTGAAGATTCCCTGATTTTAGCGCATTCTACGCGTGGCTATCAATTTGGACGAAGCGTCGTTCAACCGCACGCTCATTCCGCCTTGTGAAACCGGTGGGTGGCGCTCACCGGACGTATGACTTCAATGGAACACCCACAATACGCTCCGTCGGTATTCGGGCGGGCGGCAGCTCAGGGAAATTGGCTGGCAGCGGGAGAACCTCAATTGTCTGTCCTGTATATCCGCTGGCAATCAAAAACTCGGTGGACAAGGTTATCCGATCTCCGTGGAAGGATCGTAATAGCGCACCACGAACCTCCGGGGTAGCTTCCCCGACGAATCCACCCCCCCCTAGCGGCTTTGCGCCCACGTACTCGAATTCGCCCTTGGCCCGAAGATGAAGTGGCAAGCGATTCAGCGTGCCAACAGCATCCCAGATGAGTCGCGGCGCTTCAGGAACCGGCTCGCCCGAATCGGTCAGACGAGCGTCTGCCCGTGCGAATGAGATGTAAATCGTTCCTTGTGAAAATGTGCGTTGCACCGACGCTGTCAACACCTGATTGACGGATGGACCGACATTTTCCTGAAGCCCTGTGTCCGGATCAATCTTGGCCAGTTCCTGCGAATTCGAGACGTGCTTCAAGGTGAGATCGAATTGTGTCTTTTCGACTTCTTTTGTCAGCACAAGCTGATAAGCGGCGGAAACAGCTAAGAGCGTTCCCGCCGTTGTGCCGGTCCCAATACGAGGGTCCTCGGTGTGAAAGGCCTCTCCGTAGCTGAAAGCGTTCGTCGGGGAATACTTCTCCCCCTGCGGGTGAATCGTTATCGTTCCTTTTGGCAGGCTGAGGTTCGACAATTTGTCGAAAGAGTTTTCGGGATTGATTTTGTCCGTATTATCAATCCAGACCTCCTCCTGGCAAGAAGCCCTCGATTGCCCAGCAGAAGGTCGAAATCTTCCGCAACGTATGGCTCGCCACGACGGACCCTGACAAACGTCCGATAAATTGACCGCAGAACGATGACGTTGACAATGGCAAACAAGAAAAATGCGGAAACCAGGGTGCCAATTATACCTCCGATGTTCCTGACCCCGTCAAGACGATGTTGGAGGGCCAGCGCCGTGCCCGCAATGGCCGCCGCTCCGATCACAACGACGCTGGAGTGCCCAAGCGAAAACATAAAACCAACCGCAATCGGGCGCTTCCCCTCCTGCATCAACTTCCGCGTCACGTTGTCAATCGCCGCTATGTGATCTGCATCGACGGCGTGCCGCAGCCCAAAGCTATATGCTAGGATCGCCGTTCCTAGGAGCACAGGGTAGCGATGAAACGCGATTCCCGCCCAAAGACATGCCCCAAATTGAAGGCCAACAGAATTCCATAGATGGTAATTACCCTGCTGCGAAGGTCATCCGCGGCATCGTTAAACAACGCTTTCAGCCTGAATCGCTTCCTCATCTTTGCGTGCCCATAACAGTAGCATCGAATTGGCGGTCCCGATATTTCCCGCCCTTTATATCGTCGTCGGATGGTGCCACGGCAAACCCCATTGTCCGCCAATTCGCCATGAAATTTCAGCCGCAAGCAATCACAGGCGGGAAATTCATCCTGAAACAACCTCCGGGCGTCAGTAAGATTCGCCTGCGGTCGGGCGATTCAGTCACTTGTAACGGCCCCAGCAGGGGGAGTACACCTGTGATAAATGCCCGCTCTTCTAACGTTGTGGATTTGATGCGTTCTTGCGTGGAGCGGCATGCGAGCCGGGCACACCGATGAGAAACGGTGAGTATGGCACGCAGCTACCGCAGCTTCGCGTATTCGGCTTTGGCTTCCAAGTGGATGGGGATACCGGGGTCCGCGTCTTTCCAGAGAGCGAAAAAGTCGTTATACGTGGAGCGGGATTTAGCGGTTTCCCCTTGCAGTGCGCGGGCCCGCGCGAGTCCGAGATGAGCGAGCGCGCCGATAGGTGCGTTCTGCGCAATGCCCCGCTGGTCGAGAATTTTTTGAAACTCCGATGCCGCTTCATTGCCTTGATGGGCTGCCCGGTAGGTTTCCCCGCGCACATAAACGGGATAGAGCGCAGCATAGCCTGCATTTCCCAACTCATAGGGAGCGGCCGCCTGCGCCGTTTGGATGGCCTTCAAGGAATTATTGTGGTCAAGCGCGAGCTGCGCGCGAAGCGTGGGCAAATAGTTAAACTGCACAATCGTATCTTCTGGAAATCGCTTGTCTAAATCATCCGCCAATGCTTGTGCCTGGGCCGTGTCCCTTGCCACAGCTAACGCCAGCGCCGCTCCGTACTGCACATCCCGGCCCGTCGAGAGGGCCAGCGCCGCCGCCGCACGTTCCTTGGCTTGGGCTGCGTTGCCGAAAAGAGCTTCGCGCAGAGCTGAATTGGCTTCGTAGGTCGCTGCCGTCTCCTCCTCCTCCGCCCTCCGGGCTGAGGCAACCGCCTGCCCGGAAAGTTCCCGCGCCTTTCCCAGTCGTCCAGCATAGGCGGCTGTCGCGGCCTCCAAGTCCAGGAACACGTTTTCCACTCCTGGCTTGTCGGCCACCCAAGCCACCTGACGCCCCATTTCCGTAGCGTCGTTCCGCAGGAACGCAATCACGTACAGAATGGTATGCAGAAAAGGAGAATCCAGCAGATTTTTAGCCTGGGCATTTTCGGCCACGGTCCGGGCCTCTTCCAGACGATTCAGAAATAGATACGAGCCGGCGAGGTTGCCGTAATTCAGCCCGCTTTCCGGGACGAGGCTGACTGCCTCGCGCGCTTTGGCAAGCGCTTTTTCATATTGCCCCAGATTTTCGTAGATAATCGCCAAACTGCTTACCGGAACCCAATCTCGCGGATAGGTCTGGGACCATAACTCATAGACTTGGCGTGCCTTTTCCAGGTCTCCGGTGACGTATTTATAGTAGTGAGACTCGATGTAGAACTTCTCCCGCTCACTCACCCGCTCGCGCAGCTCGTAGGCCCTCCTCGTATTCTCCGCACCCAGGCTGGCTTCCCCCAGATTCCAATAGATCGTGCCGAGCGAGGCATATGCCATGGCGAAATTCGGATCGAGGTGAATGGCTCGCTCGAAGAACGGCACGGCGGCGGCATCATCACCTTTTTCCACCTGGGTCTTTCGTCCTAAGCTATAGGACTGAAGCGCTTCGAGCGACAGCGTAGTCGCCTGTTCGACAGGCGTATCAAGGCTCTTCAGCGTACTTAGCGATTCCCCCAGCTTCGCCCGCAGTTTGGTGGCCGCTTCACCTAGCGATTTCAATACTCGTTCCTTGCCGTCCGCGGTTACCTGCTCTTGGGCCAGTGAATCGCCCGTGCGGCAATTCACCGCTTTCAGGCCCAGAACATATTGGTTTCCCAGGTTGGCAATGGAGCCCTCAATCACCGCGGTGCTCTGCGCTCGCTGGCACAATTCGAGCGCGGTCTTTTCATCCAGACGGTCGTCCGCAACCCGGTCCATGAGTTTCAGGGTTTCGCTGACTTTGCGGTCCGGCAGAATATTTAGAAAGGGCGACTGTTCGAGCTGCACAATCAGACCTTGGCGGAGCGTGCTGTCGAACACCGGGTCGCCTGTCGTGTTGGTGAAATCGGCAAGCACAATGGTGTCGCTCGAGGCTAGGACGGTCCCACGGTGGAAGTAGAAATATGCTCCGGCCCCCAGCGCGATGGTCGCCGCAGCGGTAACGGCCATTTTGGACCAACGGCCCTCGCCAATGCCCGCGATTGCCCTCCTTGTTGAGCCTGGTTGTGGGCCGCCTGGTACTTCCTTGGAGAACGGCGCTATATTGCTGTCCTCGCCCGGCCGATCTTCCGGGGATATCGTCTGCTCTTCCAACACTGCGCCGCTTCCCGCGAATTCCGTTGCGGACCCGATCTGCCGCGAATGGGAAGCCAAATCGGTGTCCCGTTTCAGGCGCTGCAGATCGGTGTGAATTTCGGCGGCGCTTTGATAACGGAGCTTGCGGTCTTTTTCGAGGGCTTTGCTGATGATGCGTTCCATTTCCGCTGGCACGTCCGGATTTAACCGGACAGGCGCGACCGGCACGCGATTCAGAATTGCATCTGTGATCAGGCCTGAGGTATCACCCCGAAAGGGCCGAACCCCGGTAATCATTTCGTACAGCACAACGCCGAAGGAAAATAAATCCGTGCGCGCGTCTAATTCTTCACCCCGCACTTGCTCTGGCGACATATACATGGTTGTGCCAATCGCCGCGCCGTATCGCGTTAGGAAGTCTTCGGCGGGGGCCGTCGGCATCGCTGATAGGTTCGCGCCTGGCGCTCCGCCCGGGGGTGTTACTTTCGCCAAACCGAAATCCAGAATTTTGGCGTGACCACGCAGGGTCACAAAAATGTTTGCCGGCTTAATGTCACGATGAACGATGCCTTCGGCGTGGGCTGCTTCCAGTCCGTCGGCAATCTGAATCGCTAGGGCCAGCCCTTCGCTCATGGGCAGTGCTTTCCCCTCAATACGGTGCTTGAGGGTGCTGCCCTTCATTAGCTCCATCACGATGAACGGTTGTCCATCGTGCTCGTCAATGTCGTAAATCGTGCAGATATTCGGATGATTCAGTGCCGAGGCGGCCTGGGCTTCGCGCTGGAACCGCTCCAAAGCCTGGTGATCGCGGGCCATCTCTTCGGGAAGAAATTTCAATGCCACCGAACGGTGGAGCTTGGCGTCTTCAGCCTTATAGACCACACCCATCCCGCCGCCGCCGAGTTTTTCTACAATGCGATAGTGCGAGATGGCTTTGCCGATCATCGGAAACCGGAGTCTCCCTCCGGCATCTGGCAGGTCGCCCGCAGGTACTTCATCGAAAATCTAAACTTCCGACTCAACCAGAGAAATTATGCGGCATGGAAAGATTACTCTTTGCCCTGCAGAAATTGCCTCTGCGGCATACAGGCGTTAGCTCGAACGGTGAAGGTACTCCCTCCACCGGCTAGCTCAAAATGATTTTCTGGAGCGCACCCAAGCGGGTCGGGCGCCGGGTCACGCCGCCTTCGATCCAACCTATCCTGCTTGAGGGGCTGCCGTATTTATTGCAGCAGCTTACTGAACGTCGCTCACTTTCCCGTGAACGAAGGTCACCTTAAGGTCCGGGTAGACATAAATTTTCTTGGTCGCGAGGTTGACAATGCTCTTGGGCGGTCCTATGGCGGCGGTGACCTCATCAATCGTCTGCCCCATGGATATGGTTTTCGGCGGTCCGCTGGCCGTAGCTGGAGTGGCCCCTTGGGAACTCGCATCCTGTGGCGCCGATTGTGTGCCTTTCAGCGCTTCTTGCTCTGCTTGCCCGGCGTCCTGCACCTGCTGGTTGATTTGGTTGGCGGCATCGGTGTCCGGCGGCGGAGCGGAAGCGGCAAATGCAGCCTTCACGGGCGCTGCTTGGGCCGAGGGCGGCAGAGACGGAAGTCCACCCTTGCCCTGATTGGTTTGCAGGGTGCCCATGCCCGCGCTAATCGTTTCTCGCATGTGGTTCTGCATGTCCTGCAGATCCGTGAAAGCGACCGAAACCGTATCTCCCTGGGCGCAGTCGTGCCCGCCTTTGCTCGATAGCATCACCAGGCTGGCCACTGTGGCGTCGGATGTCGGTGGCCCGGTAAGCTTCAACGCGTCGCCTTCGCCGACAGTGCATTCGTCCCCCCCGTTGTCTGTTACATCAATATTGGAACCCGCCACGAAAACGTGCTGGACGCCGTCCGTGAGCATTCGTTGAATGCCGCTGGAGGCCGGATCCGGCTGGGTGTTTTGCGCTGTCATTTGCGCTTCCTGATTCTCCAGTGCAATCTGACGCTGCACCTCGTCCGAAATTTCTTGCTTTACCGCAGGCGTTAGTGGGCCCGCAGCGGGAGGATCGCCCGCGGCTTGTGCGGCCGCCGTCTCGTCCAGGTAGGCTGCGGCGATACTTTGCGAAATCAGGTAGTCCGTCAGCCAGAGCGACGCGTTGGCATAAACAGGCCAGGGCGCGAAATAACCGCCATAAAATCCATACCACGGGGCTACCGCGAAGCCCCAGGAGTAAGCTATCGGCGCGGGCCAGGGATTGTACGCCCATCCATAAAACGCCGGTGCGTAATAGTAGGCGGGCGCATATGCTTCCACGTACACGCCATGGTACGGATAGCCCCGGTAGAACCGGTCATAGGCTCGCCCGTTGCGGTAATACGTGCGATGTGCGAATTCATGGCCGCCATAACTGTACGGATGCTGTACGTAGCCGCGGCCTCGGCCGTCGGCAACGATCCGGGAATGATCAGCTCGTTCCACCGACACACGCCGGCTACCGTCCAGCCCGTGGTGGATGTCCATTCCCCGGCTGGCCACGTGTACGTCCGCCGGACGTCCATTGGCGCGGGTCCGGATTTCATTGCCATGCGCATCACTTACCGTGCGGCTTCCCTTGGGCTGGGGACCTGCTTTTCCGGCCCGGCTTGCCGCAGTCGCGGAGCCTCCCGCCGCCCTACCTGTCGGGTCATGGCCTCCAACCGTGTTTGGTTTGTTGCCCGCACCGGGGCGTCCCGCACTGCCTCCCGCTGTTGACGGACCATGCGCCGACGTCGTTGGGCCATGACTGCCTCCCGCCGTTGTCGGACCATGCCCCGCGGTCGTTGGGCCATGAGTCCCCCCCGCCGCCGCCGGGCCGTGCCCCGCGGCTGATGCACCATGACCGGCCGCGCTGGAAGGCGGTTTGGCGGCTTTGGCCGGTGCCGGTTTTGCTTTCTCGCTGCTTTGAGCGCCCACCACGCAACACCCCAGCAGGGCCACTGCCAGTACCCCCATCGGGTAACCCGGGCGGCAAGCAAATCGAATTGTGTTCATGACGATCTCCTTCTCCATGCCAATATCTGTAAATTGTCATCCATCAAACCCAGGGCTATTGAACGTCCGTCACTTTTCCATTCACGAACGTTACCTTGAGATCCTTGTAGGAATAAATCTCTTTGGAACCAATCTTGGCGATTTTATCGGGCTGCCCTAAATTCGCCACCACTAGATCCTTGGTCTGACCCAACGAAATCGTCTTTGGACCCGGCGCGGGTTCGTCCGCGGGCGGCGGCGGCGGCGCTATTGCGGCGGGCACCGCATCGGCCTGCTGTTGTTGTCCCCCAGCCGTAGCTTGTTGCTGCCCATTCGCCGGAGCTTGTTTCTGCTGTCCGTTAGCACTCGAATCGTCAGAGGGCTGGACGTCAAACACTTCTGCAACCATCTTTTCTGCTTGCTGGTCAATCGGTGCGGAGCCCTTGAAGGGAAAGCTGAGGGTGGCTCCGTAGCGGATGTCATTAATTGCGTCGCTGTATAATTGCATGTTGACGCCAGTGGGCGCCACCTCGATATTGGTCACCCACATTTTCTCCCCGGCCACCCAGGTTCTTTGGGCAGCCCCACTGGAGGGGGCCGCCGGAATTCCGGGCAGATGGAAGCGCGAGGCTTTTCCGATCCAATTCTGGGTGATCTTTCCATCCTTGAACGTATTTTGAAAAATGTTCGTGCTGGTCACATCCACCATCATCAGATTGTCTTTTTTGAGAACCAGAATCGCCCCCGCCGTTACGATGTCGGTCCGGTCGGCGGTCGTTTTCGTGAGAGTATATTGCGATGTCAGTTTCTGTTGGATGCTGGCCGTGTCCTGCGCACCGGCCAGCAGCGGCACTCCAACCAGTAACACACCGAGGGTGATGAGAATTCTTCTCATTGATTTGCTAGTCATAATTCATCCTTGTCGGATCGGCGATGCCCCGCCAGGATTTTCAAGCCGGAATGCACGGAGCATGGTCGTACCGCGCGCTTGGGCTTTCCGCCGCCCGAGGGCATTTTTATGCAACTAAAATTCTCTTGAGTCGACCGAACTTTCATCGGCTGCGCAGTTTTCTGACAAACCGCGGAACTCCGAACCGGAAATGTTGTCGCTGGATGCCGAATCCTTTCTGGACCGGGATTCCGATTGGAGCCTCTTGCACGTGCGTATCCTACACACACCCTGCCTCGGACACAACAAGTTTTTCAGGACAATACCAGCAACCACCGGCATCCCCCCGGCTCGCAATTGTTCGTCTGGACGAGGGCTCCTTGAAAAGCAGCAATCGGCTCACCTCTGGCGCACGCCGATGGGATTGGCCGCGTTCCAATCCGCCATGCTAAAATGTTTTGGCGTAGCGGGCCTGTAGCTCAGGTGGTTAGAGCGCACCCCTGATAAGGGTGAGGTCGGTAGTTCGAGTCTACCCAGGCCCACCAATCAATTCAACAACTTAGCGGCGCCCACCTGCTGCGCGTTCTCAACTTGGTTACCAATTTGGTGCACACCCATCCCAAAACCAGGGCGTGCGATGGCCTCCAGCGCCGTGCGCTTTGCTTGCATCCGAATGTGCGAATAGTGCTCCAGCATCTTGCGACTGAGGTGTCCCGCAATCGCCATAATCGTCTGCTCGCTTGTCTGACTTTCCGCCAGCTTGGTAACGCAGCAATGCCGCAGATCGTGGAAACGGAAGCGCAGCCCGGCCCTCTTTACCGCCGTTCGCCAAGCTGTGCGCCAGTCTTTGATGGGGCGCGCAGGGTCAACCCGCTCCGCCGCCAGTTTGTCGAGGTCAAGCCGTGAGGATTCGCACGCGGGGAAAACGAAGTGCTCCGGTGTCGCATTCGTAAACCGTCCGGCCCACCGCGCCAATGCATTGAACGCCACCTGATTCAGCGGAATGACACGGCCCCTTCCGCCCTCTGTCTTGCTTTCTCCAACCGTCAGCGTGCGCCGCTCGAAATCAATCTGCCCCAGCGCAGCAAACGAATCTCGTTCTTTCTCAGCGCCGTGTGCAGCGCCAGCGTCACAACGGCTTCCAGCATCGGGTTTGGACAGCACGCTCCCAGCAGGCTGGCCTCCTGCTCCGGCGAGAGTGCTTGGCCGATTCCCTCGCGGTCACGGTCAAACCTCACTTCGCCCTGGAGGTTCGCCCACAGCTTGTGACCCTTCAGAATTTGCCGCAGTACCTGAAGCTCTTTGTTGACCGTTCGGGCAGCCGCCCCCTGCTGCTTCCGTTTGGCCTGGAACGCCGCAATCTGCTGCCCGAATTCCGCTGGCATTTGCGAGGCGCAATGCGTTGCCGCGCAGGTTTACCGAGACCCGCAGTTCCGAGCGTGGAAAGCCCTGCTTCATCTTCGTATGATGCAGACAGGGCAGCCGGTCTGGGGAATTTTTTACTTGGGACGCGGTGAGAAGTCCAAAGCCGGCAGGCGGAGCAATTATTGGCGCGCCTGGGTCATTGCAAACGACGGCCCTCCTCGGCGACGGCAGATGCTCTCGGCGCGAGTCTTCAAGGGCAAAAATTCCGAGGTCCGAATCGAGGACGTGACGAGGCGGTTCGATCAGTCGGAGCACCCAGAGGGCGCAATTTATTCGACTGTGAAGCACATTTTCCGGAGAACATATCCTTGAGGGACATCACAGAATCACCGAATCAAGGAATCACTCAATCAAGGTAGGCATGGGGTAAGAGGCCGGGTAAAAGGGCTTGCAGACGCAGCGTGCAAAAACTTTCGGCCCTGGCCGGGGTCGAGAGTCGCAGAAACAGACCGAAGGACTCAATGGCGGGCAGATTCTTAGCCGGAGTCTGCCCCGCAAAGGCATGTCGCTCATGGAGAGGATGCCAGATTCAGGCCACAAAAACTGCATATCGCAGATTTCGCCAGCCGTCGCCGTTTGCGCGTTAGATGTGACGAATGCAACGACCCAATCATTCCCGGCAAGCGCGGACACATTTTCGAGCACGGTGACACTCGGATGAGTTTGCTATTCGCGCCCGGCAATCCACGGCTGTGGGCCAACGCAAAAAAGAGCTAGGGGCTGCCATTGCGCGGGGGCCGGTGTAGCGGCCTAGAATCATCGCCAAAGGGGAATCCCAACGCATTGTGTGTTCTGGCACAGATTCCGTCATCCCTCGCATAGCCGCGAAGGGGTGCGGTGTTGCGCTATGCATCGGAAGGCGGCGCGCTGGTGGTTTGTGGGCGCGGGGCTGTTGCACCGCTGATTGACGCGCATTGCGAGTTGGAGCTGCCGAAACGCCCGCCTTTGTGGTATCCCTATGTTTTCAGCGATCCCGCATATGCGCAGCGGATAGGGGTGCGAATGTAGCGCCCTCGATCTTTTTGCTTGGGAACTGATTTGGTGGCCTTGCTTGGCTTCGCTATCCCAAGGCGGCGGTCGGGCGTTGCAAATGAAACCTGTTTCACAACGTAGCGATCAGGCGAAATAGGCGTACAATGGGTACCGTTTTCGAGTCCAAGAGGAAATTTCCGGCAAAACGGCCTCTCGGGGCTGAAGAACACGAGGGATCATGGCCATTTACGCTATATGGAACAACAAAGGCGGAGTTGGAAAAAGTTACCTTACCTTTCAGATCGCTTCCGAGTACGCTAAAAAACATCTGGACCAGAGGGTTCTTGTCATCGACCTGTGTCCGCAAGCGACTGCTTCAAGTATGTTGCTGGGCGGTCTTGTGAAAGGCGAAGAACAACTAGTCGCGATTGCGAGCAAGACGCGACGCCGAACAATTGCTGGTTACGTTGATGAACGCATCCGCAGTCCCTACGTGAGCTCAAAGGTGGGAGGGAAATTTGCTCTGAAGGTAAACGACTACAACGATCAGATTCCGAAGAATCTTTATCTCGTTGTCGGCGACGAGGGTCTCGAAGTTCAATCGTCCCGCGTTTCAAATGCTAGCAATCCCGGACCCGCGGATGCTTGGCGCATCGTGCACAGTTGGATCAGCGATCTGATTACGGATATTCGGCACTCGTGGAATGTGAGACACTCAACCGTTTTTATCGACTGTAATCCGAGCTTCTCCATTTACACGGAGCTGGCGATGTCAGCCTCTGACCGCTTAATTATTCCCTTCACCGCGGATGGCTCGTCAAAGCGAGCCGTGCGGGCGGTATTGGCACTCCTATATGGAGATACCAGAGTTCAGGGAGCAGAACAATCCGAGTTCTACTTGAACTCACAAGCATTCCGGATGTCTTCACCACAAATCTATAGCTATGTTGGTAACAGGTTAACGCAGATGAATTCGGCGGCGAGTGCATTCAAAACGGTTGTCGACGAGATCGCAAGAGAGATTTGGAGTGTATGGCAATCAAACCCCAATCAGTTCGCGGTTCATCCGGCTGGACACCCTGCGCCTCGGAATCGCGCGGAGTTTCGGAAAATGTTCCAGGCCGAGATCAACGATGCAAACACCGCTTCTGTCGTCTCTGGGGCATTGGGGATTCCAATATCTAGCCTTCCTGCTGGCAGGAAAATTCTCGCTGGGAAGCGCATTATTGTCAACCAGACCCAGCGTGATCGCCAGAAGCGGAATATTCGTCGTTTCGCTCAAACTATCGATTGAAATCCTAACATTTCCAATTTCATCAGATCACGCGTGGAGGGCCGCCGGTCAAAAGTTTGGATTCTTGAATTGTTCAGCAATCCCGCCGATGCGAAGTGGCTGGGCGTCCCGGGAGCGCTGTCCTAGGTTCCGGTGCCCGAGAGTTTTATTTCCTGCGGGCTGCCACCGCCGTTATCAGTGATGCTGACGTCCGCCGCTCGTGTGCCCGTTTGCGTTGGGATGAAGCGCACGTTGATGCTGCAGGCCGCCCCAGCGCCTAAGCTCTTACCGCACGTGTTGCTGGCCGAGAAATCGCCGTGGTCTGCACCCGTCACCTTGATGCTGGTGATGCTCAGCGTGGTCGAGCCAACATTTGTCAACGTAACGATCTGCGGCTTGCTGACCTTGTGGCGGGAGCGTGAGTCGGCGGGTTGACCCCTTGCCGGCCTGATCGTGATGTGCGGATGGGCGAAATGGCAACGAAATATCATTACGCGGGCGTGGTTTGCAAATCGATCCGGATGACAGCAGACCCCAGCCACGTTACACTCGCGCATTGGAGGCGAACGCATGGGCTGGTTGTACGAGATTCCGAACTGGATGTCCTGCCTAGTGATAACAGCCGTGACGGCGGCAGTGGGTGTAGGCGGGCTATTCCTTACGCGAAGAGGAATCAAAAGGCTGCACGACCGTCAGTCGCACAACGATGTCGTCGGAATCTTTCTGAGCGTCACCGGCATCATCTACGGCATCGTCTTGGGATTGATTGCGGTAGCGACGTGGGAGAACTACAGCAGCACAAACGCGAAGGCCAGCGCGGAGGCGGCCAGCGTCGCCTCGCTCTACCGCGACGTCAGCAGCCTGCCTGATCCGGCGCGCTCCGAATTTCAGCAGGATCTGCGAACCTACACGCAAATCGTGATTCAGAAATCCTGGCCGTTACAGCGCGAAGGCAAAATGCCGGACGCTGGCACGGAGGAACTCAACGTCTTTCAGGCGGCACTGGGGCGTTTTGACCCGGCCACCGAAAGGCAAAAAATCCTTTACGCGGAATCGCTGACGGCTTTCAACCAGCTTGTCGAACTGCGCCGCGCGCGCATGGAAGCGGCGGTTTCCAGCCTGCCCTTTCCGGTTTGGGCGTTGGTGATTGCCGGGGCGATCATCACGCTGGCAGTAACATGGTTCATTAGTAGCCTGCGCTTCAGCGTTCACATCTGGATGACGGCGCTTCTCTCCATCTTTCTCGGCCTAGTGATTCAACTGATGGTCCGTCTGGACAAGCCTTATCGTGGGCAGTATGGCATCAGCCCAGCAGCATTTGAAGTTGTGTATCAGCAGTTGATGACCTCCTCGCAGCCCGCCTCTCCACCCGCTCAATAACCCACGGATATTACACCGGCGGAAAGGAAGAAGCTCGCCGAGCAAGAGCGTGATGTTCTCTGTGGTACGGGCCGGCGACGGTGAGGCTGTTTCAGGAGCTTTGGGAGGACGTAGCACGTTAGATGGCCACACAATGCCCGCGGGCCATTTTGAGGTCTTTTCTTGGTAGTGGGTGAGGGTCTGAGTGGCCGACAAATATGTCCAGGATGTTCTTCTGCGAACGGACTTATTCGCGGATCGGGGGTGTTCAGCGGGCCGCCTCGGCCTCAGTGGAATTTCTTCTCGAGCGCCGGCAATGTCTCGACGAAAACGTGGCCGACAATCGCGAGACTGCGCGGATCAACCTTGTCCAATGTGTCCTGAGGGGTGTGCCAATAAGTCGGAGCGATGTCGAAATCGATGATGTCGCACCCAGACACGCCGCGCCGAATGAAGGAGAGGTGATCATCAAGGGAGGTAACTGTGCCTTCGTTGATAAAGACATTCCGATAACCGAGTCGCGCAGCGACCGCCCAGATGAGGTCCGTAAGCCACGGCGTGGAGTTGGTGTCTCGCTTGATCTTCAGATCGGAGGGCCCAATCATGTCGGCAAGAATCATTGCTTTGACGCGTTTAAGGTCTCCAGAAAGAGCCATGCTTGCAGCCATCTCGCGGCTGCCAAAAGTGCTATCCGTGTTAGTCCACTGAACACTATTCTTGTCGGTCCAATCGCCCTGGGCTTCTTCACCGTCGAAAAATACAATCCACACATTGAGGGCGCTCTTTGTCTTCCGAGCACAGAATATCCTTGCCAGCTCAAGCATCGTGCCGGTGCCCGAGCCTCCATCGTCGGCACCAACGAAATTCGCCATGTGAAGAGTGTCGTAGTGTGTGGTGTAGAGGACAATGTCGCTACCTGTGCCCGGAATCTTAGCAATAATGTTTTTCATCGCAACATTACCAAGTGGCGTCGAGCCGTGGAAATCGTGCTCCTCGACTTGGCACCCAAAGCTCTTGAGTTGGCCGATGACATAAGCCTGCGCGCGATGGATTCCATCCGACCCTGGCGGGCGCGGTCCGATTTCGACCAATTTGCGCACGTGCTCGTAAGCTTGGGTGCCGTCGATGCCACCAGTGGCAGATGGGGGAGAGGCCGCGGACGGATTCGTCGTCTGGTTCGCTGCTGACGAGTCCACAGCCGCGCGGTTTACGCGAGATGGCTGGCTATCGCATGCGACACTGCACAAGAACGCCAGGTTCGCAATGATGATTCCATATCCGCGCATCTTGACCCTCCGGGTGCGCTGCACTAACCGCGGCAAGCCATTTGACCTTCATGATACGTTCTCTGCGATAGTCGGGAAAGCGGGAATGTGGTCCGCTTGGCGATTTTTCCTGAGTGACGGCGTATTCGGAAACTGGTCAATTAGGGGTTTTCGAGGCGTCCTTTACTTTCGCTTTATATTCTCCTATGCTGGGGACTGATTCCGCCACGGCTGGAACGCGCGCCCGATGGATTTCCCGCTCAGCACGGCTGCACCACCTGACCCCCGAACGCCACCGCTGAATCCGTGGGCGCTGCCCGATTCGGGGCTTTCGGTATTTCACGGCCGCAGGGAGACAACGCGGCTTTTCCACTATTTTCTGCCGCGCCTGATCGAGCAGGGCAAACACGTCCTGTGCCTGGATGGAGGGAATCGCTTCGATCCACTACTGATTGCGCGATTTGCCCGGCATCGGGGCCACACGCCAACGGAATTTAACCGG
>Ga0182024_10008103_pt1 | contig 22352 bp, 12 predicted proteins | sample P32metaG_FD_120480 | JGI IMG/M metagenome (GOLD analysis project Ga0182024, IMG submission 120480) | Permafrost microbial communities from Stordalen Mire, Sweden - P3-2 metaG (Illumina Assembly) | ecosystem: Environmental > Terrestrial > Soil > Wetlands > Permafrost | place: Sweden: Stordalen... | reverse complement strand
TGGCTTCTGGCTTCACAAGTTCAGAGCGACGTTCGCAACGAAATGCCTTTGGGCCGGAGTTGACCTTCGCACCGTTCAGCAGTGGCTGGGTCACTCCGACATGGAGAGTACGATGCGGTACTTGAAACCATCACGAAGTCAGCAGACACGGGATAAGGTGAACGAGATTTTCGCCTAGGGGGGCGCAACTCTAGAGCACCCCGTCGAATCCGCAGATAACCTTGCCTTAATCCCTTAAAGCAATAATAGAGACAGAGAAAGGTATCAGATGGACTATGGCATCTCCAACCTTCTGCGTGACTGTCTCCGGTGACACTCCTCCGATGGCCTGGATTGTAGCCCCGAGACCTTCTTTGGGAAGTTTTACAGCGACCTCGCGATTTCGCTCATTAATCAGCATCAACTTTCGATGGCCGTCCCGGATAAAGGCCTGCGCTTCAATGGCGTCGGACTCCGCAAAAGAGCCGTTGCTTTGCACATAGGTGGCCGGTAGTTCGTCTCCTGGCCCGAAATTGTTCTTGATCAGCTCCAGAACCGCATAGCGGGCATTCGGTTTGCCGTTCGTCCAGTCGAGCATCGCGACACTCGGAAACTGCGAAGGATAGCCGACCAGTTGTGACTCGCCAACCGTGTCGACCCCGAGTTTTGCCAACTCAATATAGAGGTAGCCATAGAGGGCTCCACTTAGATTCCAGTAGGCAGGCGGAATGGGTTTCTCGATGTGACCCGATACGCCCTGACTCATGTCGCCGGAGAGGATCGAGCCCGCTTCATTGACCATCACTTTTGTCGATGGCGACAACATATCTCGAAGCTGAAGGATGTAACGGGTTACAGAAACAAATTCGCTTGCCTGGTTAAAAAATGTGTATTGCCAGTCCTCCAGCGTTTGATCGCCCGATGACGTGGCGTAGACGTGGAAGGAAATGTAATCCAACGGAACGCCGGCTTTGTGGTTCTTCGCGTCCACGAAATATGCGAACGTCTTCGCAGCATCGGAGGGCCCAGACAGGGCGAGCGCCACAAACTTCATCGAAGGGGCGACCTTCAACACTGCCTGAGTCACCGCATCATAACGTTCGACGTATTGCTGGGGCGTGGTGTCGTGCTCGCCATCGACTTCGTTGAAGACCTCCCAGTAGCGGATATCGTAATGGTGCCCGGAAGAATGGACTTTCCCTAATTCGTCGGTGAATCCGCCCTGAGTGTACCAGCTCGCTAATCGCGCATAGTAATCTCCGAGCGCTTTGACATCGGGAAGCTGCGTGCCTTGCGAATAATTCCAGATGACTTGATTAGGATCGTCCGGAAACGTGATTGGCTGAGGCGTAACGAACATCCATTGCGGGATGGTGCTGAAGCTCATGACGCTGCTGTGGCCCTCCGAAGCTTGCAGAAAATCCTCAACCAGCGGATCCATGTATTGAAAGTCCCAATAGGTTTGCGTGGCATCAGGAGGGCGCAACTCGGCCACAGACAGCTTCGGATAGGGTAGCCAAAATGCATAGCGAACATAATCAGCGCCCAGCCGTCGCAGAGCTTCGAACGAGGCATCGTGAAGAGGCGATCCACGACGCAACATCGGATTGACAACCGCTTGCAGAGTGGGAACGGTTCGGTTTGTTGTTGTTTTCTGCCAGTTCACAATAATCGAAGGTTCGTTCTGTGCGAGGAGGGTAGGGCTCGCGATCACCCCGAACCACGCCAGGCTCAGGAAAAGGATAAAGACAAAGCTAATTCTGCGGTCTTCTGTTTGGTACAGTTTGATCATGCCCGCCATCCTAAGTTTGGGTAGTTGTGCAGTTTCACCCATCACCGAAAAAACCTTTCACCACCAAGGGCACGAGGTGCCACGAGGGATTCGGTTTCCAGGCCTTTCTTCGTGTACCCTCGTGACCTAAGCGGTTGACGACGGATGCTGACGACGGCCCACGCCAGCAACACAATAATTCTCGCGATCCCGCTCGTTACCGTCTTCGAAGCTCCATTCTGCATGCTTATCGGCCGCTTGCATCCGCCCCGGTCAATTGGCGGATCAATTCAACTTCCTTTGCATCGTACGGCGTGCCGTCCTGGCGAAAAATGTCGTGGAACCACACCGTGGGCTCTGCCTCGTACGACTTCTCCCATGAATCCCACGGATAAATAGTTTGAGACTTTCCGTTCACGAAGCCCCAGTTATAGGCGCCGACGTGTTCTTTCTTCAGCAGCGGCAAAATGGAAGCGAAGGTGCTCCCGAGCGGCCGCGCCATATATTCCGTGCACACGATCGGACGATTGTAACGGCGCAAAGAGTCGATCCGGCGCTTCGTCTCCTCCGGCGGATCGTAACTGTGAAACGTGATGACATCTGAGTTCCGCAGCTGGAAGCGTTCCATCTTGCTCAGCGAAGAATCGCTCGACCACTCCCCTCCCCCCACCCCGCTGGTGAGCGGCTGCGACGGATTTACTTGGCGCGCCCATTTCCATTCCTTGCGCAAGAGTTTCAGCGCCCGGGCGCTTTTATCCGGCAGCTCTTCAGCCTTATAAACAGAATTATCATTGTCCGGCTCATTCATCAGGTCCCACATCAGCACCCGTTTGTCCTGGCCGAAACGGCGAAGCACTCCTACGATGTAAGGCTTCAATTCTTTATTCCAGCGAGACTTGTCTTTCAAAAGTCCGGCCCCGGGCGCCTGCACCCAGCCGGAGTTATGCACGTGAGGTTTCGGCGCCCGCTGTTCCCCGAGGTGCGGATTTGGATCCCATACGGAATCCAACAGCACGAACAGAATTCGTATGTGGTGCTTGTCGGCGACTTCCAGAAATTCGTCCATTCGGTGCAGAAAACCTTCAGGATCTTGCGTCCACAACAAATTATGCAGAAATACCCGCATCGTATTCATACCCAACGACTGGGCCCAGCCCAGTTCGCGGTCAATCGCAGGCAGATCAAAAGTGTCGGGCTGCCACATTTCCAGTTCGTTAATGGCTGTACTCGTAATAAAATCACTGCCCACGAGCCACGGTTGTTGTGAACACCACTCATTTGCTTGGGCAGGCGGCCACGGTTTCGACGCAGCCGCGGCGGAGAAGCACAAATACAGCGCACAAGAAAACATTGCGGCACACCGCATGGCGCGCCTTCGATAATCTTTTCCCATATCTCCGCTCGGATAATTTCGACTTCCGATCTTAAGAGGTGATCAGCTTCGAATTCCTCAGTCAAGGCTCGATCTGCGGCCAGTTCTCAGGACAGAGTCAAAGTCAGCTTACTCACCGATGCGCGGGCTTACCCGACTGCATTACGCGAGATTACTTCGCGGTACCATTCCGCACTCAGCTTCGGTGTGCGCGCCTGCGTCTTGAAGTCGACGTAGTGAATACCGAATCGCCTGCTATAACCGTCGGTCCACTCGTAATTATCGAGGAGACTCCAGAGGAAATAACCCTTGACTGGGTAGCCCTCCGATGCGGCGCGATGCAGGTGGGTCAGGTAATTGCGCAGGTACATCACGCGATCGGTGTCTTCGACGCGTCCGTCAGCGGTTATCATATCGTCTGCCGAGCAGCCGTTTTCCGTGATCAAAAGAGCCCGTGGTTCCCAAATTTCGCTGGCGTTGCGAACCGCCCAATAGATCACCTCGGGCCCGATGGTCAGCCACGGCGACGCCATGTGCGGATAAGAAGACTGCTGTGGTTCGACTTTGTAGCCAGCCGGAGCCGCGTCCGCCCGAACATACAACGGCGAGTACACATTAAGACCTACAAAATCAATTGGACTGCCAACGATCTTCATGTCGCCGGCCTCCACTTTGGGAGCATTTGCGCCCTCGTGCTGGAGATAGCTGTCGGTATACTTGCTCTCCATGATCGCCGTAAGAAAGGAAGCATTTTCCTCGCGCGTCGCGCGCCGCGCCGCCTCGATGTGCTCGCGACTCTCGATCACCGGCACATAGGCCGCGGCATTTTCCGCAAGACCGATCTGTGTTCCGGTCCTGGCGTTGGCCCGAATCGCTTGTACCGCCATGCCATGCGCCAATACGGCATGGTGGCGCACCTGATTTACCTGCGCATCGGGTAGCTTCAGGCCCGGCGCGAACTCTCCCGTCTGGTAGCCGGCATCGGTGAAACTCCCGAACTCATTGATCGTGAAAAAGTGGCCGACGCGATCCGAAAGCTTGCCGGAAACATAGGCGGCATAATCGGCGAACGCTTTTGCGGTATCGCGTGACTGCCAGCCGCCGGGCAACGCCTGAGGCAAATCCCAATGAAAGAGTGTGATGTAGGGCGCTATATTGTTCTTGAGGAGTTCATCAACCACGCGCTCGTAATACGCGAGTCCCTTCTCGTTCGGCTGCCCCGTCCCGTCAGGGAAGATTCGCGACCACGAAATCGAGAAGCGGTAAGCGCCCGCTCCCAGGTTCTTCAGCAATTTCACATCTTCTTTGTAGAGATGATAGGAATCATCGGCGATGTCGCCTGTTTGCCCCTGAAAACTTTTGCCCGGAGTATGCGAAAAAGTATCCCAAATGGAGGGCTTCCGTCCGTCCTCGTTCACCGCTCCCTCAATCTGATAAGCAGCGGACGCGCAGCCCCAGACAAAGTTCGGCGGGAATCGCAGCAACTCGGGCTCGGCTGATTTTGCGAATGCCATTGGCGGGAAGGAAACGCTGACCACAGCACCCGCGACGGTTCCCGCCAAACTCTTGCCGAAATGGCGACGTGTGAGCTTCTTCATGCACACAAGACTGTATCAGCGTTTAACAATGTTTCCCCGAATCACAACTACCGACGCTGCCGGCAGTTCATAAGACGTGTTTGCATCCGCGGTCTGCTGGATATGCAGAATCGGCCCGTCAGGATCTGCCGTACCCGCCGTCTCCATCACCACCGTCGGCTCCATCGGATGTTCGGCATGTCCGGCAGGACGCGTGTGCCCCGGATGCCACTGGTACTGATCCCTTCCGAAAGTGGAGAGCTCGATCGGTCCGTCGAACGATGAACTATGTTCGCCGGCGCCTGCGTCGAACGCGATCTTTACGCGATAAGCATTCTTCTGGTCGCGATTCACCAGAAGCACAGACCATTGGCCCTCAGGACGTTTCACCGCATAAGCCGTAACCAGCGCATGCCCGGCATCGTCGTAGATGTCGCTTTTGGCGGGGAATACGTCGTGCGTTTGCCCACCGGGAGCTACCCATTCGAGATTAATCAGCTGCGCCACAAAGAACTGCGCAAGCGGCTGCTGAATGTTGTACTGGCGGTCGACCGTGAGCGTGCCGAATGTTCCCGGAGAGTCGTTGCATCCATGCTCCATCGGTAGAGGCAGATAGTGGAAGAAGTAGATGCCGTTCCCCCCGGCGGTGAGAAATGATCCGATGTAATCGGCGAGCCAGAGACCAGAGAAGATATCCATGTACGTTTCGCTGGCGCTCGACGAAAGATTCCCCTCGGTTATGAAGAGCGGTGTCTCTTTTGGCACTCCATCGTCACGCCAGACCTGCATGATGCGAGTCACGAGCTGAGGCTCATCGTAAAGGCTACCCCACGGAATTCTGCAAGGATCGTAGGGATAGTGCTCAAAAGAGAAAAATGCCAGATCCTTCAAGTGGTCGTGCCGTTTCAGGTACTCGATGAAACGATTGGTCCATGACGCGTTCCCCTGCGCATCGGGCCAGGTCAGGATATCTTGATTGACTCCCTGAAATGATGGCCCACCAAGCTTAAGAGTGGGATCGAGTCGGTGAAGCGCGGTGGCCCATTGAACATAGAGCGCGCCGTAATCCTCGGGACCGAAATATTGCCCGTCTGCTTCTTCTCCCATTTCCACGTAGGAGACTGGATAATTACGATTCTTCAGATAGGCAATTTCAGCAACGGCGTTGTCAGGTGTGTCGTAGAGCAAAGCAACCGGGATCATCGCCGGAAGACCCCGCGTGACGCCGCTTGTGAAAAAGACGTCAAACCCTACCTGTGCTTGCTTGGTTGTGCCGATGTCGGAAGCCCCATGCCAGGGATCGACGGAAGAGCAATAGGTCGTAGTTTGTTCCTGGTCGGGCACATGCCTGATGAGGTCGTGGAAAAGGCCATCCCCGGTCGCTGTTCCAAGATAGATCTCGCGAATCCCATAACCGACGCACGCACGCGGATCGGACGATGCCTGCGCGCCACAGCTATTGGAAGATGCCGTCATCAGAATGCGTACGAACCGCACTGGCATGGGGCTGGCACTCAGGCGCAGCACGCCGGCCCCGCCCGACCCGTGATCAACCGTGCCCAGCGGAAACGATTGCCACACGCCATGAACGGGATCGTGCATCGGATCTTCGACTCCGACCCAGTGTTGCACCACAAATTGCGTGGCGTAGGGTTCGGCCCATGCAATGCGGATGCTGTCGACAGGCTGGGTTTGCGCCAGGTCAAGGATCACCCATTGCGGATGCAGCGCATCGCTTTCCCCGGTGAAACGCTGCGTTAGATAAGGATTACTTTTCCAGTAGCTGCTCTCATCTCCATCCGTCATACGCGAGTAGCCCGCGTCGGGAGTGCCGTCATTTCGCGTAAATCCCCGATGCGGCAAGGAATATCCATAGGAATAACGGATGGGATCGCCCGGTGTAGTCGATCCCGTGAAGTATCCGTTTTCGCCAGCTTCACTCCATTTTCCCTGAGAATTCCAGTGCCAGGCCTCGATGGTGAGTTCCGTATTGTTACGGTAGGTAACGGTTTGCCAGCCCGCAGCTTGAGCCCGCGCCAGATTCGGCTGCACTAGATCGTGATCAATCGCTTCAGCGGGAATGCGATCGACTCCGGCGCCAAGAGTTTCATTGGGGCGAAAGTGATTGGTGGAGTTCTCGGGCGCGATATCGACGTGGATGGTTTGCGCCTCGCAGAGAATGCCAAGAAATAATAACGGTGACAACAATAATGAGGGCAATAATAAAAACCGTTCGAGGATCGCGATGATTTTGTTCAATGTTACCTCCAGTCAATGTTTCGACTTTTTTCTTTGCGTTGGCACGAATCGTTCTTGCATTTTGCCGCACACCTTCTCATAATCAATCGTTTTAATGTGCGGGAAGATGCTATCACGGGAAGAGTCCGGCGAAAGTGTCGGAACCGCAAAATGTTGTTGAGGATCACCAGAAGTTGGGCTCACGGAGGCCAGTATGGGTTCGTCCGTTTTGATACCGCAGCAAATCTATCAACGTATATTTCGGAATGTAATCATCGCTCTGGTCATCCTTTTGCCCGCCGCAATTTTCGGCCAATCCTACTACGGTACCGTCAGCGGCATTCTCACCGACAGCAGCGGAGCGATGGTGCAGAACGCCTCCGTGGTTCTGACCGACGAGCAAAAGGGCTACAAGTTCACGACCAAGTCGGACAAGGAAGGGCGCTATCTTTTTGTTGCCATTCCGCCCGGGCTGTATTCCGTGACAGTCGAGGTGAAGGGTTTTGAGAAAAGTGTCCGCACTCACATCCGGCTGAACGTTACTGAAAACGCCACTGCCGACATGATGTTGAAGATTGCCGGCGGCTCGCAAAGCGTCGACGTCAAAGCCCAGACTGAAACCATTCACACTGAAGATGCTGTGACTGGCGAGGTCATTGACCGCAGGGCCATTAATGATTTGCCCTTGCTCAACCGCTGGGTGCAGGATTTGATCTATCTGACGCCCGGCGTTACCGACATGAGCGACGCCAATAGCGTCATGGACACGAATGGGACGAATTTTGTTTCCAACGGCAGTCGCGGCGCCAGCGCCGACATTCTGACGGATGGCTCCTCGGTCACCAACTTTGAACCCAATGGCGGAATTACCTACGCAACCTACGTCGAGTCGCCGGAAGCCATCGAAGAGTTCAAAGTACAGCAGTCGAACTTCAGCGCGGAATACGGCTTCTCGGGCGCGACGATCGTCAACATGATCACGCGTTCCGGAACCAACCGCTTTCATGGCGAGGTTTACGACTTCCTCCGCAACAACATCACCGACGCCAACAACTGGTTCAACAACGAACTGGGCTTCCCCCTTCCGCCCATCCACCGGAACGATTTTGGCGGCACGATTGGCGGCCCCATCATCAAGAACAAGACCTTTTTCTTTTTCGACTGGGACGGCACGCTCGCCAGCACCCTGGGCACGAACTTCGCGGGTGTACCGAGCGCGGCCGAACGAACCGGTGATTTTGGCGAAGTGTGCGCGGCGAACGGCGGAACGTTTGACGGCAACGGAAACTGCAGCGTAACTGCGGGGCAGATCTGGGACCCTTATTCCGGCACCTACAACGCCGGCGACGGCGGGCCGGTGCGTGCCACTGCCATCCCGTACAACAACATTGCAAACTACACCAGCCCCGGAAATCCGACGTTGAATGGCACCCCCTACCAACTGCCCCAGGCGCCGGGAAATCTTATCGATCCGGTTGCACAGAAGATGATGAACTTGTTTCCTACGGCGAACCTGCCGAACGGATCGATCTATCAAAATTGGTTCACCACGGGAGCAATTCCCAGCAGTAACGAGCAGTTCGATGTAAAAATTGATCATCGCTTCAGCCAGAGGAATCTGCTGAGCGCGAAGTATTCACAAGACTGGAATCACCAAACTCCCTACAGATGCTTCAGTTCCTTCATCGATCCCTGTGGCAGCGGAATTAACAAAGGCAACGCGCACCTGTTTTCGCTCAACGATACCCACACCTTCACTCCGGCTTTGCTGCTCACCACGACCCTGGGTTTTACCCGCGGAACAACGACAATTGACGCCTACAACTCGAGCCAGAACTCGAATCCTCTTAGTACGCTGGGCTTTCCATCGTACCTGGAGTCGAACGGATTCAACGGCGTTCCCGCCATGTTCATCGGTGGTGGCTATTATTCGGCCGGCTATACCAGCGCAGGAAACGACCCCTACGGCAATTACCGGCAGGGCCAGGCTACCGGGCAACTTTCCGTGCTGTTAAGCAAAGTCCACGGTCAGCATGAATGGAAGTTCGGATTCGAGGGCCGTGTGCACCAGCAGAATTACATCCAGACGAACGCCCCTTTGGGTGTTTTTAGTTTTGACAATACTGGCAGTTCTCTATGTCCGTTCTCCGGCGACCTGACCGATTGTGGCGGCGATGGAATGGCCAGTTTCATGATGGGGCAGATGGAGGGAGGCGGAAATAGCGCCTACGAAATTCAGTTTCGTCCTGCAACCGAGAATCACCAGTACGCTGGGTTTGTTCAGGACAATTGGAAAACAACCAGCAGGCTTACGCTCAATCTGGGACTGCGTTACGACGTGTCGCTTCCCAGGACCGAGCGCCACAACCGCATGAATTGGTTCGATCCGACGGTGGTAAATCCGATCAACGGCGGAACCATTTCGTACCCCGATCCGATCACCGGAAATCCCGTCACCCGCCCGCTGCTCGGCGGCGAGGAGTTTAACAGTTCGAGCGTACGCAACAACTGGCTCACCGACTGGAAAGACATCCAGCCGCGGATCGGCTTCGCCTACCAGTTCGCTGACAAAATGGTGCTACGCGGGGGTTACGGTATCTTCTTCGGCCAAACACGCTCCGGCGCCAATGGTCTGTTGAGCTACGGTTCCCAGGGTTTCAACCAGAGCACGGTCCTGATTAACACTTATCTAAATCAGGGAAACACTCCCTGGGTGCATCTGAGCAATCCCTATCCCAATGGCCTGATCCAGCCGGCCGGAAGTTCGCTTGGTCTTCTGAACGATGTCGGCTTCGGTGCAATTGGTCCGCTCCGCACCGGCGCGGCGGCGCAAACACCATACGAGGAGACCTGGACGCTCGGCATCGAGCGCCAGCTACCCTGGAGCGTGCTGATCGCTGCTCACTATATTGGCAAGAAGGGAACCCACCTTTATTTCAGCGGTGATAATAACTACGATGTTCTCGGAAAACAGGCTGACAGTTACAGCCCAAGCCAGATCGCGTCGCTGGAAACCTACGTCAACAATCCCTTCTCCTCTCTCAACGGGGGACCAATCAGCGACCCGAACAGCCCACTGTCCAGCGCACAGGTTCAAGGCTTTCAACTGGAACTTCCGTTTCCTCAATACACTGGCGTGACGACGGATGTCCCGCCCACTGCCAGCTCCATCTATCACGCTCTGCAGCTCACCGCGGAAAAGCACTACAGCAACGGCTTTGAGCTTTTGGTGAGTTATACCTGGTCGAAATCGATCGACGATTCCTCTATGTATGACACCAACGTGGCTTGGCTGGGCAATTATGGTCCTAATTCTGGCTATGCTCTGCAGGATCCGAACCAGCCGTGGCTGGAACGGGGCCTCTCCACCTTTGACGTGCCTCACATGCTGAAATTTTCGTATAGTTACGATCTGCCGATCGGGCGCGGCAAGTCGCTGCTGGGCAATATGCCGACTGTGCTCGACGCCATAATCGGCGGATGGAAGACGAACGGCATTTGGGAATTCCACTCCGGACGCCCGCTAAGCTTCTTCACTTTCAACGGCGGCACGCCAATCCCCACTTACGGCCCGCAGACGGCCGACCTCGTGAGCAAGCCCGAACGGGAACATGGGAGCGACAGGAACTGGGTGAACAACTATTTCGCCAATCCTCAAGTGATCCAGGTTCCGGCGCCGTTTACTCTGGGCTCGGCCGGGCGAACCACTTCATCCATCCGCACGCCAAGCTCGTTCACCAGCGACTTATCGATCAGCAAGCAGTTCCTGTTGTCGAACGTGTATGAGGGAGTGCATTTGGAGCTGCGCCTCGAGGCCCAAAATGCTTTCAACCATCCGGTTTTCGGTACGCCTGACACTTACGCTGGCGATCCTGACTTGGGGCAGATCACTTATTTGGCGGTCCAACCGCGAGCATGCCAGTATGTGGTTAAGGTCGTCTTCTAGTGCGCCGAATGACGACGCGACTGCGGGTGGAAGAATTCGTGCAGCAGGAAATTTGCCAACAGGATTATCGTTGGCCTTCTTTGCATCAACGGGGCTCAACGTGCAATGAATTGCACTCATGCAGCAGAATGCGTACTTGTAGAACGGGCAGCATAATTTCAGATCACGCCGTAACCGCGTAACGTAACCGCGTAATGAAAGGTCCAGTATGAGCATTCGATTCGATCACGCCCAGACTTGCATCCGGCGGGTAACCGTCTTGTTAGCTAGCCTCGTCCTCATATGCGCAAGCGTCCAGAGCCAGAACTCGCCAAGCCGTCCGGCATCCCAACTGACGAAGCGCGTGGTAGGCGATTACGGATATTGGAGTAAGTATCAGACTCCGCCCTACGCGGCCGCGCAGATTCCCATTGCAAAATTGACGCATATCAATCATTTTGGTGTGAGTTTCGGTTCCGACGGCTCGCTTTCCGTCCCGGATGGATTTATCGAACCGACTCTGCTTCGAAAAGCGCACAAAGCGGGGGTCAAAGTACTCCTCGGATTGAATGGCGATTACCCCGCGCTGGACGGAAATCCGGGTCTGACGGCGACTCTCGTCGGCAACTTATGGACCTTCATCCAGGAAAAGGGATACGATGGCCTCGACCTCGACTGGGAATATCCTTCAACGGAAGAATCCACCACCTTCTACAACCTGCTGTTTGCCTTGCGCATGGCGTTCCCATCCCCGAACTACGTGCTTTCTGCTGACGTTCCCCCCTGGGGAGGCCAGGGCGGATACGATGTTCCCCAAGTGAACCCACTGCTCGATTACTTCAACATTATGATGTACGACTGCGCTGGTCCGTGGACCGCGGATGGACAGCTGAATTCAGAGATTTTCTGGGACTCGAACGATCCCGACCCGTGGGAGTGCCAGCCCGGCGGCGCGGCCAACGAGGCGATTGCAATCTTTCTCCAAGAGGGAGTACCGCCCCTCCAGCTCAACCTCGGCACACCTTTTTATGGATATTTTTACAGCCAGGTCAGCGAATTATTTGGAGTGTGCGCCAACGCCAGCCACGAACATAATGGCGACTGCAATGGCAGCGTCCTTTCGGTGAACTATGGAACTTGGATTAAGCAGCGGATCAACAAGAAAGGGTGGCAAACTTTCTACGATCCGATTGCGCTTGTGCCCTACATGTTGAGAACTGATGGCAAGGAGGGTTTCATTACGTACGACGACGAGTTCTCGACGTACTATCGCGTCGCGTACGCGGATTGGCAGCACGGCCTGGGTGGTACGTTCATGTGGTCTCTTGACGCAGATTATGATGGCCACTCGCAGGATCTGCTCGATGAGATGTATGCGGCCAGTCTGAATCCGGATAACTAATGCGCGGTCGTACAGTTGCGGAACCGCGTGCCCGGCAGCAAGTGCAGAAGACGACAGGACGATCGCGCGGCGTAGGGGCAATCATTCTGGCATGCTTCACACTTCTGATGTGCTCCCAGTCCTTTGCCGTTCCGCCGGGACAATCGCTCGAACTTTCGCGCCCCGTACGTCCTTGGGAGTTTGTTTCAGCCACAGGCACTCGCGCCGCCCTCTTGGGAAATGAGCAAGGGATCCTCGAGGCGTGGGTCTATCCGCTCAAAATCCTCAGCAATTTTCATTTGCGGTTTCATGTGGATGGCGTCGCTCAGCCTGCGGAAACGCTCGCGCGAACGTTGATTGTCCGGCCCGAGTCCGCCACAATTGTTTACATCGGCGACAGCTTTTCGGTTCGTGAAACGCTATTTGTCCCGGTTCATGAACCCGGCGCAATCATCGCTTTCGAAGTCGATACCACTAGACGTCTGGAAATCGAGGCTGTCTTTGTCCGCGATTTTCAACTGGAATGGCCCGGGAATATGGGCGACACGAACGAGGATTGGGACACTGCCCTGCACGCCTTCCATTTCGCGGATGAAGCTGGAAAGTTTGAGGCGTTGGTGGGCTCACCATCCGCCAGGATGACCTCCGAAGAATATGCCAGCAATTATTTTTACTCCCGTGAGAACTCCTTTCTTCTAGGCCCAACCGAGAAGGGCGCGGACACGAAGATCATTGCAATTGCGGCATCCTTTACTGGACATGCGGCCCTGGCACCTCTTTACGAACGCCTGTCGAAAGATTACCTCGCGCTGCGGAGCGACTCCGCCGCTTATTATCGGGAGTATCTAAGCAACACCGTGAATGTTCACCTCCCCGATGCTCAAATCGAAAGCGCATACGATTGGGCGAGAGTAAGCATGTTGCAAGGCATGGTCGAGAATCCATTCCTCGGTAAGGGACTGGTCGCAGGATTCGACACGTCGCAGGGCGATTACCGTCCTGGTTTCGACTGGTTTTTTGGCCGGGACGCCGAGTGGACATCTTTAGCGCTCGACGCGGCGGGCGATTTCTCAAATGCGCGCAGTGCGCTGGAATTTCTCAGTAAGTATCAGCGCAGCGACGGGAAGATCACGCACGAGATTTCCCAAAGTGCCAATTTTCTGGCATGGTTCAAAACACAGTTCGCATATGCGTCCGCGGATGCCACACCGTTGTTCATTATTACCGTCAACGATTATGTGCAACGCAGTGGAGACATCGAGTTCGCACGCGAGCACTGGGATAATCTCTGGAGAGCGTATAGCTTTCTTCAGTCGACTTACGATGCCCAGGGATTCGCGAAAAATATCGGAGTCGGCCACGGTTGGATTGAAGGAGGCCCGCTGTATCCGGTGCAGACCGAAATCTACCAGGCGTCCTTAGGAGTCGAGGCGCTCCGCGCGCTTTCGCATCTGGCTGGTCTTCTGGGAAAGGAAGACATCGCTCACCAGTTAGCGGAGGCTCACGATCGGCAGGTTCCGATCCTCGACAAAACATTCTGGTCTCCCGACAAGAACATGTACGCCTACGCCCGCGATTTGCAGGGCAACCGCGTGGATGTCGCCAGCGTTCTCACCGCTGTCCCGATGTGGTTTCGGCAACTCGATTCCGATCACGCCGACAAAATGATTCAGACACTCGCCGAGCCCGATCATCAGACCGATTGGGGTATGCGCATTGTTTCCTCCCACGACTCCTCATATGATCCGGGCGGATATCACTTCGGAACGGTGTGGCCGCTGTTCACCGGCTGGGCGTCGGTTGCTGAGTACCGCTATCATCGCCCATTTCCCGCTTACACCAACCTGCGGGCGAACGCATTGTTAACGTTAGACGGGTCGCTCGGCCATGTTGCCGAAGTTCTTTCCGGCAAGTACTATCAGACGCTCGCCACCGGCTCGCCGCATCAGATCTGGTCCGCGGCTATGGTCGTCAGTCCTTTATTGGGCGGTTTGCTGGGAATTGAAACCGACACCGCTACCTGTCATTTAGTTTTTGCGCCTCATGTTCCAGCGGATTGGAGTTCGTTTTCCGTCGATCACGTGCGCGCAGGCGTCGAGAGAGTGGGTTTCGATTATCAGCGGACGCCTGACAACATTCGGCTCGAAGTGCAATCTACCGGCACAAGACAATGTTCTCTGGAATTTTCGCCAGCGGTAAGCCTGCGTGCCAGGATCAAGCAAGTACGATTCAATGGGCGCGCGCAGCAGTTTCATCTCGAAACACATTCATCCGATCAGCACGTATCCATGGAACTCCCAATCGGTGGAACTAAGAATATTGTCGAAATCAATATGGAGAGAGATTTCGAGCTGAGTTGGTCGTCCACTCTTCCGCCGCTAGGAGACACTAGCCATGGCCTGCGAGTGCTTTCCGAATCGTGGACGCCGGCGAAGGACACATTGACTTTGCTGCTTTCGGGCGCGCCCGGGCAGAGCTATGAATTCTTGGCCTGGAATGCAAGCCAGGTCTCTTCGATCGAAGGCGCTCAAATAGACAGGACAACAGAACCGGCCGCAGAACGAGCCACAGGTCGGCCCGTAAAAGTGCACGTGCAACTTCCGGCGGCTATGCCGGACGCAGATCCGAAAGCCACCGTCATCTTTCACTTTACGGGCGCTGCGTCAAAATAAGACCGCGCCGAAGAACGAGAGGTTCCAGATCCTGAATGTTAGGGAGAATTTTACAAATGCCTCGGAATCTTAAAGCAATTGTGTTCCTGGCCGAAGTCATCGTCCTCTTTCTTTGTGTTGCTCAGGCGCAGAAGCCAGCAGCGGATGCCGCGGATCATGACTGGTGGAAGCATGCAGTCTTCTATGAGATTTATCCGCGCAGCTTTGCCGATAGTAACAATGACGGAATTGGTGATCTCAAGGGCATCGATTCACATCTCAATTACCTGAAAGATCTTGGAGTGGATGCGATTTGGATAACACCGTGCTATCCCTCGCCTCAAGTCGATTTCGGCTATGACGTCTCCGATTACGAAGACATCGATCCGATGTACGGCACGCTCAAGGACTTCGAGCATCTGGCGCATGATGCTGGGAAAGATGACATCCGCATCATCATGGATTTCGTGCTTAACCACACTTCTCCCCAAAACAAATGGTTTATCGATTCGGCGTCATCACGCACTTCGGCGCAACGCGATTGGTACATTTGGCGCGACGGCAAGGGGTCCGGCCTTCCGCCCAACAATTGGACCTCTGGATTTGGCGGCTCAGCGTGGCAGTTCGATCCTAAGACCGGCCAGTACTACTACCATTTTTTTGCCGTCGGGCAGCCCGACCTCAATTGGCGCAATCCAGCAGTTGAACAAGCTATGTTCGATGTCACGCGCTTTTGGTACCAACGCGGCGTTTCCGGCTTTCGGCTCGATGCGGTCGACCTTCTGTTTGAGGATCCGGACCTTCACGACAATCCAGTGTTACCGGGCAAGAATGAGTTTGGCGACCCTAATATGGAGAACAAGTACAACGACAAACTGCCCGAGGTTCACACCGAGCTGAAAAAGTTGCGCAAGGTGGCCGACGAAAATAATGCAGTTCTGATAGGGGAGACCTACACCTCGAATCGGGATGAACTCAAGGAATATTACGGCGACCACAACGATGAAATCCAGATGCCGATGGACTTCATGTTCTGCCAGGTCGACAAACTTTCCCCCGCCGACTTTCGCACCCAGATCGCCAATGCGGAGTCGACCGGCGGATGGCCGGTTTACGTGATCGGCAATCACGACATGACACGTTCTTATAATCGCTACGGTGACGGCCAGCATAATGACCAAATCGCCAAACTCATGGCCGGCATGTATCTGACTCTTCGCGGCACACCGGTGATGTACTACGGAGAAGAATTGGGGATGGAGAATAACGATCCTGTGCGCAAAGAGGACGTGAAGGACCCAATCGGCATCGCTGGATGGCCCGCCGAAAAAGGCCGCGACGGCGAACGCACTCCGATGCAGTGGAACGATTCACCGAATGCCGGATTCAGCCGGGCGACTCCATGGCTACCCGTTCCCGCGAGCTACAAAACGCACAATGTCGCCAGTGAACTCAATAATCCTGATTCTGTTTTGCAGTTCTATAGGCGCCTTCTCGCATTACGTCATCATGAGCCTGCATTGCTGGACGGAGACTACGTCGCGCTCAATGAAGACAACGCTAACGTCCTCTCGTATCTTCGCCGCTACAAGAATGAAACGGTGTTGGTTGTCCTGAACATGTCAAACAACAAACAGCAGATCGGTTTCGATCTCTCGGTCCAAGGCTTCCCTTCCGCTAAGGCCACGCCTCTGCTGACAACTTTAGCCGCTCCGCCAACGGGTCAGTTGAACCAGACCGCTCTCGACCCCTTCGCGGTTTACATCGCGCGAATTTCCCAGTGAGTTAAGATTCGCATGAATGGTCTTCACAAAATGCAGCTTTCGTCTCCACAGAGTCGCTCGCGGATCTTTCAACAGTTGGTGCGCCTGTGCTGTCTGCGAAGGTCGCTGATGATTTGCATCGTCGTCGCCTTAATGGGCGGCGAAGTTTGGGCCCAATCTGAAATTGACCACAGCGCGCAGCTCTCCGCTCTTGTCTTACCTCATACTTACGTGCAGAAGCGAGCTTCAAGTTATGACCGCACTGGCGGCAATGACGATTTCGTCAAGATTGCACCCGGAGAAACCATTACTCTCCTCGATGACTCTGGACCGGCCATCATTACCCATATCTGGATTACGATTGCCTCGCCCGAAACATATCACTTGAAGAAACTTGTGCTCCGCATGTTCTGGGATGACGAAGTTTCACCGAGTGTCGAGACGCCGATCGGAGATTTTTTCGGACTTGGCGTTGGAGACTATTTCCAATTTGAGTCTGTTCCGCTGTCCGTCGCTCCCGATAAGGCCCTGAATTGTTTCTTTCCCATGCCCTTCCGCAAGCACGCGCGAATCACAGCAACTAATCAGGGAAGCGAAAAGGTCGACGCATTTTATTTCAACATCGACTACCAGGCTTTGCGGAAAGACCTGGACGCCGGCACTATGTATTTCCACGCCCAGTATCGTCAAGCGACGCCGGCCAGAGGCTGGACCAGCCACTGGGAATCCAACGACACGCCCGCTGTGATCGCAAAGAAGAATCTCGATGGAGAAGACAACTACGTCTGGCTCGATGCCGCCGGGCAAGGCCATTTCGTGGGCGTAACCATGTCCATTCTTCAGAACCAGGATGGATGGTGGGGCGAAGGCGACGACATGTTTTTTATCGACGGAGAAAAGCGCCCCTCAATTAATGGCACCGGTTCCGAGGATTACTTTCTCGGCGCGTGGGATTTTGGCGATCATCCCTTTTCGTACGCCCTATTTGGAGCCCCGGTCAAAGGTCCGGAACTTGCCGGCAGCCGCTCCTCCGTATACCGATTTCATCTCGATTCGCCCATCCCTTTTACTAAGAGTTTGAAGGCAACTATCGAACATGGCCACGCCAATCACCGCTCCGATAACTTCTTCTCTGTCGCTTATTGGTATCAGACGGAACCCCATGCGGCGTTCCCCACCCTGCCTTCCGTCGAGCAACGCATTCCTCGAATTTACCCCGTCGGAGGTCCTGGGAATGCCGGCAAGTAAGCGTCCGCGCCTGATTCGAAAACTTTTGCTTCTGTTGACCGTCAGTTTCTGCCTCATCACCATGGCGGCCTCTGCCCAACCGAATGTCGCTAAGTCTCGCCCGCTCGTAGTCGGATACTTTCGCGGAGATAGCATGCTCCGGCAATTCTATGTCAAGGATCTGATCTCACGCGGTTCGGCCCCAATTCTTGATCAGATCAATTATTCGCAGGCGCACATTGTCGATAATCGATGTGCCGTCGCGGACCCGGTTGCGGATCTGACTTACTCCTTTGCCGCCGACGACAGCGTGGACGGCACTGCCGATACGCCAGAGATACCGCTCCGGGGAAATTTTCATCAACTTCAGGAACTAAAACGCCTCTATCCGCGCCTTAAGATACTGATTTCTCTCGAAGGCAACCCAGACGTGTTTGTTAAGGCGGCGCAGCCGGAGAATCGCATTGCGTTCGTCAACTCCTGCGTTCAGCAATTCATTCAAGGCAAAATACCGGGCGGAATCAATGCAGCAGGTCTCTTCGACGGCGTCGATATCGATTGGGAATATCCTGAAGAAGCCGACAAGCTCGATTTTGTCGCGCTACTAGCCGAGTTTCGACGCCAGCTCAACGCCATCGGGCCAAATTTTCTATTGAGCGTCGCCATGGGCACGGCGCGCACGAATTATCAGCATCTCGATATGGCGGCTGTTGCTCTTTATGCCGACCAGATCGCGATCATGAACTACGATTACGCTGGACCTTGGAGCAAGCGAACCGGCCTGGTGGCTCCTCTTTATCATTCGCCTGGAGATCCGGAAATCGAGGGCGACGTGGACTCGACGATCTCGAGATACAAGGAAGCTGGAGTTCCCGTCTCACGAATGTTGATGGGTTTGCCTTTCTACGCTTACTCCTGGAGTCGGGTTGCGCTGGACAATCATGGACTGTTTCAACTGGGCGAACCGGAGCGCAACGATGTTCTCTACAACTACGTTGTCTCCATTCAAAACAAGTTCACGGTATATCGCGATCCGAAATCGATGGCGCCGTGGCTGTTCGACGGCACTACCTTCTGGACTTATGACGATGATTTATCGATCGGCGCCAAAGTTAAGTACGCGAAGGAACACGGATTGATGGGAGTCATGATATGGGAGCTAAGCGGTGACACCGCCGACGGGAAATTGATCAAGACTATCTCTAACGGACTCGATCGTCATGATGAAGCCGGCACAACCGCACGCACGTCACGGTAGATTCTTCGAAGCTCAATCATTGGAGTTGCCGGCGTCTCCGAAAATGATAAAGAAGTGCCTATGACTGCGCACAGAACCAGATTATGAAAGACAATCAACTAATTCTTCTTGCGCTGTTCCTCTCATTCGCTCTGCTCAACATAAGTACTAGTTCTGCTCAAGACACCCCAAATCCGCCTCATTCGGAACAGATTTCTGCGCCAGCGTGCCAATCGCCTCCTGATTGGGACACGGCGCGCGCCACCACCTGCACGCAGGCCGAGATTGCTGCCTGGCTTGATGACATCAAGCACTGGCGCGCAGAGCACCTGCTTCGCATCGGTTATGACGGATCGGAGTATGCGCGGCCTGAACTCTTGTGGACGCAATCAAGCTTTATTCAAGCGCAAATGATGACCCACGACCGCTATTTCTACGATTCGGCCGCGCAGAAATACACCGTCGACCGTTATCTCGCAGATTTAGATCAACGCTACGGCGGCATCGATAGCGTTTTGCCGTGGCCCACTTATCCGAACCTCGGCATCGATAGCCGGAACCAATACGATCTTTTCCGCGATCTGCCGGGCGGCATTGCGGAAATGAAGAGGGTGGTCGAACAATTTCACCGTCATGGTGTGCGAGTGCTGTTCCCGGTGATGATGTGGGATCAGGGAACCCATGACGAAGGCACTCCGAATTGGGTTGCAACATCGCGCTACCTGGCTGAGATCGGCGCGGACGGAATCAATGGCGACACCCTGGAAGGAATGGCTCGCGTTTTCCGCACGGCGTCCGACGGCATCGGCCATCCGCTCGCTCTCGAACCAGAACTCGGTTTCGGCTCTAACGAAATGCTCGCCTACAACAATATGTCGTGGGGCTACTGGAAATATGATTTTGCACCTTCGATAAGCACCTACAAATGGCTGGAGTCGCGCCATATGGTGCACATTTGCGATCGCTGGGCGCACGATCACATCGATGATCTTCAATCCGCATTTTTCAATGGCACAGGCTTCGAAAGCTGGGAAAACATCTGGGGCATCTGGAACCAGATGACACCGCGCGACGCGGAGGCTCTGCGCCGCATCGCAACCATCGAGCGCGCTTATCATTCGCTCCTTCTCAGTCCCGCTTGGGAACCGAATGTTCTCACGCAGCAGTTCGGGGTCTTCGCCAGTCGGTGGCTTGGTGCGCAATCGACGCTCTGGACCGTAGTGAATCGCAACCACTACCCCATCTCAGGGCGCCAACTGTCGCTGCCTTATAAAGCGGGAGCGCGCTATTTCGACCTGTGGCATGGTATCGAGATCACTCCCACTCAAGAGGATGGAACTTCTATTCTGAATTTTGATTTGGAGCCAGACGGGTACGGAGCCATTCTTGAAACAACCCTTGAGGCAACCGCACCTGACCCCACTCTGCACGACCTGCTGCAGAAGATGCACGCGCTCGGCCAAAAGCCGCTCGCCTCTTTTTCCAAGGAATGGGTCGCGTTGCCACAGCGCATCGTCGAAATTCCCGAAACCGCAGCCCTCGCGTCGGCTCTTCCATCGGTACCCCAATCGCCACTACAGAAAATGATTCGAGTGCCAGAGGGCGATTTCGTGTTCCGCGTGAACGGCATTGAAATCGAAGGCATGAATGATGAAGGTGTCGACTTCCAGTATCCATGGGAGCCGTCGGCCCGGCGATTTCATCAGACGAAGTTGCACATTAAATCTTTCTGGATCGATACCTATCCGGTCACGAATGCCGAATTCAAAAAGTTCGTCCACACGACTCACTATCATCCCGCCAACGACCACAATTTTCTGAAAGATTGGATGAGTCAAACCTACCCCATGGGATGGGCGAACAAGCCTGTGACGTGGGTTTCGCTCGAAGACGCGCGTGCCTACGCCCGGTGGGCTGGCAAGCGATTGCCGCACGAATGGGAGTGGCAATATGCAGCACAAGGCACCGACGGGCGTGTCTATCCCTGGGGCAATGACTGGAACCCCGAGGCTGTGCCGAAGCCCGATCAGGGCCGTGAAGTGCAACCCGCCAGCGACGTTGACGCGCATCCTCGCGGCGGCAGCTGGTTTGGCGTGATGGATATGGTCGGCAACGTATGGCAGTGGACCGATGAGTACACGGACGATCACACGAGTGCAGCCGTCGTACGCGGAGGGAGCCATTATCAGCCCCGGGGCTCGCGCTGGTATTTCCCACAGGCTTATAAATTGTCGGAGCATGGAAAGTATCTCTTGATAGCTCCGAGCATCGACCGGTCAGCGACCATCGGATTCCGATGCGTCGCCGACGCGGAACGGCACTAACCGATACAATTCCGGCGGCCCTCCACTACGAAGCTGGAGAGCGTACTCCATCCTGGTGCACATAGCGAATCTTTGGCTTTCCCCTGCATTGTTACGGTGACATCGCCCCCGGTCGACGCAATCGCGGTGCCGTCAGGGGATAAGGCAATTCTTTCAACTTCGTTCGGGTATGCCTCACATCACTGGAAAATAAGGTCATTAATCTCTCCTGTCTCGTCAGAATGCATGAGTTGCCGACCAGAGGTTACCTCCATCACCGAAAGGATCGGCGCGTTTGCTTGGGGGAACGTGCCCCGTACTGCCAAGAGCTAACAGCTTTCCGTCTTACATAGTGGTATACATCGAATCCAGGGCTTCACTCGACGGCTGTACCAGGTTAGCCGGGGCAGCAGCTCTCGATGTGCTGAGCGCTGTCCAGGCCGACCTGATCAAAAATCCGGCTCGTGGAGACTTAGTACCAGGACTCGGCGGAATTCGCAAGGCACGCTGCTCGAATCCTGCCCGACGTAAGGGCAAGCGAGGCGGGTACCGGTATCTGTTCCTGTATTTGGAGAATCGGAGCCATATTCACCTGTTGTATTTGTTGGGCAAGGACGAACAGGAAGACTTGTCGAATGATGAACGCAAAGAGTTGCGCGCCCTGGTGGCCGAAATCAAAGCAACAAGATAGGGTTACTCCCATGGAACAAACAAAAAGGAAGAGGAAGGCAGTGAAAGTGTTCAGTGATTTGAGACAATCTTTGCATGAAGCTCTGGCTTACGAGCAGGGTAAAAAGGGAGCATTGCGGGTTACCGACGTACCGCCCCCGCCAAAGCCGCTCACAGCCACCCAGATCCGAGCCATCAGGCAGTCCTTCAAGGCGAGCCAAGCAGTTTTCGCTCGGATCATCAATGTGAGCCCCAATGC
>Ga0182024_10008102_pt1 | contig 22354 bp, 14 predicted proteins | sample P32metaG_FD_120480 | JGI IMG/M metagenome (GOLD analysis project Ga0182024, IMG submission 120480) | Permafrost microbial communities from Stordalen Mire, Sweden - P3-2 metaG (Illumina Assembly) | ecosystem: Environmental > Terrestrial > Soil > Wetlands > Permafrost | place: Sweden: Stordalen... | reverse complement strand
GTTGCCTAACGCCGCCACGGCCGTTTCGCGGAGGGGCGTCGGGGCGGTGCTGTCATCCAGCGTCGCGCCCAGTGTCTCTGCCAGGGCGGCTAGTCCCGCGGGATCTGCGGGCTTGACCGAAACCAGGGTCTTGACGGCCGCGGCGCGGACTGCCGGGTCGCCGGACCGCTCGGCCAGGAGCTTGCGCACCGAACCGGCCAGGTCGGCGAGCTTCAACGACTCGACGATCTCCACGGCGGCCAACTGCTGCTGGCTACGCGACAGCGTGCCCACCGCCGGCACGACGACCACGGGCGGGTCGAATCGGCCGACGGCGATCCACGCATAGGATGTATCGCTGTTGGCGTCGGTTGCCTCGAAGTACACAAGCTTGCCCACCCACTTGGTCAGGTCCCATGTCACCTTCTTCGCCACGTCATTACGCGGCACGGGGACTTGGGTCAGGACTTCGTCGGTCTCGGCTGCGCGGACACGGGCAAAGTTGTTCCCCTTGATGCCGACCGACGGCGGCCCGTCCTGGCCGGCCAAGTAGAAGCTGAGCGACCGCGGCGCCGCGAATGGCCGGGAGCGCAGCGACCCGGTCAGCGTTTCACCTTTGGGGAAGCTGTTGAAGAACGTCGATATTGTGTCCCCGTCTGCCGATTTCCGCACTTCGACGACCCATGGGTCGGCCGGGTTGCGATTCGCTATGGGGTGGTTCACCCACGCAGTGGGGTCTTCGGCCGGCGCGGGCGCGTCCAGGATCTTGGACGCGAGTTGCCCGCCCCAGTCTCGAAGGGCAACACCGGGCGTGCCGCCACGCTGGCCGAGGCCGGCAATGATTGATTTGAGCAGTTCCAGTTGGAAAGCGGTGTCGCCTGCAAAGCGCGAGGTGACGATCTTCGCCAGCTCGTCCATTTCCTGTTCCGGCGCGTACCGGGCGGCGTGGTGCAGAAGCGCGACAGTGGTCGAGTGGTCCTCGTTGCCCCCCTGCAGATGGCGGATCACAAAGGAGGCCGATTCCGGGGTGGCCAGACCAGGGATTACGTCGAGGACTGCCTCCTCATCGGCTGCGGTCCAATCCGGCAGCGGCACGTGTGCCAGCGCGCCAGGGGCGGCCAGGATATCACGCAGGGCGATCCGCGCCGTGTGCAGCAAATGGGTGTCCTCGGCGGCGACGTGCTCGCGCAGATCCAGCATCGCACGGAGATCGTTCGCGCTGGCGTGCGCCCCGATCGCTTCCACCGCGCATCGGCGGACAGTGGCGTCGGGGTCCTTCAAGCCCGCCAGGGCGAGGCCGTGAAGGGCGTCGTTCCAAGCCGGCGTATCACCGACGACGCGCATCGCGTGAACGCGGACCTTTTCCTGCACATCTGCCGCTGTTTTGGCCAGCGCAGCGTTGTCGAGCGCGCCCAGGCGGTGCAGCACCCACAAGACGCCGACGGCCTGGTCGGCGTTTTTCGGCGTCGCCAGCGCCGACTTCAGCGGCTCAACCGCCGGCTCACCCGTCACGTCCGCCAGGCGATTCATGGCCATCATCCGCACCGTCAGGTTCGGATCGGCCAGGTCATCCACCAACTGCCCGGGCGACGACTTGGAAAAGTCGGGAGGGTTCGCGACCGGCGTCTTGCCGTCGGCCCCGTGGTAGACGATGCGCCAGATCCGGCCCCGTTGCTTGTCGCGGCCGGGGTGGTGCAGGTCGACCTCGTAATGCCCGATGATCCGATTGTAGAAATCGGCAATGTAGAGGTTCCCGTCGGGGCCCAGCTTCAAGTGTACCGGCCGGAACCACAGGTCGGAGCTGACGCAGAAATCGGGCAGGTCGTCGGCATGGAACCACGAGCCGTGCGGCGTGAGTTTGCAGTGGTTGACGACGTTGGTCACCACGTTGCCGACGAACATCGTGTCGCGGTACTCGGCCGGCCACTTGTCGTCGACGTAGTCCACCAGCCCGGCGATGGCGGTCGAGCCGTACAGGTGGTCGCACATCTGCGGGGCGAAGCCCAGACCGTCATCGGGCTTGCCGAAGCTGGGGTAATACGCCTCGCGGATTAGCATGTAGACCGGCTTGGTTTCGCAGTCGCTGGAATAGAGGTTGCCGAGTTCATCCCAGGCCAGCCCGAAGGGGTTTACCTGGCCGTGCGTGAAGTACTCGATGTGCGACCCATCGGGCCGGAATCGGTAGGTGTTGCCGGAGTTCATCACGATTTCGGAGCCGTCGGTGCCTTTGACGGTCGAGGTGTTCTTGAAGCCGTGGCAGGCATAAATCCGGCCATCAAAACCTTCGGTGAAGGAGCCGGTCATGCCGTGCGTGTCCTGGTGGCCGATGGCGGACAGCAGGACCTCCCGTTTGTTGGCCTTGCCCGTGCCGGTGGTGTCGGTCATCCGCCAGACGTTGGGGATGCTGTGGATGATAGCCGTCGTTCCCTTGCCTGAAGGGTCGGCGGGCGTCGGCAGCGGCAGCACGCCCACCGGGATATTCAGGTTGTCGGCAAACGTCGTGATCTTGCGGGCATGGCCGTCGGGGGCGAAATCTTCCAGGATTTTCAGCGTGTCGCGGGTCGGCTTGCCGTCCTCAACCGGGAATGGGTACTCGATGGTGTCGGTGACCCACAACCGGCCGCGATCGTCGAAGGCGATGTTGATCGGCTTATGGATGTCCGGCTCGGACGCCACAAGCTGCAACTCGAACCCCGCCGGCAGATGGATCGACGCCTTCTCCTGCTCTGGCGACAGCGCTTCACTGGTGGCGATGGTGGGTCCGGCAAGGGCGCGGCCGGCCAAGCACGCTGCCAGGAAAAGAGCACCAATTGTTCCCGTCTTCGACGTCCCGCGCGTGCATTTGTCCATGTCTTGGGTCTCGGCTCAGGTCAAGGGTTGAGGTATTTCGGATCGTAGTAGGTCGGGTCGCGGGAGTTTTCCCGCGAAATGTATTCGCCATGCCCGTCGGCGAAGGCCGCATTGCCCCGGCGGTCGTTGTCCAGGGGGGCGCCGTCCTTGGGCACGCGGCGGTCGTGGCGGATCGACAGAAAATTCTCGAGGCTGGTGCCGACCAGTTGCGGCGCCCAGTTGCCGTCGTCCAGCGAATTCTCGCTCTCCTCAACGATCACGATCTTCCGGGTCGGATCGAGGATGGACGTGAATGTGACACACTGTGGCCCCGAGTAATTCCCGTTGCTGGCAACGAAATAATTGAAGCTATAACTAAATGGGTAAGGCTGGCCGAAGAGGACCCGCGGCCGGTCCAGATAGTTGTCGGAGGGGCAGCGATAGAGGTCCAACTGGACGCTGTTGTTATTCGTGGCGCCGAGATACTTGGCGATCGCCCCGTAGGCGAAGTCACTGACGCGATCGAGCTGCCACCAGATCCAGTCCTCGGGGTGCTCGCCGTTGCCGTCGGCATGAAAGGGGTAAACGCCGCGGTTATCGTTGGTATACTGAAGGATCGCCATACCAAGCTGGCGGACATTGCTCAGGCACTTCACCTGCCGGCCCTGTTCTCGCGCCCGCGAGAGCGCCGTAAGCAAGATAGCAACAAGCAAGGCGTTGATCCCGATTACCTCCAGCAACTCGACGAGGGTGAAGCCTCCGCGAATACGCGAAGCTCGGGTGAGAAACCACAGGCCATGTTTCCCACGAAGCTGCATCACCGCTCTCCGTATGATTGGTTCGCGCCGCGAAATGTGGACATCAAGTGATAGCGTCTGATACCACAAGGCGGCGACCGATTCAAGAAGGCCCGGCGGATGAAGAACGGGTGTCCCTTGTCGGACGAGTCGATAATCTGTGGATGGTCGCCCGCGGCGCTATGCGATGTGACCGGCCTCTGGAATGGGCATGACGATTCGAAACCTTGCCGATCGGCTGATGCTCTTCCCGTCGCGGGGGCCGGACCATCTTGCCGGCGCCGTTCGCGAGGAAGTGACCTGCGCATCCGGCGTGCTGGAGTTCTGGTCGGCGCCAAGCGCGGCAGCCTTGGAAGGCGAACCGGAGCGGTTGGTCCTCTGCTTTCACGGCAACGCATCGCGCGGCGATCGCGAGTTTCGGCGCATGCCGCGTTTGTGGGGCAGATTCCCCATCGAATTGGTCGCCGTCAATCCCGCGATGGATTGGTTGTGGTCGTTCCCTCATCCGAGATGATTCTCCCATCTTCCATCGTGACCCGGCGCGCCGCCCGGGCAGCCAGAGTGAGGTCGTGGGTCACCATCACAATGGCCTGACCGTTGCCGGCCAACTCCTCGAGCAATTGGGCGACGCGTTCGCCGTTGGCGCGGTCGAGGTTGCCGGTGGGCTCGTCGGCCAGGAGGACGGCGGGCTCGTTGGCCAGCGCCCGGGCGATGGCGACGCGCTGCTGCTCGCCGCCGCTCAGGCGGTTGGCCCGGCGGCGGAGCTTGTCTCCAAGCCCGAACTGTTCCAGCAGGTGGGCGGCGCGGTCCATCGCGTCGCCGCGGGGAAGGCGGGCCAGCTTCAGCATCGGCAGGCAGACATTCTCCTGTGCGGTGAAGTCCCGCAACAGGTAGTGGAACTGGAAGACGAAGCCGAGCTTTGCGTTGCGCAAGCTGGCGAGCTCCGCGTCGCCAAGCGCCGCCGTGTCGCACCCATCGATCAAGACGCGGCTACGCGTGAAGGGGCCGAATTGCGGTTGGAAGGGAGTCGGCCGATCGAGCCCGCCGAGCAGGTAGAGCAGCGTGCTTTTGCCCGAGCCGCTGGCCCCGACGATCGACACATACTCGCGCGGGCGGATTGCCAGGTCCACTCCGCGCAGCACGACGTTGGCGGCGTCACCCGAGCCGAGCACGCGGTAAACACCCTGGGCTTCCAGCACCGGCGCCGCCAGAGGCGGCGGATGGTCGGTTCGGCTCGGGACCAGCGTGCGAGTAACTGGCATGCGGTGCTTCTTTCAACTGACGCATTAGTAGCGTTGAAGAAGTTCCAGAACGCTGTGGGTGCCAGGGGCAAGCGGGTACGCTTGCCCCTGGCACCCATTCAGACAGAGCCTAATCTAATGCGCCCCACGGATCACCTCCACCGGGTCGAACTTCGCGGCGCGCCAGGCGGGATAGACCGCGGCGATCATCACCACTGCCATGGCGCTGAAAAATGCCGAGTAGTATTGGCTCGGGTGCTCGCTCATCAGCAGCCCTTCCGTGCGGATCAGGCCTTCGAGGGTGATGGGGATGCGGCGCAGGCCTTCGATGGTTAGTTTGCCGAAGATCAGCCCGGTCGTCGAGCCGATCAGGCCGATCATGATCCCCTGGTAGAGGTAGATGAGCGTGATGTCCATTCGGGACAGGCCGAAGCTCTTGAGGATGGCGATGTCGTTGACGCGTTCGAGCACGGCCATGATGAGGATGTTGAGCACGCCGAACGCCGCCACCACCAGCAGCGCGGCGGTGATGATGTAGGTGATGATCGTCTGGATGGCGAAGATTTTCAAAAAGTTGGCGTTGGATTCCTGCCAGCTTTCCGTGCGGTAGCCGCAGAGCGATTCGATCTGGGCGGCATAAGACTCGGCCTTCGTGTAGTCGTCGGTGCGGATGACGATCTTGTTGACCACGTTCTTCTTGTCCACCAGCGTCTGCACGTTGGTGAGGTACATGTAGCCGCGGGAATAGTCGACGGGCGTGACGCCGGTGCGGAAGATGCCGACCACGCGCGCGGTGGTGCGTCCGCCGGTGCTGCTGGCCAGGGAGATTTTGTCGCCCATCCCGGCGCCGATGGTGTCGGCGATTCCCTTGCCGAGGATGACGCCGTCCGCCGTGCGCCGCAGGTCGGTGAAGCTGCCTTCCAGCAGGTCGTTGCCGATGGTGGTGACGCGGACCTGGCGGTCGGGGTCGACGCCAAAGAGCGAGAGGGTGACGGTTTTGGTGCCGTAGGTGGCGATGACGTCGCCGTACACTTCCGGGGCCACGCCGATGATGCCGGGCATGTGCTCCAGCTTGTGGATCAGGTTCATGGGGCTTTCGATCTTCTGCACCTGCTCGCGCGGCTTGGCCCGCTCCAGCGCGAGAACGGCGCCCGGCGTTGGATAGGCATTCTCCATTACCGGCGTCTGCGTCTCCCGCGGCTCATCCTTGATGCTGATATGCCCGGACGACTCCACCGTCTCGATGATGAACTTGTCCTCGAACCCCTCCATCAGCGACACCATCGCGATGAACATCGTCACGCTCAGGGCCACGCCGGCAATGCACACCAGCGACTGCCGCTTGTGGGAAAGGAAGTAGCGTAGGGCGATGGAGAAGCGCATCGTTTTGGTCAGTTGTCAGTGGTCAGTTGTGAGTTGTCAGATGCGGATTGTCGTTTGTGTATGGGAGGTCGGTTGGGCCGGAATGCCGCTTGTTTCGCAGTCCGACGCGCAGTTGCGGCTGCCGATCAACTGACCACTGACAAGATTAATTAAACTTCACCGGCGCCTCCGCCGGCTTGGGTTTGTTCACGCCGGCGGCTTCCGTCGGGTCCATGCGGACGGTGCGGACCGGCGATCCTTCCTTGAGTTTCCCAACGGGACTGATGACGACGGAATCTCCCGCGGTCAGCCCCGCGACGATCTCCGCGCGCTCGATGCTCTTGATGCCGACCTGGGCGTCGAGCTTGTGCAGGCGGCCGTTGCGGACCGCCCAGACCGCGCCGTCCTGGACGGCCTGACTGGGAACGACCTTTGCCGACGCGCGCTCGGCGACGATGAAGGCCAACTCGCCGGTCATGCCGGCGGCCAGTTTGGCGTCCGGGATACTCATCGTGACATCCACCTCGAATGTCCGCCGATCCGGGTCGGCCTTATCGTAAATCTTCGTGACCGTTCCATCGAACGACCGGCCCGGGAAAGCATAAAGGGTCATCTTCACGACTTGCGGGTGTTTCTCCTCGACGCGGACCCGGGTGATGTCTTCCTCATCCACCTGGGCCCGCATGACCAGGTTCTCCGGCCGAACGTCGGCCAGCAGCAGCACGTGATCGTTGAGTGCCACCCGGGTGCCCAGCGAAACCGGCCGGTCGAGGACCACGCCGTCGATCGGGGCGCGCAGCGTCTGCTGGTCCAGGTCCCACTGGGCGACTTTCAGGGCCGACTCGGCCACCTCCAGCTCGCGCTTGAGCTGGAGCCGGGACGACTCTTTTTCCGCCTTGAACGATTCCAGATCACCGGCCAATTCACCAGCCAGCCGCATCGCCTTATCAAAATCGCTGGCCGACCCGGCATGCGTTTCCACCAGCCGGCCGATCCGGTCCTGCTCCCGCCTGGCGATCCCCAGCAGCTCGGTGGTCGAAGCGATCTTGTTGTCGAACTCTTTCAAAACGGGGCTGGTCGCCTCATCGGCGCGCTTTTGCCGTTCTTCCAGTTCGGCCCGCGCCTTGTCAACCATGAAGCGGGTGTCAGAATCCTGCACCACCGCCAGGGCGTCGCCGGCTTTGACGTGGTCGCCCTTGTCAACATACCGGCCAGCCCCCTCCGGCCTGGCGATGATGCCGGCCGTATTACTGCGCACCGGGTACTCGTGTGCCGGCTGCACGGTGCCGGTGGCATAGAACGCTTGCACGACCGGCGTTTCAACGACTTCGGTGACGATCACGACAGGGCGGAGAAAGGTGTAAACAGCAATCGCGGCGACAACCACGACAACGCCGGCAAGGGCGATGATGATCCATCGAACGGACCCGTTGGCGCGTCGGGGTGGCATGGAGTCGATTATAGGCAACGCCATACGACTTTGAGAAATTTTTCACAAAGGGATTACTCGGGTTGTCGCCCCGACACCGGTTGCGGACTGAGGTAGACTAACTGGTAATGCTCGGCTCCGTCCCGAGGCATTGTCGTGCCAACTGATTGCTCGAAACGACGACGAGTTCGATGACTTGTGGAGCAGTCGCGAATTTCAGCAGGATTTGGTTCTTTACTCTTGCAGTTGCACGACGCTCCGGTCATGTTCGACTGGCGTCAGTGGATGAGCGGCATGACGTGGCTCGATGATTTTTTCCTTCTCGAAGCACCCGGTCAAAGGAATAATCGCGCAGAGGGGGAGCAGAACGGTGGCCAATTTCAAGAGCGTAGACAATCGACGCGCTTTCATGGGAACCTCCAATTTATCAGGGCCGCTTGCGATTCGTCGCAAGTGAAAAGCGTTTTTGCAAATGGCGTGCCTCTTTGCTAAGGGTGCTGTCCCTACGCCAAACATTTGCGGAAACCGCGACCAGTTGGCGGAGTTGGCTGCCTGAATGGGTGATCAGCCCGCCTGAATTTGCGTCTAAATGGCTTTCCGCGTAATCTTCGATACCCGCTATAGCGGCCGGGCCCCTTAAACCAACCGCCGGGCCCACATCTCCCATAGGAGGTCGCGCTTGACGACATCACAAGAGCCGCCCGACCGGTCGGTGCAGCTTGACGGCGTCTGGGCGTACAACGCCCGGGTCGGATTGGTCCTGTTTTCCATTTACCTGCTTTTTTTTGCCGGCTTCATCGCCCTTGCCGCATTCGGCAAGGACATCATGGCCAGGCACATGGCCCTGATCGATCCCGACGGCGCCGTCTGGCCGTGCTTCAGCGGGGTGAACGTGGCGATCATTTACGGGTTCTTCCTGATCATCGCCGCGTTTGTCCTGGCGTTGCTTTACATGCTGTTGTGCCTGCCCGAGCCGGTCGAGCCGGAGATGGTGGAACTGACTGAAGTGCAGATTTCCGAGCTGGCCCAGAGCGAGGAGGGAAGCGCATGAAATACGATTTTTCCTGGATGGCGATGGCCGTCTTCGCCTTGTTCGTCGGGTTTGTTCTGGGGCTGAGCTTTTACCTGGGCCGAAAGGCCAAGAGCGCCAAGGGGTATTACGCCGCGCATGGACAGATCAACTGGTTTATCAACGGAGTGGCTTTCGCCGGCGATTACCTGTCGGCGGCCAGCTTCCTGGGCATCTGCGGGCTGATCGCCTTTTTCGGGTACGACGGGTTCCTGTACTCCATCGGGTATCTGGCAGGCTGGGTCGTGGCATTGTTCGTCATTGCCGAGCCCCTCAAGCGATTGGGCAAGTTCACCTTTGCCGACGCCCTGGACAGCAAGTTTAACAGCCAGGGAATCAAACTGTCGGCGGCGATCAGCACGCTGATCGTCAGCGTGTTTTACCTGATTCCGCAGATGGTCGGGGCCGGGACGCTGATCCAGCCGCTTCTGGGACTGCCCACCCGGTTCCCGGCCGCGTTCCATGGCGTGGGCAGCTTTGAGGTCGGGGTACTGATCGTCGGCATCGTCGTCATCACGATCGTCGTGACGGCGGGAATGGTCTCCACCACCTGGGTGCAGTTCATCAAGGGCTCGTTGCTGGTCGTCTTCTGCCTGATACTGACCATTATGATCCTGCATCGCGGGTTCACGGCGGAGTCGCCGGCGCCGACCGCCAAACAGACGTTGACTGTGTCGGCCGACAAGACGCAGACATTTGTAAACGGCAAGGTCCAGGGACACGGCACGGACCAAGAGGATTTGCTGCCGGTCGGCACGATCGTTGAACTGCGCGGCGGCAAGACCAGCACCGGGCCGCTGTGGCCCCTTGACTTCATCAGGGAGTTCCAGAACAGCAAGGTGGTCGTATGGACCGAAGCCAAGACCAAGAAGGACGGGGCAGAGGTGCGCACGTTCACCCCCAGCGTGAAGACGGGCAACGAAATGCTGCTGCCCGGCGGATCGGCCACCTTCAAGGGGGTTCGCAGCCCCAAGTTCCTGGACAAGCTTGATTTTATCTCCCTGATGATCGCCCTGTTTTGCGGGACGGCCTCCTTGCCGCACATTCTGATTCGCTACTATACCGTCAAAGACGGGGCCGCCGCCCGGAAGAGCACCGTCGTGGGGATTGCCAGCATTGGCTTTTTCTACGTGCTGACGCTTTTCCTGGGCATAGGCGCGATGACCAGCCACTTCATGGACCCGTCCAACAACAACATGGCTGCGCCACTGCTGGCCAGAAGCTTTGGACAGTTGCCATTCGCGGTCATTTCAGCAATCGCCTTCACAACAGTGCTCGGAACCGTCAGCGGCCTGATCATGGCGGCCAGCGGCACCGTCGCTCACGACCTGATGAGCAATTTTTTCAAAATGTCGCTGTCCGACCATAAGAAGGTGGTGGCCGGCAAGGTAGTCGCCGTATTCGTGGGTATCGTTGCCATGGTGCTGGGGGTGGCATTCAAGGAGTTTAACGTCACATTCCTGGTCGGGTGGGCGTTCAATGTCGCGGCGTCAGCGAACCTGCCGTCCCTGGTGATGCTGCTGTTCTGGAAACGGACCACCAAGCAGGGGATCACCGTGGCCATTACCGTTGGTCTCATCACGTCGCTCGCCTGGCTGTTGCTCAGCGCTCCGGCGTACCAGAATCTGTACCACCTCGATCCGACCCATGCCATCGCCCCCTTCAGTCAGCCAGGCATCGTGACGATCCCGCTGGGATTCATCGTGCTGATCGTCGTTTCGCTGCTGACGGGAAAAAAGGAGACGGCGCCTGTCGAAGGATTCGAGCCGGCGTTGACCCCTGTTTGAACGCTCGATAAGCAGACCCCCGTTTAGCGGCCTCGCTTGCGAGGCGTTGACCGCTCCTCGTACCCGAGGATGGAGTTCAACGCTCGTCAAGCGAGGCCGCCTGCCGTTTCACATCGGGGTCAATTCCGCATGCAAAAAAGAATTCACCGGAAGAATCCCCGCTTAAGGCGCAACAATAGAGATAACTTGCCAGCGGCGGAAGGCTGGCGGGCGAAGTAACTCCCTGAAAACGTATCATTTTCCTACGCCGTCGATTGCGATCCAGCCTGCTTAGCGGCGGGTCTAAGTTTCCGGTGCGGTCCGGACGTGCGTCCGGATGTTCCAACTCAAGTTCCGTTTGAGGTCCGCTGCGGGCCTCTTGCGAATGGAGATTTCATGTCGAAGCGACTATGGCTCATCGCGCTGGCGACTGGTTCTGTCAGCCTGCTCGGTTTATCGAATTTTGCACATGCGCAGGCGGCTGATGGACCCGGGCGGCAGCGCCAAGCCGCGCCGGACGACGCGACCCAGCCGGACGGCCCGCGCCGCGGACCGGGTGGACAAGCCGGCCCCCGTGGGCCCGGCGCCGGCGGCGGTATGGGGCGGCCGGGCTTCGGCCCCGGCGCTCGCGGTGGAGTGGGAGGCCCCGGTGTCGGCGGCGGTGGAGCGGGAGCGGCCGGCCCGCGGACAGGCGGCGGCCAGGAATTGAGCCGTATCGAGGCTGAAATCCGCTCTCTTCACCAGGAAATCGACCAACTCAAGACAGAATTGTCTCAGCACGGCCAGGGCCGCGAAGGCCGAACTGCCCCCGCCCCACAAGCCCGTCGCGGTGCCGGCGCGCAGGCCGAAGGCCGTGAAGGTGGCCGACAAGGCGGCTTCGGGCCGCAAATGTTCCGTCGTTTCGTGGCCCAACGAGGAGGTCAACAACACTCCTTCGGACGCCAAGGTCAAGGCGGCACTCAGGCTCACGGCGAACGCGGTTTCAGCCGCCAACAGGGCCATAGTCAAAGCTTTGGCCGCCGCCAGGGTTCCGGTCATCAGGGTCACGGCGCGCAGAGCTTCGGCCGCCGCCAGGGCCATGGCGAGCAGGGCTTCAGCCGCCGCGAGGGCCATGGCATGCAGGGCTTCAGCCGTCAGGATCACGGCCAGCAGGGTGCCGGCCCGCGCGGTTTCGGTCCGCAGAGCGAGCGCGGCTTCGGCGGGCCGCAAGGCCCGGGGCAGCACCGCTTCGGGCCGTTCGGCGGCGGCGGAGCGGGTGGCGGGTTCTTCCGCCAGTTCGGTCAGCGCCAGGGCCCGGGTCCGGGCGGTCGTGGTGGCCCGGGCGGCCCCGAGCGCGGCGAAGCCCCTGCTCACCAGCAGCATCGCGCTGAGTGAACGCTGGCTTGAGGATTTGTCCTTCTCGAAATCATGTACTTGAGCGATTCACAAACGAGCCGGGTCATATCGCCCGGGCCTCGTTAGACAGAGTTAGAGACTCGGCCGGCGGGCCGGGGCACGGTGCCCCGGCCCGCTAACTTTTGCGCTGTGACAGTCTCGTGCCCTCTGACCCATGAGATACAAAACTTGCATGCTGCGGCGCGGTGCTCATTTTGGTCGAGTCATAAGTAGAAGCCCCGCCGCAATTAAGGGTAAACCCTTGCCGAAAGTAGCAGAGTTCGACGGATTCTGGCACAGACCGGCTCCGCGAAAAAACTACTGTTGAAATTCACCAGGAACCACTTGCATTTTGAATAATTCGATCTTATGTTCCTTTTATCGCACGACGAGTGTGTGATTGACGAGTGGTCGGCGGCGGCAAGCTGTCGAGTGCTTATATGTCGGGGGTATTCCCCGGAGAAGGTTCCCCCCCTCCTTCTTCAACCCCCGACTTTAAACCCTCTCTCAACCGTCCGGCCTCCCCCTCCGGACGATCCCCAAAGTTGAGAGCCCTCAGCCCCGGATCCCCCCGTCCGGGGCTCTTTTTTTGCAAGCAGTGGCCAGTGTTCGGTGACCAGTGGTCAGAATGAAATCGGGCCGCGGTGGCCTTTCCTGCTGGCAACTGGCAACTGACCACTGACCACTACTCTGCCAGCTTCTTGATGCGAATCTCGCGGAATTCGACGGGATCGTCGTGGCCCGCCAACCCAAATGATCCCTTCAATCGCATCAGTCCGGGGTGACGCTCGTTTTCCATGAAGGGCGCCTTGGCGGTGCTCAGGTCGGTATCCAGGACCAAGGTCCCGTTGAGTTCCACCTGGATGGTGTGGCCCTTGATGATGACATGCTCGAAGTTCCATTCGCCAACCGGCCGGAGATAGCCGGTGTGGGCTGGGACCACGCCGTAGACCGAGCAGCAGTATTGGCGCGGGTCCAAGCCCTTGTACTGGGGTGCGGTGTCGTCCAGGATTTGCAGTTCGCACTCGCCGACGAATGCGGTGTCGCCGTGTCCGGGGTAGTGGATGGCCAGGCCGTTGTTCCCGCCGGGCGGCAGCTTGAATTCGAGCTTGGCTTCAAAGTCGGTGTATTGTTCGAGGGTATAAATGGTTCCGCCCTCGTTGGGCTTGCAGCGGACGGCGCCGTCAACCACTTCGTATCCATTGATGGGACCGCCCCAGCCGCTCAAGTCCTTGCCGTTGAAAATGCTCTCGAAGCCATCATCACCGATGCGCTTGTTCAGCGACTCCTTGGCCCCGGCACTGTCGATTTCCTTGATGTAGATATTGCGGAAGCGGATTTCCGAGCCGTGGGTTTGCAATTCGATGGGCCCGCGCGGCAGGATCGGCTTGGTGCGGTCGAAATAATTGTCCAGGATCTGGCCGTCGACGGTCAGCTTGTCGTTGAACCAGACCCACACGCGCGACCCGACCATCTTGATGTGGAAGGTGTTCCATTCACCGACCGGGTTGTCAGCCTTCACCAGGGGCCACTTGCCGGGATTGTCGGCGTTGTTGTTCCAGAGGGCGCCGGAGCCTTTGGGGGCGCCATTCTTCACTTCGGCGGGGTTGTCCGGGTCCCAGATCTGCACCTGCGGGTAGGTGCGGAGATAGATGCCCGAGTCGCCGTTGTGGCTGACCATGAGCCAGTCAACATACATGTCGAAATCGCCATAATCCTTGTCAGTGGTGAGGTAGACGCCCTTGCCATCGGAGACGATCTCGCCCTTGTCGGCGTCCACGCTCCAGTGCTTGGCCATGTCGGCGTTCCACTCCTTTTGCTTGGCGGCCAATTCGTCTTTGCTGAGTTCGGCCTCCTTGTACGGGCTGTAGTCGCGCTGTCGGCCGCGCCAGCCGGACAAGTCCTTGCCGTTGAAAAGATTCACATAGCCTTCGGGAGGCTGATTGAGCGGGCGGTCAGCCGCCCGTGCCACGGAGCAGGCGAACGCCAGAAGCAGAAACATTGAGAACGGTCGATGCATGAAATGGACCTCCGGTGTGAGAACAAGAAGCGATCAGGCCGAGACCTGTCAACTGGAGAAGAATACGCCGCGGGGCGAGCTTCGTTGGGAGTCATTCAAGGTAAGACCACAGCTCCTCACGTCCGCCGAATGGCTGCGTTGCACGCGACATTAACATCTCGATTTCTTTGCGCGCTCTCCCGTGCTGACCCCGCTTCCTGTGACCTCGGCGCTTTCAACAACGGGCTGGCGGCGGTATACAGTCGGATGATTCACCTAACCTCAAGGAGAGCCATGCGCACCGTCACGCTATTGATTGCTTCGCTGATTCTTAGCGGCTCGTTTGCCGTGCCCGCCCGAGCCGACGACAAGCCTGCGGAAAAGAACGAAAAGACCGAGGCTAAGACAATCCGAGCCCTGCTGGTCTGCGGCGGGTGCTGTCACGATTACCTCAAGCAGAAGGACATCATCAGTAAGGGACTGGCCGAACGCGCCAACGTCGTGGTGACCGTTGCCTACGATCCGGACCACGGGACCAAGCACCTCAACCCGGTATACGAGAACCAGGACTGGTACAAGGACTTCGACGTCATCATCCACGATGAATGTTCGGCCGACGTGAAAGACACGGCCATGATTGACCGGATCCTCAAGCCGCATAAGGAGGGATTGCCTGCCGTCGTGCTGCACTGCGGAATGCACTGCTATCGTTCTGACCCATATCCAAAGACGACCGCGTGGATGGAATTTACCGGGTTGAACACCAACCACCACGGCGCGCAACTGCCGATCGAAGTGACGTATACCGATAAGGAAAGCCCGATCACCAAGGGCATGGAGGACTGGACGACGATCAAAGAGGAGCTTTACCACCAGGAAGAATTACTCCCCACCGCCAAGGCGCTGGCCACCGGCAAACAGAAGGAAACCGACACCGTCATCTGGACCAACCTCTACAACGATAAGACGAAGGTCTTCGCCACAACCCTGGGCCACAACAACGAGACCGTTGCCGACCCCCGCTACCTCGACCTGGTCACCCGCGGCCTGCTCTGGGCCACCGGCCACCTGACCGACGACGGCAAGCCGGCGCCGGGGTATGAGGCGAAGAAGTGAAATCTGGCACGATGACAAGGTGACAAGGTGAAGAGGTGACAGAAGAAAACGCTGGCAGCCCAGTTCTTGTCACCCTGTCACCCCCTCACCTTGTCACCTTGTCATCTTTTAGAACCATGCCTCAAGACCTGCTCCAGATCGCTCTCGAACACCACCGTGCCGGGCGACTTCGGCAGGCGGAGGCGGGGTATCGGGCCATCGCCCGGAGCGACCCGGACAACCCCGATGCGGCACACTGGCTCGGCGTGCTTTCGTTCCAGGCGGGCCAAGTCGACCAAGCCATGCCGCTACTGCAGCGGGCCGCCGAATTGCGGCCGGCGGATGCCGCATTCCAGTACAACCTCGGCCAGGCGTGTATGACCTGCGGCCGGTTCGACCAGGCGATCGATGCCCTGGAAAAGGCCGCCCTGCTCGACCCGCGACGCGCCGATACGTGGATGATGCTGGGAGAGGCGCGGCTGGCCCGGCAAGCGCCCGGCGATGCCGCTGCGGCAGTAGAGGTCCTGCGGAAGGCGCGCGACGCCGGACTGGATTCGCCCGAACTGCACGATTGTCTGGGGCTGGCGTTGCTCGCCGACAAGTCGCCCGACGAGGCCATCGCTTCATTCCGCGCCGCCCTGGCGATCAAGGGGGACAACGCGTCGGCATACCATCATTTGGCGCTGGCCTACCGGCACAAGGGCGAACCGCGGGAGGTACGCAAGAACCTGAACAAGGCGCTTGAGATCGATCCCAAGCTGGCGCGGGCCTGGTACGACCTGGCGCTGCTCGACGCCAGCGGTGGCAACCCGGCGGTGGCCGCCGGACTGTTCCGCAAAGCGGTCGCGGCCAAGCCCGATTTTTCCGCTGCCTGGAACGGCCTGGGACAGGTGCTTCTCCAACTCGGGAAAAAAGAAGAAGCGGCCAGCGCCTTCGACCAGGCCACCCGTGCCGCCCGCGCCGAACCGGGCGACAGCCCGGCACATGAGGAGCCGGCCACCATCGCCGACCTCGAACGCAAGCTGACCGGGACGCAACTCCTGAACATGCACGTCACGCTGGCCAGCCTATACCCCGTCTTCACGCCCGCCACGTTACCTCGTCCCTCGCTGACCGACCTGTTCGACCGCTACGCTCCTGACTTCGACGAGATGCTGGTCAACACGCTCAAATATCAAGTGCCCCAGCAGATCGCCGACGCGGTCGCCGCCGCCCGGAAGGGCACCGATGCCAAGCCGATCGACATCCTCGACCTGGGCTGCGGGACCGGCCTGTGCGGCAAGCTGCTCAAGCCGATCGCCGCCCGGATGTGCGGCGTCGACCTCTCGGCTGGGATGATCGAAAAGGCCAGGCAACGCGGCATCTATGACCAGTTGGACGTCGGCGAGCTCCTCGATGTGATGAAACGCTCCCCGCGGTCGTTCGACCTGGTCATCGCCGCCGACGTGTTCATCTACGTCGGCGACCTGGCCGAAGTGTTCGAGTCGGCGGCGGCGTGCCTCCGCCCCGGCGGGCTGTTCATTTTCTCGGTCGAGGCCGGCATCGGCGAACGCTACAACCTGGGCAGGGCAGCCCGCCGGTTTACCCACTCCGCCCCTTACCTGCGCCGCCTGGCCGCCATGTGCGGGTTCGAAGAAGTCTCCTTCGCGCCGGTAGTCATTCGGATGGAGCGGGGCCAGATCGTTCCAGGATATTTGCCGGTGCTGCGGCTGCCGGGAGTATAGTTCAGAACCGGTTTCACAACCCCGATTCCGCAATAGCGGGGTGCCATGGGCAAGCGTGCTCGATTGCCCGTGTTTCCGGAGTTGCCGGCTCCGCTCCACGGGCAAACGAGTACGCTTGCCCATGGCACCCGAACTGGCCCGGGAATCATCTGCCAGCGGACAATGCGACCAGAAGTGAGGCGACATGAATGCAAATGCAGACCTGAAGAAACGCGTTGCCCTGGTGACCGGCGCATCCCGAGGCCTCGGCGCGGCCATCGCGAAAAAGCTCGCCGCGTGCGGTGCTCGCGTGGCGGTCAATTACTTCGGCAGCGAAGGCCTCGCCCGCGGTGTGGTCGATTCGATCAAATCGGCCGGCGGCGCCGCCGAGATGTTCGCGGCGGACGTCCGCGATGAAGCCGCCGTCCATCGGCTGGTTGCCGCGATCGAGCGGCTCTGGGGGCCGGTCGAAATCGTCGTCGCCAATGCGACGGGGCCGCAGCCGATGCTGCGTCTTGAAGACCTCAGTTGGCGGGCCTGCCTCGACCAGTTGGAATTCTTCGTCAAGAGCCCGGTCCTCTTGGCCCAAGCGGTGGTGCCGAAGATGAAGCAGCGCCGCTACGGCCGATTCATCAACATCACCTCGGAGGTGTTCGAGCGCGGCGTGCCGGGGTTTTCCAATTACGTGTCGGCCAAAGGCGCGCAGCTCGGGCTGACCCGCTCGTGGGCAAGGGAACTGGCACCCTGGGGCATCACAGTGAATGCCGTCGCCCCCGGATGGATCCCAACCGAGCGTCACGCCGGCGATGCCCAGTCGGCCAAGGACGCCTACGCCGCCGAGGTCCCGTTGCGGCGGATGGGCGTGCCGGAGGAACTGGCCGACGCCGTCGCGTTCCTGGCGTCGGATGCGGCGGCGTTCATCACCGGCCAGAAACTTTCCGTCAACGGGGGGAATACGCTGGAGTAGCGATTTGCGATGGGTAGTTTAACCGCCATGCCCCAGCGCTCCTCCGCCCCTACCGGGGCGGGCGCCGGGGTCCTGATTGGAATTCAGAAAAGTCAGAGCCGGTTTTTCTCCCGCCCCCGGTACTCCGGGGGAGGGCAGGGGAGGGGGTTTGGACGGCAGACGTACCGTCGGAAAACCCCCTCCCTAACCCTCCCCCGGAGTACCGGGGGCGGGAACAAGGCGGCCAGCAGTTTTCTGACTCCCAATAGCACCCCCGGGTTACCCGTGGCTACAATCCTTGGCCCCGCCGGGGCGGCGACCGGCCGGCGCGATTTCAAGCTCGCCCCGGAGGGGCCGGAGGAATGTAGCCACGGGTGCAGCGTAGCCCGCCGACAGGCGGTCGGAGCGCAACCCGTGGAACGGAATCCTTCGATGCCCGCCCCGGTAGGGGCGGAGGAAGCGTTCCAGCGACGGGTCGGGTTTCCAATGTCGACACGCCCCCCAACTGACCCCAAGCGGATGACCATAGCAAAATACGAATTTAACTCGCTCCTTCGCGCTTTGTTGTTCGTTGTTCTGGCGCTTGCCGTTGGTACCCTGGCGTCCACCGCGCGTGCGGCCACGCCTTCCTTCGACCCCGATCCCACCCAGTTCTTCGAATCCAGAATCCGCCCCCTGCTCGTCGACAAGTGCTACTCCTGCCACTCGGCACAAGCCAAAAAACTTAAGGGCGGCTTCTTGGCCGACTCCCGCGACGGCCTGCTTAAAGGCGGCGACAGCGGCCCAGCAATCGTCCCTGGCGACCCAGAGCAGAGCCGGTTGATCGACGCCATCCGCTACGGCAACCCCGACCTGCAGATGCCGCCCAAGAGCAGGCTGGCCGACGGCCAGGTCGCCGACCTGACCGAGTGGGTCAAGCGCGGCGCGCCATGGCCCGCGGAGAAGGTTGCCGTCGGCACGGCGCCGGCGAAGCCCGTTTTCGATTTGCAGAAGCGCAAGGCGGGGCATTGGGCCTGGCAGCCGATCCGGCAGCAATCGCCGCCGGCGGTGAAGAACGCGGACTGGCCCCGGGGGCCGATCGACTGCTTCATTCTGGCCAAGCTCGAATCGGCGGGGCTGTCGCCCGCGCCGGACGCCGACCGGCGAACGCTCATCCGCCGGGTCTATTTCGACCTGACCGGCCTGCCTCCCACGCCGCAGGAGGTGCAGGCGTTCGTGGACGACCCATCGCCCAAAGCGTTCGAGAGCGTCGTGGATCGGCTGCTGGCTTCACCGCAGTTCGGCGAGCGCTGGGCCCGGCATTGGCTGGACCTGGTCCGCTATGCCGAGACCCGCGGCCACGAATTCGATTACCCGATCCCCAACGCCTGGCGCTACCGCGATTACGTGGTCCGCGCGCTCAACGCCGACGTGCCCTACGACCAGTTCGTTACCGAGCACCTTGCCGGCGACCTGCTCGATCGGCCACGGCTGAATCCCGCCGAGGGCTTCGACGAGTCCATCCTCGGCACCGGCTTCTGGTTCCTTGGCGAGGAACTCCATTCCCCCGTTGACATCCGCCAGGACGAAGCCGACCGGATGAACAACCGGCTCGACACCATGACCAAAGCGGTGCTCGGCCTGACCGTAGGCTGCGCTCGCTGCCACGATCACAAGTTCGACGCCATCTCGACAAAGGATTATTACGCGCTTACGGGAGTATTGATTAGCAGCGCGTACCGTCAGGCGCCGTTCGAAAGCCTCGAGCAAAACCGGCACATTGCGATACAGTTACAGGCACTGCGCGACACCGCCCGTCCGGCCCTGTCGAAGCTGGCCGCCGATGCCGAGATGCCGGGCATCGGCCGGACGGCCGATGCGCTGCTGGCAGCCCGGGAAGCGATGCTTGCCGGCGAACGATCGCCCCAAGGCGAGAAGGCCCGGCTGATGGCTGAATCAGCGGCGCGACGCAAGCTCGATCCGAAGGTGCTCGCCGGCTGGGTTGTCGCGCTGGAGTTGGCACGCCGGGATGCCGGCAATCCGCTTCACCCGTTTGCCGTTTCCGCGTTGGACCACGCCTCGGAGGACTCGAAGAGCTTCCAGCAGATGTTCCGCTTGTCGGTCCAGACCTGGAATTCAGCGAACACTGCCCCGGCGCCGCCGCAGGGGCAAATGCCGCCGCGGACTCTCGTCGATTATGCCAGGCCAGGCGAGGGATGGTGGGCCGACGGATTCACGTTCGGCACCGGGCCGGCTCGCGCCGGCGAGATTGAATTGGGGCCGGCAGAGGGGCTCGCCGATGGATTTTTCGGGCTCGTCCCCTTTTCCGCCGTGCGCCGGGATCCGGCATGGCCGGCGGTCCGGGCGCTCGACAGCGAAGCAGACCCCGGCGAGATCGGAGCCTTGGAACGCCCCGGACGCGCCTTCCGCTCCCCCAAAGTCACGCTCCAATCCGGCAAGGTCTGGTTTCTGACCCGCGGTTCGGGACAGATTTATGCAGCGGTCGATTCCCACCTGCTCATCGCCGGACCGCTTCACGGCCGCCTGGTGACGCGCTTCAACGGCGACGAAACACATTGGCGCTGGATCGAGCAGGACTTGTCGGAATACGAGGGACAGCGCGTCGAATTCGAGTTTTCGCCGGCCGGAAATGCCCCCCTCGCGGTGGCGAAGATCGTCGAGTCAGACCATCCGCCGATTGATCTGCCCAGCAACCGGCTCAACTCGCTCGTCCTGGATGCCTGCTCCGGCGCAGGCGTGGGGTCGGTCCAATCTCTGGCGCTCGCGTACCAGGGCTTGTTCGCCTGCGTCGCCGATGATCTGGCGCGGGACAAGGTGCTTGGCTCCCCCGACGCCGACGCCCGCGCGCCGCTGGCGGACTGGCTGGTGCGCCATCCCGACCTGTTCAGCGACGCCGATTCGCCCGCCCGCCAGCGCCTGGCTGCCGCCGTCCGCGACGCCGCCGGCCGGCAGGCGGAGTTGCTCAAGCAGGTGAAGACCGAGTCGCGCACGGCCCCCGCCATGTTCGACGGCAACGGCGTGGACGAAAACGTCCTGGTCCGCGGCGTCGCCAAAAACACCGGCGACCTCGTCCCACGCCGCTTCCTCGAAGCGATCGCCGGCAGCACCCAATCACCCTATCCGGCTGGTTCCAGCGGACGCCTCCGCCTCGCCCGCGACATCCTTTCACCCGACGACCCGTTCCCCGCCCGCGTGATAGCCAACCGCGTCTGGCAGCACCTGATGGGCACCGGCATCGTCCCCACCGTAGACAACTTCGGCGTGCTCGGCCAACCGCCGAGCCATCCGGAGCTGCTCGACTACCTCGCCGCAACGTTCCGCGGCGAGCAGGCTTGGTCGGTGAAGAAGCTCATCCGTTCAATCGTGCTGACCCGGACGTACCAGATGTCCAGCTTCCCCGATCCCAAGGCCGAGCAAGCGGACCCGCAGGACCTGCTGTTGCACCGGATGCCGGTACGTCGCCTGGAAGCCGAGGCGATCCGCGACGAAATCCTCGCTGTCTCCGGCCAGTTGGACAAGACCGTCGGCGGCCCCTCGGTGGACGTGTACGTGACCCAGTTCATGGAGGGCCGAGGCAGGCCCGCCGGCGGCCCCCTCGACGGCGCCGGCCGGCGCAGCCTGTACATCGAGGTCCGCCGCAACTTCCTCTCCCCGATGATGCTGGCATACGACATGCCGATCCCCTTCGCCACCGTCGGCCGGCGCAGCATCTCCAATGTCCCCGCCCAGGCACTGATCCTGATGAACGATCCTTTCGTCACGCAGCAGGCCGGCGTCTGGGCCCGGCGGATCTTGTCCCAAGGCAAGAAGCCAGCCGAGCAGCGGATTGTGGAGATGTACGAAGAAGCCTTCGCCCGGCCGCCGACGGATGGCGAGGTGGCCGAGGGAAAAGCTTTCCTAAGCCAGATGGGCGAGCTATACGGGTTGAACGCCGACCATCGCGCTGACGATGAACGCGTCTGGGCGGATTACGCGCATGTGCTGTTCAACGTGAAGGAGTTTATCTTTGTGAAGTGAGACATGTTCCCGCCGACCCAGTTATCGAGCGTCGGATAGAATACCGCCAGCGGAGGCCACGATCTTCTCCCTCTCCCGGTACTCCGGGAGAGGGTTGGGGAGAGGGCGTCTTTTCGGCGATCGGAACAGAAGACCCTCCCCCCGGCTATGGGCTGATGAAAATGCGAGAAAGGGCAGTGGTTCCGAGAATGCTGGCGTCCGCCGCTTTCTTGCGCTGGACAGTGAATCTTCTGCCTCTCCCGGTACTCCGGGAGAGTCGGCAGGGGTGAGGGTCTGCTCTTTCCCCCGCAGGTGGGCATTCCGACCGTACAGCTTGTCTGTTTGATTCCTCACGTCCCGGTAGATACCGCGCGTTGTCCCTCGCGCGAAGCCCGGCACTTACAACATCCCGACGCGCTCACGCACGGTCGGCCTTCCGATGATGCCGAAAGCGTCATCCGGCCTTACGAAAAATAAATCTCAAAAATCCGCTTCCGCAATCGCGTTATCCTGCATTCCTACTCCATAAGGACATTGCGGGACGCGTAGGCGGCTTTCCACCCGCCAACCGGCCGCACCGGCGATTCGTTCGTGCCGGCGCGGCAACCCTTCCAATTAAACATCTTTACCTTTCACGGGAGAATTGATGCCGGCTGCTCTTCGTCTGGCTTGCGCGCGGCTCCATGCCGCCGTTGACCACTCACTCGCGTCCGCCGCCCGCGCCCTGCACTCCTGGCGCGCCGCCGCGCCGGCGGCACTGTCGCCGGAG
>Ga0182024_10008101_pt1 | contig 22355 bp, 21 predicted proteins | sample P32metaG_FD_120480 | JGI IMG/M metagenome (GOLD analysis project Ga0182024, IMG submission 120480) | Permafrost microbial communities from Stordalen Mire, Sweden - P3-2 metaG (Illumina Assembly) | ecosystem: Environmental > Terrestrial > Soil > Wetlands > Permafrost | place: Sweden: Stordalen... | reverse complement strand
GTGATCACCATCTGAAATCCGCCGGTCTCCTGCACGGTGAGCTGCTGCGCCCATGGGCACGCAGAATCGGCTTGATTCTGAAATACAGCCGGAGTCGTCGTGGTCAGGCTGACCGCCGGATTCAAAGGTGCCAGTCCTCCGGCCGGACCAACAAATGGAACGGTGATCGATTGCGTCCATTGCGCGCCGTTCACGCCCGCGTCCTGACCTTTGAACACATACACGCGATTCAGGGGAACCGTTAGATTTTCTCCCGCAAGGTTCGCGCGAATGGTTCCGTTGGCGGGAAGATTCCTGGTAGGCAATCCCGGGAGATTATTGATCCCGTTGATGGTGAATGCCGTCACCGTGGTCGCGACGCCGTTTTTTTCGGTCAAGCCGACGGTGTACGGCCAGCTCGCCGCGCCGGCTTCAATCACTGGATTCGGGGTCACCCACGGGATGACATAAGAGCCGGTGGTCGCGGGAATGGTGATCGCGACCGTGGCCGATCCCTGCGATCCCGTGTATACGCCGTCGCCGCCATAGAGCGCCGTGACGGTCTCGTTTCCGATCGCGATCTGATTGCCGGTGAGTGTGAGCGTCGCCATCGCTGTCCCCGCTCCCGACGGCGCGAGCGTGGCCGTTCCCAGATTCACGTCGTTCTCGATGAAATCCACGTTGCCTGAGGGCGCCGTACCCGGCCCTCCGCCAGTCACCGTCGCGGTTAATTGAACCATGTCGTTCAGTCCTGCGCTGGTTGGTTGCGACGCGAGCGTGGTCGCGCTCGCCGCCCCGCTCGACCACTCCATCACGAAATGGAAAACATCCACCGATCCGAGTCCGGTCGCCAGATCGTAACCCGGCCCGGCTGCGAATCCGACCATGCCGTCGACGCAATTCGGACTGCTCTGCTCGCACGGAACCGCGTTGTTGCCGGTGGTGATGTCGTGGAAAACGTCGGTGGTCGCCTGCGCGAGCCGGTACAGCGCCGGATTGATATTGCCCAGGCCCGGCTGCGCGATGGTGCCCTGCGCGATCGTGCCCTGCATAGTCAGATACTGATTCAACAGCGCCGCGATTCCCGCCCACGCCGGACTCGATGCCGAGGTCCCGCCGACAGCGTTCAACCTCCCGCCCGACTGGACCAGGTACGCGTATTGATACGGAGACGCCGGCAGGGAAATATCGGGCAAATCGCGCGCGCCATCGTTGGGAACGCCCGGCCCGGTCTGCCACGCCGGCTTCGGGAACAACCCGCTCGGAGCGCCGCCGCCGGCTTCGAGCGCGTTCGAGATCAGCGCATCGTTCCAGGGCACTTCTGGAATGTAGGAAAGCGCCGACGCATCCGTCGCGCTGTTCGAAGCCGCCCAGTAAGCGCCGCCGCTATCGTTCAATTCCGTGCCGCCGACCGACGTGATTTCCGGAAAACTCGCAGGCCAGCTCGCCGTCGCCCCATGCGTGGCGAGCGGAACCGGCCCGTCGCGATCGCAAGTGGCCGCGCCCGCGTCGCCCGCCGATACGAAAACCGTCATCCCTTCCGCGTTCGCCTCCTGCGCGATCGCGCGATAGGCCGTCGAGTTGTACGCCTCGCAATCTCCGTAGCTGATGCTCATCACCTGGCCCAGGTTTTGATCGACTGCGTACTGCGCCGCGGTGAATACGTTGGTCGCGTACGCGTAAACGATGGTTGCCCCGCGCGCCACCGCGGTCGACCACTCCAGATCCAGGTCGGCTTCGATCAGATCGGACCGGATGCCCGGATCCGGGCCGAACAGCATCAATTGCGGAAGGTTCGAAGAGATGCCGTAACGCGCCTGAAAGACGCGGAAATCGTTCATGTCGACATCGGTTTCGCCGGCGATCACCAGCGTCTGCCCGGTCCCGTCGATGCCCGCGTTGTAGAGCGCCGTGATATCGAACATCGTCGCCAGATCGTCCGGCGCTAGAAAATGATTGGCCCCGATGTTGTTGTCGGGCGTGATCGAACCCGGCTGTTTCGGCGATCTTATCACCATCGATTGCGGCCGGAAATCGTTCAACCCTCGAAATCCGCCGATCACGCCCTGGAGCGCCTCGGGAATCGAGGGATCGGTCGCGTTGGCGAAATGCCGCTCGCCGTTGACCAGATAGTTGTGAAACTCGGTGTCGAGCGCGCGTCCGATTCTGCCGGCCGTCCCGCTGAACGTGATCCAGTGGCGTCCGCGCGCGACGTCGTTGATCCGGAGCCCCTGCGACTGAAGCCACGCCGTCACCTTCGGGAGATCGTTCCGGCTCAACCCGAAGCGGTCGCCGAACTGCTGCGGTGTGAGCCACCGGCGATAGTTAGGAGAGCCGGGCGTCTGCTGGTCCGCCAAGAACGATTCGATCGACGGATCGGGCGTCAGCAGCAGCGTCGCGTAGACGATTTCCATGGCGGGGTCGGCCGGACCCTGATCGTTTTGCGCCTGCGCTTCCGGCCTTAGGTGGCCCTTCAAAACCACGGTTCTGGCGGTATCGACGGGCGCCGTGATCCGGTCAGCGCCAAATACCGCGCCTGCCGTCAAGAGTAAAATAAATGCGGCGATAATGCCGCGAAACAATGCCATAAAAATCCTCGCCAACTACGGATACCTAAGAATACCCGATACGTCCGCGATTGCAGGCCGACCGAATCGCCAAATGATCGAATCAAAGCACATAGCCCGGGGCTTCGATGCCGGATTACGATAAAGGAATGCGAGGCTTGGTGGCGCTCGGAGCCGTGATCGTTGCAAGCTTTGCGCAAGCCGCCGATTTTGACGCGCAAGCCGCCGATTTTGACGCGCAAGCCGCCAGGTTCGAATTGCTGGGCCGCGTCCATTCGCGCCGGCCCCTTCACGTCTACCTGCAATGCGCCACCACGCCCTTCGAAGTGAGCACGCTGACCGATCTGAACGGACGGTTTCATTTTCGGAAGCTGCTGGCCGGCCCCTACGTGTTGATCGTGGGCGGCCACCAGCAAACCGTGGAAATAGGGCCGAGCCTCGCCGATTCCAAAGGCCGCGTGAACGTGACCGTCGAACTGAGGAATGCCGACCGTGTGCGAAGCATCGAGCGCCGGTCCCTGGTCTCCGTCGGTGAACTTTCCATTCCCAAAGCGGCGTGGCGTGAGTACGAAGACGCCCAAAAGGCGCTCGGGCGCCCGGACGTAACGTCCGCGGTCGCGCACTTGAAGCGGGCGGTAGAAATCGCGCCTCAATTTTCGGGTGCCTGGAATCATCTCGGGACCATCGCCTATCAGTCCCGCGAGTACGGGGAAGCCGAGGCCGATTTTCGCAAAGCACTGGAGGCGAATCCCAATGCGCTCGAGCCGCTGGTGAACCTGGGCGGTGTGCTTTTGAATCTCGGCAAGCCGGACGAAGCCCTCGAATACAACCGGCGCGCCGTACTCAAGAGCCCTCGCGATGCGCTGGCCAACTCGCAGCTCGGCATGGATTATTTCTTTTCGGACCAGTTCGACCTCGCCGAAAAATACCTGACGATCGCAAAGGAAATCGATCCCGCCCATTTCTCGCATCCGCAGATGCTGCTCGCCGAGATCCATCTGCGCCGCAACCACCCGGAGGCCGCGGCCGCGGAGTTGCGAGACTTGCTCGACCGGCACCCGGATCTGCCCAACGCGGGCGAGATCAGGCAGCAGATTGCGCGTCTTCAGGCGGCGCAGTAACGTCGAGCGTTCCAATCCCGGCCGCCGGATGGGACTATAATACCGACTTGGCTTCAAAACCAAGCCGTATAAGTTCAAAGGAGAGGACCATGCACAAAACAGTCCTGGCTTTAGCCGCAGCGTTTGCGATCTCACGAGGCGTAATGCTCGCACAGGGGCCGCCGAAAGAGGCGATCGATATTACGAGCGCTCAGATCCAAGCGGTTCTGAAGGCGCCCACCGCGTCAACCGATAACACCCTTCGCGTAATCGACATGGGCAGCTATGCTCTGTCGGTCGCCGTCATTCATCGAGGGGCTCCCGTCGCGCGCGCCGGTGGCGCAGCAGGCGCTGGCAGGGGAGCTGGTCGCGGCGGCGGAGCTGCTCGCGCGGGAGCAGCGGCTCCCGTAACGTGCGGATTGAAAGAAGCGCCGGCCGGCGCGGAGATGAGCCCTCCTGGAATGATCGAGCACGATCAGACCACCGAGACCTACATCGTCATTTCGGGAAGCGGTACGCTCGTCACCGGCGGCGAAATCGTCAATGGCAGGCGGTCCCCGCCCGATAGCATTGTGACCAAGATTTTGAACGGCCCGTCTTGCAGCGGAACCGCCGCGGGCAAGATCGTGAGCCGCGTAATGAACGTCGGCGATATCTCCGTCATCCCGGCCGGCGTGCCGCATGGCTGGACCAATATCACCGATCACGTGGATTATTTGAGCGTGCGTCCGGATCTCGATAAGGTGCTGGAGCACGGATACGTCAACCCAGCCATCGGCAACAAATAGTCCGCCAGCAAATAATCGCGCCCTTTATTCTGCGACGCCGAGATGCCAGCCCAGCTTCTCGGCGTCGAGCCATGTGATCGCGGCGCCGAACCATTGCGATTTCAGGCTCTTCGCGCTCGTCTCCGGCGCTACCCGCTGAGCGCCCAGCACGAACGCGCACGGACCTTCGCCGAATCGCTCGATTCGCTGACCGAGCCAGGACCCTGCATCGAGCGGAGCGGCCAGCACCACCGGCGTACCCGGAAACGCAGCCAGTCGAGCGCCGAACTTCGAGTCATCCTGTTGCCTGGCAGCCGGCCATCCGAACGCCTTCGCGTAGCGTGCCGCCGATGCCTTCAGATCGCGCACCGCGATCACCACGATCCTCACGCCAGTGAAGTCCTTCGCCGCGGGCTTGCCCTGGGGATACGCGCGAGCCTCCCGCGGCGTGAAATCGCGAATCAGAAATGGAAAGAAGGTGCCGTTCGGCTCCTCACCGACCTGCGCCGTCTCCCATTCGAGCATGACGCCATCGGGCCGCTTGCGTCCGCTGCGCGCCGTTGAACTCACGGTAATTCCCGCCCTCCGCAGCCGCGCGGCTTCCGCGGCGAGATCGTTCGAGCGCACGGCCCACGCCGTTGGACCCGCATCGCCCAGCATCTGCTTCGACCAATAGTGCGCCGCCAGGGCCTTCGCATCGGGATTCGCCTGCGGTGCGATCAGCTCCAGGTACGATCCGTCTGGAAAGCTTGCGACCGCCATCTCGGTCGCGCCGTTTGCGTGCGGGCCGCCATAATCAGTCGAAATCCCGACCGCGGCGAGATGAGCCTGCATTTGTTTCAGGTCCCTACCAGCCACGGTCACGTGATCGACCGCCAAATCGGCGGCATTCAGCAACGCGGTCATCAGAAGCAATGCGCAGACCCGCACGAAGCGTCTCCTTAAGGCTGATTCACAGCCATTGTAAGCCGCGCCGCCGCTCAGCGCTTTTTGTAGCCTTGCTTCCGCAAGTACTCGACCAGTGGACCGGGCAGATCTGTCTGGATGCCGTCCGCGCCGTCGTCGATCGCGGATTGCCAGCCTTGCGCCGCGTCGGTCTTGCCCATACGATCGACATACACGGCCGCTCCCGACGCTTTGCTGATCCTGATGATCCCGGGTGAGAAATCGCTCGCGCCGAAAGCGATCACTTTCGGATGAAGCGACGCGATGGCGCTCGTCACGTTGTCCACGCTCCTCGACTCGGGCATCACTTTCAGCCGCGGCTCGATCTCCTGAATCTCCTTCAGCAACGGAATGCCGCTCCGATAAATCACTACGCGGTCGACCATGTCGCTTTTCCGGATCGCGTCGACGATGGCTTGCGCGGTGGCGTTCTTGAGGTCGACGTAAACGCCGATCCGCCCATGCGCCAGATTCAGCACCTCGTCGAAGCTCGGGATTCGAGTGCCGGCGAATTCCGGCGCGCTTTTGATCCCCGCGTCCAGCCGCTCGACCTCGGCGAACGTCATGTTGCGAATCTCGCCGGTTCCGTGGGTGCAGCGATCCACGGTGCTGTCGTGACTCAGCACCAGCTTTTGATCGGCGGTGGTCTGGACGTCAACCTCGATGAAGTCCGCGCCCAGGCGGATGGCTTCTTCAAACGCGGGAATGGTGTTCTCCGGGTGATGGAGATGCTCTCCGCGATGCGAAATCGCCACTACCGTGCGATCCTGGGCCGCCACGAAGCCGTGGCAACAAAAAACAGTGACGATGAGCCATCGATTTGTCATCTATTCTCGATATACTACCTGCGAATGAAGCTGCTTGTCTCGATTGCATTCGCCGCGGCCGCTCTCTGCGCGCAATCCCAGCTCAGTTTTCTGAATCACAATCATCCGGTGGTCGACGCGCACAATTGCTATCCCTATGAAGGCCGCTGGGCCGATCGGATCGATCGCGCCCTTAAGGCCGGGTTCCCGGTCTCGATCGAGCAGGACATCGCGTGGGCGAACGGCCATCCAGTGGTGTCTCACACCGCCAAGACTACCGGCGCCGAGCCGGCGCTGCGCGATTATTTCTTCGAACACGTTCGGCCCATCGTCGAACAGGCGCTCGCGAAGAACGATCGGGCGCGTTGGCCCCTGATCATTCTTCATTTCGATTTCAAGACGCTGGAGCCGCAGGTGCTTCACGCGGTCTGGGATCTGCTCGGCGAATATCAGAGCTGGATCACCACGGCTCCTCAGACCGCCGATCCGCATCAGCTCGGCGCTTTCGACCCGAAGCCGCTGCTGGTGATCACCGAAGACGCCGATGCGCAGGAGGAAGTGTTTTTCCGCGGTCTTCGGCCGGGCGAGAGGCTGCGCGTCTTCGGCTCGGCCCACAGCGCCCCGGTACCGGGCGAATCGCGGGAGCAGCGCATGCACCTGCTCGCGACCCTCCCGCCCGCGCAGTTACTCACCGAGCGCCCCACCAACTATCGCCGATGGTCGAATAACTCCTGGTTCGCAGTCGAAGAAGGCGGACAAACCAAGGCCGGCGACTGGACCCCGGCGGCCAATCAGCGGCTCCGCGCGCTGGTCGATCGCGCACATGAACTGGGCTACTGGATTCGCTTCTACACGCTTGACGGATTCACCGAGGCCGAAGATCGAGGGTGGGACAAAGGCTATAACTTCGGCTCGCGCGAGCGAGTGATGGCGCGTTGGAAAGCTGCCTACCAAGCCGGCGTCGATTTCATCGCCACCGATCAGTACGAAGACCTGGCGAGCTATTTCGTCGAAGCGCGTAGATAGACCAGTTTCAGAGTTAGCGTAGATCAGCGGCCCAGGTGGGGCGGGTCCCCTGACCCGCGCACGACCCCCTGGTCGCGCCATGAGACCGGCCAGGGGGCCGGGCTGCGGACGAGGGCGTCCGCCCCACATTGGTCTACAAGAACTCTGAAAATGGTAGTTTCGCGAGTTACCGGGGCGCCGGATGCCGGGAGGCACGTGCTTGGGGACCTTGAGCAGATCGATGACACAGCATGACGAGAGTCTACGTCATTCGTATCGCAAGGCTTCCACCGGCTCGATCCGGGCCGCGCGCCGCGCCGGAAACCACACCGCCAGAAACGCGATCATACTCAACACCACCGGCACCGCGATGAACACCAGAGGGTCGTGGCCCTTCACCCGGAACAGAAAGCTTTCGAGAAACCGCGTCAGCGCGAACGCCGAGACTACGCCGATGATCGCTCCCACGATCGCCAGTTGCATGCCCTGCGCGACGACCATTCCGCGCACCTGTCCGGCTCCCGCTCCCAACGCCAGGCGGATGCCGATCTCCTGCGTACGCTGCTCGACGCTGTAGGCCATCAGTCCGTAGATTCCGATCGCCGCAAGCAATAACGCCGAGCATCCGAACACGCTCATCAGCAGCATGTTGAATCGCTCCCGCGCCATCGACAGATTCACCACGTCGTCCATCGACTGAACCTCCGACACGGGCAGCCCGGTCGACTGCCGCAGTTGCTCGCGGATCGCCGGAACCAGGGTTTCAGGCGCGGACTGCGTCCGGATCACCCAGGCCATCGGCGTGATGCGCACATTCAAGGCGTTGGCGGCATCCGGGACTTGCGCCTGCGGGATGTACATGCGCGGACCTGGATCGTCGTTCAAACTTCCGTCACGCACATCGCCGACGATGCCGATGATCTGCCGTTCCGGCTCGTCCTTGAACTCCTGCATCACGCCGCGCCCAATCACCAGGCGATCGTTCAACGGATCGGAGTCCTTCCAGAATTTCTTGGCCATGGCTTCATTAATCACGACCACTGCGGGAGCCTTGTTATCGTCGCGCTGCGTGATCGAGCGGCCGCGCTTCACCGGAATCTTATAAACCTCGAAAAATCCCGGCGATGTCGTGATCCATCCGCCGCCGCCGTGGAACGGCCCGTCCTGGAGCGGACGCCCCACGATCCGGAACGGCAATCCGTATCCGCCCTGTAAAGGGACGCAACATGTCGCGGTGGCGTCGAGCACCCCGGGAATTGCGCGAATGCGCTCCAGGCCATCGCGCAGCGTTTGCTCGACGCCCATCGCCTTCAGGTATTTCGCACCGGTAAGCGACATCCGCATGGTGATCACGTTCTTCGTGTCGTAGCCCGGATCGACCGATCCGAGCGCGATCGAGGTGCGAATCAGCAGCGCCGATCCCACCAGCAGCACTACCGCCAGGCTCATTTCCATCATCACCAGAATCGAACGGGTTTTATTCTGACGGAAGCCGGTGCCGGAGCGGCTGCTGCTATCCTTCAGTGCTGTGTTCAACTCCGTCCGCGACCCTTGCAGCGCCGGAATCAGCCCGAAAACAACGCCGGTTGTGATCGACACCGCGAGCGTAAACGCGAGCACCCGCCAGTCCATGCCGATCAGCGAACCGGCTTCGCCCACGCGCGGCAGGCCGGCTGTGTTCACAGACATAAGCGCACGGATGCCAAGGTAACCGAGCCCCAGTCCGCAAATTCCTCCTGCCAGCGAGAGCAGAACGCTCTCCGTCAGCAACTGCCGAACGATTCGCCCGCGTCCCGCGCCAATCGCGGTGCGGATCGCGATCTCGCGTTTGCGTCCCGTCGCGCGTACCAGCAGCAGATTCGCAACATTGGCGCAGGCGATCAGAAGCACCAGGCCGACCGCGCCCTCGAGCACCAGCAGCGACGTGCGCACATCCTTCACCAGCGCGTCCCGCATCGGGATCACCGTGAAGCCGTCCTTCTTGTCCAAGGCGGTGGGGAATTTCGTCCGAAACTCCTGCGCAGAAAGCTGCATGCGGGCCTGCGCCTGCGCCAGCGGGACGCCCGGCTTCAAACGTCCCGCGGCCTCAAAATAATGCCCTTGATCGGTGGTGTTGGGGTCCAGTTGAAACGGAACCCATACATCGGGAGGCGGACCGAACTGGCGCACGTCGAAATCCGGGCCCACAATCCCGACGATCACGTAAGAATCTCCGCTGAGCGAAATGGTCCGGCCGACGGTCTGCGGATTCAAGCCGAAGCGGCGCTGCCACAGGTTGTAGCTGATCAGCGTGACCTTGGGACCTTTCGGCGCGTCCTCTTCTGCTGAAAAAGTGCGGCCCCTCACGATCGGCGCGCCGAAGCATCGGAAATATGCTTCTGAAACCTGCGCTGACCGGAGTTGTTCCGGGGTGTCGCCGCCGGTGAAGTTGACCAGGCCCGTCCGGTAGGCCGCCACGTCCTGAAGTACGGCTGTTTGCGACCGCCAATGCTGAAACTTCGCGGGCGACCCGGCGCCGTACGACCCGTTTGGATTGGTGTTCATCATCATCACCAGCCGGTCGGGATCGGGAAACGGCACCGGCTTCAGCAGTACCGCGTTGACGATCGAAAAAATCGCTGTATTCGCGCCGATTCCGAGCGTCAGCGCGGCAATCGCGGTCAACGTGAAGCTCGGATTCTTCAAGAACATCCGGATCGAGTGCTTCACGTCCTTCAGAAAAGCATCCATAGCGCTCCTCGTGCACAGGCAGGTCTAGAATTGTAGGACGTAGACGGCGGCGAAAAAGTGCCGGCCGATTCTGAGCTGTTTTCGAGAGGCGCGCCTGGTTCGGGCCGGCCCGCGTGATGAATCTTACTGCTCGCGGCGCTAAACAATCCTCAACGCCTGAACAACAGACGGAGGCTTACTTTGCTTTCGCGACGATGGATTCAAGCGCCGCGGCGTTTTGCACCACGGTGCCATTCAGAAAGACCGGCTCCGGTAGTGTGTCGCTCCAGCGTGTGCCCGGTGCGTACGCGGCCGTCAAGTCCCAGAAGAACCCGTTGCTCTCGCAACAGTCCGGATGAAGCTGGCCGGTCGTCTCGGCTCTCTTGATGACCGCCGCGAGAACGTGGCCAGCGTCCCAGAATTGGCGCACCCGGCGATCATTGAGGCGATTCAGCACACTCGTGCCCGGCGCGCTCCAATCGGTCGGGAGAATCGGTTCCCAAACCGCGAACACCACCACCGAGCTTTCGGGGTGATTTTTTAAAATCGTCTCGACTGCGGAGGCCCCCCGCAGACAAGTCGGTCAAGTCGGGGAGAGCAACAGAATCACGCGCAGATCGGCCGACGTCCGGTTGAATTCCGCCTGTAGCGCAGAAAGTGTCGCGGCGTTCATTTCTACTAACGACGGTTGACCGGCGGGCGCGTGTCCAGTTCCGGTAAAGTAAATGACGCCGAGAACCACCACCACGACAGCCGCGAGAACGATTGACCAGGCGCGCTTCATACTTTTATGGAAGAGCCGCCATCAGCTCCGCGAGCTTTTGAGGAAAGAGAATCACGGCGAGCACGACCGCCGCCGACAGCCCGAACAAAACCAGGCTTAGACGGCTCCGCCGCCGGCAGACCTTTTGGCCGCGGTACATTTGAAGGAAACTCAGGCCGAGCAGAATCACCGCGAGGCCAATCAGCCACGGCCGCAACCGCTCCAGCGCGACGCTCAATCCCAGCGCGCCGACGGCTCCAGCTATTCCGAGGGGCAAACAGCACGCGAGCGTCGCGAGCGCGCTCATGGCGGCGGCCACCGGCGTCAGTTTTTCGGCGACGCGCATGTTCAGATCACCTTGGTTTCTTTGACCTGGTAGCGCCATTCCAACAGGAACGCGATGCCGGTTCCGATGAGAACCAATGGCCAGATCCAAACGGTGTCGACGCCGATCATGCGCGCGTCTGAGAGCAGGAACACGACGCCAGCGAGCAGAAAGAGCGGGCCAGTGATAGCGCAATGAAAAGATCGATTCTTAAGCCAGTTGGCGAGGCAGCCGATGGCCATGGCGAAGAGGAACGCAGCCGCTGGCGATGCATGGAGAGGACGCCAATTGATTCCTATGAGGCTCAGCACTCCCCATGCTAACAGCGCGACCGTCAACCAGTAACACATCGCCGCCGGCGAGGTGCAGCACGCTTCCACTGGCCTGGTCAAACTCGGAATCTCCCTGAGGCCGGTGGTGAACGTTTTCGAGGTCGGCGCCAGCTTCATCTCTACGTCCCTTTCGCTTCCCGCACCGCCGCCCGAATCCATTCCGGAGACGGCACACCGGAACGCCGTCCACCTTCGACATAGGTGCGGCACATCATTCCGAAAACGCCCGCCGCGCGCGCGGCAGGCTCGACATCCTGCCCGTCTACCCGAATCGTCGGTGAACCCAGGAAGCCGGCCTGTTGCGCCGCGGCCGCGTCCTTCACCTCGACTTCGACCATATCCGCGGGCGTTCCCTCTTGCTGTAGCACTTCGCGCACGCGATCGACGGCCGGGAGATGGTTCGGGCAGCCTGAAAAGTAGAGAATCTCGACTTTCATGGCTTCTTCCTTTGCGGCCGGGTTTTCGTAATCGCCTCCAGAACCGGACAGGAGTCCCGATGCTTCGACGGTTGCCGGAGAGCCGTGCGGCATTGCCGCAACGCCCCGGCCAGCTCCGTTTCCATCGCTTGCAGCTCCGCAATCTTGGCCCGAACGACGCCGAGTTTTTGCGCGATCAAATCCCGGACGTGAACGCAGACCTCATGCGGATGACGCTGGATCGAAAACAGCTCTCGAATTTCGTGGAGCGAGAACCCGAGTTGCTGCGCCTTCTGGATAAATTCGAGATCGGCAACTTCCCTCCCTTCATAAAGTCGATAGCCGCCCTGAGTCCGCGCCGGGGGCGGCAGCAGCCCTGACTTTTCATAAAAGCGGATGGCATCGACGCTCAAGCCGGTTTTTTGCGCGACTTGGCCAATTTGAAGAGAAGCCGTACCCATCACCTCAAGCATACAGTCTGGACCTAACTCCAGAGTCAAGCCCGTAGCGCCTCCACCAGCGTCCGATAATCGGCGGCTATGTCCGCTGCGGGATCGTGGCGCCGGCGATTCGGATTACTTAGGATGGCAGTCATCGCAGTGCGGCCACGTGACCCTATGGGACTTCCACCAGGCTCGTGCCGCGAGCGTCTCCGGCGGTGGACCGCCGCCCAGGCCCAGCGTGCGGGGGCCGAAGCCACGCCAGCCAACTCCTGGATGGCTTCGATCGCTGCCGTGTCACTCATCCTCTCGTCAAGGTAGCCGGCAATCAGTGGCACATCCGCGGCGCTTCCCAGGGTACCTAAAGCCTGAATCAGCCAGGCGCGGGTCTGCCCGAACCAAACCAGACCATCCCCTCTCCGAGAAGTGGAGCGGATGATGAAACTACAAGATGTTTTGCTGAAGGACAGCGGGCTTCAAGACCGGCGCCATTCTCGATGACGCCCACCGGCCAGATCCACCAGCGGTCCAGCTTCCAAACCAGCACGGCTTCAAAGCGCGGGAGCCGGGCGTCGCGCAGCAAGCGGTCGAGCTCCGGCCACCGGTCGCACTTAGCCGGGCGTATACGACGACGATCATGGCAGTCCCATGAACGCTCACGTTCGGAGCCGGAGTCAAGAGCACACTCGATGCTCTCGGCAAGATCAAGGCGCCGCGATGCCCTCTGTTGTCTTTTTCAGATGCGGCTGGCGGTGGCTTTCTGAAGAGCTTTCTTCTCACGTCGCGGCAGATGCTGCTTATTCTTGGGCGCGAGCTTCCCTTTCTTCTTTGAGCTAGCGGTGGGCGCGCGGTTTGGTGTAGGGCTGTGTTCGATCCCGCTTTTCACGGCTAGCTTACCGGCGACGTGGCCGATGGTCTTCGCGACACTGACCAGCGCGCTTTCGCTGTGTTCAGCTTCCGTCCCAGGGTTGCCCGGTGCGGCTGCTGGGTTCTTTTTTTCAGGCATGTAATTTGATTCTCCCTCTGGATGGAGAGCGATCCCCTCCGGAAGTGTTACCGAAAATCTGACCCGCCGGGGAGATTGGCGAGATTGTAATTGGCCCCGGCTTCGAGCGAACCATGCAGGCGTCCACTACGGACGCGTGTCAAAGGCTCTCTCCGACGCGACTGCAGCGGAATCAGTCCAGTTCTACGCGTCGGCAATCCCGGGGTCGGGTGAATCGATGCCCAGAGCCGTCGCCAGCGCAATCAGATGATCCTGTTCCTGCACGAGGATGCCGCGCAAACTCTCCGCGATGGCGAATTCGTTCAGTTCATCGGCCTGTTTGACCCGGCGGCGATAGTTACGGATCGTCTCTTTCTCATTCTCCAGATCGAACTTGAGCATGTCTTCCGCTTTTTCCGAGGTCTTGACGGGCTTCGGTGTTACGGAAGGCATTCCCCCCAAATAATCCACGTGATTCGAAATCTGGAGCGCATGGTCCAGCTCTTGTTTCGCATGAATGGTGAGCTCATCCGCGATGTTCATATAAGCGGCGCCCTTGATCACCTGCGAATAGGTCACGTAGGCAATGATCGCCTGGTATTCGCGCGAGAGATCCTCGTTTAGCGCTTCGATGAGTTTTTTTCGCGTCATTGCAGCTGCCGCAGGTTTGGACATTGATTTCTCCGGCCGTCCCGGTTCATCCGGATCGCGCCACTGGCATCAGGATACTACGGAAGCTAACCTGACTCCCTTCCTACGGCAGCGCGAACGCGACGATACTACTCCCCGACGGCGCGTCGTTCTTGCCTCCGCCGCACACAATCACGACGTATTCGCGTCCGTTCATTTCGTAGATCGCGGGAGTCGCGTTGCCCGCGGCCGGCAGTTCGGTTTCCCAGAGCAGCTTGCCGGTGAGCTTGTCGTACGCGTGAAACTTCTTGTCGAAGCTGGTCGCACCGATGAACACAAGTCCGCTCGCGGTGACCACCGGACCGCCATAATTATCGCTGCCGGTATTTTTGATTCCCTTCGCGGCCAGTTCCGGATACTCGCCGAACGGAATCTGCCAGCGGATCTCGCCTTTGTTCAGGTCGATCGCGTTGAGCGTGCCCCACGGAGGCGTGATCGGTGGATAGCCCTCGGGATCGCGCATCAGAATGTATCCTTCGTTGCGATACTTCTGCCAGTTCGGGTCTGGTTGAGCAATCGCGGGGGCTTCCGCGGTCGCGTCATGGCCGGTGAGCAGGTAATCGGCGATCTCGGCGATGCCGCGCCCCAGATGGCTGAAGCCGGGCATGCGTCCCGTACCGTCTCGAATGATCGCCATGATCTGTTCTCGTGAGTGGGTCTTGGGGACATCGATCAGCGACGGAAAAGAGCCCCCGCCCTTGCGATCCTCGTCGTGGCAGCTCGCGCAATTGTTCTTGTAAAGCGAAGTCGTGTCATGCGTGACCATGCGGATGATCCACGGTTGCTCATTCGAGTTCACGTAGAGCAGTCCGGTTGCGGGATCGAACGCCGCGCCGCCCCATTCGCCGCCACCGTCGGTGCCCGGGAAAAGAATCGTCCCTCGCAGGCTCGGCGGCGTAAACATGCCGTTTGAATCCAGTTTCTTGAACACCTCGAGCACCGCGGCGTGCGCCTCCGGCGATCGACGCGTGATCATGTCCTCGGTAAACGCCTGTCGCGTGAACGGCGGCGGCTTGACCGGACGCGGCTGAGTTTCGGAAAGCTTCTCGCCTTCGAGCGACGATGGCGGGGCCTTGCGATATTCGATGGGAAACAACGGCTCGCCCGTTTTTCGATCGAGCACGAAGACATACCCGGTCTTGGCGATTTGCGCCACAGCATCCACGCTGCGGCCATTCCGGGTTACTGTGACCAGGCTCGGCGCGGCGGGAAAATCGAGATCCCAAACATCGTGTTTGATGCCCTGGAAATGCCACACGCGGCGCCCCGTGCGCGCATTGAGCGCGATCACGCAATCGGCAAAAAGATTGTCGCCAATGCGATTTGATCCATAGAAATCGAACGACGCCGAACCCGTCGCCGCGAACACCATCCCGAGCTTAGGATCGACGCTCAGTCCGGCCCACGCGTTCGCGCCGCCCGAGATTTTGTACGCCTCCGGCGGCCAAGTCTCGTAGCCGAACTCGCCTGGATGGGGAATGGTGTGAAATGTCCAGCGCATCGCGCCGGTCGCGACATCGAACGCGCGGATATCGCCCGGCGCGCCCGGCAACGTCTCTGGAACCGTGCTCCCCAGGATGATCATGTCTTCAAAGATCACGCCCGGACTGCTCGCGCTCACCGAGAGACTCTCCGGGGGCCGATCGAGTCCCTTTCGCAGATCGATGCGGCCGTCGTCGCCGAACTTCTGAATCGGCTTGCCGGTCTTCCGATCGAGCGCCCACAGGTAATTTCGATGAGTGAAAAATACACGATCCTGGTACACCGTTACCCCGCGATGACGATAGCGGCGCTGCGCTCCGCCAGCTTGATTCGGATCGAAGCTCCAAATCTCGCGCCCGGTCTGCGCGTCGAGCGCAATCACGCGCAGCTTGGGCGTGGTTGCGTAGAGCACGCCATCGACGACGATCGGATTACTCTGCATTTCCGAATCTTTGAACGCGTCGTGCGCGTCGTAGGACCACGCCACGCGCAGCCGCTTCACGTTTCCAGGAGTAATCTGCTTCAGTTCCGAATAACGAATGTTATCCGGGCCCCCGTTGACCGGCCATCCAACGTCGGCGGCGCGCACCAGCGCACCAGCCACAAGACAAGTGGCGGCAGCCCAAGCGGCGAGGTTCATCCTAAGGCTTCCATAAGTAACCAACGCATTGCAGAACAGTCCACCTTACATCATATTGCCGACTGCGGCGCATCCAAACAGGTGACCTGGAGATGATACCGGTACCAGCGTCTTGCATTGCTTTTACGCCGATAACAAAAACCTTTGACACTGCATCCGGAGAATATTATAGTCAATGCACCATGAAGATGATCGAAGAATTGGTGGATGCTTTTGAGTCGCGCCGGTTGTCGCGGCGGGAACTGGTGGCTTCGCTTGGAGCGCTGATGGCTGGGACGGCGGGCGCACAGACTGCAGCACCTCAGGTTGGGCAGGTGGCGCAGGGGAGGTCGCTCAATCATGTGACGTTGGCGGTGACGGACGTGGAACGGTCGGCGCAGTTCTATTCGACGCTGCTGGGATTGAAAGTGGTGAGCCGTCCGGGGAACGGCGGGATTAATCTGGGGCTGGGGTCGGGGTTTCTCGGTGTGTATAAGCTGGCGAATCCGGGGACGGTGAATCACTACTGTGTCGGAGTGGATAACTTCGATGCGGATAAGATGGCGGCGAAGCTCAAGGACATGGGGATTCAGGCGACGGTGGATCGGAATCCGGCGAGCAGTACGAACGGCGTGCCGCAATTGTATTTCACCGATCCGGACAGGACCAGGATTCAGCTGGCGGAGAACGGCTATCAGGGCTGAGCGATGTTTTTCGCCGCTACCGTTGATTCGAGAATCTGTCGGCGATATCTTTGACGGCGCCGGGCGAATGCGGCAGGAACAGTGTTAGCGCGGTCCGTTTCGCCGATGGCTTTAAGGGTGTCGAGGTATTGCGCGACCATGACGGGTTGCATCACCTCTTTGGCCGACAGCCTTCCACCGCCTTTTGAAATTGCTTGATTGAGAGTTGCAGACCTTCGATGATGGCGCGGCGCCGGTTGGCGATGCCCTGGCCTTGTAATGCGTTGCTCTCCGCTTCGGCTTCGGCTTTCTTCACGACGAGAATTTTCCCGGCTACGCCTCGGGCGTGGCCGCGACCTCCTCTCGCTGCGCGCCGTTGATATCGTTCATGGCCGATTTCACTTTCGCGTCGGGAATAATATCGGTCACGAGAACGTTGACGATCTTATGGCCGAAGCCCGCGATGTCTGTATCGAGTTCGTGGTTGACGGCGAGGGTGGGCTGGATCAAGGAGAGAGCCACTACTTGTGGGGAAGACGTTATCTGTTAAAGATCGTCGAACAAGAGAGAGCCCACCTCAGGTGCAGCTTCGGCACAACAAGATGATCTTGCAGGTACACCCGGCGACGGGCGCGAACCGCCGCCAGGAAATTCTCGATGAATGGTATCGCGCGCAACTCAGGGCCGCCGCTGATCCGCTCATCGCGAAATGGGAGCCGGTGATGGGCGTAAGAGTGGAGCGTGTATTTGTTCAGCGGATGAAAACGAAATGGGGAAGTTGCAGCCGACGTTACGCAGTAAACGGCTGAATACCGATTTGGCGAAGAAACCGCCGGAATGCCTGGAGTACATGGTCGTTCACGAAATGATGCACATGCTCGAACCGACGCACAATCGTCGATTCATGGACCTGATGGACCGCCTGATGCCGAACTGGCGGTTCTACCGGCAGTCGCTGAATCGACTCCCGTTCGTCACCAAGCCTGGGAATACCGATTTACGTCTGATTTTGGCGGGCTGGCGCTCTTTTTTGTTGACCCGACAAAACCTTCGGGGGGCTTTGCGGGTAAGCGGTCGTCACATGGATGCAGCGTCGGCGGGTTATTCGCGATTGGGCATTTCAACTTTGCTCTTAGCGCTGTCGGGCAAGGTTGGGGGAATCTGAACGGCTACTGGTTTCCGCGAGGTAAACTGACAGCGTGCGAGCATGGCTTTGGCCTGAGAACTTGGTGACTGCGAGTCAGCAGTCCGTCGCCGCATGACGAAACCGCCCGACGTCTCGATTGTTGTCGCCGGCTATTGCAGCGAGCCGAGCCTGCCTCACCTTACAAAGCGGATTCACCAAACCACGTCCGGCTCCAATGTGCCCTTCGAAGTTGTCTTTGTTGAAGATGGAAACCCTGATCGAAGCTGGGACGTGATTCGCGATTTGGCTTGCCAATTTCCATTCACCCGCGGCGTCCGCTTGATGCGCAATTACAGCCAACACAACGCTCGGTTGTGGAGTATCCGGGCGGCACGCGGAGGAATCAGAAGGCTACGACAGCGCGCCGCTCCGACTAGCCACTCTATAGCGTTCTCTGTTCACTCTTGTGGGTGGCACCGCATCCTTGTACGTGATGGCCAGCTTCTTTCTCATTCCCGGCTCGCACCTGCAGGGCTTCCCAGTATCCGCGTTCTTCTAGGGTCCGCTGTCCGTGCGGGATTGCCATGAGCAGGTATCGAATTCCATTCAACAAGCCTGGGTTGGTAGGTCACGAGATGGACTACATCGCGGATGCAATCCGGCTTGGGCACAGCGCCGGCGACGGTTCTTACACGTTACGTTGCACCGAGATGTTAGAGCGAGAGTTGGGTTCTCATCGCGCGCTCTTAACCACCTCCTGCACTCACGCACTCGAAATGTGCGCTCTTCTGCTCGACATCCAGCCCGGCGATGAGGTTATCATTCCCTCCTTCACTTTCGTCTCCACCGCCAACGCATTCGTTCTCCGTGGCGCCACTCCCGTATTCATCGACATCCGGCCCGACACACTGAACCTGAACGAAAAGCTTCTCGAAGAGTGCCTTACCCCTCGCACTAAGGCAATCGTGCCTGTTCACTATGCGGGAGTCGGGTGTGAGATGGACGTCATTTCCTCCATAGCCGAACGCAGTGGGATAAAAGTGGTGGAAGACAATGCGCATGGGCTATTTGGGCGCTACAAAGGGAAGTTGCTGGGCAGCTTTGGCCAGCTTGCCACCCAGAGCTTTCACGAAACCAAGAATGTGATTTGCGGCGAAGGGGGTGCCCTGCTCATTAATGATCCGAAGTACGTCGACCGAGCGGAAATTATCCGCGAGAAGGGCACGAACCGCAAGCGTTTCTTTCGCGGTGAAGTGGACAAATACACCTGGGTTGACATTGGCTCAAGTTTCCTGCCGTCCGACCTGTTAGCTGCGTTCTTATTCGCGCAGCTTGAAAAGTATCAGGATATTTACCGCGCCCGTCAGCGGATCTGGAGGACCTACGCGGAAGGACTAAGCGAGTGGGCGCGCGATTCGGGCGTCTCGATCCCGCATATACCGGCGTGTGTCGAGCAGTCTTATCACATGTTCTACCTGGTGATGCCTTCGACGGAAGCACGTTCCCGGCTGATCGAACACCTCAAGGCGCACGGCATTCTCGCGGTTTTCCACTACGTTCCACTGCACCTTTCGGAGATGGGGTTGCGTTTCGGAGGACGTCCTGGGGCACATCCGATCACGGAGACCGTTTCGAGCCGTCTGGTCCGGCTGCCGTTTTATAACGATCTCTCGTGTGATGAGCAGGCCGAAGTGATCGAAACGGTCCGCGCGTTTCGATGCTGAAACTAAAGAGTGCCAGGAATGATAGACTCTTGTGTTCGACGTCCGATCTGCATGAGGTGGTAGGCTTCAATGGAAATCGAACTAGCCGATTTACGGCCGTCGCACGCAGCCAGGATGTATGAGTTTGTCCGTGATCCCGAAATCCGCGATAACCTGGGGATTCGCTCCCGGCCGACACTTAAGAAAACGCGAAACTGGATTGCCAAGGCGCTCCAAGATGAATCAATGCGGGTTTATGCCGTGCACGTGGATGGCTCCTACGTTGGGAACATTGTGTTCGACGAGCGCGACAAATACCTGGCTACCGCGAGATACTCCATTTACCTGTCTCTCCGTGGCGGCGGAGTGGGCACGCAGGCGACCGTCGACGCGTTGAAGAGAATCTTCACCGAGTGGAAACTGCATAAAGTCTGGTTGACCGTCCATGCCTTAAATAAAAGCGGCATCCGGTGCTATGAAAAGATCGGGTTCCGCAAAGAGGGCACCCATCGAGGCGAGTTTTTCCTCAAAGGAACTCGCGTCAACGCCGTGTATATGGGAATTTTGCGCGAGGAGATTCTCGATTCTTAGGCGGTCCGCGCGCCCAGCGTCTGCCCGCGCCGCCGCGCGACGAGAAGTTGACTGCCCCCGGCAGGGAAACGGATGCCTGCCTGAATAAGCCTCAACTCAGCTGCGAGGAGCGAGCGAAACACCTGGTCGACCGCGGGATGAATGTCTTGTTCCTCCATGAGATCGTATGTCCCCTTCCAGCGGCTTCGAAGACGGGACACATACAGCGCCGGGAGCAGGAAGGAAACGAACGACGTCTTGAGTAGGATGTCGAAACCTGCGGCCCTGACCTTTCGCTGCAGTTCGCGAACGGCGTAGCGGCGCTTATGAAAGCCGGCGTCATCAAACGGTCCCCATAAGAACATGTGCTGCGGGACGGTAAGCAGCAATCCTCCGCCGGGTTTCAGGGCAAGGCTCACTTCCTTCAGCACTGCCTCGTCATCCTGGATGTGTTCAAGAACGTCAAACAGGCACACGACATCGAATTCGGAGCGAAAGGGAATACTCCGCGCATCTACTTGCAGTAGGTCCACCGAATGGGGCAGACGCTTGGCCGCGAAGTGTAAGCCCTGGATGTGTATATCGCTCGCCGAGATAGAGGCTTCTGGCAATGCGCGGCGCAGCTCGCGCATTACGAATCCGGTACCGACGCCGATTTCCAATAGTGAACGAGCGCCCGAGAAGAAGCGAGAGAGGCTCCAGATAATGATGCGGTTACGCGCCTGGAACCAAAAACTGTTATCTTCAAGCGTCACCAGCATGCTGAAGTGCTTCGGGTCATAGTCCGTATTGTCCAGCGCAAGCGCTGGGGCAAAACATTGGAATCCGCCGACAAGCTGCGGAGTAAACCCGCAGGCGGGACAGGTCCAGGAGTTCGCCCCGAACGTGCGTTGGCATTGAACACAGGACCGCATGAAGTAAAGCGACGAATCCTGTACTATAGCATAAGAGGCGGCCCGTCAGGGGTTTCCGGGGCCGGCCGGAGAATCGCACAGCGCCGTTTCGTTCGGTAGCATCACGTATACTCTCATGCACGTATACTCTGAGGAAATGGACTCCGCCAAATCTACCCCGGTCTTCATTTCGGTGGTCGTACCCGTCTACAATAGTGAAACCATTTTGCCGAGTCTGGCGGAGCGTCTAAAGCTCGTCCTGAATTCGATCGCAGAGCGATGGGAATTAATCCTGGTGAACGATGCGAGCCCGGACGGGAGCTGGCGGGTGATCCAATCCCTCGCAGCCTCAGAACCACGCTTTCGGGGCATTGACCTGATGCGCAACTATGGCCAGCACAATGCGGTTTTGTGCGGCGTCCGCGGCGCCAAAGGTGATGTGGTGATCACCATGGACGACGACCTTCAGCATCCGCCCGAGGAGATTCCATCGCTGCTAAGCTGTTTGGATAAAGGATACGACGTTGTCTACGGAACGCCCCGCCAGGAACAGCACGGCATCTTGCGAGATTCGGCATCCTTGATCACTAAACTCGCCTTGCAGCACATCATGGGGGCGGACACCGCGCGAAGTGTAAGCGCGTTCCGGGCCTTTCGAACTCCGCTTCGCGAAGCGTTCGCGAATTATCAGGGCGCGCAAGTGTCTTTGGATGTGTTGTTAACCTGGGGAACCGGACGCTTTTCCTCGGTACGGGTACGCCACGATCCACGAAAGGCGGGCGGCTCGAATTACACCTTCGGAAAGTTGATCACGATTGCTCTAAATCTAGTGACGGGGTTTTCCACGCTGCCCTTGCGGATTGCGAGCATTATAGGATTTGCTTTTACGCTGTTCGGATTCGGAGTCCTGTGCTTTGTGCTGGCTCGCTACTATTTGGATGGAGGAAGCGTTCCCGGATTTCCCTTTCTCGCCTCGCTCACAGCAATCTTTTCCGGCGCCCAATTGTTCGCCCTCGGCATCGTGGGAGAATACTTGGCGAGGATTTACGTTCGCACGCTGGACCGGCCGGCTTATACTGTCCGTTCGACGACGGAGTGCAGCGTTGCGCCCGTGATTCGAGCCACCCGCGGCGCATCATGAAGTGCGCGATCCTGCAGCCGTGCTACATTCCGTGGCGGGGTTACTTCCACCAGATCCATAAAGCTGACGTCTTCGTCTTTTACGACGATGTTGCTTTCGACAAGGACGGGTGGCGGAATCGCAATCGGATCAAGACAACCAGTGGAACTCGCTGGTTGACCATACCGGTAACGGCCGAAGCCGGAAGGCAATTGCACATGACCCCTATTAATCTCGTGCGGACCTGTCAGGAACCTGCCTGGAAGCCGGTGCATTGGAAAACTCTTCAACAGTCGTATTCCCGGGCGCCATACTTTAAACGATACGCCC